>Ga0265327_10000447_pt1 | contig 74605 bp, 66 predicted proteins | sample 41621metaG_FD_202089 | JGI IMG/M metagenome (GOLD analysis project Ga0265327, IMG submission 202089) | Rhizosphere microbial communities from Carex aquatilis grown in University of Washington, Seatle, WA, United States - 4-16-21 metaG | ecosystem: Host-associated > Plants > Roots > Rhizosphere...
TCGCACCGCCCGTCTTCGCCAGGATCATGGTGATCGCCGCCGTCAGCGTCGTCTTGCCATGGTCAACGTGACCAATCGTGCCAATGTTGCAGTGCGGCTTCGTGCGTTCGAACTTTTCCTTGGCCATCGTCGTACCTTCACGCGGTCCTTTGCAGGGGATTGCTGTTGAGTGGATCGTCTAGACTGGAGCGGGTAGCGGGAATCGAACCCGCATCCTCAGCTTGGAAGGCTGCTGCACTACCATTGTGCTATACCCGCGCGCCGGCGGGCGCTCTGAAAACTCTCCTAGGATGTTCGGGGACATGTCCGCCGGGCCGGGCCTTCGAGAACCGCGTGGTGGGGGAAGTAGGACTCGAACCTACGAAGCTTTCGCAGCGGATTTACAGTCCGCCCCCTTTGCCGCTCGGGACATTCCCCCAACGCGGGTTTCTCAAAAGGCCCGATCACGACGCCGCCGGTGTTGCGGGTCGCCCCGCGCCACCGTGCGAAACACCTTCCGGTCACGGCTCCAAATGCTTAGAGCGGAACGGTCGGCCTCGCATGGGCCCCAAATCGGAGCGCGTCTTATAGTGGCCTCGCATCGGCAACGCAACGACCGGCGAAACACGCCGAAGAAGGCCGGGCCCGAAGGCGCGAAAACCTTTGCCGCGAAAGGGGCCGGCGCCCCTGCCCGCCCCCGCTCCGCCCCCCGGGACGAGGGTCTGGCGGACTGGATCTGGGGAGTCCACCCCGTCATCGCCGCCCTGGAAAACCCCGCCCGCGAGTCCATCCGCCGGGTCCTGGCCACCCCCGATCGGGCCCGCCAGATCGCCGAGCGATTCTCCGCCCTCAAGGTGCTGGAGGTCACCGACGCCCAAGGCATCGCCCGCGTCCTGCCCCAGGGCGCCGCCCACCAGGGCCTGGCGATGCGCGCCGCGCCGCCGGAATCGGTCAGCGTCGAAGACCTGGGCGAGACCGGCCAGGGCTTCATCCTGATGCTGGACCAGGTCACCGACCCCCAGAACGTAGGGGCCATCTTCCGCTCGGCGGCAGCGTTCGGCGCCCGAGGCGTCATCGTCCAGGACCGTCACGCGCCCGCCCTCGCCGGCGCCCTCGCCAAGGCGGCCGCCGGCGCCGTGGACAAGATCCCCCATGCGCGGGTCGTCAACCTGTCCCGCGCCCTGGAGCAGCTCGAGGCCATGGGCTGGCGCGCCATCGGCCTGGCCGGCGAGGCCGAGGACGACCTCGAGACGGTCCTCGACGGCCGGCCCACCGTCATCGTCATGGGTTCCGAGGGCGAAGGCCTGCGCCGCCTGGTGCGCGAGCACTGCGACGCCCTGGCCCGCATTCCCATGCCCGGCGGCTTCGAGAGCCTGAACGTCTCCGCCGCCGCCGCCGTGGCCCTCTACGCCGCCTCGCTCGCCGCCAGACGGGCATAGCCGGCCCGACGATTTCGCGGGCCTCTCGCTTGCGTCCCGTCGCCGGCCGGGCCATTTGAAAATCCATGGTCGAGATGCTGCCCGGCGCCCTGGGAAGTCATGCGTGGGTCGGGTCGGCCACGGTGCTGGTCCAGGTCTTTCTGATCGATGTGGTGCTGGCGGGCGACAACGCCGTCGCCGTGGGCCTGGCGGCCGGGGGCCTCGCCCCGGATCAGCGCAAGCGGGTGATCGTGGCGGGCCTGGCCGCGGCCGTGGTCATGCGCATCGGCTTTGCGGTGGTGACAAGCCAGTTGCTGGCGATCATCGGCCTGCTGCTGGCCGGCGGCGTGCTGCTGCTCTGGGTCTGCTGGAAGATGTGGCGCGACCTGCGCCGGCAATCGGCCGAGGAAGAGGCCGGCCACGTGCAGCCGGCCAAGTCGTTCCGGGACGCCTTCGTCCAGATCCTGGTCGCCGACCTGTCGATGTCTCTCGACAACGTCCTGGCGGTGGCCGGGGCGGCGCGCAACCACCCCATGTTGCTGGCCGTGGGCCTGTTGCTGTCCATTGTCCTGATGGGCGTGGCTGCCAACGCCATCGCCAAGCTGCTCAACGCCCACCGCTGGATCGGCTACGTCGGCCTCGGCATCGTGCTCTACGTCGCCCTGCACATGGTCTGGGCCGGCTATCGCACCGTCATCATCGATACCCACCAGGTCGCACAATACAACGCCTGGGCCCCGGACTGGGCCGACATCAGCCCGTCCGAGGTCGCCAAGCGCCGACCTGGCTAGATCTCTGGCCTCAGCCCTGGCCGGCGAACCGCGCCGTCCATTCGGCCACCTGGTCGTCCTCGATCTTCTTGAACAGCACGTCCGGCGTCTGGAACGCCCTGCCCGCCTCCAGCCGCGACAGCTCGGCGCCGGCGTTGCTCGAGGGCCAGGTCGGCGGATAGGGCTCGCCCACCGCCTTGGCGATCTGTTCGGCCGCGTAGGGGATGATCGGCGCCGAGACCCGGGCGTAGAGCGCCACGAGGTTGATCGCCGTGCGCACGATCACCGCCGCCCGCGCCGGGTCGGTCTTGATCGCCGTCCAGGGCGCGGCTTCCTGCAGGTACTCGTTGCCCACCACCCATAGCGCCCGCAGCGCCTGGGCGGTCTTGCGGATCTCGATGGCCTCGAACTGGGCGGTGAGGTCCGCCAGCTTCTCGGCCACCTGGGCGTAGAGCTTCTCCTCCAGCGGCCCGGGCTCGCCGCCGGCGGGGATCCGGCCCTCGAAGCGGGCCTCGGCGAACTTCAGGATGCGGTTGACGAAGTTGCCCAGGACGTCGGCCAGGTCCTTGTTGGCCGCGCTTTGGAACTGCTCCCAGGTGAAGGCGGTGTCGGAGTGCTCGGGGCTGTTGGCGGTCAGGTACCAGCGCCAGTAGTCCGACGGCAGCAGCTCCAGCGCCTGGTCCATGAACACCCCGCGCCCCTTGGACGTGGAGAACTTGTCGCCGTACCAGTTCAGCCAGTTGAAGGCCTTCAGGTTGTCGACGCTCTTCCACGGCTCGCCGGAGCCCAGGATGGTGGCCGGGAAGCTCACCGTGTGGAAGGCCACGTTGTCCTTGCCCATGAACTCCACATAGCGGACGTCGCCCGCGCCCTGGTCCTCGCGCCACCACCGGGCCCAGTCGCCGCCCGTGGCGTCCGCCCACTCCTCGGTGGCGCCGATGTATTCGATCGGCGCGTCGAACCAGACGTAGAAGACCTTGCTCTCGAAGCCGGTGCGCGGCTGGCCACCCCTCATCACCGGCACGCCCCAGCTGAGGTCGCGGGTGATGCCGCGGTCGATCAGCCCTTCGTCCAGGTGCTTGTAGGCGATGGAGCGGGCCAGGCTCGAGAACTCTGGCTTGGCGTCGACCCACTTGCGGATGGCGTCCTGCAGCTTGGTCTGGACCAGGTAGAGGTTGCGGCTGTCGCGCACCTCCAGGTTCCGCGACCCGGAGATCACCGAATAGGGCTCCTTCAGTTCGATGGGGTCCAACAGCGAGCCGCAGTTGTCGCACTGATCGCCGCGCGCGTCAGGGAAGCCGCACACGGGGCAGATGCCCTGGATGTAGCGATCCGGCAGGAAGCGCTTGTCGTCGATGGAATAGACCAGCTTGTCGGTCCGCTCCTCGATGTAGCCATTGTCCTCCAGCACCTCGGCGAAGTGCTGGGTCAGGCGCGCGTTCTGGGGCGAGGAGGAGCGGCCGAACCAGTCCCAGGACAGGCCGAAGCCCCGGCCGATGTCGTGCTGCAGCCTGTGCTGCTCCTCGCAATAGGTCATCACGTCCTGGCCGGCGGCGGCGGCGGCCAACTCGGCCGGCGTGCCGTGCTCGTCGGTGGCGCAGATGTAGAGCACCTCGTGTCCCCGCGCGCGCTGGAAGCGGGCGTAGACGTCGGCCGGCAGCATGGAGCCGGCCAGGTTGCCGAGGTGCTTGACGCCGTTGATGTACGGCAGGGCGGAGGTGATGAGGATACGAGCCATGGCGGCTCCCTTTAGCGTCAGTCGCGTGGCGAACGCGAGCGTTCAGATGGGCGACGCCGGGCGGCGGCGTCGCGGGCTCGATGGTCCTGGGATGAGGGCGTGGTCGGCCGGCCGGCCGCGACGGCCGCTAGGCGCGGACCCTCACCCGGCGCGCATTCGACGTCCCGACCGGGCGGGCGTCTCGGAAACGATGGTCTGAAGCGTCATGCTCAGGATCTCGGCGCTAAGGGGCGCAGATATAGAACCTTGCCGCCGAAAGCCAAGCGCCGCTTAACGAACGGGCCCAGTCGCCTATAAGGTCCGGCGCGCAACCGGGAGGCGGGCATGAGCAGGATTCGGTGGATGGCGGCGGTCCTGGCGGGCGCCCTGGCGCTGGCGGGCTGCGGCGGTGGCGGCGGCCAGCCCAAGGGCGGCGTGCTGCACATCTACAACTGGTCGGACTACATCGACCCGGCGATCCTGGCCGACTTCACCAAGGAGACCGGGACAAAGGTGGTCTACGACACCTTCGATTCCGTCGACGTGCTGGAGACCAAGGTCCTCACTGGCAACTCCGGCTATGACATCGTCGTGCCGTCCAACCAGTACGTGCCCCGCTTCGCCGCCGCCAAGGCCATCGCGCCGCTGGACCAGAGCAAGCTGCCCAACGCCAGGAACCTATGGCCGCAGGTGATGGCCTACATGGCGCCCTTCGATCCCGGGGCGAAGTACGCGGTGCCGTACATGTGGGGCACGGTGGGCATCGGCTACAACCCGGCCATGGTCGCCAAGGCCCTGCCGGGGGTGAAGATCGACAGCTGGTCGGTGCTGTTCGACCCGGCCAACCTCGCCAAGCTCAAGGGCTGCGGCGTCTACTTTCTGACCGATCCCCAGGACATGTACGGCTCGGTGCTGCGCTACATGGGCAAGGACCCCAACAGCAAGAACCCGGCCGACTATCAGGCGGCCACCGACCTTCTGTCCAAGCTGCGCCCGGACGTACGCAAGTTCACCAATTCGGAGAATATCGAGGCCCTGGCCAACGGCGACATCTGCATCGCCATCGGCTACTCGGGCGACATGCTGCAGGCCGCCGACCGGGCCCGCGAGGCCAAGCACGGCGTCGCCCTCGCCTACGCCATTCCCAAGGAAGGCACCCAGGTCTGGTTCGACAGCTTCACCATCCCGGCCGACGCGCCCAACCCGGCCGCCGCCCACGCCTTCATCAACTACATGCTGCGCCCCGAGGTCATCGCCCGGGCCTCGAACGCGCTGCACTACGCCAACGCCAACGCGGCGGCGACACCGCTGGTCGACAAGGCGGTGCGCGACGATCCCAACGTCTATCTGACGCCCGAGACCTTCGCCCGACTCTACGTCGTGACGCCCAAGGACCAAGCCTTGCTGCGGGAGGTGAACCGCGACTGGACGCGGGTCACCACCGGCCAATAGGCGCATGGCGCGGCGACTGAACATTGGGGCGGTCCGCTCGTCCTTCGCCCCCTGGGCGGACCCGGCGGCCGTGCCCCTGGCGCGCTTCGAGGGCGTCACCAAGCGGTTCGGCGACGCGGTGGCCGTGGCCGGCGTCACCCTCGACATCTACGAGCGCGAGTTCTTCGCCCTGCTGGGCCCGTCCGGCTGCGGCAAGACCACCCTGATGCGGCTGCTGGCGGGCTTCGAGACGCCGGACGCCGGGCGCGTGCTGCTGGGCGGCCGGGACCTGGCCGGCGTGCCGCCGCACCGCCGGCCGGTGAACATGATGTTCCAGTCCTACGCCCTCTTCCCGCACCTCAACGTGTTCGACAACGTCGCCTTCGGCCTGCGCCAGGACGCCATGCCCAAGGCCGAGATCAGGGCCCGGGTCGAGGAGATGCTGGAGATGGTCCAGATGTCGGCCTTCGCCCGCCGCCGGCCGGACCAGCTCTCGGGCGGCCAGCGCCAGCGCGTCGCCCTGGCCCGCGCCATCGCCCGGCGCCCGAAGATGCTGCTGCTCGACGAGCCCATGGCCGCCCTAGACAAGAAGCTGCGCGAGGAGACCCAGTTCGAGCTCAAGGATCTGCAGGCGCGCCTGGGCATGACGTTCCTGATCGTCACCCACGACCAGGAGGAGGCGATGACCGTGGCCGACCGCATCGCCGTCATGCGCGAGGGCGCCATCGAGCAGATCGCCACCCCGGCCGAGATCTACGAGGCGCCGGCCAGCCGCTATGTCGCCGACTTCCTGGGCGACGTGAACCTGTTCGGGGCCAGGGTCGCCGCCGCCGAGGCCGTGACCGGGGCGGGACAGGTGTGCCTGGCCACGGCGGAGTGTCCGGCCGGCTTCGTCGCCCTGGACGACGACGCGCCCGGGGCCGGGACCCAGGTCTGGCTGGCCGTCCGTCCCGAGAAGATGACCATCGCCCTCGACCCGCCGCCCGCCGGGACGCCGAACGTCCTGGAGGGCCAGGTCTGGGACATCGGCTACACCGGCGACTGGACCACCTATCTCGTGGACCTGGCCGAGGACCGCACTATCCGCGTCGCCCGCGCCAACGCCTCTCGCCTGGTTGACCGGCCCATCGGCCGCGAGGACAAGGTCTGGGTCAGCTTCGCCCCCGACGCCGGCGTGGTGCTGACCCGATGAGCCGGCGCGGCGGCGACCGCTCGTGGCTGGCGGCGATCCCGCCCTACGCCTGGCTGCTGGTCTTCTTCCTGTTCCCGTTCGTGCTGGTGGCCAAGCTGTCGGTGTCCCACACGGTGCTTGCGATCCCGCCCTATGCCCCGACGCTGGACCTGGCGCGCGGCGTTGCGGGCGTTCAGGACTTCGTCCATGGCCTCTCCAGCGAGACGTATCGCCGCCTGGGCCAGGATCACCTCTACCTCGCCGCCTATCTCTCCAGTCTCAAGGTCGCGGCGATCTCCACGGCCCTGCTGCTGCTGGTGGGCTATCCCATGGCCTATGGCATGGCGCGCGCGGCGCCCCGGACGCGGACGCTGCTGCTGATGGCGGTGATCCTGCCGTTCTGGACCAGCTTCCTGATCCGGGTCTACGCCTGGATCGCCATCCTCAAGCCGGAGGGCCTGCTGAACCTGGTGCTCGGCTGGCTTCACCTGGGCCCGGTGGAGATCATGAACACACCGACGGCGGTCTATATCGGCGTCGTCTATTCCTACCTGCCCTTCATGGTGCTGCCGCTCTACGCGGCCCTGGAGAAGCTCGATTCGACCCTGCTGGAAGCCGCCGCCGACCTCGGCGCGACGCCCTGGCGGGCGTTCTGGCAGGTGACCTTCCCGCTCTCCAGGCCCGGCGTGGTCGCGGGGTCCCTGCTCTGTTTCATTCCCATCGTCGGCGAGTTCGTGATTCCGGACCTGCTCGGCGGGCCCGGGTCGCTGATGATCGGCCGCACCATCTGGACCGAATTCTTCGCCAACCGCGACTGGCCCAGCGCCTCGGCGGTCGCCATCGTGCTCCTGGCCACCCTGACAGTGCCGATCCTGGTCTACCAGCACCAGCAGGCCCGCGCCCTGGAGCGGCGCGGATGAGGCGCGGCCCCTCCTGGTTCAACATCGCCTCGGTGGGCCTGGGCCTGGCCTTCCTCTACCTGCCCATCGTGCTGCTGGTGGCCTATTCCTTCAACGCCGGGCGACTGGTGACGGTGTGGTCGGGCTTCTCCACCCGCTGGTACGCCGCCCTGCTGGGCGACGAGGAGATGCGCGACGCCGCCTGGATCACTCTGCGCGTCGGCCTGATCTCGGCCAGCGCCGCGACGGTGCTGGGCACGCTCGCCGCCGTGGGGCTGGTCCGGGGCGGCCTGTTCCGCGGCCGCCTTCTGTTCGCCGGCATGATCTACGCGCCGCTGGTCATGCCCGAGGTGATCATTGGTCTTTCGCTGCTGCTGCTGTTCGTGGCCCTGGGCCAGGCGCGGGGCTTCTGGTCCCTGACCGCCGCCCATACCACCTTCACCCTCTGCTACGTGGCCGTGGTGGTGCAGGCGCGGCTGGTGGATTTCGATCGGTCGCTGGAGGAAGCCGCCCAGGATCTCGGTTGCCCGCCCTGGCGCACCTTCCTGACCATCACCCTGCCCAACATCGCCCCCGCGGTCGCCGCCGGCTGGATGTTGGCCTTCACCCTGTCGCTGGATGACCTCGTGGTGGCCAGCTTCACCTCCGGTCCCGGCGCGACCACGTTGCCCATGCGCATCTACAGCCAGGTGCGCCTTGGGGTGTCGCCCGAGATCAACGCCGTCTGCACCCTGCTCATCGGGGCGGTGGCCCTGGGGGTGGCCGCCTGGGGGCTGGCGGGCCGGGCGCGAGCAAGACTGCCGGTCTGAGTTGCCACCCGGCCCCACCCTACGGCATAAGCGGCCGCTCAGCGCCGGTTTAGCTCAGTTGGTAGAGCAGCGGTTTTGTAAACCGAAGGTCGCGGGTTCGAATCCTGCAACCGGCACCACCCATTCTTGCTTCCGCTGACACCGCCGGCGCAGGGCCGACGACAGGCCAACGACCAGCTCCGCCGCTTATATATTCACTCACACGATAGGGAGTATTGACCGGAGCGACCGTCCTGCCCCATCCTGCGATCGAGCCGCGACGCCCATGATCGCAGCCGTACAGGGGAGCGCTTGGATGGTGAGCGAGAGGGTCGACGAACGGCCCGCGTCCTCGTTGGCCGCAACCGCCGCGGCTCAGGCCAAGCCACGGCTCGCGGCCTGGCTGACCCTCGGCATGTTGTGCTTCGTCTATGTGCTGAACTTCCTCGACCGGCAGCTCTTGTCGATCCTGGCCAAGCCGATCCAGGACAGCCTGCACATCACCGATGGCCAGCTCGGACGGATCGGCGGTCTCTATTTCGCGCTGTTCTATTGCCTCATCTCGATCCCCGTCGGCTGGCTGGCGGACAGGACCAACCGGGTGCGGGTGCTGGCCCTTGCCTGCGCGCTGTGGAGCGCGGCGACCATGGCCTGCGGAATGGCCGCGACCTATCCCCAGCTCGTCGGGGCGCGGATGGCGGTCGGGGTTGGCGAAGCCGGCGGCGTGCCGCCGTCCTACGCCATCATTTCCGACTGCTTCCCGCCGGGCCGCCGCGGCGCCGCCCTGGCCCTTTTCAACCTGGGCCCGCCGATCGGCCAGGCGCTGGGCGTCGCCTTCGGCGCCTCGATCGCCGTCGCCTACAGTTGGCGACACGCGTTCCTGATCCTTGGCGCGATCGGCGTCCTGGCCGCGCTGGCGGTCCTGGCGATGGTGCGCGAACCCGCGCGCGGCGGGCTCGACGGCGCGAAATCGCATCATGGGCTGATCGAGGTCAAGTCGGCCGGATTCGGCCGCACGGTCCGAATGTTCTTCGCCACCCCGGCCCTGCGCCTGGCCGCCCTCGCGAGCGCCGCCACCCAGGTGATCACCTATGGCGCGGGCAACTTCACGACCCTGTTCCTCATCCGGGAAAAGGGCATGACCCTGTCGCAGGTGGCGGTCTACTACGCCCTGGTCGTCGCCGTCGGCATGGGCGGGGGCATCTTCGTCTCCGGCCGCGTCATCGATCGCTTCACCCTGAGGTCGCGACGGGCCTACGCCCTGGCCCCAGCCCTGTCGCTGGCCTTCGCCGCGCCCCTCTTCGCCGCCTTCGTCTGGGCGCCGACCTGGCCCCTGGCCCTGGTTTTCCTGCTGGGCCCCACCTTCCTCAACTACTTCTACCTGACGGCGTCGGTGGCCCTGGTGCAGGAAGAGGTGGCGCCGTCCCAGCGCGTGCTTTCGGGGGCCTTGCTGCTGCTGGTGATGAATCTCGTCGGCATGGGCGTCGGCCCCACCGCGGTGGGCGCGCTCAGCGACGCCTTGCGCGAAGCGCACCCTGGGCATGCCCTGCAACTGGCCTTTTGCGGTCTGCTGCCGGTCTATGCGCTGGCCATCATCCTCTTCCTCAGGCTGGACGGCGTCCTGCGCCGTGAAGGCCCTCGTCCCGGAGCACAGGCCGCATGACGCGACTTCAACGGCTGCCCGCCGCCCTCGTCTTCCTGGCCGCCCTGTTCGGCGCCAGCCAGGCCGCCGCCGCCCCCGCGCCTGTCGTGGACTCCCCGGCCGGCCAGGCGGCGGGCCGGGCCGAGGGCGAGATCAACGTCTTCAAGGGCCTGCCCTATGCCGCACCGCCGATCGGCGCGGCCCGCTGGACGCCGCCCAAGGCCTTGCCGCGCTGGCCCGGCGTGCGCGACGCCACCCGCTTCGGCGCGGCGTGCCTGCAGCTCCGGTCCGGGCCCGGCAACATCTACGCCGACGATCCGCCGGCGATGAGCGAGGATTGCCTGTTCCTCAACATCTGGACCCCGGCCGAGGCGCATGGCGCGCCCGTCCTGGTCTGGATCCATGGCGGTTCCCTGGCCGGCGGCTTCGGCAGCGAGGGTGTCTATGACGGCGCCCGGATGGCCGCGCGCGGCGTCGTGGTGGTCACGCTCAATTACCGGCTGGGCGTGCTGGGCTACCTGGCCCACCCGGCGCTGAGCGCCGAGTCGGCGGAGGGCGTCTCGGGCAACTATGGCCTCGAGGACCAGATCGAGGCCCTGCGCTGGGTCCAGCGCAACATCGCCGCCTATGGCGGCGACCCGGCCAACGTCACCATCGCCGGCGAATCCGCGGGCGGCCTCAGCGTGCTCTACCTGATGGCCTCGCCTCCAGCCCGGGGCCTGTTCGCCAAGGCGATCGCCCAGAGCGCCTACATGATCACCACGCCCGAGCTGAAGGCGGCCCGCTTTGGCCTGCCGTCAGCCGAGGAAGCCGGAACGGCGCTGGCGGCCAAGCTCCAGGCGCCGGACCTGGCGGCCCTGCGGGCGATGGACGCCGCCAAGCTGACCCGCGCCGCCGCCCTGGCCGGGTTCAGTCCCTTCGGCGCCGTCGACGGCCGCGTGCTGACCCGCCAGCTCGTCGATACCTTCGACCGCGGCGAACAGGCGCCCGTGCCGGTGCTGGCCGGGTTCAACAGCGGCGAGATCCGATCGCTGCGCTTCCTGGCGCCGCAGCCGCCGGCCCTGGCCAGCGCCTATGAGAAGATCATCCGCGAGCGCTATGGCGACCTCGCCTCCGACTTCCTGCGCCTCTATCCCAGCGCCAACATGGAAAGCAGCATCCTGGCGACGACCCGCGACGCCCTCTACGGCTGGACGGCCGAGCGTCTCGTCCGCAAGCAGGCCGCCCTGGGTCAGCCCTCGTTCCTGTACATCTTCGATCACGGCTATCCGGCCGCCGACGGGCTCGGCCTGCACGGATTCCACGCCAGCGAGATGCCGTTCATGTTCGGAACCCTGGACCGCCTGCCGCCCTTCTGGCCCAAGCCGCCGCCGACAACCGCCGAGAAGGGCCTCTCGGAGGCCATGGTCGGCTACTGGACCAGTTTCGCGGCGACCGGCGCGCCCCGTGCGGCCGGCGCGCCGGACTGGCCGGCCTTCGCCCCGGCGGGCGCCTTCATGGCTTTCCAGGACGCGCCGCGCGTCTCGGCGAACCTGCTGCCGGGGATGTACGCCCTGCATGAGCGGGTGGTCTGCCGTCGCCGGGCGACCGGGACCCTGCCGTGGAACTGGAACGTCGGCCTGGTCTCGCCGCCTCTGCCGCCGCCAGCGCCTGGCTGCGACTGACGTCGACTGGCGGCGACTATTCCTTCAGCGCCAGGAAGCCGGCCGCCATGAACCTGGCGATGCGCTTCTTGACCGCCTCGAAGTCGTCCGAGTGGCAGAGGCCGCCCGACAGCCGGTCGATCCGGCCGGTGCGGGCCAGGGTGTTCATCAGGGCGCCAGTGACAAAGTGATAGCCCCAGAAGATGTCTTCCTCCGGCGTGTCCGGCAGGGCGCGCTTGAGGATCGACACCAGCTTCAGGACGACCGGGTCGAAGTGGACGTCCATCAGTTCCGCCCCCTCGGGGGTGTTGCTGACCCGCGCGCACAGGGCGGCGTAGTTCATCCAGGGCTCGCCGCCTTCGATGTAGAGTTCCAGGTCGGTGTCCAGGAACACATGCAGCGCCCCCTCCACCGTGGGATGGTCCCCGGCCTCGGCGGCGTACCGGTCCAGCGCCTCCATCCGCCGGCCGCTGGTGACCCCGGCGCGGCGGGCGAACACGGCCTCGAAGAGGGCGCGCTTGTCGTCGAAATAGTAGTGCAGAAGGGTGGTGTGGACGCCGACCCGCTGGGCCACGTCGCGCAGGGTCACCCCGTGCAGGCCGTGCAGCGAGAACAGATATTCCGCCGCATCGAGGATCTGCTCCAGCGACTCCGCGCGCTGTTCCGCCTTGCTGCGGCGGACGCGCTTCGCCGCCGGTCCCTCGGACATCAAGCCAACCCCTTTACTCCCAGGGCTAATCGGTTGGCCGCGGATCGCCAGACGTTGCGCCTGCGTCGACCGCGTCCCCGGTCCCGTAGTCCGCACGTAGCCTGTTCTTGTCAATCTTCCCAGTCGCGGCCAGGGGCATCGCGGCGACCTGGATCACCTGATCGGGTAGTTGCCAGTCGGCGACCTGGCCGCGCAGGGCGCCGATCAGCTCCTGGGCGCCGAGTTCCGCGCCCCGGCGCGGCTCGACGATCAGCACCGGGCGCTCGCCCCAACGAGGGTCGGCCCGGGCGATCACGGCGGCCTGGGCCACCTGTGGAAGGCGGCCGACGATATCCTCGATCTCGGCCGGATTGATCCATTCGCCGCCCGATTTGATCAGATCCTTGGAGCGGCCGCAGAGCGTCAGATTGCCGTCCTCGTCCAGCCGGGCGAGGTCGCCGGTGTCGAAATAGCCTTCATCATCAAGGACGTCGGCGTCGGCCTTGAAGTAGCGATCGACCACGCTGGCGCCCTTGACCTTGAGATGGCCGACCACGCCGCGTTGCGGACTGAGCGCCACCCCGTCGGCGTCGGTCAGCTTCAGGTCCAGCCCGAGCGGCGGTCGACCGGAGGCGCGTGCCGCCGTCGACGGGGCGTCCGGCGGGGCGATGGCGCCCACCGGCGACAGTTCGGTCATGCCCCAGCTCGTCTGCACGCGGGCGCCGAGCCGATCCTCGAGCCGCCGGATCAGCGCCTCCGGGCAGCTCGATCCGCCGATCAGCACCCGCTTCAGGTCGGGGAGGTCCCCGCCCGTGGAGTCCAGGTGCTCGACGACCCCGAGCCAGACCGTCTGGACGCCGGCGGCGATGGTCACCCTTTCCTCCCGCATTAGCCGCGCCAGGCTGGCGCCGTCGGCCTGGCGGCCAGGCAAGACCATCTTGGCGCCCACCGCCGGCGCGGCGAAAGGCAGACCCCAGCCGTTGGCGTGGAACATCGGCACCGCGACCAGCAGGCTGTCCTCGCCCGTCAAGGCGATGGCGTCGGCCTGCAGCGCGCGAAGGGTGTGCAGATAGTTGGAGCGGTGGGTGTAGAGCACGCCCTTGGGCCGGCCCGTGGTGCCCGAGGTGTAACAGAGCCCGGCTGGCGTCTCCTCGGCGAAGTTCCCCCAGCTTGCGGGCCGGCCGTGTTCCGCAAGCAGCGTTTCCAGCTCCCAGACCTTGACGCCGGGAAGATCGGCGCCGGCTCGGCCGCCGTCCATCAGCACGACATGGCGCACGCCCGGGCAGAGCGGCAGCAGCTCGGCCAGCAAGGGCGACAGGTTGGCGGCGACGGCGATCACGCCTTCCTCCGCCTCGTTGATCATGGCGGCCAGGTGCGCGGCGGTGAGACGCGGGTTGAGGGTGTGGCAGACCAGGCCCGCGCCCATGACGGCATAGTAGAGCTCCAGGTGATGCTGGGTGTTCCAGGCCAGGGTCGCGATGCGGTCGCCGAACGCCGCGCCCAGGTGGGCGAGCGCGCCGGAAAGCCGGTTGCTGCGCTCGCGCAGGGCGGCGTAGCCGATGCGTCCGCCGCCGGCCGTCACCACCTCGCGCACGCCGCGCCACTTGGCGGCGTGGTCCAGGAACTTGTCCACGGTCAGGGGATAGGATTGCATCGCTTGGATCACTCGAAGTCTGGGCCCGGGGTCGGCCGCGGCGCTGGCGCTCCGCGACCGACCCTTGGGGAGGAAACGGGCCCGCGTCAGAACACCTTGAGCAGGCGCACGCCGTATTGCCGCGGCGCGCCGGCGAAGCGCAGGCCGGAGTTCACGGCGCCGACGTAGTGCTGGTCGGTCAGGTTGGTGGCGTAGAGGGTCGCGACCCAATCGTTGTGCGTCCAGGCCAGTTGCGCGCTCAGGATGTTGCGATCGCCCACGCGGTCGCCCAGCGCCCGGTTCTCAAACAGCGTCGCCCACTGGGGCCCGACGTGCCCGAAGTTGAGGCGCGGCGTCAGGCTGTCGCCATTGGCCAGGCCGAAGACATACTGGGCCCCGAAGTTGAGGGTGAAGTTCGGCGCATAGGTCTGCTCGTGGCCGACCAGGTTGATGCAGGACGGGCTCGACGGGCCCGTGGCCGGATCGCAGGCGCCGGTGCTCCCGACGCGCGGGTCGACGGCGTAGAAGGCGCCCAGCCGGCTATGCATCAGCCCAAGGCCCGCATCGAAGGAGAACCGGCCGAACACCGCCTCGGCCTGGGCCTCCATGCCGTAGATCCGCGTGGGGCTGGGGTCGTTCAGCTCGAAGCCGAAGGTGGGAAAGGCGGGATAGCCGATCGTCACCTGGAAGTTCTTGTAATCGTTGTAGTAGGCGTCGATCTGGGTGCGCAGGTGGCCGCCCAGGAAGCCCGCCTTCCAGCCCACTTCGTACTCGGTGACCTTTTCCGGACCGAAGGGCGCCGGCAGGCCCAGCCCCACCGGCACGTTCAGGCCGCCTGGCCGAAAGCCCGTGGCGACGAACGCGTAGACGAAGTTGTGAGCGTTCACCGTCCAGTTCAGCGACACCTTGCCAGAGAAGTTCGATGACCCGGCGCTCTGCTGGTCGTCGATCGGCAGGCCGAACTGGACCACCGAGACATGGTTGGTGGTGCGGGTGTCCGAATAGCGGCCGCCGAGTTGCAGTTGGAAGCCGCGAGGCAGGTTGAAGCTGACCTGGCCGAAGACGGCCGCCGTCCGCTTCGGGTTCGTCCCCTGCAGGGCGTAGGTTGTGAAGATGCTGCCGGCGGGCTCGCCGATGATGAACTCACCCGGCAGGAAGTTGTATTCGTCATGCTGGTAGTAGGCCCCGGCCACCCAGGTGATCGGCCCCTTGCTGGGCGAGATGATGTTGAATTCCTGGGAATAGATCGTCTCGGTCACCAGATCGGCGAAGGTGAAGTTGAAGGCGCTCGTACCATCCAGGTCGGCCTTGTAGGCCGTCTTGGCCCACTGGAAGCCGCTGATCGAGCGCAGGGTCACGCCGTTGCCCAGCACGTAGTCGGTCTTGACCACCGTGCGCACGAGCCGGTCCAGCGCCTTCTGCTCAGCGTTGGCGGTGATGTTGAAGACGTCGTTGGTGGAATTGACCGGGTCGGCCGGGTAGGCGCCCATGTTGAGGTAGCCGTAGTCGGTCTTGAACAGCACCGACAGGGCCGCGTTGGGCTTCCACAGGACGCCCAGGCGCACATTGGCTTCCCGCAGGTCGCCCGGGTTGCCGGTCCACGGTCCGGAGATGTGATAGAAACTGTCCCGGCGCTCGCCGTTGAAGGACAGGCGCGCCGCCAGGGTGTCGCTGATCGGCAGGTTGATCGCGCCCTGCAGTCCGGCGTCATGGTAGTTGCCGACCTGGCCCATCAGATAGCCGCTGCGGCCGCCGCCCACCACCGGGTCGCGCGATGTCACGAACACCGCGCCGCCGGTGGCGTTCTGGCCCACGAAGGTGCCCTGCGGCCCGCGCAGAATCTCGACGCTGGCGATGTCGTAGTACGGCTCTTCCTGCACATAGCCGGGGAAGGTCGCCACCCCGTCGCGGTAGGTGATCACCCCAGTGGTGGTCTGGGTGTTGTGCTCGGCCTTGCCGATGCCGCGGATGTTGAAGTCGATGCCCTGGCCGAAGTTGTCGATGGTGGCGCCGGGTACGGCGAACTGAAGCTGGTCGACGGTCAGCACGCCCTTCTTGGTCAGGTCGTCTCCGGTCAGGACCGTCGCGGCGATGGGCGTGGTCTGCAGGTTGGTGTGCCGCCGCTCGGCGGTGACGACAACGTCCTGAACCTGCGCCGCCCCGGCGCTGTCATTGGACGCCGATGTTGTCGTTTCCGCGTTGGCGGCCCCTGACCATCCCAGCGTCAGCACGGACGCGCCCAGCCACAATGCGTGGAACTTCATGGTTCCTCCCCCTGCCCAATGTCGCAAGCGCTCTTCGGCGCATGGCGCGAACCTGTCATGTGCTCACTCAGTCGTCAATACTCACTCTTGTGTGAGCGAATATCTCCGCGCGGCCACGCCGCGACACGCGTGGCTGTCAAGCCAAGGATTTGCTAAAGCGGCGCTGTGGCCGATCCGATCTCAAGCAAAGGCGTCGAAGCCCGGAGCCGTGGAGTGCCGTCGGTGTCTCGGCGGCAACTCCACGAGAAAGTCTGGTCGCGCCCGCTCACGGCCGTGGCCGCCAACTTCGGCATCAGCCGCAACGGCCTGGCCAAGATCTGCGACCGCCTGCAGATCCCCTACCCCGGCCGGGGCTATTGGACGGCCGCGCGCCAGAAGGCCCCGCCCCCGCCTCCGCCCCTGCCGCCCGCCCCCGCAGACGCCGTCACGGCGCTCAAGATCGGGGCCGGACGCAGCAAGGCCCGCGGCGGACGGACGCGCCTGTCACCGGACGAGCGCCGCGAGCAACTGGTGGACGCCGCAGGCCGGATCGCCGGAGCGGAGGGCGTCCACGCCGTCACCATGAAGCGGGTGGCGCGCGAGGCCGGCCTCAGCGAGGCCCAGGCGCACAACTATTTCAGCCGCCGCGTCGACCTCCTCGTGGCGCTGGCCCGGCGTGAGGTGGCGGCCATGAACGCCATCCGCGAACTCGAGATCGAACGCGCGCACGACAACCTGACCCGGGTCACCCTCTCCACCGTCGCCTACCTGCGACAGGTCTCTGTGCGAGGGGCGGTGATCCAGGGCCTTCTGAACTTGCCGGAGGTTCGGGCCGGATTGCGAAACGAGCGCGAAGCCAAGGCCTCCAGCGACCGACGCCGGGTGACCGATCGGCTGAGCGCACGCTACGGCATGGAGAGGGACCTCGCCTATGGCGCCACGGTGGTGCTGACCGCGGTCTGCCTGCGAGCCGGTCGCCTGCTCGCCGAGCGGAAGATATCCCTCGACGTCGCCGAGCGCCTCAGCCTGGCCATTGTCACCGCCGGCAACCGGCGCATCACCCGGGCGGCCCGCTCACGCCTGGCCGCCGATCCGACGATCAATCCCGGCGCGGCGTGAAGGCCTCCACACTGCTGGCGACCAGTTCGGCGCAGAGTTCGCGGCCGCGAGTGTGGGATAGCTCGCCGGCATAGACCAGCCGGCCAGCCTCCTCCGGTATCGTCGTGGCCATGGTGATCGCGGCCACGGCCTCCTTGGCCGGCAGTCGCATGTCACGGCGCGCCAACCGGGCCAGGCGGCGCACGATGCGGTCCCGGAAACCGGCCAGCTCCGGCGCGAGATGGCCGCTCAGATAAGGGTCCCTGAGGATCACGTGGATCAGTGGGCCGGCGGCGGCGACATGATCGAAATAGGCCAGGGCGCAGGCCGCGGCCGCGGCTCCCAGATCGTCGCCGGCGCTGGCCGCCTCGACGCCACGGGCCGCCAACGCCTGGAATTCGTCGGCGAGAAGCGCATTGAACAGATCGTACTGGGTCGGGAAGTACGCATAGATCAGCGCCTTGCTGACGCCGGTCGCCTGGGCGAGGTCTTCGAGCTTGAGGGGCAGGTGTCTCTGTCGCAGGACAAGCTGCCCCGCCGCGCGGATGAGCTGATCGCGGCGGACTTCAGGCGCGAGACGACGGCGTCGTTCACGCGGTTTCGGCGCGATGTTCATCGCGGGAATTTGGCCTTCGGGTCCAGCGCGCGCAAGCCGCCCGTTGCGGCGCGTGTCACCGCCCCGCCGTTCGGCGATCTTCGAGGACCAGGCGCGCGCCCTTGTCGGCGATCATGATCGTCGGCGTGTTCGTGTTGCCGGAGGTGATCGTGGGCATGACCGAGGCGTCGATCACGCGCAGGCGCTCGAGGCCGAAGACGCGCAACCGCTCGTCGACGACGGCCGAGGGGTCGGACGCCAGCCCCATCTTCGCCGTGCCCACCGGATGGAAGATGGTGGTGCCGATATCGCCGGCCGCCCGCGTCAGCGCCGGCTCGTCATCGCCAACCTGCGGGCCCGGCAGGTATTCCGACGGCCGGTAGGGCGCCAGCGCCGGCTGGGCCATCAACCGCCGCGTGACGCGGATGGCGTCGACGGCGACGAGGCGGTCCTCGTCGGTGGCCAGGTAGTTCGGGTCGATGATCGGCGCATCGGCGGGGTCGGCGGAACGCAGGCGAATGACGCCGCGAGACGTGGGTCTGAGGTTGCAGGCCGCCACCGTCACCGCCGGGAAGCGGTGCAAAGGCTCGCCGAAGCGGTCGAGCGACAGCGGCTGGATGTGGAACTCGATGTTGGCGCGTTCGTGCGTGGCTGACGAGCGGGTGAAGATGCCGAGCTGCGACGGCGCCATGGTCAGGGGCCCGCGCCGAAACAGGGCGTATTCGGCGCCCATCAGTCCGCGCGCGACCAGGGAGTGATAGGTCTCGTTGAGCGTCCTGACGCCCTGGACCCTGTAGATCGCCCGCTGCTGCAGGTGGTCCTGCAGATTGCGGCCGACGCCCGGCTTGTCGAGGACCACCGGCACGCCCCGTCCGGCCAGCCAGTCGGCCGGCCCGACCCCGGAGAGTTGCAGGATCTGGGTCGATCCGACCGAGCCGGCGGACAGGATCACCTCGCCCGCCGCCCGCGCCTCGAAGGCCTGCCCCCGCCTTCGGAAGCGCACCCCCGCCGCGCGGCGGCCGTCGAAGAGCACCTGATCCACCAGGACCCCGGTCTCCAGCCGCAGGTTCGGCCGCTTGAGCGCCGGCTTGAGGAACGCCCTCGCGGCCGACCATCGCAGGCCGCGTTTCTGATTGACGTGGAAGGGCCCAACCCCGGTGTTGTCGCCGGTGTTGAAATCGGTCGTGGCCGGCACGCCCATTTCGACGGCGGCCTTGGCGATGGCGTCCAGCACGGCCCAGCGCACCCGTGGCGCCTCCACCCGCCACTCGCCGTCCGCGCCGTGGTGTTCGGTGTCGCCCAGGAAGTGGGCGTCCAGCCGCCGGAACGTCGGCAACACGTCGTCCCAGCCCCAGCCCGCCAGCCCCAGTTGCCGCCAGTGGTCGTAGTCCGCGGCCTGGCCGCGCATGGAGATCATGGCGTTGATCGCCGATGAGCCGCCGACCACCTTGCCGCGCGGATACTTCAGCGGGCGTCCGTTCAGGCCGGCCTGGGGCTCGGTCTCGAACATCCAGTCCGAGCGAGGATTGCCGATGGCGAAGAGGTAGCCCACAGGAACGTGGAACCAGACCCAGTTGTCCTGGCCGCCCGCCTCCAGAAGCAGCACGCGGTTGCGCGGATCCTCCGAAAGCCGATTGGCCACGACACAGCCGGCCGAGCCCGCCCCGACGACGATGTAGTCGTACTGGCCGTCGATCTGATGCGCGGGTTGGAGCATCCATCTTCATTGCGCGATTTCGGACCCGTTCGCCAAGGCGTCGCCGGCAACTTCGTTGACCGACTTTCCAGGCGCGGCGGGGCTTCGCGCGCCCACTCATGCGCGGGGCGGAAGAGTGTCTCCCGAGTGCCGGCTCTTCGCCGCTGGCGGAGCGGCGCCCAGCTTTGCGTCCACCGGCGCCCGACAGCCAAGACGGTCAATCCCATCGCGCCGACGAAGCCTAAAGGAGCAAGATCATGGGCGCTGAACAGAAAGTCGCCGTCATCACCGGAGCCTCGCAAGGTATCGGCGCGGCCCTCGCCAAGGCGTATCTCGACCGACACTATCGGGTCGCGGCGACGGCGCGGACGATCAAACCTTCCGCCAATCCGGAACTGCTGGCCGTGCCCGGCGACATCTCCGATCCGAAGACCGCCGAACGGGTGATTTCGGAAGCCCTGGCGCGCTTCGGCCGTATCGACACCCTGGTCAACAACGCCGGCGTCTTCGTCGCCAAGCCGTTCACGCAGTATAGCGAGGCGGACTACGCATCGGTCCTGGGCGTCAACCTGGCCGGCTTCTTCCACATCACCCAGCGCGCCATCGCCGAGATGGAGAAGCAGGGCAGCGGTCACGTGGTCCAGATCACCACCAGCTTGGCCGATCACGCGGTCGACGGCGTGCCTTCGGTCCTGGCCTCACTCACCAAGGGCGGGCTCAATGCGGCGACCAAGTCCCTGGCCATCGAATACGCCAAGCGCGGCATCCGCGTGAACGCGGTCTCGCCCGGCGTCATCAAGACCCCGATGCATCCCGTGGAGACCCACGCCCAGCTCGGCGCCCTGCACCCGGTCGGCCATATGGGCGAGATCGCCGACATCGTGGACGCGGTCATCTACCTGGAGTCCGCCGGCTTCGTGACCGGCGAGATCCTGCACGTGGACGGCGGCCAGAGCGCCGGCCACTGAACCGCGGCGCGCGGGGTTGGTCCTGGTGCTCCGACCCCGCGCGCGCCTCTTCCATCACGCCGCGGACGTGGTCGCCGGCTTCTCACCGGCGCTCTCGAGCAAGGCGCCCAACGTCGCCAGGGGACCGATCGGGATCAGCTCATAGGTCAGGTAGCCTTCCCGCGTCAGCGGCAAGGCCTTCACCCAGGCTTCGGCCTCTTCCAGGCTCGCGGTGTTCAGGACCAGCACGCCGCCCCTGCCGTCCCGGCGGCTCCAGAAGCGTTCCACCTTTCCTTCGAGATACTGGCGGGTCACCACCTGCGCCTCCTCCAGCAACAGGCGCTGCGCCTCCGCCGGCGGCAGCGGCGCGACCGCGTTGATCGCAAGGACCTGGGTCATGTTGGGCTCCTTCTCTCGATCGCCGCGCTCAGGCTAGCCGCGGCTACACATCGATGCGCCAAAGCTAGGGCGGCGGCCGGTCGCGCCAAGCGATGCTGGCCGACGGACACTCTTGCGTAGCGCGGGCGAATGGCGTCGGCGTGGCTGCAGGTTCGATCAAGCATTGTTGCGCCGTCCGGAACATGGTCTTCCGCCAACCGGCCCTTCGACGGCGCCCCGGAACCCTCTAGGTAGGCGGTAGCGGGAGACGCGATCGACGCCGTCGATCGTCGAGGTTCAAGAGGAGACGCCCCGTGGCCAATCTGATGAGACGACTTGGGGTGCAGTTGCCAATCATCCAGGCGCCCATGGCGGGGGTCTCGACCCCGGCCATGGCGGCGGCGGTCAGCAACGCCGGCGCGCTGGGGTCCATCGGCGTGGGGGCCGTCACCGTCGACGCCGCGAGGGCGATGATCGAGTCGGTGAAAAGCCAGACCAACGCGGCCTTCAACGTCAATGTCTTCTGTCACGCTCCCGCCGCCGCCGACGCTGCCCGGGAGCGGGATTGGCTGGCGGCGCTGAAGCCGGTGTTCGAGCGCTATGGCGCTGAGCCACCGACGGCGCTGCATGAGATCTACACCAGCTTCGTCGCCGACGAGGCCATGCTGGCGATGTTCCTGGAGACGCGCCCGGCGGTGGTCAGCTTCCACTTCGGCCTGCCCTCCGCCGAGGCTATAGCCAAGTTGAAGACGGCCGGCATCGTGCTGCTCGCGTCGGCGACCAACCTTGCGGAGGCCGAGTTGGCCGCCCGGGCCGGAGTCGACGCGATCGTCGCCCAGGGCTACGAAGCCGGCGGCCACCGCGGCGCCTTCGACCCCGATGCGCCCGACAGCCAACTTGGCGTCCTCACCCTCACCCGCCTGCTGGTCAGCAAGCTCGCCCTGCCCGTCATCGCCGCAGGAGGAATCATGGACGGCGCCGGGGTGGCAGCGGTGCTGGAACTCGGCGCGGAGGCCGCCCAACTGGGCACGGCCTTCATCGCCTGCCCGGAATCCAGCGCCGACGAGCACTTTCGCAAGGCGCTTTTCGGCCCCGGCGCGGCCATGACCGAGATGACCGCCCTGATTTCCGGCCGAGCCGCCCGCTGCCTGCCCAACCGCTTCACCGCCTTGAAGGCTGAGGAGCTCAAGGGTCTCGCCATCCCCAACTACCCGGTCGCCTACGACGCCGGCAAAGCCCTGGCGGCGGCGGCCAGGGCACGAGGCGAAGGCGGCTTCGGCGCTCAGTGGGCAGGACAGGGGGCGCCCTTGGCCCGGGCCTTGCCGGCGGCGGACCTGGTCCACACGCTCCGGGACGAGATGCTCGCGGCCCAAGGGGGCCACCCCGCCAAGGCCGTCTGACGCCATCCGGACGCGGCTCTAGCCGGCCGTCCGGGGGTCATCGCTGGGGTCCACATAGCCCAGGCCAAGCGGGCCCAGGCCGTAGACCTGGGTGACGTATTCGCCGGATCTTGCGTGATGGAAGTGCGATTGGCCGCCGGGCAGCACCACGACGCTGCCGGGACCGAAGGCCGTGAGGGCGGCTTCGTCGAAGACCTCTCCCAGGCCGATATGGAAGACGCCCGAGATCACCGTGTAGATGCGGTCCTCCGGATGCCGGTGCGGCGCCATCCGCGTACCGTCCGGAAGCTTGACCCGGATCACATAGGGACCCGGCCGTGTGGGGTCTCCGACCAGCACCGCCAGCCGGGCCTGCGGCGGGAACGCCGCGAAGGGCTTCCAGTCGACATCCTCGGGACGCACCGCGTGGAACCAGTCTTCGTCCGGCTGGTGGGACCGTCCACCGGCGGGCGCGGCTTCCCGGCTTTGGGTCATGACAGGTCTCCCTTCGCCGGAGCAGACGCAGGCGTGCGCGGGGCGGAGCTTGGTCTACGCCCTAGACGGCGGACTCTCTTGTCGAATCCGAGGATTCGATGGGCGCTGCGCCGGCGGAGACGGGCGCCTTGATGGCCGCGAAGCGGGCCTTCAGCCGCGGCAGGGCGAAGTCAACGAAGGCGCGGACCTTGGGCGCCGACAATCGGCCGTGCGGCGTGATCAGGTGCACCGGCAGCGGCGCGTGCTCGTCCTTCTCGAGGATCAACCGAAGCGAGCCGTCCTGGAGCTGGTTGGCGATGTGATAGGAAAACAGCCGCGTCACACCGCGCCCCTCGCTGGCCGAAGCGACGGCCGCGCGGACGCTGTTGACCACCAGCCGCGGGGTGAAATGCACCGTCCGCGGGATCGCCGAGGCCGACAGCGGTGGGAAGCTCCAGCTGTCGAGGCCGAAGTGGGTCATAGCGATGATCTGGTGGCGCGCCAGGTCGGCCGGTTCGGTGATGTGGGGGTTCGAGGCCAGGTAGCGGGGCGAAGCGGCGATGACGCGCCGGACCTCACCGACCTTGATGGCCACCAGGGTGGAATCCTGCAGGTGCGCGAACCGAAGGGCGACGTCGACGCCTTCCTCGATCAGATTGGTGGGCCTGTCCATCAGGTAGAGCCGCACGCCGACCATGGGCTCCGCGTCCATGAAGGCATCCAGGATCGGGCGCAGAATGTCCTCGCCCGCGGCCACGGGGGCGGTGACGGTCAGCGTGCCGCGCGGCGTGGAGCGTCCTCCCGCCACCGCCGTGTCGGCGTCTTCCAGGTCCTTGAGGACTCGCCTGCAAGCGGCCGCGTAGAGTTCGCCGGCTTCGCTGAGCCGTATGCTGCGCGTGGTGCGGTGCAGGAGTTCTGCGCCGACGTGCCGTTCGAGGAACACGATCGCCCGGCTGACCGCGGCCGGGGATCGGCCCAGCTTGCGGCCGGCGCCGGCTAGACTTCCCTCGTCGAGCGCCGCCACGAACACCCGCATGGCTTCGATGCGATCCATTCCGCCGCGCTCCGCGACCCTGGTCGTCGGACCATAGGCCCTCGATCCCAGCGTGTGAATTTTCGACCAGATCGGGCCGGTCCAGACACGACGGGCCCCGGCCTTGCGACCGGAGCCCCCCTTCACTCGGTGTTCTGTCGCCGGCCAAACTAGGCGGCGGCGCGCATCTGCCCCCCGGCCAGGAAGTCCATCTTGCCCAGCGGCACGCCCTGGGCGCGCAGCAGGGCGTAAGCCGTGGTGACATGGAACAGGAAGTTCGCCAGCGAGAACTGCATCAGGAAGTCCGGGGCGGAGAAGGTCATGGTGCGCCCGGGCAACGGCAGCTCGATGGTGGCGCTGTGGCGGGCGTCCACGTCGGCCTTCGAGATGGTGTCCAGGAAGGCGATGGTCTTGGCGATCCGCTCTTGCAGTTCCGGGAAGGTGGTCTCGACGTCTTCCATCTTGGGCGCTTCGACGCCGGCGAGGCGGGCCGCGCCGCCCTTGGCCGCGTCGCTGGCCATCTGCACCTGGCGGGTGAAGGGGTGCATGTCGGGCGCCAGCCGCGCGGCGGTGTAGGTCCCGAGGTCCGCGCCCGAAGCGCCGGCGTGGGCCTCGGCCTTGTCCAGGAAGCTCGCCAGGTTCTCCAGCCCGCGACGGTAGGTGGGGATCGAAATGTCATAAAGCGAAACGGACATGAGCAGCTCCAATGGCGATTGTTGAGCTCCGCAAATAGGAGACAGGCCGGGTCGACGCCATAGAGCCGGGCCAAGTTCGATCGCTTCCCCCACCGCGACCCCATGGACGGCGGATCGGAAACCGACCAGAACACAGCACAAAGTTCAGGGGAGACGCCGCGTATGGACGTCAAGGGCAAGGTCATCGTGGTCACCGGCGGGGCCGATGGCATCGGAGCGGCGCTCTGCCGTCGATTCGCCAAGGCCGGAGCCGCGGCCGTCATCGTAGTCGACCGCAACGGCGAGGGCGCCGCCGCCGTAGCCAAGGAAGTCGGCGGCGAGGCGGTCACCCTGGACGTCACCGACGGCGCGGCCATCGCAGCCATGGTCGCCGACATCGAGGCGCGGCACGGGCGCATCGACCTGTTCTGCTCCAATGCGGGCGTCGGCGACGGCGATCCGGACCGCAACAACGCCGCCTCGTCTCCAGACGCGGTCTGGCAGAGGGCCTGGGCGGTGAACGTCATGGCGCATGTCCATGCGGCGCGGGCAGTGACGCCCGGCATGGCGGCGCGGGGCGAGGGCTACATCCTCAACACGGTCTCGGCCGCGGGCCTGCTCTCGCAGATCGGAGGGGCTGTCTATTCGACCACCAAGCATGCGGCGGTTGGCTTCGCGGAGTCCTTGGCGATCACCCACGGCGATCAGGGCATCAAGGTCTCGATCCTCTGCCCGCAGGGTGTCGACACGGCGATGCTGCGCGCGGGCGGATCGGGCTCCCCACAGAGCCTGGACGGGGTGCTGACGCCGGACGAGGTGGCCGAAAGCGTCATCCAGGGCCTGGCGGCGGAAAGCTTCCTGATCCTGCCCCACCCCATCGTGTTGACCTACATGCAGCGCAAGGCCGCCGACTACGACCGCTGGCTGGGCGGCATGCGGCGGCTGCGCGCCAAGGTCGGCGGCGGCGGGGCCTAGCGGCGCGCCTGGCCCCATTGATCGGCGACATATTTATCGGCATCTTCAGTGCCATTATGAGGAAGCCATTCAGCGGACCTGCACTGCGGCCCGACCGACCATGGCCTGCTGGCGGAGCTCGCGGTCATTGAAAGCGGCGCGCGCGCCCATCCTAGCTGGCTTGTCGATGGTCGCTCTGCTGCAGGCTGCGTGCGGACGGGCCGACCACGTCGCCCACCCCACGGCTGGCCAAGTCCGCCCCTGCCTGACCGGCCGGCCGGTCCCCTCGCCCGCCCCGTCCACGGCGGGGATGGCCTATGCGTCTCCCGGCCGGTTCCTGATGGGCGCCAGCCCCATGCGCCACGAGGAGGGTCCGCCGCGCCCGACCCGCGTCGGCGGGTTCTGGATCGACCGGACGGACGTCACCAACGCCGACTTCGCGCGCTTCGTGAGGGCCACCGGCTATGTGACCCTCGCCGAGCGGCCCCTGGATCCCAAGGCATACCCTGGACTTACCGGCGACCAGCTCAATCCCTCGGCGATCGTGTTCGTGGGCTCGTCGTCCCCGCCGGGCGCTGATCCAGGCCAGTGGTGGCGGGTGGTTCCCGGCGCCGACTGGCGTCACCCCGAAGGCCCGGGCAGCTCCATCGCCGGCAAGGACGCCCTGCCCGTCGTCCAGGTCGCCTGGGAAGACGCCATGGCCTACGCACACTGGCTGGGCCACGACCTGCCGACCGAGGCGGAATGGGAGTACGCCGCCCGCGCAGGCGGACCGCCGACGCGGTTCATCTGGGGCGACCAGCCGTTCGACGAGGCTCATCCCCAGGCCAATGTCTGGCAGGGCGTCTTCCCGGCCATCGACACCGGGTCCGACGGCTACAAAGTCCAGGCCTCGCCGGTCGGCTGTTTCGCCCCCAACCGCCTGGGCCTGTACGACATGGCCGGCGACGTGTGGCAGTGGACCAAGGATTGGTACCGCCCCAACCTCGACGCCAAGGCCAACGACGATCCGCAGGGGCCGGGCGGGGATGCGGCCAGAGCGCCAGGCGACCCGGCCGGAAGGCGCCATGTGATCAAGGGCGGCTCGTTCCTCTGCTCGCCTGACTATTGCTACCGCTACCGCCCGGCCGCCCGCGAAGCCGGCCCCGGCGACACCGGCGAGAACCACATCGGCTTCCGCACTGTGCTGCGCCTGCCCGGCCCCGCGCCCGAGGGGAAACCGGTCTCGCCGAAAACTCGCTAGCGACAGTCTTACTGCCAATATATGCTTCGCCAAGCGATCGAGCGCGCGCGGGGGAGCGACCCATGAAGCTGTGGACCTGGATCGGCGGAGGCGTCGTCGTCATCGTCGCCCTGCTTGCCTTGGCGGCCATGAACCGCGGGGCGATCTTCATGATGATCGCCCACTCGCAGCTGCCGCACGTGGCGCCCAACCACCCGGTGACCTGGGCCGAGGGTCCCGCCGCCCCGCCGTCCGGCGAGCGCCCGCCCAACATCGTCCTGATCCTGGCCGACGACATGGGCTACAACGACATCACCTTCAACGGCGGCGGCATCGCCGGCGGCCAGGTCCCGACGCCCAACATCGATTCCATCGGCCACGACGGCGTCGCCTTCATGAACGGCTACGACGGCAACGCCACCTGCGCCCCTTCGCGGGCGGCGATCATGACCGGCCGCAACGTCACCCGCTTCGGTTTCGAGTTCACCCCCGCCCCGGTGGCCTTCGAGCGGATGGTCGGCACCGAACACGAGCAGGACGACTTCGCGCTGCCGACCTTCTTCAAGGACCGCCTGAAGGACATGCCACCCGGCACGACCAAGGGCGCCGCGGCGGTCAACAACCTGGCCGTCCCGACAAGCGAGATCATGATCGCCAAGCTGCTGAAGACGCGCGGCTACCACACCATCCATTTCGGCAAGTGGCACCTGGGCGCGGCCCCCGGCACGCGGCCCGAACAGCGCGGCTTCGACGAGAGCCTGGGCTTCATGGCGGGCGGCTCCATGTACCTGCCCGAGCATGACCCGGACACGGAGAACTCCAAGCAGCCGTGGGATCCCATCGACCGCTTCCTGTGGCCGAACCTGCCCTACATGGTGCAGTTCAACGGCTCACCGATGTTCGCGCCCAAGGGCTATATGACCGACTACCTGACCGACGAGGCGGTCAAGGCGATCAGGGCTAACCGCAACCGGCCGTTCTTCATCTACTTCGCGCCCAACGCCATCCACACGCCCCTTCAGGCCAAGAAGGAGGACTACGACGCCCTGCCGCAGATCAAGGACCACCGCCTGCGGGTCTATGGCGCCATGGCGCGCAACCTGGACCGCAACGTCGGCCGCATCCTGCAGACCCTGCGCGACCAGGGCCTCGACAAGAACACCCTGGTGATCTTCACCAGCGACAACGGCGGCGCCGGCTACATCGGCCTGCCGGACATCAACAAGCCCTACCGGGGCTGGAAGGCGACCTTCTTCGAGGGCGGCATCCACTCGCCGTTCTTCATGCGCTGGCCGGGGGTGATCCCCCAGAACGCCCGCTTCCCCTACCCGGTCGGCCATGTGGACATCTTCGCCACGTCGGCCGCCGCCGCGGGGGCCAGCCTGCCGGCCGACCGCGTCATCGATGGCGTAAACCTGCTGCCATACGTCACCGGCAAGACGCCTGGACGGCCGCACCAGACGATGTTCTGGCGGTCGGGCCAATACAAGGTGGTCCTGGACGGGGACTGGAAGCTGCAGACCAGCGACGCCTTGCACAAGGTCTGGCTGTTCGACCTCGCTCACGACCCCACCGAGCAGCACGACCTTTCCGGCGCCATGCCCGACAAGGTCCGGGCGCTGAAGGCCCTGATCGCCGCCCAGGACGCCCAGAGCGTCAAGCCGATCTGGCCATCATTGCTGCAGGGACCGATCTTCGTGGACCATCCGGGCGGCGTGCCCCAGAAGAAGGGCGAGGAATACATCCTGTGGGACAACTAGGCTGACAGTCTGCGCCGGATGGGAGACGACGCCATGAGCGAGATCCTGACCACCACCAAGGGCGTCCCGTTCGTGCGCACTCCGGAGTCGGCGTTCGACGACCTCGAGGACTTCGCCTACGCTTCGGACTACGTGACCTTCGAGGGCCTTCGGCTTCACTACATCGACGTCGGGCCCGTGGACGGCCCGGTCGCGCTGCTGATGCACGGCATGCCGACCTGGAGCTACCTCAACCGTCACATCATCGCCGAGCTCGCCGCCGAAGGCTGGCGCTGCATCGCCGCCGACCACATCGGCTTCGGCCGGTCGGACAAGGTTACCGACGCGGGCTGGTATTCCATCACCCGCCACGTGGCCGCGCACCGCGCCCTGATCGACGCCCTGGATCTGGAGGACGTCACCCTCTTCTGCCAGGACTGGGGCGGGCCCATCGGCCTGGCCCAGGCCGCCGAAACGCCCGAGCGCTTCTCGCGCCTGGTGGTGATGAACACCTGGCTGCACCATCCCGGCTACCAGTACACCGAGGCGCTTCGGCGCTGGAACGGCCAGTGGCAGCCGGACGGCGTCTTCGGCGTCAACATTCCGAGCCGCCTGAGCCTCGGGTGGTTCATGATGCTGCCGCTGGGCCACATGACGGCGCGCGACCTGTTCGCGATCATCGAGAACGAAGACTACCCGGATCTGAGCCCCGAGGCGGCGGCCATCCGGCACGCCTATGACGCGCCCTTCGAAGGCCTGGAAGCGGACGCCTATGCCGGCGTGCGCCGCTTTCCCTTGAGCCTGCCCTTCGACAACCCGCTCGGTGGCGCGGCGGAGGCCCAGGCGGCCTGGTTCAAGACCTTGTCGGGGTGGAAGAAGCCGATCCACTTCATCTGGGGCGCCACGGACGCGGTCTTCACAGAGGAGTGGGGCCGGCAGTGGGCCAAGCTCTATCGCCAGGCGACGTTCGACCTCCTGCCCGACGCCGGCCACTTCCTGCAGGACAGCCATGGGACGCAGATCGCAGGAATCTTCCTGCGCCGCCTGGCCGACGAGTCCGCGAGACCTTGATCGCGGACTCGATCAATCCCGGCGGCGGGCGGACGGGCGCAGCGCGAGGACCAGGAACACCACGCTCAGCGCCACCACGACCAGGCTGCCGTAGTGCTCGGGCGGGTGACGCCCGCTGGCCGGCGGCGACAGCACCCAGCCCTGCAGCGCCATCAGGCCGCGCTCGAGAATGACCAACACCAGGAACAGCGCGGTCAGCGGCCGGTAGCGCAAGGCGACCGCCAGCATGGCCAGGCCCAGGGCGAGCTGCGTCGCGCCCTCCCAGCGAAACACCGCCACCACGAGGTCGCGCCGGTCGCCGAGGTCCAGGTGGGCGATGCCCACCGCCCCGCCGTCAGGGGCGAAGCTGTGCACCAGGGCCGGCGCGATGGTGAGCACGGCCAGCAGACCAAGGAAGGCGGACGACAAGTCCGAACCACGATACTGGTCGTTGGTGGACGGCGGCAGGAAGCTCATGGTCCCGTTCCCTGGCGCCCGCCGTCAGCGCCGGCCGATTGACCTTTCCGCCGCGACAGGGCATGTTTTTGGCAATTGTAATGCCATTATAATCGGCACAGTTCAAGGCGGCGGCGGCCAGCCGCCCTTGGGAGGCAAAGACATGGCGCAGGCGGACACGAGGCCAGAGCGAGACGACGGCCGCATTGCGCTCAGCGGCTCGCCCGGCTCGCCCTACACCCGCAAGATGCTGGCGGTGCTGCGCTATCGCCGCATCCCCTATCGGCTTCTCAACGGCGGCGCCGGGCGCACGCCGGAAGGCATGCCGCGCCCCAAGGTCCAGCTCCTGCCGACCTTCTACCTGCCGAACGCCGAGGGCGCGCTGGAGGCGGTGGTGGACTCCACCCCGATCATCCGGCGCCTGGAACGCGAGTTCGGCGGCCGCAGCCTGATCCCCGAGGACCCTGCCCTGGCCTTCCTCGACGCCCTGATCGAGGACTATGCCGACGAATGGCTGACTAAGGCCATGTTCCACTATCGGTGGGCCTTCCAGGACGATGTGGATCGGGCCTCGGCGATCCTGCCCTGCTGGGCCGACATCAGCGCGCCGGACGCGGAGATCGCCGCGCGCAGCAAGGTGTTCGCCGATCGCCAGATCGGCCGGCTCTACGTCGTCGGTTCGAACGCCATCACCGGCCCAGTGATCGAAGCCAGCTACAGGCGGTTCCTGGAGGCCTTTGACGCGCACCTGAAGACCTCGCCCTTCCTGCTGGGCGGACGGCCGGGCGCGGGCGATTTCGCGGTCTATGGGCAGCTGACCCAGCTCGCCCAGTTCGATCCCACGCCCATGGCCCTGACCCTGAAGGTCGCGCCGCGGGTCTATGCCTGGGTCAGCCTGATGGAGGACCAGTCCGGCCTCGATCCGAAACCTTCCGATTGGATCTCGCCGAGCGCCATCCCCGCGACCCTCAAGGCCCTGCTGGCCGAGATCGGCCGGGTCTACCCGCCCGTGATGCTGGCCAACGCAAGAGCCCTGGTGAGCGGCGCCGACACCGTGAGCGCCGAGGTCGACGGCCTGCGCTGGAGCCAGTCGCCCTTTCCCTATCAGGGCAAGTGCCTGCAATGGCTGCGCGAGCAGCACGCGGCCCTGCCGCCATCGAGCCGGGCGGTGATCGATCCGCTGATGGCCGAGAGCGGTTGCGCGGCGCTGTTCGCCTGACAACCGTCGGCGGCGCCTAGCGCGGCGTCGCCACGCCCCATTCGCTCCACCCGGCGATCCTGGGCGCGCCCGGCAGATACATGGACTGCAGGTCGTCCAGATTGAAGCCCGCGGCGGCGATGGACGAACCGACGGGACGCGTCAGGTGGCAGCCGCCGGCGATCCGCTTCCAGACCGGCTCGACGCGCTTCTGCCAACGGGCGACTCCGGCGTCCGGGGCCAGCCCGTGTTCGCAGAACAGCAGGCGGCCGCCGCTCTTGAGCACCCGGCGGGCCTCGGCCAGGGCGGCCGGCGGCGTATGAACCGAACACAGGGTGAAAGTGCAGACCACGGTGTCGAATGTCCCCGCCTCGAACGGCAGCGCTTCGGCCGTGCCGTTCACCACCTCGACCGCCAGGCCGTCGGGCCTGGGGGCCGTGACCGCGCGGGCGCGAAGCTCCGCCGACGGATCGACGCCCACCACCGCGTCCACGTTGGCGGCGTTGTAGAAGCTGAGATTCAGCCCGCCGCCGATGCCGAGTTCCAGCACCCGGCCAGTCGCCAGCGGCACAACCTTGGCCCGCTGCTTCATGATGGCCGGCGAGGCGCAGGCGCAGCCAATCAGACGAGGCAGGATGTAGCGGTCATAGAGAGACGTCATCGGCCATGCCCGCCGCGACGGTGGTCCACCGACGGATTTAGCCCGATCAGCCCCAGGTCTGACGCCATGGTGATGCCCCTCCCCGGGCCACCGGCATTATAGCCCAGGCGCTGGCGGCGCGCATCCGCTCCGCTGCTCTGCGGGCCCAGCCCTCAGCGCAGGATATCGGCGAACATCCGGAACGCGAACAGGACCACCAAAACCTCCACCAGGGAGAGCAGGACGATGATCACCCACCGTGCTGCGCCCGAACCCTCGTTTTCCATCGTCGTCTCCGTCCCCGCTCAAGCTGTTCAACCCGCGAGACCGGCCGAGGTTGCGCCAGGCAGACACTCAACGGGGCGTCGCGGCATGAAGAAGGGCCCAGCGGCTTGCATCCGCTGGGCCCTGGGTCCCGCGCGCGTCGGGGGGCTTCGCCGCGAGACTGACGCAAGAATGATTGCACCGCAGATCGGTTGCATGCTTGTGCAAATCTCGCACGTCGCGACGGAGGTTCGTCTTGGCTCTAGGGGCCATCATTCTCGTGGGCGGAGCCTCTTCGCGGATGGGGTCCGACAAGGCGAGCCTGGAATGGGGCGGTCGACGGGCCGTGGACCGGGTGGCCGATCTGGCCCGAGCGGCCGGCGCCGACGTGGTGATCACCGCGGGCGGCGACTACGGCCTGCCGTTTGTCGAAGACCCCTCGCCCCAGGCCGGCCCGGTGGCCGGGCTGCTCGCATCGGCGCCTGCACTGCGCCAGGCCGGCGCGTGCAGGATACTGATCCTCGCCGTCGATGCGCCCACCCTGCGGGCGGCAGATTTGAAGCCGCTGTTGGGGGCGTCGGGTCCGGGCGCCGCCTATGCCGGCTTTCCATTGCCCGCCGTTATGGACCTGGCGGCGTTCCCGACCGAGGCCCGCGCGGATTGGCCCCTGCGCCGCTTCATCGAACAGGCGGATCTGGCCGTCCTGCCCTGCCCGCTCGACCTGGCGCCACGCCTGCGCGGTGCGAACACGCCGGAGGAACGCGCCGCCCTGCTGGCGGCCTGGCGGCAGGCGCAGGAATCGCCCGAGTCTTAGGCGCCGGGCGCCCGGCACAAGGCAATCCGCCTTGCTCTTGACCCACGGCCGCCCACCAGCGCTATCCGTGGGCCGCACAGCCCGCTTAGCGCTCTGAGCCCATGCGCGTGCTTCTCATCGATCCCGATCCCGCCCGCGCCGCCCTGGTCGCCGAGGGTCTCGAGGGCATCCGCCCCCTGGAGGTGCGCCAGACCGCGGTGCTGGAAGAGGCCGAGATCGCGGCCTTTGCGCCCGACGTAGTGGTCATCGCCTGCGACAGCCCCGATCGCGATACGTTGGAAAGCTTGCGTGAAGCCACCGCCGCGAACCCCCGTCCGGTGGTGATGTTCACCGACCGCTCGGCGCCCGGCCTGGCCGAGGCCGCCGTCCAGGCGGGCGTGGCGGCCTATGTCGTCGATGGCCTGGCCGCCGGACGTGTGCGCCCGGTCCTCGAAGTGGCCATGAGCCGCTTCGAACTGATGCAGGGCCTGCGGGCCGACCTCGCCAAGGCCAAGGCCGATCTCGCCTCGCGCAAGGTCATCGACCGCGCCAAGGGCCTGCTGATGAAGGAACGCGGCCTCGACGAGGAAGCGGCCTACCGGGTGCTGCGCAAGCTGGCCATGGACGCCGGCCGGCCGATCGGCGCCGTCGCCGCCGACCTGGTGGCCTTCGCCAATGTGCTCAAGGGCAAGGACGAATGACCGCTTCGCCGATCGCACTCGAGCGCACGGACCTGCGCCTGGGATTCATTCCCCTGAACGACGCCGCGCCCCTGGTCGCCGCCAAGGCCAAGGGATTCTTCGAAGGCGAAGGGCTGGACGTCGCCCTGGCGCGGGAAGCCTCCTGGGCCAACATCCGCGACAAGGTGCAGGTGGGGCTGCTGGACGGCGCCCACATGCTGGCGCCCCTGCCCATCGCGTGCTCCCTGGGCCTCAGCGGCCCGGCGACGCCGATGATCGCGCCCTTCAGCCTGAACCTGAACGGCAGCGCGATCACCGTCTCCACCGCCCTAGCGCAGGCCATGCGCGCGGCCGATCCCGCCGGCATGGCCCAGCGCCCGCGCACCGCCCGCCCGCTGCGCGCGGTGATCGAGGCGCGCAGGGCCGCCGGACAGCCGCCGCTGACCTTCGCGGTGGTGTTCCCCTATTCGATGCACAACTACGAGCTCCGCTACTGGCTGGCTGAGGCGGGCATCGATCCGGACCGTGACCTGCGCCTGGTCATCACCCCGCCCCCGCGCATGGCCCAGCGCCTGGCCTCGGGCGAGGTCGACGGCTTTTGCGTCACGGCGCCTTGGAACGCCCTGGCGGTCAGCCAGGGAACGGGCGAAATCGTCACCTACGCCTCCGAAATCTGGCGCGTCGGCCCCGACAAGGTGCTGGGCCTGACGGCGGACTGGGCCCAGCGTCATCCCAACACCCTCCAGGCGCTGCTTAGGGCCCTGTTGCGGGCCGCGGTCTGGTGCGACCGCCCGGAGAACCGGGCCGAGCTCGGCGTCCTCCTGGCCGGCCCCGACTATCTGGACGCCCCGGTGGAGGTGGTGAGCCAGTCCCTGGTGGGCTCGCCGCCCTATTCGCCGGACGAGCTTGGCGAGGCCTCCCTCGACTACATGATCTACCACCGCTACGCCGCCAGCTTCCCCTGGCGCAGCCACGCAGTGTGGTTCCTGACTCAGATGCTCCGCTGGGGCCAGATCGGCGACGATGTCGACATCCCCGCGGTGGCCGAGGCCGTCTATCGCCCCGACCTGTTCCGCCCCGCCGCCGCCGCCCTAGGCGAAGGCGCGCCCCTGGTCGAGGAGAAAGTCGAGGGCGCTCACGCTGAACCCTGGCAGCTCGATGAGGCGACCCATCCGATCCGCATGGCGCCCGACCTCTTCTTTGACGGACGCCTGTTCGATGCCGCCCAACCGCGGCGCTACGCGGCCGGATTCGAGGTCGGCCGCTACGCCCCGAAACGCGCAATTCGGGGTCCCGCGCCCAAAATCTAGGCGCGCTGCTGCACTGCAACGAGCCATCACGCCCTGAAAATGGGCGCTGCGGCCTGGGCCGCCGCCCGGACTTTCGCTGATCTTGTTGCGGCGCAGCGCGCCGGGTTAGCTCGTCGATGAAGCGAGGCAACGGCGTCTCGCGTGGCCGAGAGGCCAACGTCGGCGACGGCGCCGACGATCGGAATGGGACAATGGCGTCCGAGCGGGTTCACCCCCGCCCGGGCGCTTTTTCGTTTTGGGCCTTCGGCTTCGCTGGAGAACGGATGAGCGCAATTTCGCGACCCCTTGGAATCGTCGGCATGGCCCTCTGCGCGGCCGGCGCTAGCGGTTCCGCCCTGGCGGCGCCTGCCGCCTCGTCCCCGGCCGACCCCATCGCCGCCATCGCCGATGGCAAGCCGATCCTGGAGGTGCGCGGCCGCTACGAGGACGTCGACCAGGCGAATCTAGCCAACAGCGCCCAGGCCTTCACGGTGCGCACCCGGCTCGGCTGGGAGACCGCGTCCTGGCAGGGCTTCAAGGCGCTGGTGGAGATGGAGAACGTCTTCCACCTGGACGACGGCCATTTCAACGTCGCCGTCCCCGGCGGGGCCAGCCTGAACGGCAGGACCCAATACCCGATCATCAACGATCCCCAGGTCACCGAGCTCAACCGCGCCCAGCTCACCTGGACCGCCTCGCCCCACTTCAGCGTCACCGCCGGGCGCCAGCGCATCCTGATCGACGACCAGCGCTTCGTGGGCAACGTCGGCTGGCGCCAGGACGAGCAGACCTTCGACGCCGCCCGCGCCGACGTGAAATACGGCGTCTTCCAGGCGACCTACGCCTACGTCTTCCACGTCAACCGAATCTTCGGCGAGAGCCTGGACTGGCGCTCGGACAGCCATCTGCTGAACCTCAGCCTGTCGCCCGATCCCCGGCTGCAGGTCGAGGGGTTCGTCTATGCGCTCGACTTCGGCAACGCTTCCGCCAGCTCCACCCTCACCCGGGGCCTGCGCCTCAGCGGCAAGGCGCCGGCCGGCCCGCTGAAGTTCAGCTATGACGCCACCTGGGCGCGCCAGGGCGCCTATGGGAACAACCCGGCCAGCTTCGGTCTCGACTACTGGCAGGCATCGGCGACAGCAACCTGGAAGCGCATCACGGTCCGCGGCGACTACGAGCAGCTGGACGGCGACGGGACGCGCGGCTTCATCACGCCGCTGGCCACCACCCACGGCTTCCAGGGCTGGGCCGACGCCTTCGCCGCCGTCAGCGGCAACAAGACCGGCGTCGACGGGATCAAGGACTTCAACGTCAGCCTGGCGATCCGGCCGAACCTCAAGCTGCCGTTCCTGCCCAACCCCGAGTTCCTGGTCCGCCGCTACGATTTCTGGGCCGAACGCACAGGCGCCAAGCTCGCCGGCGAGTGGGACGCCCAGGTGCAAAGCGCCCTGACCCCCAAGCTCACCGCGGCCCTCAAGTACGCGGCCTTCACCCGCCGCAGCGCCGTTCCCCTCGGCACGACCATCGCCCCGCCGTCGCGGACGAAGGTCTGGCTCTCCCTCGAATTCAAACTCTGACCCAAGCCCAAGGAGCGTTCCCCATGAGCGTGAAGAGCTTCCTGAAGTCCGGGCACACGCCCACCCTTTTCTCCGCCTTCCTCTATTTCGACTTGAGCTTCATGGTCTGGGTGCTGCTTGGCCCCCTGGGCGTGGCGATCTCCAAGAGCCTGCACTTGGACGCCGCCCAGAAAGGCCTGATGGTGGCGACGCCGCTGCTGGCCGGCGCCTTCCTGCGGGTGGTCTTCGGGGTCCTGGTGGACCACATCGGGCCCAAGCACACCGGCCTGATCGGCCAGTTGATCGTCCTGGCGGGCCTGGCCCTCGCCTGGTTCCTGGGGGTCCACAGCTATAGCCAGGTCCTGCTGCTGGGCGTCGTGCTCGGCGTCGCCGGCGCGTCCTTCGCCGTCGCCCTACCGCTGGCCTCGCGCTGGTATCCGCCCGAGCAGCAGGGACTTGCCCTGGGCATCGCGGGGGCGGGCAACTCCGGCACCGCCCTGGCCGCCCTCTTCGCCCCCAGCCTGGCAAAGGCCTACGGCTGGACCAACGTCATCGGCCTGGCCGCCCTGCCCCTGCTGGTCGCCCTGGTGGTCTACCTGGTGTTCGCCAAGGACGCCCCGAACCGCCCGCCGGCCAAGAAGGCGTCGGAATATCTGAACGTGCTGCGCCAGGCCGACTGCTGGTGGTTGATGCTGCTCTACGGCGTCACCTTCGGCGGCTTCTCGGGCCTGGCCTCGTCCCTGACCATCTACTTCAACGGCGAGTACCACCTCGACCCGGTGATCGCCGGCTTCTTCACCGCCGCCTGCGTCTTCGCCGGCTCGGCCGTTCGTCCGGTGGGCGGCGCCCTGGCCGACCGCCTGGGAGGGGTGAACACCCTGACCGTCGTCTACGGCGTCGCCGCGGTCGCCCTGGTATGCGCCAGCTTCCATCTCGCCGGGCCAGCCATCGCGCTGGCGGTGCTGCTGGTGGCGATGATGGCGCTCGGCGCCGGCAATGGCGCGGTCTTCCAACTGGCGCCCCAGCGGTTCGGCAAGGAGATCGGCGTGGTCACCGGCCTCGTCGGCGCCATGGGCGGCATCGGCGGCTTCTACCTCGCCTCCACCCTCGGCGTCGCCAAGCAGGTCACCGGCAGCTTCCAGCCCGGGTTCCTGGGCTTCGCGGCCCTGGCCATCGGCGCCCAGGTCGCCCTGCTGACCCTCAAGGGCCGCTGGCGCGCCGTCTGGCCGACCCTCCACGCCCGCGACGAAGCCGTCCCGGTCCGCGTCTGATCTCCCCTGTCCCCGAAGTCCCCAAGTGTCCCCAAGGAGCAACCGACCATGACCCAGCGCCTCGTCATCATCGGCAACGGCATGGCCGGTTGCCGCCTGGCCGAGGAGGTCATCGCCCGCGACCCCGGCCGCTACGCGATCACCATCTTCGGATCCGAACCCCGGGTAAACTACAACCGCATCATGCTCTCCCCGGTCCTGGCCGGGGAGAAGCGGTTCGAGGACATCGTCATCAACGACGCGGCCTGGTACGCGGACAACGGCGTCACCCTGCACGCCGGACGCGCCGTCACCGCCATCGATCCGGCAGCCAAGACGGTCTCTGCCGAGGGCGGTCTCATCGTCAGCTATGACCGTCTGGTGCTGGCCAGCGGGTCCGACCCCATCCGCCTGCCCCTGCCCGGCGCCGACCTGAAGGGCGTCGTCACCTTCCGCGACCTGGACGACGTCGAGGCCATGACCGCGGCGGCCGACGCCGGCGGCGCGGCGGTGGTGATCGGCGGCGGCCTGCTGGGCCTCGAGGCGGCCTATGGCCTCGCCCGCCGGGGCATGAAGGCCACCGTCGTCCACCTGATGGACGTGCTGATGGAGCGCCAGCTCGACAGCGCGGCGGGTTATCTGCTGACCCAGGCCCTCGCCGAGCGCGGCGTCGAGACCCTTTTGTCGGCCCAGTCCGAGGCCATCGTCGGCGAGGACGGCAAGGTCGCGGGCCTCAAGCTAAAGGACGGCCGCACCCTGCCCTGCAGCCTGCTGGTCATGGCCGTCGGCATCCGGCCCAACGCAGCGCTGGCCAAGACTGCCGGTCTCGAAGTCGGCCGCGGAGTGGTGGTCGACGACCAGATGCGCACGTCCGACCCCGCCATCTTCGCGGTGGGCGAATGCGCCGAGCACCGCGGCGTCGCCTACGGCCTCGTGGCTCCCATCTGGGACATGTGCCGCACCCTGGCCGCTGTCCTCACCGGCGACGACGCGGCCGCCTACGAAGGCTCCGTGCTGTCCACCCGGCTCAAGGTCTCCGGCGTCGACGTCTTCTCGGCCGGGGAGTTCGCCGGCGGCGAGGGCTGCGAGGACGTGGTGTTCCGCGACGCCGGGCGCGGCGTCTACAAGCGCCTGGTCCTGCGCCACGGCCGCCTCGCCGGCGCGGTGATGTTCGGCGACGCCGTCGACGGCAATTGGTACTTCGACCTCATGCGCTCCGGCGCCGACATCAGCGAGATGCGAGAGACGCTGGTGTTCGGCCAGGCCATCACGGAGGGCCTTCGAGGGCTCGACCCTAGTTCGGCCGTGGCGGCGATGGCCGACACGGCGGAGATCTGCGGCTGCAACGGCGTCTGCAAAGGCGCCATCACCGCCGCCATCGGCAATGGCCTGACCACGCTCGACGGCGTGCGGGCGGTGACCAAGGCCTCCGCCTCGTGCGGCTCGTGCACCCCCCTGGTCGAGCAGATCCTCAAGCTGACCCTGGGCGACGGATTCAAGGCCGACACCGGGCCCAAGTCGATCTGCCAGTGCACGGCGCACGGCCACGGCATCATCCGCAAGCGCATCGTCGAGGAAGAGCTGAAGTCCATGCCGGCGGTGATGCAGGCGCTGGAGTGGACCACCCCCGACGGCTGCGCGGCGTGCCGCCCGGCCCTGAACTACTACCTGGTCTGCGCCTGGCCCGGCGAATACGCCGACGACAAGCAGTCGCGCTTCATCAACGAGCGCGTCCACGCCAACATCCAGAAGGACGGCACCTATTCGGTCGTCCCGCGCATGTGGGGCGGCATGACCACTCCGGCGGAATTGCGCGCCATCGCCGACGTCGCCGACAAGTTCAACATCCCCACGGTCAAGGTCACCGGCGGCCAGCGCATCGACCTTCTGGGCGTCCGCAAGGACGACCTGCCGGCGGTCTGGGCCGACCTCAACGCCGCCGGCATGGTCTCCGGCCACGCCTACGGCAAGGCCCTGCGCACGGTGAAGACCTGCGTCGGCTCCGACTGGTGCCGGTTCGGAACCCAGGATTCCACGGGCCTGGGTGTGCGGCTTGAGAAGTTCATGTGGGGGGCCTGGTCGCCGGCCAAGGTCAAGCTCGGCGTCTCCGGCTGCCCGCGCAACTGCGCCGAGGCGACCTGCAAGGACATCGGCGTGATCTGCGTCGACAGCGGCTACGAGATCCACGTCGGCGGCGCCGCCGGCCTGCACATCCGCGGCACGGAAGTGCTGACCCGCGTCGACAGCGAACAGGCGGCGATGTGGGCCATCTGCGCGGTCTTCCAGTTCTACCGGGAGGACGCCTGGTACGGCGAGCGGATCTACAAGTGGATGGACCGCATCGGCCTGGGTGAGATCAAGGCCGCCGTCGAGACGCCGGAACGGCGCAAAGCCCTCTACGACCGTTTCGCCGCCGCCCAGCGCTTCGCCCGCACCGACCCCTGGGCCGAGCGCGTCGCCGGCCGACACGCCGAGGAATTCGCCCCCCTGGCCCGCAGCATGGAGCTCGCCCCCGCATGACCATCCACGTCAAGCAGCCCGCCCCCCTGGACAGCGCCCGCTGGATCGACGTCGGGGCGGCGGCTGACATCCCCCGCCGCGGCGCCCGGCGGGTGGCGACGCCCTTCGGCGACATCGCCGTCTTCCGCACCGGCGACGGCGCCGTCTACGCCCTCAGCGACCGCTGTCCGCACAAGAACGGCCCCCTCAGCCAGGGCATCGTCCACGGCCGCTCGGTCACCTGCCCCCTGCACGCCTGGACCATCGACCTGGCCAGCGGCGAGCCCACCGGGGCCGACGCCGGCAAGGGCTGCACGCCCTCGTTCCCGGTCAAGGTCGCCGACGGCCGGGTGCTGATCGCATCGGCGGCGCGGGCGGAGGCCTGATCGCATGGCCGACGGCGCCGCCCCTCCGGTCCCGATGACGGCCACCACCTGCCCCTACTGCGGGGTCGGCTGCGGCGTGTCCGGGCTAGCCGGCGAGGGCCGCGCCTTGAGCGTCGCGGGCGATGCGTCCCACCCGGCCAATCTTGGACGGCTGTGCTCCAAAGGAACGGCGCTCGCCGCCACGGTGAGCCTCGAAGGGCGCTTGCTGCGCCCCAGGATCGGCGAGCGCGAGGTCGGCTGGCCCGAGGCTATCGGCCTGGTCGCCCGGCGTTTCCGTGAGACGATCGCGCGGCACGGCCCGGACTCGGTGGCCTTCTATGTCTCCGGCCAGCTCCTGACCGAGGACTACTACGTCGCCAACAAGCTGATGAAAGGCTTCATCGGCTCGGGCAACATCGACACCAACTCGAGGCTCTGCATGGCCTCGGCGGTGGTGGCCCACAAGCAGGCCTTCGGCGCCGACCTGGTCCCGGGCTGCTACCAGGACCTGGATCTCGCCGAGCTGGTCGTGTTCTCGGGCCACAACGCCGCCTGGACCCATCCGGTCCTCTTCCGCCGCATGGAAGCCGCCCGCGCCCGCGGCCAGCGCCATGTGGTGATCGACCCGCGCCGCACCGACACGGCGGAGATGGCCGACCTCCACCTGCCCCTCGCGCCCCAGATGGACGTGCGCCTGTGGAACGGCCTCCTGGCGGACCTGATCCGGCGGGGCGCGGCCGACGAAGCCTATGTCGCGCGCCATGTGAACGGCTTCGACCAGGTCAAGGAAGCCTTGGCCCAGGATGACCAGTCCCCGGCCGCCGTCGCCGCCGACTGCGGCCTGCGCCTGGCGGACCTCACCGCCTTCTTCGACCTCTTCGCGAGCGCCCCCCGCACCGTCAGCCTGTTCTCCATGGGCGCCAACCAGTCGGCCCAGGGGGTCGCCAAGGGCCTGGCCATCCTCAACGTCCACCTCGCCACCGGCCGCATCGGCAAGCCGGGCGCCTGTCCGTTCTCGATCACAGGCCAGCCGAACGCCATGGGCGGGCGCGAGACCGGCGGCATGGCCACCACCCTGGCCGGCCACATGGACTTCGCCCCCGCCGACCGCGAGCGTGTGGCGCGGTTCTGGGGCGCGCCCAACATCGCCGGCGCGCCGGGACTCAAGGCCGTCGACATGTTCGAGGCCGTGCATGATGGGCGCGTCAAGGCGATCTGGGTGATGGCGACCAATCCCGCCGTCAGCCTGCCGGACGCCGGCCGCGTGCGCGAGGCGCTGGAGCGCTGCCCCTTCGTGGTCGTCTCGGACTGCATCGCCGACACCGACACCGCCGCCTTCGCCCATGTGAAGCTGCCAGCCCTGGCCTGGGGCGAGAAGGACGGCACGGTGACCAACTCCGAACGCCGGATCTCCCGCCAGCGCGCCCTCTTCGCCCCGCCCGGCGAGGCCCGCGCCGACTGGCGGATCATCGCCGATGTCGCCGCCGCCATGGGCTTCGCCGAGGCCTTCGACTGGCCGAGCCAGGCGTCGGTGTTCCGCGAGTGGGCGCGCCTTTCCGCCTACGAGAACAAGGACCGGATGCTGAACCTGTCGGGCCTCGTCGGCCTGACGCCGGCCGGCTACGACGCCCTGAAGCCCGTGCAGTGGCCGGTTGCCCCCGACGGCCAAGGAACGGCTCGCCTCTTCGCCGACGGCCACTTCCAGACCCCGGATGGCCGCGCGCGCATGGTTCCGGTCCGCCCCAAGGGCCCCGCCAGCGCCGTCACGGTCGCGTTCCCCCTGTCGCTCAACACCGGCCGCATCCGCGACCAGTGGCACACCATGACCCGCACCGGCCTGGCGCCGGACCTCTGCCGCCATGCGCCGGAACCGTTCGTGGAAGTCCATCCGGAGGACGCCGAGCCTCTTGGCGTGCGCGACGGCGCCCTGGTGCGCGTGCAGACCGCCGGCGGCGAGGCGGTGGCCCTCGCCCGCGTGACCGATCGCCAGCGGCGGGGCGGCGTGTTCATGCCGATGCACTGGACCGACGCGTTCGCCCCCGCCGGCCGTTCCAACCCGCTGATCGCCGCCAATCTCGACCCCGCCTCCGGCCAGCCGGAGTTCAAGCACACGCCGGCGCGGCTGCGGCCCTATCGCGAGGCCTGGCGCGGCTTCTTCCTGTCGCGCCAGCCGCTGGGGGTCCCCGCGGGCCTCGACCTCATCTGGCGGCGCATTCCCCAGGACGCCTGTCACCTGCACGAGTTCGCCGGCCGCGGCGACGAGACCGAGCGTGAGGCCTTGCGGCGGCGCCTGCTGAAGAGCGCCGAGGGCGAGGCGCTGGTCTATGAGGACGCCTCCGCCGGCGCGCGGCGCGAGGCCTGGGTGAACGAGGGCCGGCTTGAGCTCGTGCTCTTCACCACCACGTCCGGCCGCCTGCCGCCTAGGGACTGGCTGGCCGGCCTCTTCGCGGAACAGGCGCTGGCGCCCGAAGCCCGGACGGCCCTGCTGTTCGGCCGCCCCCTCGGCGCGCCGGTCGACAACGGCCCGCTGGTCTGCGCCTGCCTCAAGGTCGGCGCGCGCCGGGTCGACGCCGCGATCGCGGCCGGCGCGGCCAGCGTCGACGCGGTCGGCCAATCCACCGGCGCCGGAACCAATTGCGGCTCGTGCCGGCCGGAAATCGCCCGCCTGATCGCCGCCCAACGCCCGCCAACATCCAAGGAGCAGAGCCATGCAGCCTGAACGCCATCAATCCGGCCGCGTGCTTCTCGTCGGCGCCGGACCCGGCCCGTCCGACCTGCTCACCGTCCGCGCCCTGCGCGCCATCGAAGGCGCCGGCGCCCTGCTCTACGACGCCCTGGTCGACGAGACGGTTGTGGCCCTCGCGCCCGCTGGATGTGTCCGCATCCAGACCCGCAAGCGCGCCGGCGCCGCCAGCATGCCGCAGGAGACCATCAGCCGCCTGATGCTTCGCCTCGCGCGGCGTGGCCTGACGGTGGTGCGGCTCAAGGGCGGCGACCCGTCGGTGTTCGGCCGCTCCGGCGAGGAAGCCGAGCACCTGCGCGCGCACGGCGTTCCGGTCGAGATCGTTCCCGGCGTCACCGCCGCCTGCGCCGCCGCCGCCCAGTTCGGCTTCCCCCTGACCCATCGCGGCGCCGCGCGGCGACTGGTGTTCGCCACCGCCCGCACTGCGGATGGCGAGGTGACCGGCGACGGCTGGCCCACCGCCGCCGACCCCGGGGCCACCCTGGCGCTCTACATGGCCCGCGACAGCCTGGGGCCCGTGGCCCGCCGCCTGATCGCCGAGGGCCGAGCGCCGACCACTCCGGCCGCGGCGGTGGAGAACGCCGGCGCGGCGCACGCGCGCCTGTGGACCGGAACCCTCGCGACCCTCCCCGACCTGCTGGCGCAAGCCGCCCCCACGGGCCCGGTGATGATCGTCGTCGGCGAGGTCGCGGCCCTGGGCGGCGCCGGGTCCAGCCAAGTCTTCGAAGATCAGGCCTATCGACCGGCGCGCTCGCGCGGCTAAAGTCGGCCCCTCAACGCGACGCCCCCTTGGAGGCGGCGAAAACCAACGAGGGGGCGATCCCATGAAGACGCGCATCACCGAACTCTTCGGCATCGAGCATCCGATCATCCAGGGCGGCATGCATTTCGTCGGCCTGGCCGAACTGGCCTCGGCGGTGTCCAACGCCGGGGGCCTCGGCATTATCACCGGCCTGACCCAGCGCACGCCTGAGCACCTGGCCAAGGAAATCGCCCGCTGCCGCGAGATGACCGACAAGCCGTTCGGCGTGAACCTGACCTTCCTGCCCTCGGTCACTCCGCCCGACTATCCGGGCTATGTGAAGGCGATCATCGACGGCGGCGTGAAGATCGTCGAAACCGCCGGCAACAACCCGGCCAAGTGGATGCCCGCCCTCAAGGAGGCCGGCATCAAGGTCATCCACAAGTGCACATCGGTCCGCCACTCGCTGAAGGCCGAGTCCATCGGCTGCGACGCCATCAGCGTCGACGGCTTCGAGTGCGGCGGCCACCCGGGCGAGGACGACATCCCGAACTTCATCCTGCTGCCGCGCGCGGCCGAGGAGCTGAAGATCCCGTTCGTGGCCTCCGGCGGCATGGCCGACGGCCGCTCCCTGGTCGCCGCCCTGGCGCTGGGCGCCGAGGGCATGAACATGGGCACCCGCTTCATGGCCACGGTCGAAGCGCCGATCCATGAGAACGTGAAGAAGGCCCTGGTCGCCGCCTCTGAGCTCGACACCCGCCTGGTCATGCGCTCGCTGCGCAACACCGAGCGCGTGCTCAACAACGCCGGGGTCGAGAAGCTGATCGCCAAGGAAAAGGAACTCGGCGACAAGCTGAAGTTCGAGGACATCATCGGCGAGGTCGCCGGCGTCTATCCCAAGATCATGGTCGAGGGCGACATGGACGCCGGGGCCTGGTCGTGCGGCATGGTCGCCGGCCTGATCCACGACGTGCCCACCTGCAAGGTGCTGATCGAACGCATCGTCGCCGAGGCGGAAGGCATCGTGCACAAGCGCCTCGAGGCCATGTTCCCCCGCCAGCGCGCCATGGCCTGAGCCGGAGGGGCGCGTGGCGCGGGCGCCGACCTTCGATCGCCGCCGGCTGCTGGGCGCAGCCGGCGGGCTGGGCGGGCTGGGGGCGCTCGGGCTCGCCGGCTGCGCCACCGCGCCGGCGGCCCGGCCTCTGGCTGGGCCGGGTTTTGCGCCTGGATCGGGACCGCCGTTCCTGCCGGCCCTGGCGCCCATCCGCGCCAGGCCGGACCGGCTGTTCGACATCACGGTCTGCCTGCGCCCGTTCCGCGCCGCGGGCCCGAGGCTCGACACCGAGACCATCGGCGACGCCCTGATCGTGCACAACTACGGCCACGGCGGCTCCGGCTGGTCGCTGTCGTGGGGATCGGGCACGCTGGCGGTGCGCAAGGCCATGGCCTCCAGCCCCAGGTCCATCGCCGTCGTCGGCTGCGGCGCGCTCGGCCTCACCGCGGCGACCCTGGCCCAGCAGGCCGGAGCCCAGGTGACCATCTACGCCAAGGACCTGCTGCCCGACACGCGCTCGGCCCGCGCCACCGGCAGCTGGACCCCCGACAGCCGCATCGCCTTGACTGAAGCCGCCGGGCCAAAGTTCGCCGACCTCTGGGAGGAGATGGCCCGCATCTCCTTCAAGACCTACCGCCGCTTCCTCGGCCTGCCGGGCAATCCCGTCGAGTGGATCGACCGCTACAACCTGGCCGATGACCGACCGGAGGGGCCGGAACCCGCTGATCCGCTGGGCTTCGCCTCCTACCACCCGCGCATCCGCGACCTGACGCCCCGCAACGAACCGCTGCCGCCCGGATCGACTCCCTTTCCAGTCGCCCACGTGTCACGCAGCACGACCTTGATGTTCAACATCGCCGACTATGGGCACACCCTGATCACCGACTTCCTGGCCGCTGGCGGACGCATCGAGCGACGCGAATTCCGCGACCCGTCGGAGCTTGGCCAACTGAAGGAAAAGGTCGTGATCAATTGCCCGGGCTATGGCGCCCGCGCCCTCTGGAAGGACGACAGCATCGTCCCCGTCCGCGGCCAGATTCAATGGCTCATCCCTCAGCCCGAGGTGACCTACGGCGTCTACTATCGCGACGTGAACGTCCTGCCCCGGCGCGACGGCATGGTGGTCCAGGCGCTCGAGGGCGGCGACATGAAGGGCTATAACGACGACCACGAGGTTCCCGACCGCGGCGAGGCGGATCGCGCCGTGGGGGTCATCGCCGACCTCTATTCGCGCTTCGGCCGTCGGACAGGGTGAGGCCATGGCGCCGACTCCTTCCGACCCTTTCGAACTGGTGCGCTTCGTCGAGGCTCAGGACGACGTCATCGACGAGGTTCGCGCCGAGCTCTCGGCCGGCCGCAAGGCCAGCCATTGGATGTGGTACGTCTTCCCCCAGATCGCCGGCCTCGGCTCCAGCATCATGGCCCAGGGCTACGCCATCCGGGGTCGGCGCGAGGCTCAGGCCTACCTCGCCCACCCGGTCCTGGGGCCGCGCCTGCGCGAATTGACCGCGCTGGTCACTTCCATCCAGGGAAAGACGGCCCACGACATCTTCGGATCGCCCGACGACTTGAAGTTCCGATCCTGCGTCACCCTGTTCGCCGCGATCGCGCCGCGCGAGGCCGTGTTTCGCCAGGCGCTGGACCGTTTCTTCGACGGCCAGGACGATCAGAAGACATTGGAATTGCTAGCCTCCGCCCCTTGAGGGGCCTGGCCGATGGCCGTCTGATGGCCCGCCCGCCCCTCAGCCCAGGGCGCGGCCGGGATGCTGGCCCTTGGCCACGGCGACGGCGTCCATCAGCCTCTGCGCCAGGCGTTCGGCGGTCTGGGCGCTGAGCGCCAGGGGCTCGCGGGTCAGGCCCATGACAAGCACTTCCCCCTCGCGCACCGCGACATTGACCAGGGCCTCGGCCGGCGACGCTTGCACTGAAGACACGGACTAAACTTCCTCAACCCCGTGGACCGGCCCCGCCCATCGCTTCCAAGGCCTCCGCCTCGTGACAATGGCGACTTGCGACGCCAATACCCCCGAACAATCCCTCGTCGGACCATACTCCTCTGAAAGTGGCTCGGCCGTAAATGGTCGGCGGCGTCGCAGCCTTGCCGGTATTTCACTCGACAGGGCGCGCGCGGCGCCGGAGGTTGGCGCCCGTCTGGGAACAACCGAGGGCCGACCTGCCGCAATGACCGTGTTGAAGAAGCTTTTCGTCATCCACCCCGAACTGGTCGAGGCGGCGGGCCACGTCTACACCGAGAGCCAGGCCTGGCGTCGCCTTTGCCAGGCGCGGGGCATTCATCTGCGGCTGTTCGGCCATCGCGACTGCGCCGCCAAGGTTGCGGACGAACTGGGTGTGGAGCGCGTCTTCGGGCTCACCGACGAGATCGCCGGCCGCTACATGACCCCTGCCGAGCGGCTGGCGCCTCAGCCCGCCGATGTACTGGCCCTGACCGATTTCACCCTGCGCGCCGAGTGCATGAAGGCGGCCTGCGCGGCGGCCTGGGCCAGCGAGGAGACGCCGCCGGACCTGGTCGTGTTTCCCTGGGTCGACGCCGCCCTGATCGACGGGATCGCGGGCTGGCTGGCCGATGTGAAGCCTGAGCGACGGCCCAAGCTGCTGCTCAATTTCGTCCGTCCGGAGCCGAGCTGGGCGGCCGATCCCTCGCGCAGCACCGTCAACGGCGACTTCGGCTATTTCCGATTCGCGACGCGCAGGCTGCGGGCGCTGACCCGCCCCAGCGACGTGGCCTTGACGGCCGTGGACCCGCGCCTTTGCCGGATTGTCGCAGAACTGGCGCTGCTGGATTGCCAGCCGACAGCCCTCCACCAGTACTATCCCGATCCCGCGCCGGCGCCGGTCGCCAACCCCGATGGCCGGGTGCGCATCAGTTTTCTGGGCCCCGATCGCGTGCAGAAGGGCGGCCCGCTGATGGCGGAGGTCATCGCCAGCATCTGCCGCATCGTCCCCCAGGCCAGGGTCTTCGCCCAGGTCATGACGCGGGCCCGGGCCGATGAGATCGCCGCCGCCGTCAACGGCGTCCCAACCAACGCCGAGATCGATCTTCACGTCGGATCGCTCACCACCGAGGCCTATTTCCGCCGGCTGGCCGAGACCGACGTCCTGGTCCAGCCTTATCAGGCCGCCGCCTACGCCCTGATGCCCTCGGGCGTCTTCGCCGACGCCGCGGCGGTGGGTATCCCCGTGGTGACGCCAGGCGAAACCTGGATGGCCGATCGCCTGACCGAGGGCTGGTCGGCCGGGGCGATCTTCCACCAGACGGGGGCCCAGGCCGTGATCGAGGCGCTCTACGCCGCGCTGGAACGGCTGCCCACGCTGCAGCTCAACGCCGTCGCCAGCGCCGAGGCCTGGCGCAAGGCCAACGCCCTCGAGACGTTCGTCGAGCAGAGCCTGCCGCGCCTGGGCCTGACCCTGCCGGTAGCCGCGGCGAAGCCCAAGCCGGCCAAGGCCGCCTCCAGCGCCAAGGCCAGGCCCGAACCCAAGGCCAAGCCCGCCAAGGCCGCGGCGCCCGCAGCGGCAGCGACCTCTGTCGCCGCGAAGGCTCCCAAGGCGGCCACGCCCAAGGCCAAGGGGGCCGCCAAGCCGGCGCCGGCCGGCACCCCGCCTAAGCCCGCCGCGGCGAAGACGGCCTCCAAGGCGCCGGCCAAGGCCAAGCCCCAAACGACAACCGCCGCGAAGCCGCCGGCCAAGCCGGCCCGTCGCAAGGCGGCCGCGGAAGGCTGAGATGGATATCAAGACCGCCGTCGCGCAGAAGGCCGACGAGGTCCACCGCCTGGGCCTCAACCAGACCCGCGCCGCCATCCGCGCCGCCATCGCCGGACGGGACAAGCAGTGCCCGCCCCTGGCCGAGGTGCGCGAGCTGACCATCGCCGGCGCCGTCGGATCGTTGGATGGTCGGCTCTACAGGCCGTTGCACGCTCCTGAAGGCGGCCCTGCGCTGGTCTTCATCCACGGCGGCGGCTTCGTGATCGGCGACCTCGACACCAACGACGCCTTTTGCCGCCGCCTGGCCGCCGGCGCCAAGGTGACGGTGATCTCGGCGAACTACCGACTGGCGCCCGAGGCCAAGTTCCCCGCCCAGCTCGACGACGCCCTGGCCGCCATCCGCTGGGTGATCGCCAACGCCGGAACCCTGGGCGTGCGACCCGACGGCCTGGCGCTCTGCGGCGATTCCGCCGGCGCCTATCTGGCCATCGCGGTGACGGCGGCCCTCAACGCCGAGCGCCCGGGAACGGTGGGCTCGCAGATCCTCGTCTATCCCCTGATGCACGTCGACGACGCCATCTGGTCGACGACCGTGTTCCAGGATTCCCGCATCGTCGGCCGCGCCGCCGTGGCCTACATCCGCAGCCAGTTGCATGACGGCGACCTCAACGCCCCGTCGCTTCTGGACATGGACATGCCCAAGGCGCCGCCGACCCTGATCGTCACCGGCGGCCCGATGGACCCCGTGCGGCCCGACGCCAAGCTCTACGGCCAGAAGATCGCCGCCATGGGCACGCCCCTGGTCACCCGCGAGTATCCACTGCTGCCCCATGGCTGGGCCAACCTGACCCACGCCTCGTCTGTCGCTCGCAAGGCGGTCACCGAGACCGCCGAGCTGGCCGGCGCCGTGATCCGCGGCGAGGCCGTCGCCTAGAGCCTGCGTCTACTGGAAGCCCGCCGGACGCCGGTGAGCCCAGGGCTGCGCCTGCTCGAGCTGGCCCGCCAGGCGGAACAGCGTCGCCTCGTCCGCCGCCCGGCTCACGAACTGGACGCCGATGGGCAGGCCCGACTGACTCCACGCCAGGGGCACGGTCATGGCCGGCTGGCCGGTGATGTTGAAGGCCTGGGTGTTGGGCATGAAGGCGAACAGGCGCGGCCCATAGCCCTGCAGGTCCAGCGGCTCGCCGCGCAACGCCCCTACCTTGATCGCCGTCGACCCCAGCGTCGAGCACAGGAAGACGTCGAACGTCTCGTGGAAACGGGCGACTTCGCGTCCATAGGCGTGGGCGGCCTGCAGCGCCCGCACCAGGTCCGAACCGCTGACGCCCTGGCCGCGCGCCAGCATCGCCCGCGTGACGATGTCGATCTCGCCTTCTTCCACCGGCCGCCCTCGCCGCGCCTCCTCGGTGGCGATCACCGCCGCGATGCTGGCGGCGATGATCTGGCCGGCCGCGGTCGCCGCGGTGGCGATGTCGCCGGGCAGACGCGCCTCCTCCACATGGTGGCCCAGGCTCTCGCACAGGCGGGCGGCGGCGCGGACGGCCTCGGCGCACTCCGGATCGATCGCCTCGCCGGTATTGATGGCGGCGGTGAAGAATCCGATGCGCAGGCGGCCGGGATCGCGCCCGACCTCCTGGGCGAAGGGCGTCGCCGGCGGCTCCAGCCAGTAGGGGTCGCCGGGCTGGGGCTGGCAGACGGCGTCCAGCAGGGCGGCGCTGTCGCGCACCGTGCGCGTCACCGCATGCTGGATCGAAAATCCGCCCCAGCCCTCGTTGGCCGGGGCGAACGACACCCGCCCCTTGCTGGGCTTCAGCCCGAACAGGCCGCAGCAAGAGGCCGGCGTCCGGATCGAGCCGCCGCCGTCGCTGGCGTGAGCCGCGGGGACCATGCCGGCCGCCACGGCCGCCGACGCGCCGCCGGAAGAGCCGCCCGGCGTGCGGTCCAGGCCCCAGGGATTGCGGCTGGGCCCGAACAACTCCGGCTCGGTGACCGGCTCCAGGCCCAGCTCGGGTGTGTTGGTCTTGCCGAACAGCACCAGGCCGGCGCGGCGGTAGGCGGCGACGATGGCGTTGTCGGCGGCGGGAATGTTGTCCTTGAAGAGCCGCGAGCCGGAGGTGGTGGGCACGCCCTTCATCTGGGCGCCCAGGTCCTTGATCAGATAGGGCGCGCCGCTCAGCGGCCCCTCAGGCAGGCCGGCGGCGATGGCCGCCCGGGCCTCGTCCTCCAGCAGCCGGATCACGGCGTTGACCTTGGGATTGGTCTGCGCGGTCCGGGCCAGGGCGGCGTCCAGCACCTCGGCGGCGCTCACCTCGCGGCGGCGGATCAGGTCGGCTAGGCCGACAGCGTCCTGGGCCAGGTATTCCGTTGGTGTCATGACGCCCTCCCCTTCTCTTTTTCGACGGATCGCATCACACCTTCGGCGAGGACCCATGACCCGCGCCATCGAAATCTTCATCGACGCCGACGCCTGCCCCGTGAAGGACGAAACCTACAAGGTCGCGCAGCGCTATGGCCTGAAGACCTGGGTCGTCTCCAACGCCTTCATGCAGATTCCGTCCCACCCGAGGATCGAGCGGGTGATCGTCGACGCCGGGCCGGACGTGGCCGACGACTGGATCGCCGAGCGGGTGCAGCCGGGCGACATCGTGGTCACCAACGACATCCCCCTGGCCGAGCGCACCTTGCAGGCCGGCGGGGCGGCCCTGGGCGCCAACGGCCGCCCGTTCACCCATGACAGCATCGGCTCGGCCATCGCCCAGCGGGCCCTGATGGAGCAGATCCGCTCCACAGGCGAGATCACCGGCGGCCCCCGCCCCTTCGACCGCAACGACCGTTCCCGCTTCCTCCAGGCCCTCGACGAGACGGTCAACAAGGCCATGCGGGGGCGGCGATGATCGAGATCACCCCGACCATCAGCCTTGCCGACGACGAACTTGAGTTCGCCTTCATCCGCGCCTCCGGGCCGGGCGGACAGAACGTCAACAAGGTGTCCTCGGCGGTGCAGATGCGCTTCGACGCGCGCCGTTCGCCCTCCCTGCCCAACGACGTCAGCGTGCGGCTGCAGCGGCTGGCGGGCGCGCGCCTGACCCAGGACGGGGTCATCGTCATCACCGCCGTGCGCTTCCGCGATCAGCAGCGCAACAAGGCCGACGCCATCGAGCGGTTGGCCGAGTTGATCCGCAAGGCCGAGCCGGCGCCGGTCAAGCGCAAGCCGACCAGGCCCACCCGTGCGGCCAAGGAGAAGCGCCTGGAGAGCAAGGCCCGCCGTTCCACCGTGAAATCGCTGCGCGGCAAGCCGTTCGAATAGCGCTGACGATTGCATGCGCGGGCGCGTGGAGTATGTGTCCGCAAGACAAAGATTGGAGAGTGAACGATGCGAGTCTCGGCTTCGATGGTGGTTCTGTTCGGCGCGGCTTCGCTGCTGGCGGCGTGTGGCAAGTCCGCTCCGACCACCAGCTCCGACCAGCCGCCGACCCCGGCCGAGCCGGCCTCCGCGCCCGCCGCTGCCCCCGCCCTTACCGACGCACAGAAGAAGGCCGCGCTGGCCGAGCTGCCGGCCGCCTACCAGACCGCCGACCTGGACAACGGCCAGGCCAAGTTCGCCCTCTGCAAGTCCTGCCACACGGCCATCCAGGGCGGCGGCGACATGACCGGGCCGAACCTGTTCGGCGTCTTCGGCCGCAAGGCCGGAAGCAAGGAAGGCTTCGCCTATTCCGACGCCATGAAGGCCTCGGGCATCACCTGGGACGCCGACAAGATCAACACCTGGATCACCAAGCCCTCGGCCATGATCCCTGGCACCAAGATGACCTACATCGGCATGTCCGACGCCAAGGACCGCACCGACCTGATCGCCTACCTCAAGACGATCGCCACGGCTCCCAAGTCCTGACGAAGGCCGGCTGAGGCGGGGGCGACGTCATGAGCGACGAGCAGCCGTCCCGCCTCGACGCCCTGGAACGCCTGGCGGCCCTCTATGAAAAGGGCCTCCTGACCCGCGACGAGTTCGAGGCCCAGAAGGCGGCGCTGCTGGACGGCTCCGGCCAGGCCGCGGCTGACGCCTCTGACATGGGCGCCGGCGAGGCCGAGGGCCAGCCCGGCCCAAGCGCCGCGCCCGTCACGACGAAGGCGCCGAGCCTCGCCGCCATCGGCCTGGGCGTCAGCGCGGCGATCGCGGTCGTGGCGGTGGGCGCGGTCTTCTGGATGCTGTGGTCCCGCTCTCCGCCCAGCGGTCCGTCCGCCGGCGACGCGGCGGCGATGACCGCGGCCACGCCCGCCGCAACGGCGGCGGCCATCCCACCGCCGTCGCTCGGCGAGGCCTTCACCCTGGCCTTCGGCGGCCACGGATCGGTGGTGAAGACCATCACCTGGCAGCACGACCCCACCAAGGTCCGCTATACGCCCCAGGCCCTGATCCCGATTCCCGGCGGCCTGGCCGTGATCGCGCGCGGCGACGTGGTCGCGCCGGCGCACGTCAATTCTGGGTTCCTGGGCGTGGCCTACCTGGTTCCCGGTCCGGCCGGCTGGACCGTCTCGGGCCAGTGGCCGCAGCTCGTGGAAACCGGCAGCTTCGGCGAGATCGAGGCCTGGAAGCCGCGCGACGACCTGTTCGACAACCCGGGCGTCGAGGTCGACGGCGGCGGCGAGTGGCAGGGCTGCGCGGTGGACTACGCCGACCTAGTCGAGCTCACCCCGGGCCTCCCCACCGTGCGGGCGCCCGGGGTCCTGATCAGCTTCAGCTATCCCGAGCCGGCGCCGGACGATCCTTCAGCCTCGCCACCGGAGGACGGGGCCGCCAGCGCCGCCGTCCAGTACGGCGACACCACAGGCAAGATCGTGGCCGGCCTGAAGGGCCAGTCGTTCAAGGTGATCTACGACGGCGACTTCGCCCGCACGGTCACCTACGCGCGAAGCGCCCTGACCTTCACGCCCTCCGCCAACGCCAAGACCTTGCCGAGCTGTTGAGGCCCTATTCGGCCGGCGCCAGGGGCGGCTCGGCCTCGGCGTGGTTGAATTCCTCAATCTGGTTGGCGGTCCACTCCGGCGACTTCGTGAACCGGGCCAGCAGGTTGTAGAACACCGGCACCACGAACAGGGTCAGCAGGGTCGCGAAGATCGCGCCCGAGAAGATCACCACCCCGATGGTCTTGCGGCTGCCCGCGCCCGGCCCGCCGGCCATGATCAGCGGCAGCGACCCGAACGCCGCCGAGATCGAGGTCATGATGATCGGGCGCAGCCGCAGCGACGCCGATTCGATCACCGCCTGGGTTACCGTGCGGCCCTGGTCGCGAAGCTGATTGGCGAACTCCACGATCAGGATGCCGTTCTTGGCGGCGATGCCGATCAGGATGATCAGGCCGATCTCGCTGTAGGTGTTGATGCTTGAGCCCGCCATCAGCAGGCCAAACAGCCCGCCCAGCGCCGCCAGGGGCACGGTCAGCATGATCACCGCCGGGTGGATCCAGCTCTCGAACTGGGCCGCCAGCACCAGGAACACCAGCAAGAGGGCGAAGCCGAAGGCGATGCCCACGGCGTTGGACGCCTCCAGATAGTCCCGCGCCTGGCCGCCCCAGTCGATGGTCACGCCGGCGGGCGCCTGGGCCGCCAGGTCGCGGTAGAACTGCACCGCCTGGGCCACGGTGTAGCCAGGCGCCAGCTCCGCCGTCAGCGTGATCGCCCGCTGGCGATCCACCCGCTCGCGGTCCGGCGTGTCGCCCCTCACCTCGGTGTGGACGACACTCGACAGCGGCACGAGCTGGCCGGCGCTGCCGCGCACATAGAGGGTGTTGAGGTCGTTCAGCGTGCGCCGCCGATCCAGGTCGGTCTGCAGGATGACGTCGTATTCCTGACCGTTCTTGACGTAGGTCGTCACCTTCTGGGAGCCGAACATGATGCCCAGGGCGTGGCCGACCGAGGTCGCCGACACCCCCACGGTGGCCGCCCGGTCGCGGTCGATGTTGACCGCCAGGCGCGGCGAGGTCGGCTCATAGTTCAGGCGCGGCCGGACCAGGCCCGGATTGCGCTCGGCGGCGTTGAGGATCGGCTGGATCCAGCGCGCCAGGCTGTCGTAGTCGTCGCCCTCGGCGATCAGGTCGACGTTGGAGCCCGAGCCCCCGCCCTGCGGGCCGCCGCGCTGGAAGGGGCCGCGCACCGTACCGATGATCCGCGCCGCGGTGATGCCGCTGAGCTGGCGGTTGAGCTGGGCGGCCACCTGGTCGGCCGTCAGCTTGCGGTGATGCCAGTCCGACAGGACGATGCTGCCGAAGCCCGTGTTGAACTGCGAGCCGCCGAAGCGCGGAACGCCCAGGATGTAGCGGTCGGCGACCTTGTCCTGGATCAGCTTGTTGAACGCCGGCTCGGCCCGCATCGCCGCGGCCAGGGTGTAGTCATAGCCCGCCCCTTCCGGCGCCTGGACATTGAGGTCGACGCGGCCACGGTCCTCGGTGGGCACCAGCTCTTTCGGCAGGGCCACGAACAGCAGGCCCGCCACCATGGCCAGCACCAGCACCCCGCCGCCGACGATGTAGACGTACGTCCGCGAGCCCAGCAGCAACCTGAGCGATTCCGCATAGCTGTCGCGCAGGCGGTGCATGAAGGCGTCGACCTTGCGCGCCAGCCACCCCTCGCCGCTCGCCGGCCTCAGCAGCTTGGACGACAGCATCGGCGACAGGCTGAGCGCCAGGAGGGCCGAGAAGAACACCGCCGAGGCGATGGCCACCGCCAGCTCGACGAACAGGCGGCCGATGTAGCCCGGCAGCACCATCAGCGGCGCGAACACCGAGATCAGCACGACGGTCGTGGCCACCACGGCGAAGAACACCTGCCGCGCCCCCCGCTCGGCGGCGACCAGCGGCGGCTCGCCCTCGTCGATGCGGCGCTGGATGTTCTCCACCACCACGATCGCGTCGTCGACGACCAGGCCGATGGACAGCACCAGGGCCAGCAGGGTCAGCAGGTTGATGGAAAAGCCCAGCGGGGCCAGGACCATGAAGCTGGACAGGATGCAGATGGGCGCCACGATCGACGGGATGATCGCCGAGCGCCAGCTCCCCAGGAAGACGATGTTGACCAGCGCCACCAGGGCCAGCGACAGGCCCATGGTGACATAGACCTCCTTGATCGCGTCGCGGGTGAACACCGAATAGTCGACGGTCATTTCCAGCCTGGTGCCCTTGGGCAGGGTCGGATTGATCTCGTCGATGGCCTTCTGCACCCCGCGCGAAATCTCCAGGTCGTTGGCCTGGGACTGGCGCGTGATGGGAAAGCCGATGCGATCGGCGCCGTTGACGTGGAAGATCCGCCGCCGGTCGTCGGGGCCTTCCTCGATGCGGGCGATGTCGGCCAGCCTGGTGACGTAGCCGCCGGCCGGACCGTTGGGGTTGGTCACGCCGTTGACGCCGCTGGCGGTGGTCACCGCGCCCGAGGTCGTCCGGGCCGCCGTCGAGCCCATGCCGACGCTGTTGGCGGTGCTGCCGGCGCTGGTCGTCCCGGTGGCGGGCATGACCGGCAGCTTGCCGAAATCCTCCGGCCGCACGTACTGGCGGTTCACCCGGATGGTGAAGTCCTTGGCCTTGGATTCCAGGGCGCCGGCGGGCAGCTCGACGTTCTGGGCGGTCAGGGCCGAGGCGACGTCGTCCACGGTGATGCCGCGCGCGGCCATGGCGTCGGCGTTCAGCCAGATGCGCATGGCGTAGTTCTGGGCCCCAGCGACATTCACCTGGGCGACGCCCGGGATGATCGAGAACCGCTCCACCAGGAAGCGGTTGGCCAGGTCCGTCATCTCCAGCCGGTTCATGGTCGCCGATGACATGGTCACGAACACGATGGCCGAGGCGTCGGCGTTGGCCTTGGCGATCTGCGGCGGGTCGGCGTCCACCGGCAGGCGCGAGGCCACCCGGCTGACGGCGTCGCGGACGTCGTTGGCGGCCGCGTCGATGTCGCGGTTCAGCTTGAAGCTGATCGAGATGCGCGAGGTCCCGTCGCGGCTGGACGAGGACATCTGGTCGATGCCCTGGATGCCGGCGACCTGCTGCTCGATGATCTGGGTGATCCGCTCTTCCACCACCTCGGCCGAGGCGCCGGTGTAGTTGGTCTGGATCGACACCTGCGGCGGGTCGACGGCCGGCAGCTCGCGCACCGGCAGGGAGAAGAAGGCGACCAGCCCGATCACCGACAGCAGGATCGCGGCCACCGCCGCGAACACCGGGCGACGGACGGCGATGTCTGAGAGGGTCACGGCTTGCGGCCCTGGCCGGCCGCCGCGGGCGGCGGGTGCTGGCCGGCGGGCAGGACCCTGACCGGCTGGTTCGGCTGCACGCGGTTCATGCCGTCGCCCACCACCAGCTCGCCGGGGCGAAGTCCGTCCTTGATCTCGATGAAGCCGTTCTCGTCGGCGCCGGCCAGGACCGTGCGCTGCTGGGCGATGGTGCGGCCGCCGACATTGGCGATGACATAGACGAAGGCCTGGTCGGACGAGAACTGCACCGCCGCCTCGGGCACCGCCAGGGCCTGGCGCACGCCCTGGTCGATGGCGACCTTGACCAGCATGCCGGGGCGCAGGCGCCCGCCCGGATTCGGGAACTCGGCCCGGGCGCGCAGGGCGCGGGTCTGTTCGTTGACGCGGGTGTCCAGCTTGGCGACCACGCCGCTGAAGGTCTGGTTGGGATAGGCGTCCGCCGTGGCGGTGATCGCCTGGCCCGGCTTCAGGGTCGCCAGGAAGCGGTCGGGAATGTCGAAGTCCACCCGGATCACCGAGAGGTCGTCCAGCGACACGATCGGCGTGCCGGGGTTGATCAGGGCGCCGGGCGCGATGTCGGACAGGCCGACCACGCCGGCGAAGGGCGCCTTGATGGACCGGTCGGCCTGGCGCGAGCGCGCCGCGGCCAGGGTCGCCTCGGCCTGCACCAGGGCGGCCTTGTACTGGTCGACGCTGGCCTTGGAGGCCCAGCCCTGGTCGTACAGCTTCTTCCAGCGGTCATAGGTCGTGCGGGCCAGATCCAGGGCGGCCTGGGCCTGGGCCACGCCGGCGTCCTGTTCGCGGGCCTGCAGATCCACCAGCACCTGCCCCTTGGCGACGGCCTGGCCGTCGTGGAAGCGCACCCCGGTGACGAGCTCCGCGGCGTTGGAGGTCAGGGTCACCGACTGGCGGCCCTTGGCGACGCCCAGCACCGACAGCCGGTCCGCGAAGGCACGCGGACTGGCCGCTGCCGCCGTCACGGCCGCGCCGGGTCCGGAAGGTCCCCCGCCGCCCGGCTTGCCGCCCTTGGCCGGCGGCCCCGAGGCGGGCGGACCGCCGCCTTCTCCGGGCGCATGTCCGCGTCCGGTCATCAGCTTCAAGCCGCCGGCGACCACCATCAGCAGCAGGACGACGAGCGCCCCTGCGAGAAAGAAATGCTTGCGGATCAAAAGCCGCTCCACCCCCCGGCCGATGAAGGCGCGCCAGCCTCCCGGCCGCCTGCCCCAAGGCCTTCGCCCTGGGTCGGCGCTATGATTGCGTTCCGTAACATCGGCATGACTGAGAATATCTGGATAGAAACAATATGGCCGGAGCAGATAGCAAACTGGCCTGAACGCGCCAGCGCTTTCGCCCCGATGCGGCAAAACGGGCAAAAAAGAAGCCGCGTCGCCGCGGCTTCAATTCAAAGATGCAAATTCAGGTCAGGCGTCGTAGCCCGGCAGCTCCCGGTCCAGACGGCGCAGGGCGCCCGGCCAGGCGAGGCCGCCGCCGATGCCCCGGCTGGTCTGCTTCATCACCTCGTCCTGCGAGGCCTGCGGCGCGAACAGCACGTTCTCACGCCCCACCGAAAGCGCCATCACCTGCTGCTTGCAGGCGCGCTCCAGGTAGAACATGCCGGTCCAGCAGTCCGCCGCGGTGCGGCCCACGGACAAGGTGCCGTGATTGCGCAGCAGCATCAGGGTCTTGTCGCCGATGTCGTGCACGAGGCGTTCGCGCTCATCCAGGTTCAGGGCGATGCCCTCGTAGTCATGATAGGCCAGCTTGGGCAGCACGATCAGGGCGTGCTGGCTGAGCGGCAGCAGGCCTTCCTTCTGGGCCGACACCGCCACCCCTTGGTCGGAGTGCAGGTGCATGACGTAGTGCGCGTCCTCCCGCGCCGCGTGGACGGCCGAGTGGATGGTGAATCCCGCCGGATTGATGAAGTAAGGCGTCTCCTGAAGGATCTTGCCTTCCAGGTCGATCTTGACCAGGGAAGAGGCGGTGATCTCCTCGAAGAACATGCCGTAGGGATTGATCAGGAAGTGGTGCTCCGGCCCCGGAATGCGGGCCGAGATGTGGGTGTAGATCATGTCGTCCCACCCGTAGAGCGCCACCAGGCGATAGAGGGCCGCCAGGTCCACCCGCGCCTTCCACTCCTCCTCGGAAACCTTGCCCTTGAGCGAGCTGAGGCCCGCGACCGATCCGTCCGCCATGGCCGTTTCTCCCTGAGTAAAATCCGTTCACCTAAGGGTCGCGCTCCAGGCGCCCCGCGTCAAGCGCGCGCACTGCCGACGACTCGAGCATGGTTTAAGCTTGTTCTTAACGGGATGCGGAGAAGCTGCCCTTGATGATCCTGGTTACCAAGGCCGAATGCCGACAATGAGCGTCCAGCCCGACGAGCTGCTGGTCCTGGCGCGCAGCCGCGACCCAGCCGACCGCGAACGCCTGCTGAGCGGCATCGTCGGCATCTGTGAGGACAGCGACGCCAAGGGTCACAGCCTTGATCCGGTCGTCAAAGGCCTGGTCGAGTCCATCTTCATGGCCCTGGTGGTCGAGGCCGAGCACGACATCCGCCGTCGCCTGGCCGACCGCCTGGCCACCGCCGCCTGGGCCCCGCCGGCCCTGGTCAACGTGCTGGCCCTGGACGACATCGAGGTCGCCCGTCCGATCATCGCCGCCAGCCCGATCCTCAAGGACGAGGACCTGATCCGCCTGCTGGTCGAGGCGACCATCGAGCACCAGATCGAGGTCGCTCGCCGTCCCAAGCTGTCCAATGCCGTCGTCCAGGCGATCCTCAGCGGCGACGAGCCCGCGGTGCTGACCGCCCTGGCCTCCAACGACACCGCCGACATCTCGGCCGCCGACATGCGCCGGCTGGTGGAGACCTCACGTCGCATCGCGGCCATCCGCGCGCCGCTGGTGCGCCATCCCAAGTTGAACTCCGACCTGGCCAGCCAGCTCTACGCCTGGGTCGGCCAGTCCCTGCGCAGCGCCATCGTCTCGCGCTTCAACGTCGACCCCGCCGCCCTCGACGCGGCCATCGCCGAGGCGGCCAGCGAGGCCCACGGCAATGTCGGCGCCGGCAAGGGCCCGACCGTGGTCTGGGAACGCGAGGGCGAGCAGGAGGAGATGGAAAAGCGGCTGATCGACAAGCTTTCGGACGCCGGCCAGCTCCGCCCCGGCTACCTGTTGCGGGCGCTCAAGGAAAGGCGCCTGTCGCTGTTCGAGACGGCCCTGGCGCGCCTGGGTGACTTCGAACCGGCCCAGATCCGCAAGGCCATCGCCAGCCCGGACAAGCCGGAACTGCTGGGCCTGGCCTGCGCCGCCGTCGGCATCGACCGCGGCGCCTTCCCGACCATCCTGGCCATGGTCCGCGACATCAACGAGGGTCGCCCCGGCGGCGGCGACGAGGGCGAGCGCCGGGCGATCGGCGCCTTCGGCCCCTTCGCCAGCGACATCGCCGCCACCGCCTTCCGCAAGGCCGTCGCCGGCTGAACCTGTCGCCGCGCCTTGTGACGGTTTGACTTTGCCGGCGCCTTTGCGTCTTGTCCGCCGCGATGAACCCCCTGCCCGCCCACCCGCGTATCGCCTTCGTGGCCTCCGACCGGCCCGAGGCCCAGGAGGCCAAGTCCGCGCTCGAGGCTCACTACGGGGTCGCGTCCGAGGAGGACGCCGATGTGGTCGTCGCCCTGGGCGGCGACGGTTTCATGCTCGAGGTGCTGCACCGCAATCTGGCCACCCGCAAGCCGATCTACGGCATGAACCGGGGGTCGGTCGGCTTCCTGATGAACGACTATCGGGAGGACGGGCTGCTGGATCGCATCGCCGCCGCCGAGCGGGCGACCATTCATCCGCTGCACATGTCGGTGGTCGACGCCGAGGGCCACGAGCACGAGGCCCTGGCCATCAACGAGGTCAGCCTGCTGCGCGAGACGCGCCAGACGGCCAAGCTGCGCATCCTCATCGACGGGCGCCCTCGCCTGCCGGAGCTGATCTGCGACGGCGCCATGGTGGCGACGCCGGCCGGCTCGACCGCCTACAACCTGTCGGCCCACGGCCCGATCATTCCCATCGACGCCCAGGTGCTGGCCCTGACCCCGATCAGCGCCTTCCGGCCGCGTCGCTGGCGGGGCGCCCTTTTGTCGCACCGCGCCCGCGTGACCTTCGAGATCCTGGAGGCCGACAAGCGTCCGGTCAGCGCCGTGGCCGACAATGTGGAAGTGCGAAACGTTGTCCGGGTTGAGGTTGTCGAGGATCGCTCGATCTCGCTGGCCATGCTGTTCGACGCGGGCCGCAGCCTGGAAGAGCGCATGCTGGCCGAGCAGTTCCTGGCCTGACCCCCCAGGCTGGGTCCTCTGCGGCCCTGTGGACGGGCGGTGGATCACCCGTTGTTAAGCCTTTCTGCCTAGCGTTACTCAAAGTGAGTGCGGAGGGGTCTGCCTTGAGCGAAACCAATTCCAGTCAGGTCATTCCCGTGGCCAACACCCTGCGGCTGAAGGTCGGCGGGCGGCTGGGCGGCATCGACGCGGCGGCCGTCGCCAAGGCCGAGGCGGCCCTCAAGAGCCTGTCCGGCAACTTCGCCCAGTGGCTGCAGGACGAGGTCTCCAAACTCGAAGCGGCGCGCGCCAAGATCAAGTCGGACGGCCTGTCCCCCGAGACGGCCGAGAACCTCTATTTCCGCGCCCATGACCTCAAGGGTCTGGGGGCCACCTACGAATATCCGCTGGTCACCCGCATCGCCGGATCGCTGTGCAAGATGATCGACGACCCCAAGACGCGCATGGAAGCGCCGATGTTCCTCATCGACGCCCACATCGACGGCATCAAGGCCGCGGTCCGCAACAAGATCCAGACCGACACCGACCCGGTGGGCAAGGCCCTGGCCGAGGAACTGGAAGGCCAGGTCCGCACTGTCCTGGCCGCCTGAGGCGGGCGGCTACATCACCTTCGACAGCGGCTCCGCCACCTCGCCGTAGCCGGCGTTTGGCGGCAGCACCAGCACGCGCCCCTGTGGCGTGTCAGTGATCTTGGGCTCGACCGTCACCAGCTCGCGCGCCTGGGCGCGGACGACCGCATCCTCGGCGTCCGACGCCTCGGCCAGCAGCTTCAGGTTCATGCGGGTCGGGAAGATCACCGTGCGTTCGCCCGCCTCGCCCAGCCGCAGCGCCTCCGCCGGCGCGATCCATTCCGCGTCCACCGTCTCCCAACCGTCGCAGACGGCGAGTTGGTCCGGCGGGGCGATGGCCACATAGAACCAGGTGTCGAAGCGCTTGGGCGTCAGCGGCGGAGTGATCCAGCGCGCGAACACCGACAGCGCGCCCATGTCCAGGCTGACGTCCAGCTCGGTGATCAGGTCGAGGAACGAGCGCCGGTCGTGGGCGATGTCGTCGCGCGCCTTGGCGGCCCGGTCGTCGGCGTTGAAGGGCGAGCCGTCGGGATGCCGGGCCAGCAGGATGCCCGTCTCCTCATAGGCCTCGCGGATCGCCGCGATCCTCAGCGGTCGCTTTTCCGGCATGGCCTCGCCCCACCCCAGGGTGCGGAACTCCCACTTGGGATCATGATCGCCGGCGTGGGTCTTGCCGCCCGGGAAGACCAGGGCGCCGGAGGCGAAGTCGATCTGGTGATGGCGCTTGACCATCAGGACCTCGAAGGCCGGTGTGTCGCGCACCAGCAGGATGGTGGCGGCCGGCAGGATCGGCACGGGGGGCTTTTCGTCGGGCATGACGCCAGCTTGGGCTCACGCCACCGCCCGATCAAGGGCGCCGCGAAGGAACCTCAGCCGGCTGCGGCGGCCCTGACCGAGGCGCCTTCCTCGGCCGCCAGGCGGTCCATCTTGTCCAGCAGGTAGTCCACGTCGTCGCGCGAAGTCGGCAGCGGCTGGGTCAGGAAGCGCTCCAGCATCCGCCGCTGGAAGCGCGGGCGGTCGTGGTCCGCGCCGTCGAACTCCACCGAATGGAAGGCGTCGACCCCGGCGCGGAAGGCCGGCAGCAGGCGCGCCGGCAGGCCGGCCCGCTCATAGATCGCCTTCAGTCCCAGCTCGCCGGCGTCATGGATCATCAGCCAGGTGCGGTGGTGCGGCACCCCGGCCAGCTCCGCCACGGCCCATTCGAAGAAGGTCATATGCCCGTGCGCCAGCGCGCGCAGCATCAGCGACGGCGTCAGGCGGCTCATCTTGTGCAGATAGGCCACGAAGGCGCGCATGTCGGTGGCCCGGCCAGCCTGGTCGACCAGGTCCAACGTCGCCCGCTCGCGCGTGCCCAGCGCGATGGCCAGCGCGGTCTCCGGCGAGACGGCGTGATGGCTGATCAGATGCTCGCGGACCTGCTCGGAAACCAGGTTCACCAGCCGCTCGGTCACCGACAGCGGCAGGACCTGGCGGAAGGCGATGGTGGCCAGGACCCGTTCCGACCGTTCGAAGCGCTCGACGGCCTTTTCCAGCGACTTGGCGGCGAAATCGGCGTTCTCGTTGGCGCAGGCGCTCTCGACCGCCTCCTCCACGCCATAGTCGACGATGGCGCCGGTGACCTTCTGCGACAGCGTGGGACGCTTGGCGATCGCCACCTGCCGCACCGGCCCGCCCAGGCGGACAATCTCGGCCAGGTCGTCGTCCGTGAAGGCCGGCGAGAAGTTCAGCACCGGCAGGGCGATGCTCTCGATGTCACGGGCCAGCTTGTTGGCCACATCGCGGGGGATCAGCGGCGACGCCTTCAAGGTCACGGCGAGGGCGCGGCGCACCAGGTCGGCGGCGTCGGCGGCCATGATCCGCAGGATCTGCTGGGCTTCGTCGCGCTCTTCGTCGGTCAGGTCAGCCCGGTCGATGTGGCGGCACAGCCGATGCGCGGCGACCGCCCGCTCGTCGGCCGTCGCCCCCTTGATCAGGGTCCGGATGTCGCTCTCGGTGAGAGCCGCTCGCGTCGTCGCCATACAGTTCCGCCCGCCCCACCCCCGGGGTCCGAATCTCTATCGTTAATCATGGCCCCGTTAGGCTTAATGATTGCTTGTGCCGGCGACGTTTCGTTAACGCTGTCCCGTAACCGGGGGACAACAACCGGAGCGTACCTTGCCAGGCGTGATGCGCCTTCAAGACCTGAGCTCCGCCCTGTCCGTCCAGACCGCCGACGCCGCGCCGTCCGGCGATGGCGAGACCTTGACCCTGCAGGCGCTCAATGCGCAGCAAGCCCTTATGCCGCAAGCCCTCGGCGTCTTCGCCGTGTGCCTGCCCTTCTATGTCTGGGCCGGCTCCTATGCAGCCAACAGCGAGCTGATGGCGGCCACCTTCTCGGTGTTCGCGATCAACTGGGGCGCCTTCTACATCATCGTAAACTGGCTCAAGCGGCCGGAGGCGCGGGACGTGGCCCTGCGCCAGAGGGTCCACATCCTCGGCGGCCTTCTGTGGGCCGGCGCCGTGGCCCAGATCGCCGGCATGAGCCTCGGCGCCGGCCAGGCGGGGCAGACCCTGGTGCTGATGGCCGCCGCCGCAGCGGTGATCTGCATGTTCTTCTCGGCGCCATCGATGGCCTGCCTGCTCATCGTCGGGCCGGCGGCCATGGCCGGGCCGCTGTTCGCCATGTTCCAGAGCGGGGATCACAAGGACGCCGTGCTGGGCTGGGGCGCCTTCGCCCTCGCCTTCCTGCTCGCCCTGCTGCTGAACCGCAACCTCAGCCGCCAGTTCACCCTGGCCGCCGATCGCGAGCGCCTGTCGCACGAGCGGGAGCGGTCCCTGGCTCACGCCGAGCAACTGGCCCGCTCCAAGTCCGACCTGGTCGCCACCCTGTCGCACGAGATCCGCAACGGCCTGACCGGCGTCGCCCATGTGCTGGCCGCCGCCGCCGGCCAGAACGGCCGCGCCGCGCCGTCGCGCGAGCAACTGGGTGCCGCCCTGTCGGCCGCCAACGACCTGATCGCCGTGCTGAACGCGACGCTTGACACCGAGATCGCCGAAGCCGGGCGGCTGACGGTGGACGCCGCGCCGTTCGACCCGGTCCGCCTGATGCGTGAACTGGCCGCGCTGACGCGCCCTCAGGCCACCGCCAAGGGCCTGGAATTCTCGATCTACGTCGAGCCAGAGCTGGATGGCCGCCATGCGGGCGCCGCGGTCGCCGACGCCGCGCGCGTGCGCCAGGTGCTGTCGAACCTCATGGCCAACGCGGTCAAGTACACCGTGCGCGGCCGCATCGAGGCCCGGCTGGAGCGGCGCGGCGAGGATCGTGTGGCCATCGCCATCGCCGACACCGGACCGGGCCTGTCGCCCGAGGAGCTGGCCCTGGCCTTCGAGCCCTTCAAGCGCGTCGAGCGCACCGGCGCGGGCGTGTCCGGCGCCGGGCTGGGCCTTTCCCTCTCGCGCCAGCTCGTGCGGCTGATGGGCGCCAACCTGACCGCCGACAGCGCCGTCGGCGTCGGAAGCTGCTTTACCCTGGAACTGCCCTACGACCCGGCCGCCCTCATCGAACTGCCCGCCGCGGACGAGGCCGAAGCGGCCGACGGCCCCACCGGTCTTCGGGTGCTGATGGCCGAGGATGACGGCCTCAACGCCGCCATGCTGCGCACCATCCTCGAGCAACTGGGCCACCGCGTGGTTCACGCCCAGAACGGCAAGCGCGCCCTGGAGCTGGCCCGCATCTGCGAGTTCGACGTGATCATGCTCGACGGCCGCATGCCCGAGATGGACGGTCCCGAGACGGCCGCCGCCATCCGCGCCCTGGACGGCGGTTCGTGCGACACGGCCATCGTAGCCGTCATCGGCGGCGACGCCGACGAGGCGCGCGCCTGCCTTGACGCCGGCGCCGACAGCGTCATGCGCAAGCCCGTCACCGTCAGCGCGGTCGCCCGCGCCATGGCCGAGAGCGCCGGCCGCCAGCGCCCCGCCGCGCCCGCCGCGCCGCCGATCAAGGCCGCCAACGCCTAGAAATCGGGGGTCCCGCGGCGTCAGCCGCGGGCGAAAGACCTTCCAAGCCACGGCCCGGCCCGTCACAATCGCGCCAAAGCCCACAACAGGGAGGCGTCGGTGCTGCAGGGTCTGAAGGTCGTCGAGTTTTCCACCTACGTCGCCGGGCCCAGCGCCGCCATGGTCATGGCCGACTGGGGCGCCGAGGTGATCAAGGTCGAGAGCCGGGCCGGCGATCCCACGCGCCACACCTTCGCCTCGTCGCCCCACCTGGAAGGCAACCCGGTCTTCGAGTTCGAGAACCGCGGCAAGCGCGGCGTGGTCATCGACATCACCAAACCCGGCGGACGCGACGCCCTGGTGCGCATGCTCAAGGACGCCGACGCCTTCATCACCAACCTACGGCCCCGGGCCCTCAAGCGCGCCCGGCTGGACTATGAGGCCGTGCGCGCCGAGGCGCCGCGGCTGATCTACTGCAACGTCACCGGCTACGGCCTGGAGGGTGAGGCGGCGGACCTGCCGGCCTTCGACATCGCCGCCTTCTGGACCCGCGCCGGGGCCGCCGCCTCGGCCATCCCCCGCGGCGTCGAGCCCTTTCCCGCGCCGGCTGGCATGGGGGACGAGGTGTGCGCCCTGGCCACCTCCTCGGCGGTCCTCGCCGCCGTGGTGGAGCGGTCCCGGACGGGTGTCGGGCGGCAGATCGAAACCTCCCTGATCCGCGCCGGCGTGTTCGCCAACGGCTGGAACACCTCGATCCAGCTCAAGTACGGCAAGCTGGCGGCCAGCCGCCCCCGGCGCGAACTCTTCAATCCCCTGTCCAACTACTGGCCCACCGCCGGCGGTCACTGGGTGGTGACCGTGACGCGCCACGGCGCCGACGACTGGGCGGGCATCACCGCCGCGGCCGGTCGCCCGGAACTGATGGAGGATCCCCGCTTCGCCACCGCCCGCGACCGCACCAAGAACGCCGGCGCCCTGGTGGAGGCCCTCGACGAGGGTTTCACGACCCTGCCGCTCGAGGAGGTCGGCGCGCGCCTGACCGCGGGCGACGTCATCTGGGCGCCGATGCAGACGCCCGCCGAGGTGGCCCAGGACCCCGTCGCCCAGGCCGCCGGCTGCTTCATCGAAGTCGAGGACGTCTCAGGCGCCCGCTTCCTCGCCCCGGCCTCCCCGGCCCGCCTGCCCGGCGAACCGCACCGGCCGACGCGCCCGGCCCCGGGCCTGGGCCAGCACACCCGCGAGGTCCTGCTCGAGGTCGGTTATTCGGAGGCGGAGATCGACGCCCTGACGGCGGAGGGCGCGGTGGTCTGAGGGCGGCCTCTTCGCCGAGGCGTCAGCCGCCCTTGTCGCCGTGCCGGGCTTCCGACAGGACCCGCAGCATCTCGGACGAGAACAGCGCGCCCGCGGCGCGGGTCGTGGCGCTGGCGCCCACGTCATCCACGGGCTGGGGCCCGCGCAGGATCAGGTCGACCATCTCGCGCTGGGCGCTGACCCGGTCGGCCCGCCGGGCGGAGGCGTACTGCACGAAGGCCCGATCGTCGTAGTCGGCCTGCTGCGGCGTGGTCGCCGGCCGGCTGGCGCCGGGATTGGCTGTCAGGTTGACGTAGACCTCCGACACCGTGGCCGAGCGGCCCTGACGATAGAAGATGGTCGGATTGGCGTGCGCGGCTTCCGGGAACAGGGCCGAGGCCGCCGCGCCGGGGCTGGCGTGCGCCGCCTCGATCAGCTTGGCCGACCCGGCCGCCCCGAGGAAGTGGGCGATGTAGAGCTCGCCCGCCGTTGGGTCGCGCCCGACGCGTCCGCGCAGATACGAGGCGTGGTCGGCGGTCAGTTCGCCCGCCATCAAGGCCGAGGCGCGCGCGTCCAGGCGCAGAGCCATCACCGCCTGCCGCGCATCGCCGCCATTGACCCGCAGCCGCCCGTCGGCGCCGGTCTGGATCAGGTCGGCGTAGCGGGCGTAGCCATGCCGCGCGCCGTACTTCTTGAGGGTCGACAGCCAGGTCTGTTCGGTGAACTGGTAGAGGCCCGCGGCGGAGGACGTCGGGGCCTTGGCGGCGGGATTATAGCCGCTCTCGCGCTTGGCCGTGCCCAGCAGGAATCCAAAGTCCACGCCGGTGGCGTTGGACGCGCTCTGGATCGCCGCCTCGACGACGCCGCGGATGGATTCGATCGGCATGGCGACATTCCTGGCGGCTTATGGTTAAGGCGCGCTTAACCATGTTCGCCGCGTCGCCGTTCGACCTGCGACCAACTGACCCCACCCCAAAGGAAACACGTATTCGCCGTCCGCATTCCGGCGAACACCTGTTCGTATCTTGGACTGGGCGTTCCATTCAATAGACGGATAAATGGACTTCCCGCCTAAACTATCGAATTCGAAGTAACTAACACGCGATCACTGAGCCTTGGCGGCGTTAGCGCGCTTTACACAACCGGGAACCGGACCAACCCTTGCGGTAACTACAAAACGAACCAGGGAGGTTCGCATGGTGATCCGGCAACCCATCAACGGGGCCATCTTCCAGTCCTTCGCCGACGAGGCGCCCCGCCGACACATGTCGCGCGGCATGAGCATCGCCATCGGGGCGTCCATCGTCGCCCACGTGGCGGTGGGCATCTACCTCTACAACGCCGCGTTCAACGCGCCGAAGCCGCTGGTCGCGGACGAGCCCCAGCCCCCCATCGTCATCTACAACCCCGAGCACCCGAAGCCGCCGCCGCCCCACCCGGACACCTCGTCTAAGCAGCCGCCGGTCCACAATCCGGCCCCATCCCCTTTCCGTCCATTGGCCGACCCGCTGCCCATCGATCCGCCCAAGCCCGCGCTACGCGATCCCGTCGACACGACACGCACGAGCGCGACCAGCGACCCGGGCCCCCAACTCATCGACACGCCGAAGCCGAGAAAGATCACCCGGCCCGATTGGCTGAGCCAGCCCGACGCCTCCGCCATGTCCCGTTACTATCCCGAACGGGCGCAGCGCCTGGGCGTCAGCGGCTCGGCGACCATCAACTGCACCGTGGCCGCGAACGGAACCATCAGCGGCTGCGACGTGGTCAGCGAAACGCCATCCAACTACGGATTCGGCGACGCCGCCAGGAAGCTGTCCCGGTTCTTCAAGATGCGGCCGCAGATGGTCGACGGGCAGCCGGTCGCCGGCGGCACGATCGAGATCCCGATCCAGTTCCGGCTGAGCGACAACTAGCCGAACCGCCGCGGATCGAAGGCGGCCGGGAGTTCGGGTTCCCGGTCGCCGGCCAGCGCCGCCGCCAGGGCCTCCGCGATCAGAGGCGCCAGCAGCCACCCGTTGCGCCGCGCCCCGCCGGCGAGCCAGACGTCGGCGGTCCGCGACGGGCCCGCCAGCGGCAGTGCATCCGGACTCGCCGCCCTGACCCCGACTTCGGCCTCGACGCCCACGTGGTCCAGCCCGGCGAAGGCGGCGGCGGCCTGGCGCGTCAGGCGGTCGACCACCTGGGCGTCGACATCCAGGTCGGACCGTCCCGGCTCCATGCTGGCGCCGATCACCGCGCCAGAGGGCGACGGGCAGACATAGCCCCGAACCATCCGCACCACCGCCCCGGCGCGCGGGCCGCCGGCGGCGCGCAGGATGTGGCCCTTGATTGGCTGAAGGACCGCCAACTCCGGCGCCAGTTCGGCCAGGCCGGGCGCGGCGCCGGTGGCGACGACAAGCCGGTCCGCCGCCAGGGTCTCGCCGTCCGCCAGGCGAACCCCGCCGTCGGACCAGCCGATCACGGTCGAGCGCCGCGCCGGGGCGCCGGCCGCCTTGGCCAGGGTCGCCAGGACGGCGCGCGGCTCGATCCTGACATCCAGGTCGGTGAACAGGGCGCCCGCCGGCGCCGACAGACCCGGTGTCCGACGCTCGGCCTCGTCGCGGTCCAGGCGGCGAAGCGGCGCGCCGAGGCCGGCGGCGAGGCCGGCCCAGCGGTCGAGGTCGGCCGGCCCGCCCACCGCCATGGCGCCGGCCCGGTCGAGGTCGATCCCCAGCTCGGCGGCGAGCCGCTCCCAGAGGCTGGCGGCCCGGCGCAGAACCTCGAAGTCGATCGCCGTGTCCGCGTCCAGCACGGACTCGAACACCGGGGCGATCATGCCGGCGGCCACCGCCGAGGCGTTGGCGCCCGGCGCCGGATCGACCGCCGTCACCTGCGCCCCGCCTCGCGCCAGGGCGAAGGCCAGGCAGGCGCCCAGGGCCCCCGCCCCCGCGATCACCACCCGCATGCCGTCCAGTCCGCTCATGGCCCCTTAGCACCGGCCCGGGGCCCCAGGGTCAAGCCCTGGAAGGATGGTGGGCGCGTCAGGCGAACTCGAAGCGGATCGGCAGGCGCTTGGGTCCGCCCACGAAGGCGGCCGTGGCGCGGGCCGGTTCGCCGGCGAACTCCAGCGACTTCAGGCGCGGCATCAACTCCTCGAACAGGATGCGCATCTCCATCTTGGCCAGGTGCTGCCCCAGGCACAGGTGCGCCCCGTAGCCGAAGGCCAGGTGCTTGTTCGGGCTGCGATCGGGGCGGAACTCGTCGGGCGCCTCGAACACCTCCTCGTCGCGATTGCCGGAGGGATAGGCCAGCCACAGCCAGTCGCCCTTCTTGATCTGGCGGCCGCGCAGCTCGGTGTCGGCGGTGGCCGAGCGCATGAAGTGCTTCACCGGCGTCGTCCACCGGATCGCCTCGTCGACCAGACCCGGGATCAGGCTGGGATCGGCCTTCACCTTGGCGAAGGCCTCGGGGTACTGGCACATGCCCCACACGGCGCCGGCCGTGGACGACGAGGTGGTGTCGTGGCCGGCGGTGGCCACGATCACGTAATAGCTCATGGCCTCGAAGTCGTTGATCGGCTGGCCGTCGATCTTGCCGTTGGCGATCACCGAGGCGACGTCGTCGCGGGGGTTGGCCTTGCGGTCGTCGGTCAGCCGCTTGAAGTACATGAAGAAGTCCGCGATCACGGCCTGCAGGTCGGCCATGGCGTCGGGGTTTTCCTGGACGTTCGAGCGCGAGCGGTTGAGGTCCGGGTCGCCGGCGCCGAACAGCTCCTGGGTCAGCTTGAGCATGCGCGGCTCGTCCTCGGGCGGCACGCCCAGAATCTCCATGATCACCCGCAGGGGATAGGTCAGGGCCACGTCGTTGACGAAGTCGCACGTCCCGCCCAGCGAGGCCATGTGCTCGACGTGCTTGCGGGCGATGCCCCGGATGCGGTCCTCAAGGCTGCGGATGTTCTGCGGCAGGAACCAGGACTGGGTGAGCAGCCGGTACTTGGGGTGATCGGGGGCGTCCATCTGCACCAGGGTGCGCAGCAGGTGCGGACTGCCGCCCGTGCGCTGGCGCACGTACTGGTCGCCCTGGATGGTTGTGAACGTCGTCGGCATGTCGCCAGAGTGGAACAGATCGTTCTGCCGGCTGACCTCCAGGATGTCCGCGTGCTTCGAAACCACCCAGAACGGGTATATTCCTTCAAGCTCCGCCAGGCCGAGCGGATTGTTTGCGCGAAGCCATCGGAACGCGGCGTGAAGTGGCGCGTCTTCAGCATAGACGCTGGGGGTGATCACCGCCCGCGCGATGTCCACAGGTATGGTGATGTCGCCCGTCATAAAAACGTCTCCTTCCAACGCGTGTATCTGCACTTTATTCAAGGGGCGGCGCCCCGACGGCAGTCAAGGCCCGCGCCGCCGACAAAGATAGACAGACTCCGATCCGCTGGTTTCGCAGTTATATTGTCCGTTACGAAAATGAAACCGAGGGGCGTAGGCGGATTAAAGGAAGTAGAGCCGCGAGTGGAATCGTGGTCTCAAACTCGCCAGTGCGTCACGTTCTCCCCATTTTGCGCTTTGTAGATGCTTCGAGTGCGCAAGAACGGTGAAGTTGTGACTTTGTAGCGCAGTCGCTTGTTACGCGCGCACCCTAGCGCGTTTCACTTTGCGGATGTATTCGAATGGCATCGCTAACTCCTGGAGATCGCTGAAAATGCAGGCTGTCAATCGAGAGGGACCGGATCCGATCGACGTCGCCGTCGGGGCGCGCGTTCGGATCCGTCGCCGCTGGCTGGGCCTCAGCCAGACCCAACTCGCCAATGCCCTCGGCATCACCTTCCAGCAAGTCCAGAAATATGAGCGCGGCGCCAACCGCGTGTCGGCCTCCATGCTGGTGAAGATCGCCGCCAAGCTGGAAACCACGGTCGCCGCCCTGGTGGGCGAAGACGGCTCGGCTCCGGTGGAAGCGATCATCTACGCGCAACTGGCTACGCCCGGCGCCACGGACCTGCTGGCCGCGTTCGCCAAGATCAGCGACGGCGAAGCGCGCCGCGCGATCCTGACCATCGCCCAGTCGCTGTCCGGCGAAGGCGCCGCCAGCCGGACCCACGCGGCCGCCTGAGGGACTCCGGCGGCGCGACGGGCGCCGTCGGGTCAGTCTTGACGCCCGCGCCGTCCAAGGCGCCATTTCCGGCATCCGCGCTAGCAGCGCCTTCGCCGAGCCCGCGCCATGGACCTTTCCTTCGGCCCTGAATACGAAGCCTTCCGCGCCGAGGTGCGCAGCTTCCTCGAACGCCACAAGGGCGACTATCCGGGCCCGGCCAGGCCGACCCGGGCGGACGCCCTGGCGTGGCAGCAGACGTTGATCGAGAACGGCTACGCCGCGCGCACGATCCCCAAGGCCTATGGCGGCTATGGCGCCGAGCCGGACATCCTGAAGTCGCGGATCATCGCCGAGGAGTTCACCCGGGCCCGGGCGCCCACCGGCATGGCTGGCCAGGGTATCTCGATGCTGGTCCCCACCCTGCTGGAAGTCGGGACCGAAGCGCAGAAGCAGGCGTGGATCGCCCCCACCCTGCGCGGCGAGATCATCTGGTGCCAGGGCTATTCCGAGCCCGGCTCCGGATCGGACCTGGCGTCGCTGCAGACCCGGGCCACCGAGGACGGCGACGACTTCGTCATCAACGGCCAGAAGATCTGGACCTCGACGGCCATGCAGGCCGACATGATCTTCTGCCTGGTGCGCACCGAGCCGGACGCGCCCAAGCACGCCGGCATCAGCTATCTGATCTTCTCGATGAAGACGCCGGGCATCGAGATCCGCCCCCTGAAGACCATGACCGGCCACGCCGAGTTCAACGAGGTGTTCTTCACCGACGTGCGCGTGCCGCGCACCCAGATCGTCGGACAGCGCGGACAGGGCTGGCAGGTGGCCAACGCCACCCTCAAGCACGAGCGGGGCATGCTGGGTGATCCCAACCAGGCCGAGAGCCGGCTGGCGGCCATCACCGACCTGATGCGCGAGGAGACGATCGGCGGCGAGCGCCTGATCGACAACCCCATCTGGCGCGACCGGCTGATGAAGATGCAGGCCCGCGTCCTGGCCATGAAGTTCAACGGCCTGCGCCTGATCAGCGCCCAGCTCAACGGCGAGAACCCGGGCCTGGCGGCCCTGGTGGTCAAGCTGCAGGGCTGCGACATCAATCACGAGCTGGCGGCCCTGGCCATCGACGCCCTGGGCGAGCTGGGGGTGCTCTATGGCGACAGTCCGCACCTTCGGGCCGGCGGCTCGTGGCAGCAGCGCTACATGTTCGACCTGGGCCTGATCATCGGCGGCGGCACGGCCCAGATCCAGAAGAACATCATTTCGGAGCGGGGCCTCGGCATGCCGCGCGAACCCAAGCTGGCGGGGGCCTGAGCCATGGATTTCGGACTGTCCCAGGACCAGAAGCTGATGGTCGCCAGCCTGGAGAAGGCTCTGCCCCAGCTTTGCCCGCTGGAGCGCGTGCGGGCCTTCGCCGACAAGGACGAACCGGTGGCCCGCGACCTGTGGGCCGGGCTGGCCGAGATCGGCGTGGCCGGCCTGATGATCGGCGAGGAGCACGGCGGGCTGGACGTCGGCCTGCTGGACGCCGCCCTGGCCGCCGAGGCCTTCGGACGGCACGTGGCGCCGACGCCGTTCCTGGGGGTGACCCTGGCGGCCATCGCCCTGCGCGCGGCCGGCTCGGCCGCCCAGCAGTCGCGCTGGCTGCCGCCGCTGGCGGCCGGCGAGGCGCTGGCCGGGATCGCCATCTCCGAGGCCGTCGCCGGAGCCCGTGACGGCGCCGGCGTCACCGCCCAGGACGGGAAGCTGAGCGGGACCAGCCTGTTCGTCATCGACGCGGCCGAGGCCGACCTGTTCATCGTCGCCGACACGGCCGGCGCGCTGCACCTGGTGGCCGGCGACGCGCCGGGGATCACGCGAATCGGCCTGACCTCGATCGACCTGACGCGCCGCCTGGGCGAGGTGCGGTTCAAGGATACGCCCGCCGAGCCCCTGGCCGGCGCCGACGCCCTGGCGCGCGTCCGCGACGCCGCCTGGACCCTGATCGCCGCCGACACTCTGGGCGCGGGCCAGCGGATGATCGAGAAGGCCGTCGCCTATGCCGCCGAGCGCAAGCAGTTCGGCCGGGTGATCGGCTCGTTCCAGGCGGTCAAGCACCTGTGCGCCGAGATGGCCGCCGAGCTGGAGCCCTGCCGGTCCCTGGTCTGGTACGCCGCCCACGCCTGGAGCGCCGTGCCCGACGAGGCCTCGCTGACCGCCGCCCACGCCAAGGCGCACCTGTCGGACGTCGGGCGATTCGTCGCCCGCACGGCCACCGAGGTGCACGGCGGCATCGGCATCACCGATCTGCTGGGCCTGCACTACTGGTTCAAGCGGATCGGCCTTGACCGGCAACTGCTGGGCGGGCCAGAGCGCGTGCGTCACCAGGCCGCCGTGATTCAGGGACTGGCGGCGGCTTAAGCCTGCGGGAACAAGTTCAGGCGACAGTACGGGACGACACACTCGGGAAGGATGACGATGCCGCTGGATACCGCGACCAATCTGGACGAGGCCATCGAGGCCGCCCACCTGCCCGCCCTGATGACCGCCCTGGTCCACCTGACCGGCAACACTCACCACCTGAAACCGGAATGGCGCCCCGCCTATGCGCCGATGGACCGCAACAACATCGGCGTTCCCGACGAGGAGCAGGC
>Ga0265327_10000448_pt1 | contig 74589 bp, 61 predicted proteins | sample 41621metaG_FD_202089 | JGI IMG/M metagenome (GOLD analysis project Ga0265327, IMG submission 202089) | Rhizosphere microbial communities from Carex aquatilis grown in University of Washington, Seatle, WA, United States - 4-16-21 metaG | ecosystem: Host-associated > Plants > Roots > Rhizosphere...
TTCCCGACGATATTGTCAGAACAATAAAAGCCGCAGTCAAAACGGTTACACAGGATGATATCATTGGCTATGTAAATCATGCAGAGGAATTTTTACAAGTAACTGGCTAACTTTAGAAACGCTGTATGAGCAGTTACAAGCCACAACTGGCCAGATCTGCCACAGAAACACTGACAGCTATAGGCGATGCTTCCATTATTCCCAGCCTGCTTGTCAAGCTGAAAAATACAGATAATTATCATATTATTTTTATACTTAGGGAAATATCCGCAATGGGCGATGAAGGGAAAGCGGCAGGCCCGCAGGTTGAAGCCCTGATGAGCGATCATAGCAACCGGGCAAGATCTGCGGCAGCGGAAACTCTGGGTTGGATCGGTTACCGGGAAAGCATTCCGAGACTTATTGTCGCCACGCAAAGTCAGGATTGGGAATTGGTGTATCAAGCCGCCTGGAGCCTTGGACGACTGCGAGCCTTAGAAGCCCGTGAAAACTTGACTCAACTGCGCGATGGACATTGGTCATATCCAGTCAGGATGGTAGCGGCGAAATCGCTAGAGCTACTTGACCAACCACTACCAAACTTTGAAGCGGTTAAAGAGCGCAAGGTAATTGGTAGTTTTGACAATCTTCAGCGGTTGATTCATGAAGCACCCACTTGCGAGGGTGAAATTGCTTGGCATAGTCAACATCTAAAACTAGAAAACAATCACATTTGGCCGTTGCCCCATTCTTCCAAAGCCTTGCCAAAATTCATCCCCGTTGGTCAGGGTTTTGTATTTCAGATGGATCATGGCTGGCTAGTCGGGGTAGGTCATGGAGAATTTTGTGGTGGCGGCACTGGTGACTATTTAGACTGTGGCTTACATTATTACAACTCAAAGGGAAAGCATTTTCACATCCATAATGGCAATGTCCGGGGTATCTACAAAACATCAAACGGCCTGGTATTTACCGAAGGCTTGGATCATGTAATGTTCAATTCAGGCCATGTTTTCAAGCTCATCCAATCAACGCCAGATGTCTGGAACACACAACTCTTGGCGATTACCCAGGCTGCGCCACGTAAAGTAGCAGTGGCCGCCGACGGCACCTTGATTGTCCAAACCCAAGGATCGGTGGTGGCAGTCACCGAGGGTGGAAAATTGCAGAATGTGGTTTGCCTTGATGGAAATAAAACTGAATAACCGAGCCCGGGGGGCAAACGGCGCTATCGTTTGCCCCCCGGGCTAAATGGATTTCGCCTTTTGCATTTTTTTCAGATCCGCCGGCGAAGCCCTTCCCTCAAAAGACACCTTCGTGCTGGCCGGTCTTTAGCTGGTCAATCAATCCGCGCATGCGGGTTGAGGGTTTGCGGCCCTGTCCAAATAGTCTTCCCACTTGCGGGCGGTCAGTTGCTGGAACATCGGCACCACCGGGTTCAGCTCGATGGGGGGCGCGTCCCAATAATTGTCATAGCCTAGCTGCTCGGCTTCCAGCGCGACGCCGTCTTCGGCCAGCAACGGCTTGAACAGCAAAGGCTTGGCTATGTTCAGCACCGCCTCCTGCAGCCAGCGCGGCATTTTCACCGAAGTCATCGGAATCTTCAGCGCGTCAAAATAAAACAGGAAAAACGCGCGCGTCTTTTTCGGCCCGACCGGCAACAGGAAACACCAATGCTTGATTTTGTCGCCGGTGTTCGACCATTGGTAAGGATATTCGTAACACAGCTCCATCGAGCGCGTGTTGACCCGCTGGCGGTCAACGAAAATCCCGGAAATCCGCCCGCCCGCGACAAAGGTGTCATAAGTCAAATACACGCGCTTGTCGTCGCCTTCATAATGGGTCAGCTTGGCGTCGGTGAACGGGCGGTATTTGCGATGCAAGAAAGCGTGGGCGAAATCGCAAATATTGTCGATAATCATGGAATGGTGGGTATTCCAGGTGAAATCCAGCGACATGTTGGCCCAGGGCTTGTCGCCGTCCATTTCGGGAATGACGGGTAGTTGCTTCGCTTCGGCCAAGATGGGGTCGCCCGGGAAAATCCAGATAAACCCATAGCGGACGCGGACAGGAAAGGTGCGCAACTGTTTTTTGATGAGTTGCTTGCCAAAGCTGTCATGGGAATAATCCGTCAGCCAGCCTTCCCGGTTGAACGACCAGCCATGGTAGGCGCAACGCAGTTGGCAGCCGTCCACCGCGCCATGGTGGAGTTTCAATTGCCGATGCGGGCAGCGGTTTTCCACCGCCGACAATTGGCCGTCTTCGCCGCGATACAACGCAATCGACGTGCCCCAAAACTCCACTTCTTTCACTTGGCCTTTTTTGACCGCGTGGTCATAGTCCACGACATACCACCAGTCGGGGTCCAAGCCGGCCGAGCGGGATTTTTGCCGCGGGTTTTTGGCCTGCTCAAAGTTGGGCGGTGTCCGGGATGGGTTTATTTGCGCATTCATTAGGTTCGGGTCTCGCTGATTTCCGGTCTTTTTAAAAATGGGCGCTTCGCGCGGCAGGCGTGATCGCGCCACGCCGCACAAAATCCTCATAGGCGTCTTTAACCGCCTGGGCCAGGCTGGTCGGTTCGTAGCCCAACTCCCGCTTCGCCTTGCCGTGGTCGGCCCGCCGCCGCATGCTGAGCAGGCGCACGGCGGCCGGCGTGAAACGCCTAGGCAGATTGGGGAAGGCCCGATACCAGGTCTTGTCGGCCACCTCGGCCAGCGCCGCCATCAAGGCCGGCGGCAGCCGCAGCCTGGGCAGTGGCCGGCCGGTGACTTCTTGGTACAAGGCCATCAGCTCGTCCACGCTGGCGTAGGCGGTGCTGAAAATATATTTTTGCCCGGAGCGGCCCTTGTCCATCGCCAACACATGGCCCTGGGCCATGTCGTGGCTGGAGACATATTCAAAGCCGCCGGGAATATAGGCCCGCAAAGCCCCGTGCGCGAAGTCGATCAGCACGCGGCCCATGCGCGAAGGCACATAGTCATGCGGGCCGACGATGGCGCAGGAGGTCGCGACGACGACGTTAAGCCCTTCGGCATGCGCCCTCAGGACTTCGTGTTCGGTCAAATGTTTGGTGAAGCCATAGGGAAGCTGGCGCTCAAACGGATAAAACGGCATGCCTTCATGGCTGGGCTGTTCGGGGTCGTGGCCGGTCGCGCTGAGCGAACCGGACACCACGACCTTGTCGACGCCATGGCGCAGCGCCGCGTCCAAAATATGCCGGGTGCCCAGCACATTGGTGTCGTAAACCTGGCGGCGATGGCGGGCGTCGCCGTCTATCGTCGACACCAGCGCGGCGCAATGGTGGACGCGGGCGCAGCCGGCCACCGCTTTCGCCACCGCCTCGGCGTCGCGCAAATCGGCTTCGACGCGCTCCACGTCCAGCCCGGCCAGCGCGCCATTGTCCGGCCCGCCGCGCACCATGACGCGCACTTCTTCGCCGTCGGCAAGCAAGCGGCGCACCAGATTCGCGCCAAGGTGGCCGGTCGCGCCGGTGACGAGGGTTTTGCCTTTATGGGCCATCGGCAGGGCCGGCTGTGTGGGTCATCGGTCGCTCTCTGTCGCATTGCATAGATGTAAATGGTAACACGATCTTAGGGGCAAATTGACCGCGCTGGGCGGGTTTGGCGGACAAGCGCGATAAGAAGATGCTGGCGGCGGCGGGCCACATGGCTGGCAGGTCTGAGGCACAATTTAGCGACGGAAAGGGCACAAGAAACGGCGAGCGCATTTCTAGAAGGCCGCCCTTTAAGAGGTTACAATGAAAGCGAACTGGCGGGGACTCCACAATAAATCAGCCCGGCCCAACTAATTGCAAGAGCGGCGTAACCGCCTCTTGCCATCGTCTTGAGAGAAGCCATGAGTACAGCCAAGCGCAATCGTTGGACTATTGTCGAAGGCGGCGGGGGCAAGGAGCCTCCTGTTCCCCTCACCACCATAGACTTGTTTTGCGGGGCAGGCGGTCTCACCGAAGGCTTCCGCGAAGCGGGCTACCGCTGTCTTTACGGCAACGACATCATGCGCGAGGCGATTGAGACCTTTGCGCACAACCACCCTGAAGCGTTGGCAGACAACCGCCCCGTCGAAGAAGTCGATCCCGCCGAAATCAGAGCAAAACTAGGCATCGAGCAAGGCGGGCTTGACGTTCTGGTCGGAGGGCCACCCTGCCAAGGCTTCTCCATCAATGCCCCGGAGCGGTTTCTTGACGACCCGCGCAACAAGCTTTTCAAGCACTACGCAAAATTTCTGGCTGAATTTAGACCCAAGGCGTTTGTTTTCGAGAACGTCCCCGGCCTGCTGTCCTTCGGCGACGGAAAAGTCTTTCGCCAGATTCAACGTGAATTTGCCAATTTAAGCTACCGGGTGGAGGCCCGCATCCTGTTCGCGGCCCATTATGGCGTTCCACAAGAGCGTTGGCGGCTGATTCTCCTGGGGGCTCTCCATGGGACAATCAAGCACCCCGAGCCGACCCACTGGGCGACAGGCCGTGCCAATTTCAGGGGTGGACGCGAGTTGGTTTTACAACTCGCTGATGAAGACCGGCCGCGGCTGCTCCCCATGGTCACAGTGGCTGACGCCATCGCCGACCTGCCCCGCTTGGAAATGGGCGAAGGTGCGGAGGAGGTCGGATATACCTTGGAAGCGCAGTCAGCCTACGCGCGGATGATGCGCAATCCCATAGGCATGACTTTCAACCACTACGCGGCCAGGCTTTCCAAACAGAATGCCGAGCGCATGAAGCACGTTCCGCCCGGCGGAAGCTGGCGGGACATTCCTTATGATCTGCTGCCAAAAGGCATGCAACGTGCGCGGCGTTCCGACCACACCAAGCGTTATGGTCGGCTCCGGCCCGACAAGTTGGCAGGGACTGTATTAACCAAATGCGATCCGCATTGGAGCAGTGTGTTTCTGCCGGATCAAAACCGCGCGTTGACTGTCCGCGAAGCGGCCCGTTTTCAAAGCTTCCCTGACCACTACCGCTTTTTGGGCTCTCGTGTCTCCCAATACGAGCAAGTTGGCAATGCCGTTCCCGTGCTAATGGGCAGGGCCATCGCGATGAAGGCTAGGGAGCATATTGAAGCCTTGTCGATGGCTATTGAGCCGAAGGCAGCCCATGGCTAGCCATATCATTGAGTTTTTTGGATACCACCCAGCAGACCAATCACCTGAAGCGACAAAGGCACGAGCACAAAAGTGTTGCCCATTTCTGCAAACCACTTGCCAGAAAACCCTGTCAGACAAGTCGATCTCAGGCGTTTGCACATTGGAGCCCAAGCGCGGTGGGCCAGTCGTTTGCTGTCCATATCGCCTTTATGCTGGAGATTATCAAGCACTTGGCGATGTCGCCAAAGCAGCATTTGGCGACAATTGCGATCTGATTCCAGGCCACCACGCCGGAAACACGCCCGCCGGGCCAGGCCGTACCTTTTGGCAAGAGATGGGGCAAAGAACTGCGGCTTCCAAACCGTGGGCGCAGCGGTGGCTATTTTGTCGATTGGGTACTCGCCAAACTTGACGACACTGGCAAACTAGCAGAGTTTGTCGCAGTTGAAGTCCAATCCATCGACACGACTGGCAATTACCAAAGTGAACGCAATGCCTATCTGCGTGGCGAAGCATTCGATGCCTGGAGTACGGCAGGTTTTAATTGGGAGAATGTGAACAAACGAATTCTCCCACAGATTATTTACAAGGGCCATGTGTTGCGCCGCGAACGTCTTTGCAAGAGCGGCTTATTTTTCATTTGCCCGAAGCCGGTCTACGATAAAATTCGTGAAAGGCTGGGCGGCAACCTCCTCGAATACATGCCCCAATCAGGTGCTTTGACGCTCATGTGGTACGACATTGGCAATCCTGTCGAAACTGGCGAAATCCGTCCATTGCAGCTTCAAGGCCGGTTCACCACGACAGTGGATCAAGTTGCCCTCGCGTTTACCTCGCCTAGCAACCTGCCTGCTGCGAATGTGTACGAGTCCGCAATCCGCGCAGAGTTAGAACCATAGCGTAGATTGGGCGTTGCCCGATCTACGCCGCTAAAGCGGCGGATTCCCCCCCTTCAAGCCGCCAATCGCCAAGGCCACCTCCCGGCTAAACTGCGCCAATGTCCGGTTCATCGCCGCCACGGTCGCCGCATAACCCTCACCGGAAACCGTTTCCGCATAGCGGGATTCGCGCGACAGCAGTTCTTCGCCCTCGCCATTGAGAATGCGCCAGCGCGTCCGCAACACCGTTTCGCCGCCTTCGCCACGGTCAAAGCGGATGATTTTTACCACGACTTGATAATTGACCGAGACCGAGCGTTTCCAAGGGTAGACGCTGATTTTTTTGCTCGGCAGCAACACGGCCAGATTCTCGGCCAATACCTCGGTGGCATTGTCTTTCAGCGACTCGCCCCAGCGGTCGAATTCCGCCAGGCTGAGTTCGTTCTGGCCCGTGCGGGTCACTATCTGCGGGCGGTCGAGATAGTCCGGCAATTCCACCGGCCCCAGGCCCAGGGCGACCTCCATTCCGGCGTTGGCCGCGGTTGGCGCGGGCAGCGCGGACAGCACATAAAAGCGCGTGGCGGGGCTGCTGCATCCGCCCAGCAACGCCAGGCAAGCGCCCAGCAACACGACAGGCAATCCGATCAGGTTTTTGTTCATTTCTTGACTCCGCCCTTGCCGTGCAGCAAGGCTTCCGGGTGACGTTCCAGGTAATCAGTGAGGGTGCGGATCGAGCGGGCGGAGGCCGCCAACTCTTCAAGCGCGTGGTTGACATCCACCAGCATCGGCGAACCCGGCTCCAATTGTTCCAATATCTTCGTCGTCGCGCCCAGGCTCTTTTCCAGGCTGGCGGTCAGTTTGATCAATTCGCGATCCGCCGTCTGCGACAATTGGTGGACGCCTTGCAGCGCGCTGTTCATGGAGCGCAGCGAATCTTTCAAATCCTGCGAGTTCATCAGGCGGTTGGCCCCTTGCGTGGTGCCCAGCAATTCCTCGCCGATTTTGTCCAAGGGCAGCTTTTTCAATTTGGCCAGGATTTCTTTGAAATCTTTTTGGAACTCTTCGACGACCGAGGGCAGCGTCGGGATGCGCGGGAAGCTCTTGTCTTCGTAGCCGAGTTTCTGCGGCGGCGCGTCAGGGTAAAAGTCCAGATCCACAAACAATTGCCCGGTCACTAGATTGCCTGATTTCAGCCGTCCGCGCAGTCCCTGCTCGACCAGTTTCTCGAAAACCGGCCGCCGCCCTGCGGCAAACGCCTGTTTATAATCTTCCAGAAACGCCGCGATTTGTTCAGGGCGCATGATCCTGTCCGGATCGATCTCGATATAAACCGGAATGCGGATCTTGTTGGTGGCGACATCAAAGCCGAACCAGACATCGGTGACCGTGCCGATGCGGATGCCTCTGATTTCCACCGGCGCGCCGACATTGAGGCCGCGCACGGAATCGTCAAAATACATCACAAAATATTGTTTGTTGGCGTGGCTGCCTTCCGCGATGCTGGCGAAATCTTTAAACAGATTGAATTCTTTGCCGGCTTGGCTGGGAACGCCATTCGGATCGCCCACGTTCGGCGTGTCAAAGGTGATGCCTCCGCCGATCAAGCTCAATAGGGAGCCGACCTTCAACTTAACCCCTTCCGCACTCATGGACAAGTCGATGCCGCTGGTTTGCCAGAAGTGGGTTTTGTCATGCACCAAATGGTCGAACGGGGCGTTGATGAAAATATCCACCAGCACACTGCCTTTATCCTGGGCCAGATTGACCTCCACGATCCGACCCACTTTGATGTCGCGGAAATAAATCGGCGTGCCGTCGCTCAGCGAGCCAGCGCTGTCGGCCCGCAGCATAAAATGCCGGCCCGGCGTGTCGGCGCTGATATTCGGCGCGTGGGCCTGGCCAGTGAAAGTCCGCGTCGGCTTGCCTTCGCCGAATTCCACGCCGATATAATGCCCGGCGATCAGCGTGTCCAGGCCGGACACGCCGGCCAGCCCGAATTGCGGCTCGACCACCCAGAATTTGGTGTTTTCCCGCAGATGCGGTTCGATATGCCGTTCCAGTTTGGCGGTCACAATCACCTTGGACAGATCCTCACTCAGCCGCACCGTGTCGACGACGCCGACTTCCACATCTTTGTATTTGACCTTGGTCTTGCCGGCTTCCAGGCCGCTGGCTTCTTTGAAGGTGATCGTCACCGTCGGCCCTTCCTCGCTGAAGGTCTTGTAGGCCAGCCAAGCGCCGATCAGCAGGGCGACCAAGGGGATCAGCCAGACCAGTGAAAAGCCACCGGTTTTTTCGACTAGCAAGTCGTCGGCCGCCGCAGGCGGCCTGTCATCTTTTTTAGGAGGTTTAACGGATTCATTCATGTTTGTTTTCCAGTGCGTCCCAAATTAGGCGGGGATCAAAACTCATGGCGGCGAACATGGTGATGACCACCACGCCGCCAAAGGCCACCGCCCCCGCCCCCGCCTCTATCGTGGCCAGGGCGCCGAGCTTGACCAGGGCGACGAGGATGGCGATGACGAAAATGTCGATCATCGACCAGCGCCCGACCGACTCGGTGATCCGGTAAAGGGCTGTGCGCTGCTTAGGCCGCCAGTGCGATTTGAACTGGACGGACAGCAGCAGATAAGTCAGCGCCACCAGCTTTAACACCGGCACGGTGATGCTGGCGAAAAACACCAGCAAGGCCAGCGGCCACATGCCGCCCAAGGCCAGTTCCTTGACGCCGCTCAAAATAGTGTCCGGCTCGCCCTTGCCCGACATGGTCACGGTCATGACCGGCAGCAGATTCGCCGGGATGTAGAGAATATAGGCGGTCAGCGTCAACGCCCAGGTGCGCGTCAGGCTGTCGGGCTTGCGCGCATGCAGCGGCGCGCCGCAGCGCGGGCAGTGCGGATGCGCCGAGACCGGGCGGCTGAGCATATGGCAGATATGGCAGAGCAAGTATCCGCTGCGCGCGGCGGTGTTCATTCCGGAGCCTCCAGTTGATCCCAAATGTCATGGATTTCCAGCGAGGCGTCGGTGGCGGCCATGACCACGATCAAGGCCGCGAACGACCACAACGCGATGCCGACTTCGATGCGGGCCAGATCGGCCAGTTTGACGATGGCGACCAGGATGCCCAGCATGTACACCTCGGTCATCGCCCACGGGTGCAAGGTTTCAAACACCCGGAAAACCTGCATGGCTTTGGGCGCGCGGATATTCAGCTTCAACGGCACCAGCACATACAAGATGCACAGAATTTTCGCCAGCGGTGCCAAGATGCTGACGATAAAGACCAACACCGCAATTTCCCAATAGCCTTGGTGATAGAGTTCCTGGACTCCGCTGACGATGGCCCCGTCCTGCTCGCGCCCGCCGACTTTCATCGTCAGCAAGGTGTTGACATTGGCCAGCACGAACAAGACCAGGCTGGTCAGCGCCAAGGCCAGCGAATGGTCGACGCTGTTGCCCTTGCGCTCGAACAGCAACGCCCCGCAACGCGGGCAGCGGGCCTTCTCGCCCTTGCGCAAATGCGGCATCGGGAATAATAAGTCGCAATCATGACAGGCGGTGAGATCCGCTTGCGCCTGCGCGCTGGCTGTTGGAATGGCTGGCATGGGTTGTTTGGCGTGTCTTGGGGGAAGTGTTTTCGGGTGCGGGGGCTGAAGTCAATGTTGGGAGACATTAGAGCATAGAACAGGCCAAGCGGGAATTGATCCGGCTTCGGTTGACAAGTCCTGGGAGCCAACGGCATCCTGTCGGTGAAACACACCGCAAACAGTATTGGATTAGTCGTCGTGGCGTAAGGCAGGCATGGGCAAACTCTTTATTTCCCACAGTTCCAAGGATGACGGCCTTGTGCGCGAACTCCGGCAGGCGCTGGAGGGGCTGGAACAAGACGCATGGGTCGATTCGCGCGAATTGCGCGGCGGCGACCCGCTTTGGCCGGCGATTCAGCAAGCGCTGGACGAAGCCTCGGCCTATGCCGTGCTGGTCAGCCTGGATGCTTTGCAATCCAAATGGGTCGGCAAAGAATTGCGCCACGCGCTCCTTGTGCAGGCGCAACGCGGCAAAGATCGGTTCCCGGTCATCCCGCTGTCGTTGAACAACACCAAGCTCGGCGTGTTGGAGGAATTTTTCAGCGAGGAGCCAGTTTATATTCCGCTCAGCGGCGAAGACATCGACGCCGCGCTGGACGCTCTTCTCGCCGCATTGGGAAAACTAGACCCCGCCGACCTCGCCCCGACGCCGCAGCCCAAGGCCGAGCCGCTGGAAGAACTCGTCCTTAGGCTGGCCGACCTGAAGCTATACGAGCAAGACGGCCTGCGCCGCGCCCAGGCCACGGCCCGGCTGGTCTACGAACCGGCCAACCCCGGCCGGCGCGAAGTCGTAAGCGAAAAAAGCTGGCGCTTCACCGCGCCGCTAGGCCCAATCGAGGCGGATGAGTTGCGCTGGTATCTGGAAAAATACGCGATCTGGCCTAGCCGCCATTTCGAGGAGCGCGCCCGCCGGGTCGAACAGAATCTGGCCGAATGGGGCCGGCTGCTGCATCAAAACGCGCTGCCCGCCGGCCACACCCACAATGTGCTGCAAGCCTGGGCCAGAGTCGACGGTCACGCGAACCGGCGCTTCTCCGTGTATGTGGACAGCGGCCTGGTGGACGGCGCGCCCCAGGCCGACGAAGACGCCGCCCGCGAAGCCGCGACGCTGCTGCTCGGCCTGCCGTGGGAACTGCTGCATGACGGCCAGGGCTTCTTGTTCCAAGGCGCGAGGCCTGTCCGCGTCCGCCGCCGCCTGCCCAATACCCGAGCGCTGGACGTGCCCGTCGCCGCCCCGCCGATCCGCATCTTGCTCATCACAGCCCGCCCTGAAGACGAGGCCTGCGGCTACATCGACCACCGCGCCAGCGCGCTGCCGCTGGCGCAGGCGATGGAAGCACTCGGCGGCTTGGCGCGCCTGCATATCCTCGACCCGCCCACGCTGCCGGCGCTGCGCGAAGCACTCGACCGCGCCCGCCGCGCGGGCCAGCCCTACCATGTCGTCCACTTCGACGGCCACGGCGTCTATGACCGCCGGGCCGGCCTGGGCGGCTTGTGCTTTGAAGAACCGCAAGACCTGGACAAGCTCGAATTCCGCCGCCACCAAACGGTTTATACCGGCGAACTCGGGGCTTTGTTGAGCGCACACCGCATCCCGCTGGTGTTCCTGGAAGCCTGCCAAACCGCCCAGGCCGGGCAAGCCGCCGAATCGGTCGCCTCCGAACTACTGAAAGTCGGCGTGGCCTCGGTCGTCGCGATGAGCCATTCGGTGCTGGTCGAAACCGCCCGCCGCTTCGTCGAAGCGTTTTACCAGGCGCTGGCCGAGGGCCGACGAGTCGGCGATGCGATGCTGGCCGGCCAGCGCGCGCTGAAGGACGACACGTTCCGGGGCCGCGTGTTCGGCGTCGGCGAATTGCGGCTGGAGGACTGGTTCGTGCCGGTGCTGTTCCAGGAAAAAGACGACCCGCAATTGTTCCGCGCCGGCCCGGCCCGGCGGACGCGGCAAGCCGCGCGGCAAAACCGCCTAGGCGAGCTGCCGAAGCCGCCGGAAACCGGCTTTGTTGGCCGCAGCCGCGAACTGCTGGGCTTGCAACGGCTGCTGGGCCGGCAGCGCTACGTCGTCGTGCGCGGCCAGGGCGGCGAGGGCAAGACCGCGCTGGCCTGCGAATTCGCCCGCTGGATGGTGAACTCGCAGCAGATTCGCCGTGCCGTGTTCGTGTCCGTCGAAACCCACAGCACCGCCGCCGCCGTGCTGGACGCGATAGGCCGCCAACTCGTGCCTGGCTACTCCGTCGCGACGTTCGACGACCCAGACAAAGCCATCCAGCCGGTCGAACGCGCGCTGGCCGAGCAAGCCACGCTGCTGGTGGTGGACAATATGGAAAGCCTGCTGCCGCCGCCCTACCTGGCCGAAACCACGCCTGAAGCGCTGGCCGAAGACGCCCGCCGCGAACTGGACGCCATCCTCGCGCTGTGCGCCCGGCTATGTGGGGGCGAATTGATTCGCCCAGCACAATCGGGCAACGGGGCGAATGAATTCGCCCCTACCGGCCCACATGGAGAGGCGGTCGGCGCGCGAATTCTGTTCACCAGCCGCGAGGCCCTGCCCGCGCCGTTCGACGGCCTGCGCAACCGGCGCGAACTGGGCCAATTGGACAAAGCGGACGCGGTGAAGCTGGTGGAACGGGCCTTGAATACCGCCGGAGTGCAAAGTTTACTTTGCCCAAATTTGCCAAACTACGCAGAGCAAGCGTCGCGCTCCGACGCCCATGCAAAGCAAGCTTTGCACTCCAGCGCGGACGCCGCCACCGAAGCCATCGAGCGGCTGGTGGCCGCCGTCCACGGCCACGCCCGTACCCTCGCGCTGCTGGCCCCGTCGTTGCGTCAATTCGGCGTCGAGCGCACCCATGCCGAACTGGCGGAATTGATGGCGCAGATGCACAAGCGCTATCCGTCCGGCCATCCGCAGGCGCGGGAGAAGTCGGTGTTCGCCAGCGTCGCGCTATCGCTGCGCCGGCTGTCGCCTGAAGCCCAAGACCGGGTACGGGTGCTGGGGGTGTTCCACGGCGGGGTTCAGTTGGACGTTCTCCAACAGATGATGCAATGGGAAGCGGCGGCGGTGGCCGCGCTGGCGGGCGAGTTGACCGCGACCGGGCTGGCGACGGCTAATCCTTACAACCATCTGAGCCTGAACCCGGCGCTGTGCCCGTATCTGCTGGGGGAGTTGGACGAGGCGGAACGGCGGGAACTGGTGGCGCGCTGGGTGGAGGCAATGCGGGTGTATGTCGAACACCTATATCAGCAGCAGCGTCAGAATACCGAGATGGCGGCGACGCTGACCGGGCTGGAATTGCCGAATCTGTTTGCATTGCTGGAACACACTCGGCGGGTGGGGGGCGTGGACACAACGATAGACTTGGCGACTTTGCTTTACAGCTTGCTGCAATGGCTCGGCAAACCACGCCTGCTGGAGCGACTGGGGCAGATGCGCGACATGGCGGCGGCAGCGCTAGGTCAAGCGTGGAACCATGCTCGGTTTCAGGCACAGTCTTCCCGTATCGAACAGCAATTAGCCAGTAGGCATTTGCACGAAGCCTTGATTGGAGCGGAAGATTTGCTGCAACGCGCCCGTTCGGCAGGCGGGCAGGCGTATCCGGTTGCCGATTATGATCTAGCAGGAGCCTGTTGGTTGTTAGGTCGTGTTTTGGAGACTGTCGGAGCGGCGGAACTCGCTTTGGTGCTATTGGAGGAGGCTCGGTGCGGCTTCGAAGCCATCGCCCAGCAACAGGCTAACCAAGCTGCAGAGGGCATGGTGTCTGTTTGCTACGCGGATCGCGGCAACTGCCTTTTAAGCTTGTGCCGACTCGAAGAAGCGATTGCCGCCTACGAAAAGGCGATCCACCACGCCGAACAACGCGGTGATGAACGGTCTGTCGCCGTTGGTCACGGTCAGCTTGGTATCGTCCGCCTTTATCAACGCCGCCATCCGGAGGCGCTAGAAGCTTATCAGCAAGCCCGCGAGCGCTTCACGCGGCTGCACGAACCCGGCTCCGTCGCCATAAGCTGGCACCAGACCGGCACGGCGTATCAGCAGGACGGGCAGGCGGAAATGGCAGAGGATGCTTACCGGCAATCGCTGGCGATTAAAGTGCGGCTGGACGATGTTGCCGGGCAGGCGAGTACGCTGGGGCAACTGGGGATCTTGTATGACGATGCGTTGGGTCGAACTGAAGAAGCGGTGTCCTTCCTGCGGCAAGCGGCGGAGCGGTATGCCGAAATTGGCGACCAGGCCGGCGAAGGGCGGCAATGGAACAATCTCGCCGTTTCCTTGAAAAAGCTCCGTCGCTATGGCGAAGCGCGGCAAGCTGTCCACCAGGCTATAGCCTGCAAAGCTCCATTCGGCCATGTGTCCGAGCCGTGGAAGACTTGGGACATCCTCGCCGACATCGAAACCGACGTCGGCAACCCCTGCGCCACCGCCGAGGCCAGGGCCAAGGCGCTGAAATGCTTCCTTGCCTACCGCCTTGTCGGCGGCGAGAACCACAGCGGGTCGGGCCGGCTGGCCCATGACGTAACCCTAAGCCTAATGGCCGACGACAACCATGCTGTGTTTCTGCTACAACAGCTCGACGACGCTCCCGAAGCCGCGAGGCTGCGCCCCTTCATCCACGCGTTGCAAGCCATCGCCGCCGGCAGCCGCGACCGCCGGCTCGCCGACGCGGCGGATTTGACCTACGACATGGCCGCCGAGATCCTCTTGCTGATTGAAACCCTGCCAGCGCCGCGTTAAGCCGTCCGCGCCCGGGTTCCCACGCGCCGCGCCACGGCCATTAAGTCAAGGGTAACGACGATGTAGCGCCCCCGTTCGGGCTTCGACAAGCTCAGCCCGAACGGGGGCGGCAAAGGCAGGCATACTCAATTTCCTAGGGTTTAGCTATAACTGAATGGCCGTGACGCGCTGCGTGGGAATCCCGCCGATCCGCGCCGCGGACCGGTGGCGCGGCGCGCCACCACGGCGTTCCCGCGGAGCCCGTCACTGCCATTAAGTTAAGCCGTTCGTGGTGAGCCCTTCGGCTACGCTCAGGAGAGCCCTGTCGAACCATGAACGGCTTAACTTCCAAATAGTTGGGATTTTCCGTCCACCCTTCGACAAGCTCAGGGCGAACGGAAAATCCTTAACTTAATGGCAGTGGCGGAGCCCGTGGGAACGAGAAGAAACGGCTATGGGCCTTTAATGTTTGCCGGCGTCTTCGTTCCATAGGCCGCAGTCGCGGTCTTCCGGGTGCAGCAGTTCGCGGGTTTCCGGCTTGAGGTGCCAGTAGGACTGGTCGATGGCCGACTCCGCATAGGTTTCCTTGCGGTTGTGGAAGAACGGGCACCAGAAGTTTTCGACCGCCTTGACCAGGTAGGTCGACCATTCATACAGCCCCACGCTCAACGGGCAATAGAAATTGCAGTTGAACATCCAAAATGCCTTCAGGCTGGCCCAGGGCGCGGTGGGATCCATCTTGAACGTGATCTGGTCGGACAGCTTGCTGTAGCGGTGGGTAGACCATTCGGGGACGAAATCCCAATAACCTTTCAGCTCCTTGGCCCCCAGCACGCGCAAATGCGCGTACAGCACCCAGGCGCCGATCAGCACAAACGGGAGCGACACGAACAACGGAAGATAGATCAGCAACGAGCCGACGTAGCGGCGCCAGGCCGGCAGCGAATAAAAACGCTTGCCGATGGTCGCGCGCGAGGAACGGCATTGCTCACAGGCTTTGACAGCTACACTCATGATAAATACCTTTTTGATTATGGTGGGTAGGGATGGGGCGAGGGTGCTCGCCGCTTGCCTCAAGCCGTCCGGCCCTTGGACAAGGAGGAATATCTTAGCAGCTTCGGTGCCAAAGTGATTCATTTAAGCCGTTTGCGGCCCGGGCCGAGCGATAACACCCCTTCAAGGGGTGTTATCGCTTCCGCCCCGCGCAAGTTGGCGTTTGCCTGTCCGGACAGCCTTCAAACGGGCCGGCCGGGCTTGCAAACCCCCGCCCGGCTGAGGCTATTGCACGCTGTAGCCCTGGGTCTGCTGGTTGTTGCTCAAGTCCGACTCGACCGTGCCGCACCAACTGTTGGCGAAGGCGCGGAAGGTCTTAGCCCCGGCACTGCCGGCCAACAGCTTGACGGTGACAGTCTTCGACGCCCCCGCCGCCACGGCACCGACGCTGGCCCAGGCATCGCCGGTGGCCTGGCAGGGCTGGGCGTTTGGCTGGTCGGCCCAGACATCCACATAGCCCGCGTTGCCGTCCGCCGCGCCCTGGTTTTTCACCGTCACGGTCGCGGAGAAATAGCTGCCCGCCTTCGGGGCCGTGGCCGGCAGGCTGATCGCGCTGACGGTGAAATCCGGCAGCGAACCGCGCACCCGGTAGCTGGCCGTGCGCTGGTTGTTGGCGTCGTTGCTTTCCAGCGTCGCGCAGTTGCCGTCGGCGTAGGCGCGGAAGGTCTTTGCGCCGCTGGTCGTGGCGGCTTTCAGCCCGGTGAATGTCAGCGTGGTGCTGGCCCCGGCGGCCAAATTGCCGATGCTGGCCGACTGGTCGGCGCTTTGGCCGCAAGCCGCCGCGCCGGCCAGATTCGCCCACACCAACAGCGCACCGCCGTTGCCGGCGGTTTTGCCCAGGTTCTTGACCGTCACGCTCGCGCTGAAGGTTCCGCCGACATCGACGGTGTCCGGCGTCAGCGTGATGGCGCTGACGACGAAGTCCGGGTCGTTCGGCCCGCCGGTGTCGGGGGTGTAGAGTTCGGCGCTGGCGAGGGCAGTATAATTGCTGCCGTTATAATAATACCCCCCGGCCACCAGGACTTTGCCGTTGGTGTTGGACGCGCCATGATCCAGCAATATCGCCGTGTGGCTGTCACGCGCATGCAGCAGCGAGGCCGTGGCAGTCCAGACACCGGTCGGAGGGTCGTATAGGGCCGCGCTGTCGAGGTCATGCCATACATTGCCAGAATCAGAATATCCTCCCCCCGCAACCAGGACTTTGCCATTGCCCAGCAGTGTCGCGGTGTGGCCAAGACGCGCCGCCGGCATCGCGCCGGTCGCGGCCCAGACACCGGTCGCCGGGTCGTACAGCGCCGCAGTGGCAACCTCGCCGCTGCCATTCCCGCCCCCCGCGACCAGGACTTTGCCGTTGGCCAGCAGTGTCGCCGTGTGGTCGCTACGCGCCGCCGGCATCGCGCCGGTCGCAGTCCAGGCACCGGTCGCCGGGTCGTACAGCGCCGCGCTGGCGAGGGGAACCCAGTTGCCAGTATTGCCGCCGCTTGAATATCCTCCTCCTGCGACCAAGACCTTGCCGTTGGTCAGCAACGTCATGGTGTGGGCGCCACGCGCCGTCGGCATCGCGCCGGTCGCAGTCCAGGTGCCGGTCGCCGGGTCGTACAGCGCCGCGCTGGCGGTGTAGGCGCTGCCGCTATATCCCCCCGCGACCAGGACTTTGCCGTTGGCCAGCAGTGTCGCCGTGTGGCCATAATGCGGCGTCGGCATCGCGCCGGTCGCGGCCCAGGTACCGGTCGCCGGGTCGTACAGCGCCGCAGTGGCAACATAGGCGCTGCCGTTATAGCCCCCCGCGACCAAGACTTTGCCATTGGCCAGCAGTGTCGCCGTGTGGCCATAATGCGGCGTCGGCATCGCGCCGGTCGAGGCCCAGGCGCCGGTCGCCGGGTCGTACAGCGCCGCGTTGATGGTGACGGCGCTGCCGTTATACCCCCCCGCGACCAGGACTTTGCCGTTGGCCAGCAGCGTCATGGTGTGGGATGTACGCGCCACCGGCATTAAACCGGTCGCCGTCCAACTCGCCGTCTGCGCCGCCGCCGCCAGCCCCCAGGCCATCCACAATACGATAAGAAATTGCAAATACATTTTACGCATCATCCATCTCCTCAAAGTCTTAAAGCCGTTAAGAAACAGGCCGGCGGCCCAGCGCCCGCCCGTTTTAACAGTAAGGGAAATCCATCCTGCCGGCAAGGGCCGCGGCTTGCCTAGCGATAACACCCCTGGGAGGGGTGTTATCGCTTCCGCTCCGGGCCGGCGATGCCCGCCAGCGATAACACCCCTCCCAGGGGTGTTATCGCTCGTCCACCAAGCAATACTCGATAGCCCCGTCATCGACAAGCGCCTCCCGATGAAAGGCTTCAAACGCTTTGAGGCCGCCGAACAAGCCTAATACCCCGGCGCGTTTGATCCGGCTAGGCGCGGGGCTGAAAAACGCCCGGTAGCCGCCATAGCGCCACATTCCAGGTTCGGCCACCAAGCCATGCTTGACCGGGTTGCGGTGGATGTAACGGATCAAGCGTACCAGGTGCGCATCCGTCGCCACCCGCAAATGCTTGGGATGCTCCTGGAACAAACTGCCCCGCCGCCCTTCCTGTTTGTTGATCGCCTGCGTGTAGGCAATCGCCAGCCGCCGCCAGCATTCCATCATTGCGCCGTCCGTCCCCGGACGCACACGCAGCAGGAAATGAAAGTGGTTGGGGATCAGGCAGTAAGTCCACACCTCGCAATGCCCGTCCATGTACTCGCCCCATTTGCGCAGGAAAAATTCATAGTTGCGGTCTTGGAAAAACAAGCGGTCCGCTTGGGTGTTGGCGCGGTTGAAGAAATGGTAGAACTGGCCGGGGACTAGCGGGGCGGAAAGGGTCATCGGCGTGACTCCGGGCAAAACAGATAACATCCCTTCAAGGGATGTTATCTGTCAAGCGCCGCGTTTGGAAAAACCTGCGCTCACATCGCCAGAATGTCCAACTCTTCGGCGTCGTCTTCCGCCAGCCCGGCGCTGTCGCGCAGGCTTTCCAGGTGGGCGAAGTCGTACACGGAAGGGTCGGCCAAGTGCGAGGGGGCGACGTTTTTCAACGCGCCGAACATGGTGTCCAGCCGACCCGGAAAGCGCTTGCCCCAGTCGTGCAGCATGTCTTTCATGGCCTGGCGCTGGAGGTTTTGCTGGGAGCCGCAGAGGTTGCAGGGGATGATCGGGAAGTCGCGGGCCTTCGCGTAGGCGTCGATGTCGCGCTCTTTGCAGTAGGCCAGCGGGCGGATGACGATGTGGCGGCGGTTGTCGCTCAGCAGCTTCGGCGGCATGGCTTTGAGGCTGCCGCCGTGGAACAGGTTGAGGAAGAAGGTTTCCAAAATATCGTCGCGGTGGTGACCGAGGGCGATCTTGGTGACGCCGTGGTCGCTGGCGTAGCGGTACAGCGCCCCGCGCCTGAGGCGCGAGCACAGGCCGCAGGTGGTCTGCCCCTCGGGCACGACGCGCTTGACGACGCTGTAGGTGTCCTGCTCGATGATGTGGTAGGGGACGCCGACGGACTCCAGGTAGCGTGGCAGCACGTCGGCGGGAAAGCCCGGCTGCTTCTGGTCGAGGTTGACGGCGACGATATCGAAATTGACCGGCGCGTTGAGCCTGAGGCTCAACAGGATGTCGAGGAGGGTGTAGGAGTCCTTGCCGCCGGACAGGCAGACCATCACCTTGTCGCCTTCGGCGATCATCCGGTAGTCGGCGATGGCCTCGCCGACTTGGCGGCGCAGGCGTTTTTTCAGCTTGTTGAATTCAAAGCGCTGCCTTTCGGGCAAAGGCAGCGCCAGGGCCTGCTTATCCGGCATACCGTTGGAAGATCAAAGTGGCGTTGGTGCCGCCGAAGCCGAAGCTGTTGGACATCACGGTGTCGAGGCCGGCCTGGTCGATCCGCTCAAGCACGACCGGGACGCCGTCCGCGCCGGGGTCGAGCTGGGTGATGTTGGCCGAGGCGCTGATGAAATCGCCGCCCATCATGATGAGGGAGTAAATCGCCTCGTGGACGCCGGCCGCGCCCAGGGAATGGCCGGACAGCGACTTGGTGGAGGCGATACGCGGCACTTCGTCGCCGAAGGTCTCCTTCACCGCCTGCAACTCGCGGATGTCGCCGACCGGGGTGCTGGTGCCGTGGGCGTTGATGTAGTCGATGCGGGGGGTGTCGATCATGGCCATGGCTTGGCGCATGCAGCGCACCGCGCCTTCGCCGGAAGGCTGCACCATGTCGTAGCCGTCGGAGGTCGCGCCGTAGCCGGTCAACTCGCCGTAGATCTTCGCGCCGCGCGCCTGGGCGTGTTCCAACTCCTCCAGCACCAGCACGCCGCCGCCGCCGGAAATCACGAAACCGTCGCGGGTTTCGTCGTAGGGGCGGGAGGCCGTGTCAGGGCTGTCGTTGTATTTCGAGGACAAAGCGCCCATCGCGTCGAACAGCACGGTCAAGGTCCAGTGCAACTCTTCGCCGCCGCCGGCGAACACCACGTCCTGCTTGCCGAGCTGGATCAGCTCCATGCCGTTGCCGATGCAATGCGCGCTGGTGGCGCAGGCGGAGCTGATGGAGTAGTTCACGCCTTTGATCTTGAACGGGGTCGCCAGGCATGCGGAGTTGGTGTTGGACATGCTGCGGGGCACCATGTACGGCCCGACTTTCTTAATCCCCTTGTCCCGGAACGTGTCATGCGCCAACAACAAATTGGCCGTGGAAGGGCCGCCGGAGCCCATCACCAGGCCGGTGCGGGGATTGGACACCTCGCTCTCCTCCAGCCCGGCGTCGGCGATGGCCTCCTGCATGGCAAGGTAGTTGTAGGCCGCGCCGTCGCCCATGAAGCGGCGGATTTTGCGGTCGATCAACTCGTCGAGGTTCACATTCAGCGGCCCATAGACATGGCTGCGGAATTTGATGTCGCGGTATTCTTCGCTCAGGCAGATGCCGGAGCGCCCCTCGTAGAGGGAGTCCCGCACTTGCTGCTGGTTGTTGCCCAGGCTGGACACGATGCCAAGGCCGGTCACTACTACACGTCTCATCGACAGACTCCCTCAGAAATCGTCTGTGGAAGTGAACAAACCGACCCGCAAGTCGGTGGCTTCGTAAATCACCTTGCCATCGCATTCCATTTCGGCGTCCGCGATGCCCATGACCAGCTTGCGCAGGATCACCCGCTTGGGGTGGATGCGGTAGGTGACTAATTTGTTGTGCGGCAACACTTGGCCACGGAATTTGACTTCGCCCACGCCCAGCGCGCGCCCGCGCCCGGGGCCGCCCATCCAGCCGAGGTAGAATCCCACCAGTTGCCACATGGCGTCCAGCCCCAGGCAGCCCGGCATGACCGGGTCGTTTTCAAAATGGCAGTTGAAAAACCAAAGCTCCGGCTTGACATCCAGTTCGGCGATGATTTCCCCCTTGTCGAAGGGGCCGCCTTCGGAAGCGATTCGCGTAATGCGGTCGAACATCAGCATGGGCGGGAGTGGCAACTCCGCGTTGCCAGGGCCGAACAACTCTCCCCGACCGCATTGGAGCAATTTCTCCAAATCGTAACTGTGCTGCTGCTTGTGCATTGTTATAATTGTTCCTGAGGGTCAGCCGTCTCGAAAAAGGCGGGTATTATCGCTCAGTTGAAAAATAAATTCAGCAGTGCGTTGAAAAAACCTTAAAGGCCCCGGCGCGGGCCGGGCGCTGGGCGGGAGCCCCGCCCCTATTCGCAGAAAGGCACCGCAACCGGCCGGTCCGTTTTCACCTCCGCCTTAGACCCCGGCCGCACGTCCGGCAAAAAACGTCCGATCCGCCGCAAGTCCTGGCCCAAGCGGACTTGGTAGGCCACCGCGTGCGCCAGCACGGCGGCGACATACTGGCGGGTTTCGCTGAACGGGATCGTCTCCACCCACAAATCCGCGGGCATGGCCCGCTCTTGCGGCAGCCAGCGCTCGACCCGGTTGGGGCCGGCGTTGTAGGCCGCCGCCGCCACGGCGAATTGCTGGTCGAACCGTTCCAACAAGCCCTGCAAATAAGCCGCGCCGTAGCGCAAATTGCGCGCCGGCTCCAGCAACGCGCCCGCCGACGGCGGCGCTTCGCCAAGCCGCCGCGCCACCCATTCCCCCGTGGCCGGCATGAGCTGCATCAGCCCGCGCGCGCCGACGGGCGAGCCGACATTGGCGTCGAAGGCGCTTTCGCGGCGAACCAAGGCGTAAATCAAGACCGGATCGACCTGTTGCGACTGGGCGGCTTGCGCCACTTCCCCGGCGTAAGCCAGCGGAAAGCGCAGGGCGAAGTCGTCCCAGTAGTCAGCCTTGGCCGCCGTGGTGATGGCGAGATTGTCCATCCCCCAGCGCTGCGCCAGCTTGGCAGCGACCACCAGCTCATGGCCGGACAGCGGCTTGATCGCCTGGAACCATTCGCTGCGCGCCTCGCCTTCCCGGTTCAACGCGCGCCATTCGGCGACCGCCGCAAAGGCCGGGCCGCTGGCGAGACGATCCAATTCCGCCTCGGCCAGCGGCGGCGTTTGCGGGCTTGACGGATAGTCCGCGTTGATATGGTCGGCGGCGTTTAGCCCGAAAAAGTCTCGTTCCTGCGCGGCCAACTGGTAATTCTCTTGCGCGCCCTGCCGTTCGCCCAGCGCCTCCAGGCCGCGCGCCCGCCAGTAGCGCCACTGCGCCTGGGCCTGCTCTTCCGGCTCCAGCAACGCGATGGCCGTCAGCGCGCCCGGCCAATCTTCCCGGGCCAAGGCGGCGCGCACCCGCCAAGCGCGAATGTTCGCGTCCAGGCTTTCCTTGGGGATTTCCAACAGATAAGCGTCGGCTTGGGGCTGGCGCTGGGCGGCCAAGGCCAGCGCCGTGCGGCGGTCGATGCGCGCGGCTTCTTCGGGGAGGATGGCGAAGCGGTGCTGATGCAAAGCCCAGGCGGTTTGCGCCGTCGCCGCGTCGTCGTCGGCCAGCCGGTCGATGGCATGGGCGAAAATGCGGCCCGCCAAGGGCTCTTGCGGATTCCAGACGGAGCAATCCAGCGCCAGGCGGGGGGTGTCGTGGACTTTCCGCCAGAACTCCGCTTGCGGGCGCAGCGGCGGCGGCAGCAGGCCGCGCATCTGCCCGGCCAGATCCCCGTTGCCCTTGCGCAGCGCCAGCGCATAGCGCTGCCAAAGGTGTTCCGGGGTGAAGCCGGGGCTGGCCTGCCACAGGCCGAACAGCCGGTCGCAATAGGCCGGCAGGGAATTCCCGGTGGGCCAGAGTTTTTCCGCGCCGGCGAAGGCTTCTTCGCGGCGGCCCAGGCTGGCCAGGCCGACGTAATAGCCGCATTGAAGATTGGTGTTGCCGACATCCTGGTAGTGCCGCGCGTAGTCGGCCCACGCGCCTTGCTCGGCCAGCCGTTCCAGCCAGCGCTGGCGCAACAGCCTGGCCTGCCGGGTTTCGCTGTAGCGGGCGAGGAAATCCTCCACCGCGCGGGTGTTGTCCAGATCCTTGGCCAGCTTCTGGTAAAGCAGGTGCGGGTACAGCGGATAGTCCGCAAGGCCCGCCATCAGGCTTTCGGCGTCCGCCGCGCGCCCTTCCTTGAGCGCCTGCTCGGCCCGCAGGAAATCCTGCCGCGGCGGCCCGGCCGGCGCGGCGAAGCCGGCGGCTGACAGCAGGCACAGGCACAGGGTTAGGCGCAGGCGGGAAAGCGGTTTGGGCATACTTGCAAGAGGCGGCGCTAAGGAAAAGGGGGCAGTTTGCCAAGGCGGCGCTTGATTTTGCTTCAGCGCGCCGGGCGGGTAAAGCGTTTTTCGCACGCAACGGGCGAAATGGGTAAAGCGGTGACCAAAAATCTCACGCAACGACGCCACGCCCGCAACGTTGCCGGGCGTTTTTGCGTGGCGTCGTCGCGCCGTTGTGTGATGCCGCTTCTTACTTGATTCGCCCCCGTGAGGGTCGCGCGGCGCGATTGCCAGGGCGAATTTGGCCTCCCCTCTTGCCCGGCAGCGCCTATTGGATAGAATGGCACACCTTTACCCACTTGCCGACCAGGGTGTGGCGCAACCTTTAGGAGAGATGTGCTGATGAATTTGGAAAACCCTTTATGAGCCGCGCCTTCGTCAAAGAAGCCGACGGCGACGATGCCGCCGAGGATTTGCCCGAGCGCCCGGTCAGCCGGCATGCCAATTACGTCACGCCCGTCGGGCTGGGCTTTCTGCGCGAACAAGTGCGGGCCTTGCAGTCCCTGCGCAACAGCCTGGTCGGCAGCGAAGAGTTGGCCGACAAGCAGCGCCTGAAATCCGTCGAGCGGGACTTGCGCTATTTTGAAGAACGGGCGAGCACCGCCGTGCTGGTGGAGCCCGCGGCGGGGGCGGACGACCATGTGCATTTCGGATCGACCGTGGAGGTGCGCGACGCCGACGGCGGCCTCTTGCGTTTCGCCATCGTCGGCGAAGACGAGGCGGACGTGGCGGCGGGCAAGATCAGCTGGGTATCGCCGCTGGCCGGCGCGCTGCTCGACGCCCAGGTGGACGACCGGGTGGTGTGGCGGCGGCCGGCGGGCGACAAGGAATTGACCGTGGTCTCCATCCGCAAAGGCGCCGACTAGCCGCCCCCATGGCCGCCGCGCCCGTCCACATCCGCCGCAGCGGCAGGGCCAAGCGCCTGCGCCTGTCGGTCAAGCCGGGACTGATTGAGCTGGTGGTGCCCGCGTGCGCGCAAGAAGCCCAGGCACTGGCCTTCCTCGACAAGCACCGGGCCTGGGCCGAGGGCAAGCTGCTGGAATTGAACGCCAAGGCCGGGCATCCGCCGGCCTTCCCCGGATTCGCCGCCAGCGCCAGCCTGCCGTGGCGCGGGCAGGATCTCAGGCTGCATGTCCGCGAAGCGCCGGGGCTTAAAATCCGCGTCGCCGTGGACGACCTGGGCGTCCACATCGCGCTGCCGGTCGGCTTGGGCGCGACCCGCGACGAGGTGGCGCTGCGGGCCTTTTACGCCTGGACGCGGCGCTGGCTGCGCGCCCGCGTCGCCGACCTGGCCGGCCGCCACGCCCCGCGCTTCGGCCTGCATCCGCGCGAGATCCGGATCAAGCGCATGAAAACCCGCTGGGGCAGTTGCGGCCCGAAGAACGACATCAACATCAACTGGCTGCTCGCGCTGGTTCCCGAGCCGGTGCTGGAATACGTAGTGGTCCACGAGTTGTGCCACATTCGTGAACGCAATCATTCACCGGCGTTTTGGGCTTTGGTGGCGAAGCATTTGCCCGGCCACGCGCAGGAGCGCCGCTGGCTGCGGCTGCACGGGGCGGAATTGATGCGGCGGTTCAGCCTATGAATAAGTGAAACCGGGCAAGCTTGCGCTTGTGGGAGCGGTTTTTAACCGCGACTTTCGGCAGTTGTCGCCCACGGCGTTCTTAGCCCGGCAAAGCGCGCCTCGCGCGCCTTGCCGAATGGAAAACGTTCAGGCGAAGCCGTAGTCCGCGAGCGCGGTCTGCGCCGTGCCTTGGAGCGTGCCGACCAAGGTCAACTCCGAAGCGCTGACGGCGGCGTCCGCGCCCGCCGACTTGAACAGCCACAAGGCGCTGTCGGTGCCGTTGTCCACCGCGAACACACGGACGTCGCCCGCGGCGTAGGCGCTGGCGGCGCTGCCGATGTCCGCCGCCGCCTTGGCCGCGGTGATGGCGCCGACGATGTCGGGGGCGACGACCACCAATTCCGCCGACGTGGAAAACCCGCCATGGCCGTTGGCGAGCGCGGCGTTGTCGATGGCGTGGTCGCCGTTGCCGATGTTCAGATTGGCCGCGCCGTCCCACAATTGCAGCTTATCCACGCCCGACACGAAATCCTTCACCAAGTCCGCCCCGCCCGCCGTCGTGCCGAATACGAAGGTGTCGGCCCCCAGCCCGCCAGTCAGCGTGTCCGCCCCGGCCCCGCCGTTCAGAACGTTGGCCGCGCTGTTGCCGGTGAGGACGTTGGCGGCCGGTGCCGCCGATGGCCGCGGTGCTGGTGAGGACGAGATTTTCCAGGTTGGCGCCGAAGGTGTAGTCGAAGCTGGAACGCACGGTGTCAGTGCCTGCGCCAACGTTTTCGACTAGGCTGTCGCCGGGGTTGTACACATACGTGTCATTGCCGGTTCCGCCGACGAGGGTATCGACGCCCGCGCCGCCGTCAAGCCAATCGTTGCCAGCGCCAGTGTTGATGTAGTCGTCGGTCGCCACCGCCGTGTTGGTGACCGTGTCGTTGCCGCTGCCCGTGTTGACGAGCAGGCGTTCGACGCCGGAAATAGTGTCGCCGTTGACGGTCTGGGTCTTGGCAGGGTCGTTGTTGAAGGTGATATTGTTGGTCGCCGCCGACCAGTCGGCGTACAGGGTGTCGTTGCCGCCGTTGCCGTTATAGGTTCCCGTGCCTTGCGCGATTAGCAGGTCGCTATATTTCCCGCCGTTGACGCTGACGTTCTCGATGTTGCGATAGTCGGTGTGGGCCGAGTCGTAGCTGCCGTTGTAGTCGTCATAGCCGCCGACCCGCGCTTCAAACGAAGTGGCCTTGGCAAGGGCGCCGTGGATCGTGTCGTAGGAATACCCCGCCGAGAAGGCCAAGTCCCAGCCCGCGTGGCTGCCGTCGCCGTTGGAGAAAATCGGGTTGCCGGCGGCGTCCCACATCAGGTAGCGCACGGTGTTGTCCGCGCCGCTGTAGTCGATCTTCAGCGTGTCCGTCCCCGCGCCGCCGTCCACCGTGTCATAACCGCCGCCCGGACTGATGGTGTCATCGCCTGCGCCAGTGCGGAACTCGTCATTGGTGTTGACAGCCGTGTTGCTGAGGATGTCGTTGCCGCTGCCCGTCGTGACCAGCAGCCGCTCGACGCCGGAAATGGTGTTGCCGTTGACGGTTTGGGTTTTGGCGGGGTCGTTGTTGAAGGTGATGCCTTTGGTCGCCGCCGACCAGTCGGCGTACAGCGTGTCGTCGCCGCCGTTGCCATTGTAGGCTCCCGCGCCTTGCACAATCAGCAGGTCGTTGTATTTCCCGCCATTGACGCTGACGTTCTCGATGTTGTAGTAGTCGGTGTGGGCCAAGTCGTAGACGCCGTAGTAGCCGTCATAGCCGACCCGCGTTTCAAACGCGGCGGCCTTGGCGAGGGCGTTGTGGATCGTGTCGTAGGAATACCCCGCCGAGAAGGCCAAGTCCCAGCCCGCCTGGCTGCCGTCGCCGTAGGCGTAGATCGGGTTGCCGCCGGCGTCCCACATCAGGTAGCCCACGGTGTTGTTCGCGCCGCTGTAGTCGATGTTCAGCGTGTCCGCCCCCGCGCCACCGTCCACCGTGTCATAACCGCTGCCCGCGTTCAGCGTGTCGTTGCCGGCTCCGCCATTCAGCGTGTCGTTGCCGTCGCCGCCATTGAGGATGTCGTTTCCCGCCCCGCCATTCAGCGTGTCGTTGCCATTGCCGCCCAGCAGGGTGTCGTTCCCCGTTCCGCCGTTCAGCGTGTCGTTGCCGTCGCCGCCGTCGAGGGTGTCGTTGCCGGCGCCGCCGTCGAGGGCGTCGTTGCCGCCCAGACCATTGAGCGTGTCGTTGCCGCCCAGCCCGTAAATCTGATCGTCGTCCTGCGTGCCGTCGATGGTGTCGTCGTTATTGGTGCCATTGATGAGTGCCATTGCCGTCTCCCCGTTGTGTCTTTAGAAACCAAGACCTGACCTTCGCCGCCCCCGGACGGGTTCGGCGCATTCCCCGTGATTCGCCCCGCCCCCTTGCGCGGCGCGGAAATCCCGCCGCTTGGCCTTACTCCTTGACGACCTCGTCCGCCGTCGCCGCCGTCAAGATGCGCTCCCCCCATCGCAGCAGGGTCTCCGCGTCCGCCGCCCGCACCCGCTCCCGCAAGGTTTCCGTCAGAGGCCCGAAGCGGAGCGCCATCTGCCGCAACAGCAGCGCGGCTTCGCCTTCCTGGCGACCTTCCTGGCGACCTTCTTCACGCAAAATCGCTACTAAACCCATGGTGTTGTCTCCTGTGTTGTCGATGTATTCGGCGCGGTAACGCGCCACCTCGTCTTCGCTCAAGTCGGCGTAGGCGTCGATGAAGTCGGCGTACTTCTGGTGCTTGTTCCAGTCCGCCTCCAGTGTTGCCAGGCCCTCCATGGCGCGGGCATAAACCTCCACGCGCCGCTCGCGTGGATGGCGCATGTTGGGCAGGTTCAGCCGGGCCACGATGTTGGCGCTGTCAAGATAGCGCTCCACCGGCCATCGCGCCAGTTCGCAGCAGATGAAGTGGAAGGACAGGTAGACTTCCTGGCCATTGCCCAAGCGCAGTTCGCGCGGAAACTCGCCGTTGCGCAGAAAGACCACGACGGGCACTATCTGTGTCGTTTGCAATAATTCCGCCAAGTCCACGCAATAATGAACCAAGCGGTGGATGGAAAAGCGCCGGGGTTCAGTTTCCTCCTCGACGATGAACACCACCCCCGCCCGCCGCCCGTCCGGCCATTCCACCTTCAAAGGCACGTCCAGCTTGCGGTAGCGGCTGCCCAAGACTTCTTGCAACTGCTCTTCGCGCACGGGCGTGATGACCGCCCCGGCCAGGTCGCGGGCACTGGCGAAAAACTCCAGCGCCGCCGCTGGATAGTCGAGAATGAGGTTCTTGAAGGCTTGGTCGTGATCCATGGGCGCGTCTTATCGTTTTGCAAGCGAGAGGTGTGAAAATTTCTGGCCCAATGGACGGGCGCGATGTCTAAATAGCCTCCGCTTCCCCGCTTTCGCTAAGTGGCTTGGGTGCCGCGGCGGTTGCCGTTGTATTCCGCAAGCCGATGCGCTGCTCGAACTGGCCCGCCGGCAAGGCCGGGCTCTCCAAATAGCCCTGGAACTCGTCGCAGCCCTGCGCGCGCAGGAAGTTGAGCTGGGCCTCGGTCTCCACGCCCTCGGCGATCACTTTCAATTCGAGGCGGTGGCCCATGGCGATGATGGCCTCGGTCAAGGCGGCGTCGTTGGGGTCGGTGGCGAGGTCGCGCACGAAGGAGGCGTCGATCTTGAGCCCGTTGAGGGGGAAGCGCTTGAGGTAGGCCAGGCAGGAATAGCCGATGCCAAAATCGTCGATGACCAGCCGCACGCCCAGCCGCTTCAGATGGTCGAGCATGGCCAGCGTGGATTCGGTGTTTTGCATCAGGCTGGCCTCCGTCACCTCCAATTCCAGGTAGCCCGGCTCAAGGCCGCTCTCTCGCAACACCTTTTCAACGATCTGGACGAAGTTGGCCTGCTTGAATTGGCGCGGCGAGACGTTGACCGAGATGTGCTTGAATCCCTTGAACGACGGGCCGGCCAGCGTCCATTGCGCCATTTGCAGGCACGCGGTCCACAGCACCCACTCGCCCAGCGGCAGGATGAGCCCAGTCTCCTCGGCGACGGGGATGAATTCCGCCGGCGACACCATGCCGCGGCCCGGGTGCCGCCAACGGATCAGCGCCTCGGCGCCGACGATCCGCCCGCTGGCAATGTCCACCTGGGGCTGGTAGTGCAGCTCGAACTGCGCCGAATCGAACGCCTCCCGCAGCTCCTGCTCCAGCCTGAGCCGGGCCAGGATCGAGGTGTTCATGTGGTCGGCGAAAAATTGGAAATTGTTCCTGCCCTGCTCCTTGGCGTGGTACATCGCGGTGTCGGCGTTTTTGATGAGGTCGGTCGGGTTGTCGCCGTCGAACGGGTGCAGGGCGATCCCTAGGCTGGTGGTGATGAACAGGTTGTGCCCCTCAATGGAGAAGGGCTGGCTCAAGCCGTAGGCGATTTGGTTCGCCACTTTGGCCCCCGCCTGCATGGCGTCGCCTTGGATGTCGCTGAGCACGATCAAAAACTCGTCGCCCCCCAGCCGCGCGACGGTGTCGCTGCCGCGCACGCAACTGGCGATCCGCCGCCCGGCCTCGTTCAGCAGCAGGTCGCCGCAGGTGTGCCCGAGCGCGTCGTTGACGGCCTTGAACCGGTCCAGATCCAGAAAGATCACCGCCAGTTGCTCCTGGTGCCGGGTGGCCTGGGCAATCGCCTGCTTCAGGCGGTCTTCCAGCAGGCGGCGGTTGGGCAGTCCGGTCAGGGTGTCATAGTAGGCCAGCCGCTCGATCCGCGCCTCGGCGCGCTTGCGGTCGATGATGCCCGCGAAGGTTTGGCAGATCGACCGGATAAAGTCCAATTCCTGCGGCTCGTGGACTTGGCTGCGGGCGAGGCGCATCATCAGGACGCCGAGGATTTCCTCCCGCGCCATCAGATGGAACTGGTAGTAGGCGTGGGAGTTGCCGGGGTTGTGGGGAAGGCTGTCCGGGCGCGGGCATTCCGCGTACCAAGGCTCGTCCCCCCGGTCGCCGCGGCGGCCCAAGGATTGGGCGGCCGCTTCCATGCAGGCGGCGACGAGCGCGGTCGGCAAATCGCGCGCGGCGGCGAGCAGCGGGGACGGCTTGTCGAATTCCGCCAGGAAGATCGCCCCGCTGCCCGGCGAGTCCTCCAGCGCCGACTCCAAGATCAGATCCAAGGCGCGCTCGCTCATCTGGTGCAAGGAATGCCCTTCGATGGGCAGCGACAGCAGGGCGTTCAACAAGCGTTGCCGGTGTTCCGCGCGCCTGCGCTGGGTGATGTCGCGGCACAGGCACAAGATGTGCAGCCCCAGCTCCGTCTTCACCAGGTTGGCGTTGATTTCCACCGGCGTGATTTTGCCCGACAAGTCCATGTAATCGATTTCAACGTTGCGCAATTGCCCCAGGCGGATGCATTTCTCGATTTCCTCGGCATTGCGTTCGATGTCATCGGGCGCCGTCCACTCGACCACGCTGCGGTCGATGATTTCCTCCAGCGCCGCATACCCCGTCAAGCGCAGATATTCTTCGTTGGCGTCGATCACCGTGCCGGTCAGATCCAGCATCAAATAGCCGGTGTTGGTGGTTTCCACCAGGGTGCGGTAGGTTTTTTCGCTGGCCCGCAACGCCTCTTCGACATGCCGCTTTTCGAGGACTTGCCCGGTCAGCGCCTCGTTCGCAAGCTTCAGGCCCTGGTTGGCGTATTCGAGGTCGTTGAGCAGCGCGATGTTGTCATAGCTGAGGCGCAACAGTTTCGTCACCGAGCCGCAAAGCCCTTCCGAAATCTTCCACATCAGCACCATGAACAACAGGGCCATCAAGCCCATGCCCAAAGCCATGCCCCCGCCCTCGGCCAGCAAGCGGAGGGTGAAAGGGAGTACGGCGGGCACCAGGAACGCGAGATAGTAGTGGCGGACGGGGGACAGCGTCGCCATGCCGCCCGCCGCCATGCCGGCCAGCACGAACCCGACAAACGCTTGGTGGATGGGGCTGTTTTCGGGGAATAGCAAGCCCCCCAGCGCGCCTAGGCTGGCGCCGGCCAAGCCGGTGCCGATCAAAAAAAGGCGGCCCCAGTGGGCGGCTTCCGCGCTGTTGGCATTCGCCTGGCTGTAGGCGCGCAGCAGCCCGTAACGGCCCAGGATGACCAGCCCGCAACAGCCCCCCCAGACAAACAGGAGGGACAGGGAGACCTGGCCCCAAAGAACCGCGATGGTGATGAGGGTGTTGGCTCCATGCGCAATCAGTGCGGAAGGCAGTTGCTCATAGAGCAGTCGAATCTGCTCAGCCTTGATCTCTTGGGTATGCTCAGACATCGAGATGGTCCATTGTGTACAGTATCATTTCCCGGCACACGGCCTGGCTTGCCGGCCGTGTGCGTCGGGCAGTGCGCGCCCGGTCGCGGGCAGGCGATGGCGGCCTCTTTTCGGACCTGCCCGGGCATCGCCTGCGCCTCGCGCCAAATTGCCCAGCGTCTGTCCGGGATAGGTTAGCGCATGAACTCGCCCAGTGTATATGGCGGACGCCGCAGCCGCGCCATTGCGCGGGCCGCCCGCGCGCGGACGCCCCGCGGAAAGGCCGCCGGGACTTGCCATCCCTGCGCTTGAAAGGCGAAAATTCACCGGCCCCCCATCAACCAGAGGAAAACAAACCATGGCAACCCAAGACACCTGCGTCACCATCGCGCCTTACTTCAAGGTGGCCGAAGGAAAACTCGACGCCTTCAAGGCGCTGTGCGGACAATTTGTCGACAAGACGGAAAACGAGGAAAAGGCGCTTTATTATGGCTTCAGCTTCGACGGCGCGCTGGCGCATTGCCGCGAAGGCTATGCCGACGCCGAAGGGCTTTTGACGCATTTGGACAATGTCGGCGCGTTGCTGGAGGAGGCGCTGAAAATCGCCGACCTCGCCCGCCTGGAAATCCACGGGCCGGCCGCGGAACTGGCCAAATTGCGCGAGCCCTTGGCCGCGTACCAGCCCCAGTTCTTTGTCCTGGAGTATGGTTTCCGCCGCTAGCGCCTTAACCGCGATAGTTTGACAGCCTTCTTTTTCCGGCTTACGCCTGAACGGCTGCCGGAACGCCAAGCCCCAGCTTGGCGTTGTCCAGCCTCGGGCCAAGCTGGGGCTTGGCGCTCCGCCGCGGCGGAACCTGTCAACCCAAAACGGTCGGGGCACTAGTGGGGACAGGGGTGGTCGCATCGCGCGGCTCACTCCCGCAACATCCTCGCAATGTCCTCCTTGGAAAAACCAATTTTTTTCGCCACCCGGTCGGCGTGGCTGACCCGCGAGATGCCCTCGACCAGGCGGTAAGTGGGCAGCTCGTCTTTGAACTCCACTTGGAGGTCCTGGCCGGCGCCGCGCGCGCGGAAATGTTCCACCAGTTCGTGGTTGTGGGTGATGAGCAGGGTGGCCGCGCCTTTTTGGCGGAAGCCGTCGAGGATGTCGGTGGAAATCTCGATTTTCTCCTCGTGGGTGGTGCCTTCCGACAACTCGTCCATGATGACCAGGCTGCGCGCCGTGGCGGCCATGAACATGGCTTTGGTGCGTTTCAGCTCGGTGCCGAAGCGGCCCTCGCCGTCGGCGAGGTGGCTGATTTCCGGGGTCTGGTAGAAGACGCGGTCGGCCACGGCCAGCCTGGCCTGCTCCGCCGGGACGAAACAGCCGATCTGGGCCAGCAACTGCGCTTGCGCCAAGGTCTTGCAGAAGGCGGTCTTGCCGCCGCTGTTGGGGCCGGTGACGAAGACCAGGCGCTCCTCGTCCAGGCTCAAGCCGTTCCCGACATAGGCGGGGTTGCCCTTGGCCAGGACGGGATTGCGCAAGCCCTGGACGGCGAGCGCGAGCCGGTCTGACCCGGCCAGTTCCGGCAGCACACACGGATGGCCGAAGGCCTCCCGGTAGCGGATGAAGGACAGCAACTCGTCGATGCCGCCCAGCGCGTCCAGCGCCCCCGCCACCTCCGGCGAGCGCTTGAAGAAGTTGCGCAGCGGATAGATGAAGCCGTCGCGGTCGAAGCCGCCGACGATGGGGATGTAGACCAGCCCCAAAGGCAGCAGGAACAGCCACAGGATCGGCGAGACGGCAGAGGCCATGTCCAGCAGCAACGGCACGAACTGCAAGGCCAGCCCGGCCAGCAACACGCATGAGAGCAATAGGCCCGGCTTGAACAGCGATGGGCGGAATTTGACGGCGGGCGTATACCAGCGCTTTTCCGTCGGGGTGAGGATGGCATGCTCGCTGCGGTAGACCGGCCCGCGCATCAGCGCGCAGGCCCGCGACGCCTCGAAACCGCGCAGCGCCTCCAGCAGCGCCCGCAGATAGGGGCTTTCCGGGTCGGGCAGGGCCTTGGCGGCGGCGACCAGATCCAGCATGAAGCGCGTTCCCGCCAGATAAGACTCATAACCGAAGCCTGCGACTTCCAGCGGGTGCGCGGGACTGCCCAGCGCGCCCAGGAACGTCGCGTACAGCAGGTCGTAAAAATCCCCTTCCCGCCGCTTGGCCTGGCCCAGCAGCTTTTCCAACCCTTCCCGCAGCCCCGCGTCGGCTTCGATTTCCCGCACCGCCGCCTGCTTGGCGGCGATGGCCTCGATGTCCGCCAGCGGACAAGCCAACGACCGGTACAGCACCGCGTGGCCGATGCGGGTTTCGGCATGGTCGGCGGCCTCGAACAGCTTGTCCACTTCGATGGCGCGGAAGGTCGCCTCGTCGACCACGCCCGCCGCCGACGGCACGGCGGAGGGAATGGCGGGCGCGGATTTGGCCTCTTGCCGCAGCAAGGGCGGGTAAAGGGGATAGATGTCGGGTTGCATGGCGGGCCGGTCTCCTAAAGTCTGTGATGAGGACGCACCTGCCTACTTTAACAAAAACGCCGCGGCTCAGGCTCGCCGCATGAGCCGAATCACGCCACGCCCGTCCAAGCCGCGGAGCCTTGTGATGAACCCCGCCATCCTCATTGACCGCGAAAGCCGTTGCTGCGGCCAATAAGCGTTCGGCTCCCGTTCCAGCAAAAAGCGCAACTCTGCTTCCATCGCTTCCGGCGCAAGGCCTGATTCAGCAACAAATCGCCTGCATAGGGGCGGGTCAAGGTGTGCAAAAGTATTTGAACTGGCATTTCACGACGCAGCTTCCACTTCGGCGATCAGACTGCGTAGCAAGCTCCAGCGAATATGCAAGCTTGTCCGGCTGGGAATCTCCCGCATCAAAGCCAAAACTTCAGGTTTGGATCGGGTTTGACGGCGAATACTCCGAATCAGCAAGCCCACAGTCCCGTGCGCAGAAATGCCTAGGCTTTTAGCCGCAAGCCGCGCCGCCGTGTCATCTGTCAGCAACAAGCTGTCACCGTGCTTCATGCAAAGATGCAAAGCCTCTTGTTCGCCAACATGCAGGGTGTAAAGGGGAACCAAAGCATGAACCAAGGGAGAGGAGCCACTGACCGTTTGTCTTTGTAGAAACCTGGCTGCCACAAGCAAAGCGTCGGGCCTGTGGCGTTCGACCTCCCGCCACACGGCATCAGGAACAATCACCGTGCCGAAGTCAGCGAGTAGGCCGAGGCTGGCGAGTTCATCCAGATGAATAAGCGGCCCGGCATCGGCCACAACAAGCCGCTCAGTCGCTGCCATGCAAACCCCATTCAAGGTCTTCGCGCAGAAACTGTTCGCTAAGCGCATCGGCATGGGATTCCAAATAACGCCGCATGGATTCAGCGATCAATTCATCCATGTTAGCCACCCAGCCTTGTTGCACCATGAATTGCGCTTGCTGCCAAAGTTGATCGGGGATTTGGGCTTGTACTGTAGTGGTCATAAGCATGAAACCTTAATAAGGCTGCGGTCTTGTTTTCTTGGTTAGGCTGTCGGTAAAAAATATAGGTGAGTTATGGAAACCAAGTTCTCCATATCCCTGCACCGTCCCTCCTACGATACTTAATTCCCGCTCCTCAAAGCCGGTCGGGGTTTTCAACCCCGACCGAAACGTTTGAAGTCCGTGCGGCTCACAAAACATAAGCGACGGGGTTGCAAACCCCGTCGCGCTTCGCGCGACTTATTTACAAAGCTAACTTTAGCCGTCGTCTGTTGGGTCAATAGGTCTTTCCCGCACGGATCGCGGCGGTAGATCCTTAATGGCACTTGAAGGAATAATTTCTCCAAGTTTCTGAAAACTTAATCCATATGCGACTGATAATCGATCATAGTACTCAGCGGACAAACCATCGACTCGCAAATTGCTTGGCTTGGTCAGTTTTTCACGTTCAACATGCAACCAGTGCGGAGCAAAGCTATTTAGAAATTCTACGACTTGATCGTAGAATTTCATCCGGCTCCCTCCGCCGCAGAGAAAGATCGGCAATCGACGCCAGTTTTCATTGTTGTTTGGAACACTCTTGCTGTGTGTCTTTTCTAAAAGGCCCCTTACTTGGCGTTTGTACTCGTCATAGAATATTTTATCAACATGTTCTCCATTCGTGTGCAAATTTATAATGTAGTTATTTACATTCTCAGGAATAGAGGAAATCTCATCTGTTAGCTTGGCTATATCCGTCAAGAAAGACTCTATAGGCTTCGTAAGCCACTCTTTTTTCAATTCTTTTTTAAGCCAGTCGATACGCTTACGGTGAAGATTGATAACACCATGGGGCTTTACGCTATTCTGAAAAAAACGGAATGTGGGCTCCTCTCGTTTTCTCTCAACAGAGAAAAATGAAATATCTACCGTTCCTGCGCCAACATCAACCAAGGTAATGAATGGCCGTTCTTTAGCATCCCATGTTTCGGATTTTAAAAAACCAGCAATCTGCGCCCCAATTTCAGGGTAGACGTTCACCATATCCGGCTTCACAATCAATTCATCGCTTGTTTCGTTATCAAGTGCTTGAATCGAAAAATTAAGATAATCTTTAACAATATTGGCACTCAAAATACAGGGAGTTCCAGCTAGGTTCAAAGCTGCTAAAGCAATTTGCTTGAAGCGCTTACTTAATTCTGCTTCCTCGGTATAAGCAACAGGCAGACCAAGGTTCATGGCCCATGCAATATCAGAATTCCGGTAGGTACTTTCGTGGTTGGAAAACAACCATCCACGAGCATGACGAATAATTAGGGCAAGAAAAGCGATAGCATGGCAAATCCTATCAATATCAACATGCTTTTCCATTAGGGGAAGTTTCAGATCGGTATAGGGTAATCCATTTTGCTCTAATGAATAATAACCAGACTCTGAAAGATAAACTCGGCTAGGAAAAACATATGGATTCGGTTGGCTCATCGGATAAAAAGGAACACCGTAGAAAACCGATCTATCATGATCGTTAATAACCACCTTGACACTGGACGTTCCAAAGTCCAAACCAATAATAAGGTCACAAGGAATTGGGTCAACGCTAGGCAGGTTTTCTTCAATACCAGAATAGGCTGGCACACAACGGATTTGTGTTGGATTTGTCTGAAATGCTGAACGATTAGGGCTTAGCTTACCGTCACCGGTTACAGTGATTCCAAAGGATTTACTACGTTCAGAGTTTTTGGCATTTATTCTAGTGGTTGGTTTATCTTGTCTGTAACAAGTAGAAGCGGCATTATAACCAGATACAGGCTTTTGATGCTTAATAGTCGGTTTCAATTGTGATTTTTTCGGATCTGTACTTTTAGTTCTCTCATTCTTTCTTAGTTTGCCGTGTGAAGCAGGACGGCTTGATGGATGTTGTGTTAATGATGAAGTTGTGTTCTTTCGCTTTGGTTTTGTACTTCTATTTCTGTCGGTAGCGTGAAGGGTGGTTAGGCTATTTGTTGTTGGCTGCTTTACGGTTTTATTTTTAACTTGTGGACGTAAAACTTTATTATGAGGGTCGTTATATTCTTGTGGTATTGGGTTTTGCTTGAGCGATTTATCGCTAGACTTGCTAGATGCGACTGTTATGTTATTACCAGAATAGCTGGTAAATTTTTTCGGTAACTCTTTTTTTAATTCATCTATTGTTTGACCGGATTTTTTTGCTGCCTCTTCAAAAGCATTGGCCAACGCCGACTGAGGATTTGATGATATTTTGTCTTTTGCCATGACACTTTCCTTAAACTCGTATGAGACTAATAAATACGGATGACTCCGCTACTGACTAATACAGCATCATGCGTCGGATTAGCGGACTTCCTGATGCTACTTTTTTTTTCTTCCGTGCGTTGCCTTAATTTTTCTAGCTTTGACTCCCATAGCTGAGCGCCTTTCAATTTTCCCTGACTTTGCATTTCCCATATCTTGATCGTGTACTCCGAATTTGTTTTATTAAAATATTGATCTAGATTGGATATATGAAAGGCGATACGATCCGAATTTTCTCGCTTCATCGATTCGACAAAACCATGATATAGCCTTTCTAAACTGTCCTCACATTCAATAAAGGCTGCTTCTGCCCTAGACCAATCAATCTCATTTGTTGCGGCCAGCCAGTCTTGACCTTTATGAGCAGCGGTATTGATGAGTCTTTCACCTTCATCATTTTCTAAAAAATCATTCTCCATGAGTGAATATACTTGATAAACAAGTTTTTCAATATCGCGCAAGGCAACTTTCATTGACCAACGCTGCACTGAAAAAATGTAATATCCTAGTGGAATTCCTATCACTTCATGGGAGGATATTTCAACTCCTACAACCGGAAAGTATTGTCGAATTCCTTTGTTGCGGTAATGCTCACTGATAAAGCGAATAACCGGGTGAAACTGGGATATTATTTCATCCCTCGTTTGCTCAAGCACTACCCGGTTTTCAAACTTAAAAAACACCTTATTAGTAGCATTGATGAGTCTTGTTTTTCCTGTCGCACGGGTGCGTCTTAAAAAATCGGCGAGATCCATTTTGGCATCGCCAGAAAGATCAATCGTAAATAAGAGATCAGTGCTAGAATTCTGTTGAAAACGAGAGCCTGGAAATTCATCGTCAAAAAAATCTTTAACATAGTTAAAAATATCCTCGCCAGTCACATATCGCTTAAGTTCTCTTGCAGCATTGACTTTGTTCTGAATGTAATCACCATGCGCTACCAAATGCGTCGCCTCTTCTTCCAGTCTCTCCTCCTGAATTCGGCGGTTAGCCAGTGCTTGGGCGGTTTGCTCAATCACTTGAATCTCTTGCTGTTGATCAAGCTTATGGGAGAATAACGTGTAGGTCATTTGGCGAATATCGTCCCCAACTATGCTTTCGATACTACCGAGAGCAGCTTTGAATATATTCAGCCTGTCCAGTAAACGATCATAAACCCTCTGATCGAGGGTTTCATCATAAAACAAGTTCCAAATACGAATCACTTCTTCCTTCTGACCAATACGATCAATACGGCCTATCCGTTGTTCAATTCTCTGAGGGTTCCATGGTATATCATAGTTAATTATGAGACTGCTAAACTGAAGATCAATACCTTCGCTGGCTACTTCAGATGCCAATAAGATACGGATGCTAATGGAATCTTTGAATGTTTTAAGTGTCTGTTTTTTGTCCATACCACCCTGTATTATCATTGCTAAAATCCCTTCTTTGGTAAGCCGCTCATAAAGATACGCAAGGGTCTCGCGGTAAAATGAAAATAGAATAATCTTTTTGTCTGGATATGTGGCCCAATATCCATGAAGGCATTCCAGCAAGCGAAGGTACTTTGAGTCGTTGGCATACAGAGATTTATAATCACCAATTTCTTTAGCTACTTTAATTAACTCCAGCGTCAAAGGCCCTAAGTCTATTTGCTTAATATCAGTTTCTACATCTATAGCCAATCCTTCAAACAGAAAGTCTTCGTCGTAGCCCGCTTTTTTTAACCAAGTTCGGCATGCCGCCGGCATTGAGCTAGTCATTTGCCGCTGAGGAATAGTTAGCAGAAATCCTTCTGCTAAACTATATCTCGAACAATAGGAGCGAACCCGATCTGTCACCTCCAAATAAAACGCTTCTTCCTGCGCTGACATGGTTACTCTAATCGCATTAGGTTCTCTTAAAACCCTGCGCTCATGGACATCACGCTTACGAGTTCGGGTAATCACATGGCTTAGTGGATTGATCCGGTCAATAGTGTCAGCCAGCTCACTACGCTTGTCATGGTCAGTAAAAACAGAGGCATCTAGACCATTGGACAATAGATATTTAATTTGTTCAGAGTCACTAAGAGCCGGATACCTTCTAGCTCTTTGAAGAAGACCATAAAATGAATCGCTGTTTGCTTGCCCTTTTAATATTAAATCACGAAGTTCTGTTAGTGGCTTGCTTGCTTCAAGTGTCCATCTAAAGGAATATTCATGCTCAAAAGTGATCTCATCCAAATATTTAACTTGATGGTAAAGATCTTCACTTTTTAGTTGAATAGGAGTTGCGGATAGCATGACTAGGCCATCGCTGACTGGGCGAATTAAAGACCCTAGTTTTGCAGTCTGGCTTTCTGGATTACGAAGGTAATGCGCTTCATCAATGATAACGAGGTCAAAAATGGGGTCTTCGCTGGCTAACTCATCAAGCATCCGAGCTAATTCAGCCGCATTTCCCGTTGCTGGATTTTTGTCATCATCCCATTTCTTGGGTGGCCTGACCCCTTGCAGACTGGCTATGATTGCAAACTCTTCCAGATCACCACGACAATGACATTTAATTGTATCTAACATGTTTTTAGCTGAACAAATTTCGGCATTTACTCCAAAGCGTTCCAATAATTCAGCTTTCCATTTATCGCATAGAACTGCTGGGCAAATAACAAGTAGGCGTCGAGCATCAAAACGGCTGCGAAGTTCCGTCCAAATAAGTCCTGCCTCGATAGTTTTGCCTAAACCTACTTCATCGGCAATTAATATACCGTGATTAGGGGATTCTAGAAAACCAAGAACGGGTTTGAATTGATAAGCATAGAACTCAGTGTTAGTGGTGTCCATGCTATAGATTAGATTTGCCAGCTTCCCGGATAGGCGGTAATAGGTCAGTGAACCCCGCAAATCGCGCAGTTTTCCGTAACGCCCATGGCGAAAAAGAACACAAGGAGAGTCAACCTTTGGAACAATTTCCAAGGCTCCTTCTAAATAAAAAACATCTCCATCGTTAAACCTCACTTCTAATCTTCGCCTACCACCGCGAGTTTGCTCTTCACCAGATAAGAAGCCGATTCTTGAAGGATCAGATTTTAGACGAACTTTATCACCTGCTTTCATGATGTATCTGCTTATATTTTATTGCCCGTTTTTCTCGGTATGCCAGGTAGAATAAAGCCTTGTAGGGTGCGCATCACCCTCTTAGGCTTTTTGTTGTAGTCCAGTGATTGAAAGTGCGGTATTGTCGGTCACGTTATGGGTCTCTTAGGTTTGCGCTTTGCGTTCAAGTCTTGTGCTGATGGCAATAAGCCCATGGCTCATTGCCTTTACTGCACGGCGTTAGCGTGGTCTGCCAGTTCAACGAATTCGACTTTGACTGGCACGTTCAACGCCTTGTCAATCTCTTCCAGCAGCGTTCTGGCATTGCCTAGGCTGACTTGGATGATTATGTTACCAGCAGTCACAGCGTTTTTGCGATGGGTAGCCGTTGACCGGTGTTTTGGCGATGGTGGCTTCTGCGATGACTTGCTCGCCCACTTTCACCCTCAAGCGGGCGCCGGCTTTGCGGGTGTGGTGCCTGTGGCCTTTGTGCGGCCTGTTGTTCGCGTCCGTCCGCGCCTTGAAGTGGGAGCCGAAGTTGTCCACGGTGAAGCGGATGTCCGATTCCAGCGCTTGCAGTTTGCGGCAGGAATCGTTCAGGGCTTCCACCCGCGAGAAGTCGCCGAGCAAGTTGGCCTCAGCGCCCGCCAGCTTGAGGTCGTCGGTGGCGGTGCGCAGCGCGGCGAACAGTTGGGCGAATTGGTGGGTGACGGTTTCTGGCAGTTTTTTCATGGCGGCGCTCCCGGTGTTGTGCGTGGGTGGGTTTGGCTTGGGCCTGTCGTCGGTGGCAGTGCGGCGGCGGTTTCGGCCTGCGCTGTCACAGCATGGCGCATAGTCTAGGGGAGGCCTGGGCGGCTGTAATGGGAGGACTGTGGGAGTTTTTTGGCGTTCTGTCGAGACGCCTGCCGTGCGCTGGAGGTTTGCGGAGCGTTCAGCCTGCGGGATGCGCTGGGCTAGAGCGTTTTCATATGTGGAGTTGGAAGCTAAGGCGCTTCGCCGGCAGCCCATGCCGTCCAAACAAAAGCGTGCCGGAAGCAGATTGAGCGCCCGTCGGATAGTCGCGTGGAAAGCAAGGTGGATACGCATATGCATCCCGGATCACTCAGGGATATAGCGATGGCGCTAAATGCTGGCGGTTTCACGCTGCCGCAAATGGCGCGCGAAAAATGGATAAGTTGTCGCTTGAATTGGTCGGGGTGAGAGGATTCGAACCTCCGGCCACTGCCTCCCGAAAGCAGTGCTCTACCAGGCTGAGCTACACCCCGTGATAGACTTTTTCAGTAGCTGCGTTCCACTGAAAATTGCGCGAGCCTGATGAGGGCTTGCTTGTGCTCGGATGGAGGAAGAACGCTCAAAGCCGCGATGGCCTTGTCGGCCTCTTCCCTTGCACGAGAAGCAGTATACTCGATTGCCCGCGTAGACTCAATGATATCGTACACTTCTTTGAAGCGGTCGCGGTTGCCTTCCTGGATGGTCTGCCGCAGCAGCGCGGCCTGCTCCTCGGTGCCGTGTTCGATGGCGTAGATCAAAGGCAGCGTGGGCTTGCCTTCGGCGAGGTCGTCGCCGAGGTTCTTGCCCAGGTCTTCGGGGTCGGCCTTGTAGTCCAGCGCGTCGTCGATGAGCTGGAAGGCGGTCCCCAGGCACAGGCCGTATTCCTTGAGGCTGTCTTCGACCTCCGGCGGCGCGCCGACCAGCACGGCGGCGAGCTGGGCGGCGGCGCTGAACAGGATGGCGGTTTTCCGCGCGATGACTTGCAGGTATTTGTCTTCGGTGGTGGCCGGATTGTTGCAGTTGAGCAGTTGCAGCACCTCGCCTTCGGCGATGGCGGTGGTGGTGCGCGAGAGGATTTCCATGATGCGCATGCTGCCGACGCTGACCATCAACTCGAATGAGCGCGAATAGAGGTAGTCGCCCACCAGCACGCTGGCCGAGTTGCCCCAGAGCTGGTTGACGGTGTCCTGGCCGCGCCGCAGCGAGGACTCGTCCACCACGTCGTCGTGCAGCAAGGTCGCGGTGTGGATGAATTCGATGACGGAGGCCAGCGTGATGTGCTGGCCACCCGGGTAGCCCAGGGCCTTGGCGACCAGCAGCAGGAGCATGGGGCGCAGGCGCTTGCCGCCGCTGGCGACGATGTAGTTGCCGATCTGGTTGATTAAAACCACATCGGAACTGAGTTCACGGATGATGAGCTGGTTGACCTCGGCCATTTCCGCTTCGACGAGCTGTTTGATGCCGGCAAAGTCCTGGTTGGGGCTGTTGGCCGCCGCCGAATGGGTTGGTTGAGCGCTAAGGGTCGTCATGAGTGTCTCCGCCTGCGAGCGGCTATCCTAGTATTTGAATAAAATCGGCGAATCCTATGAATCCGCTTGAGCCGTGTCAAGTTTAATCGGTTTTCAGATGGCTAGCGCATTCTGGCTCCGCTGCGGGCGTCGAAAATGGCAGTGGGCCGGTCCAGGCTGCCCAGCGGGCCGGGCAGGAAGCACAGGCGGGCGCGGGTGAAATGGCGGCGGGTTTCGAGCAGCGTCCGCGCCGGCCGGGCGCCGCTGGGGTTGGCGCTGGTGGAGATGACCGCCCCGCCGAATTCCCGGCACAGCGCCGAGGCGACGGGGTGCGCCGTGACCCGCACCGCCAGCGTGCCACGCCGGCCGCAAAGCCACCGGGGCAAGCCGGGCGCCGCCGGCACGATCCAAGTCACCGGCCCCGGCCAGCTTGCCAGCAAGCGCCCGCGCATGCCGTCCGCGAGGATGTCCAGGAACGGTTTGAGCTGGCCGAAGTCGGCGGCGACCAGGATCAAGCCTTTGGCCGCCGGGCGGCGCTTGAGCGCGAGCAGGGCGGCGACCGCCGCCTCGTTGCGGGGGTCGCAGCCCAGCCCCCAGACCGCTTCGGTGGGGTAGGCGACCAGCCCGCCCTGGCGTAGTTGCCGGGCGGCGAGGCGCAGGCGCAGGCGCGATGTCCAAACCATGCGCGGAACCGTTTCACTCCATCGCCGCGTCCGCCGGGTCGCCCTCGTAGGGCGTGGCGTAGCCGCATTCCTTTTGCGGGCAGACTTTCTCCACCCCGCGGCGCTTGGTGGTTTTGACGGTCAGGATCGGCCAGCCGCAATTCGGGCAAGGCTCGGCCAGCGGCGGATTCCAGGCGGCATAGCTGCAGGTCGGGTAGGTGGAGCAGGAATAGAACAGCTTGCCAAAACGCGACTTGCGCTTGATCAGGCTGCCTTTCTTGCACTCGGGGCATTGGACGCCGGAGTCTTCGGGCTTCTCCAAGGGTTCGATATGCTTGCAGGCCGGATAGCCGCTGCAACCGATGAATTTGCCGTAGCGCCCGGTTTTCAGCACCAAGGGCGAGTCGCATTTGGGGCAAGTCCGGCCTTCGACGATTTCAGGCTCCGACTGCTTGCCGTCGCCGTCGAGGTTGCGGGTGTATTTGCAAGTCGGGTAGCTGTTGCAGCCGATGAAGCGGCCATTGCGGCCCAGCCGGATGGACAAGGGGCCGCCGCACTCGGGGCACAGCTCTTCGATGGCCTCGTGGGTCACGTCGGCGCGTTTGAGCGAGCCGTCCTTGTCTTCGACCAGCGCGATGAACGGCCCCCAGAACTCGCCCAGCAAGGGCTTCCAGGCTTTTTCCCCGCGCGAGACGGCGTCCAGCTCGTCTTCCAGATTAGCGGTGAAGTTGTAGTCGACGTACTGGGTGAAATGCTCGGTGAGGAACTTGTTGACGATGCGGCCCACGTCGGTGGGCGAAAAGCGCTTGCTTTCCAACTCCACGTAATGGCGCTGTTGCAGGGTCGAGATGATGGAGGCGTAGGTGGACGGCCGGCCGATGCCGTATTCCTCCAGGGTCTTGACCAGGCTGGCCTCGGTGTAGCGCGGCGGCGGCTCGGTGAAATGCTGGCCGGCGATGATCGCTTCCAGGCTGATCGCCTGCCCTTCCTCCAGCGGCGGCAGGTAGCTTTCGTCGTCCTCGGCGGCGGCGTCGTCGCGGCCTTCCAGGTAGACGGCCATGAAGCCGGGCTCGATGACGGTCGAGCCGTTGGCGCGGAACACATTGCCTTCGCCGCAGCCCAGATCCGCCGCGACGGTGCCCAAGGTGGCGTGGATCATCTGGCAGGCCACCGTGCGTTTCCAGATCAGGTTGTAAAGCTTGAACTGGTCGGTGCCCAGATGGGCTTTGACGGCCTCCGGCGTGCGCTGCGCCGAGGTGGGGCGGATCGCCTCGTGGGCTTCCTGGGCGTTTTTGCTCTTGGTCTTGTAGACGGGGGGCTGCTCGGGCAGTTTGGCCTCGCCGAAGCGGGCGGCGATCAGTTCGCGCAGATCCGCGATGGCTTCGTTGGCCAGGTTCACCGAGTCGGTGCGCATGTAGCTGATCAGGCCGACGCTTTCGCCGCCTAGGTCGATGCCTTCGTACAACTGCTGCGCGAGGGTCATCGTGCGCCGGGTCGTGAAGCCCAGTTTGCGCGCGGCCTCCTGCTGCAGGGTCGAGGTGGTGAAAGGCGCCGCCGGGTTGCGCTTGCGCTCTTTTTTCTCGACTTTCAGGACGAGCAGTTTGCCGCCGGCGGCTTTGAGCAAGGCCTCGCGCGCGGCCTGGGCCTGGGGCTCGCTGGTGATGCTGAACTGTTCCTGCTTTTCGCCTTGGTAGTGGGTCAGGCGGGCTTTGACGCCTTGCGCCCCGGTCTGGGCCTGGGCCTCGATAGTCCAGTACTCTTGGGCTTTGAAGGCTTCGATCTCCAGTTCGCGCTCCACGATCATGCGCAGCGCCGGACTTTGCACGCGGCCCGCGGAGAGCCCCCGGCGGATTTTTTTCCACAACAGCGGCGAGAGCTTGAAACCGACCAGGTAATCCAGCGCGCGGCGGGCCTGCTGGGCGTTGATCAGATCCTCCGACAGCGTCTTGGGGTTCTCAATGGCTTCGGTGATGGCGCGCTTGGTGATTTCGTGGAACACCACGCGATGCACCGGCTTGTTCCCCAGGAGGTTTTTTTCCCTGAGGATCTCGCACAAATGCCAGGAAATCGCCTCGCCCTCGCGGTCTGGGTCGGTGGCCAGATAGAGGGAGTCGGCCTTTTTCGCCGCGTTGGCGATGGCCTGGACATGCTTGAGGTTTTTTTCGATGACTTCGTACTTCATGGCGAAATCTTGGCCCGGGTCGACCGCGCCCTCCTTGGGGACGAGGTCGCGCACATGGCCATAGGACGCCAGGACTTGGAAACCCTTCCCTAGGTATTTTTCAATGGTCTTGGCCTTGGCCGGGGATTCTACGATGACGAGGTGGTGACTCATTCTGGCGCTTGGCTTGGGGTCTTGCTAAAGGTTGTTCAAGAGGTGCGGATCAGTGCGAATAGCTGGGCAGCGACTCGTACACCAGGTTTTCCATGCGGGCAAAAGCGATTTCCTCGTTGGGCTGGCTGAACAGGACCATCAATACGATCCATTTCAGGTTCTCCAGCGAGATGGCCTCCTCTTGCAGCGCCATGGCGCGGTCGATGGCCAGCTCGCGGCTGGCGGGCGTCAAGATCCCGCTTTGTTCGAGGAACATCAGCAGGCCCCGGCACTCGGTGTCCAGCTTGGCGCATTCTTGCGCCGAATAGACGCGGAACGCGGGCAGCGAACAGGATTTGATCGGCTTTTGCTCGGACAACGACTCCAGCCAGTCGAATGCCTTGTTTATCTCTTTGTGCGGAAAACCGGCCTCCAGCAGCTCGGTGCGGATGGCGTCCGGGTCGGGGGTCAGGTCGGTCTCGTCGTCCATGTAATTTTCAAAGAGATAAATCAGGACATCAAATACGTTCTCTTTCATTCTCGATCTCTAGTTGGAAGTGGGCGGGGAGCTTCACCGTATCCGGCTGTAGCCGCCGTCGGCGGAAACAATGTGGCCGTGCAGTTCCAGTGCCAGCAGCAGGGAGGCGATGGCTTCCGGCGTATTCCCCGTCGCCGCCACAAGAGTATCCACGGAGGTCGGGGCGTACGCAATATATTTCAACAAAGCGCCGGATTCAGGATCGAGCCCGCCCCCGTCCGTTTGCAGGGGAGGAGAGGGCTCGCAAGCCAGCCGGGCAAGGGAGAATTCGTCCAGGATGTCGTCCACCGTCTCCACCAGCTTGGCCCCTTGCTTGATGAGAAAATGGCAGCCGCGGGCCAGTGGATCGTTGATCGCGCCGGGCAGGGCGAACACCTCGCGGCCTTGCTCCAGGGCCATCCGGGCGGTGATCAGCGAGCCGCTTTTCAGTGCGGCCTGCACCACCAAGGTGCCCAGGGACAGTCCTGAAATGATACGGTTGCGGCGGGGGAAATTGCCCGCCTGGGGCGGGGTTCCAGTCGGAAATTCGGACACCAGCGCCCCGCCCCGGGCCACGATGTCCTCGGCCAAGGCTTGGTGGCTGCGCGGGTAGACCTGATCCAGCCCGGTGCCTGCCACGGCCAGCGTGACGCCGCCGCCCTCCAGCGCGCCGCGGTGGGCAGCCCCGTCCACGCCCAGCGCCAAACCGCTGGTCACGGCAAAGCCGGTTTCCACGAGGGCGCGGGCAAAATCGCGGGCGGATCGGACGCCGGCGGGCGAAGGGTTGCGGCTGCCGACCATCGCCAATTGCCGGCGGGACAGCGCGTCCACCGCGCCGCGCACGAACAACAGCGGCGGCGGGTCGGCGATTTCGGCCAGGCAAGCGGGATAGGCCGGGTCGGCCAGGCCCAGGCAATGGTGGCCGGCGGATTCGAGCCAGCGCAGGTCGTCCTCCACCTTGGCCCAGTCGGGTTTTTTCAGCCAGGCCAGCGTGTCTTTGCCCAAGCCCAGCCCCGCCAAGCTGTCGCCGGACGCGGCGAAGGCGGATCGGGCCGAGCCGAAGCGCTCGACCAGCGCCTGGAACGTGCGCGGCCCGACCCTGGGCGCGCGCAACAACGCGAGAGAGAAGCGGAGATCCTCCGGGCTGGCGGGAAGCGTCAAGGGTTCGTTACGGCGTCGTTGATATGGATGGCCCGGACCGCGTTCATCACGAGCGCGAAACTCACCCGCTCGTAGGGGCGGAACACCATCAGCAGGCCCTCCTTTTCGGCGGGCAGGGTGACGATCTCGCTGGGGTTGGGGCTGATGATGTCGCGCTGGAAGGCGCCGCTCTGGCGCACTTCCAGCACCGAGCCGGTCTCGATGCCGTCCGCGGTGCCCCGGTCGATGACGACAATGTTCCACTGGCCAATTTGGGAGACGCCGTCCACGACCGAGATCACATGGCCCCAGACCGGCTTGGCGGGCGGGTGGGGCTGATAACGCGTCTGCACTCTTTCGGCTTCCACAGGCAGGATGCGGTCGCCGATGACCACTTCGCGCTGGCTTTTGTTGATGCGCAAGGTGGACGGGTCGTCCACCGCCTGCAGGTCGGCGCTGGCCACGTACAGCGCTTCATAGCCCAGCGTCTCCCCGGTCTCCGCGTCCAAATAGGGCGGGCCGGCGCGGAAAACCATGTAGCCCGCCGTCTGCCTGTCCACCGGCCCGCGCACATAGACCCTGTCCCCGCTGCCGGCGACGACATGCTCGTCGGCCATGGCGACGACGTAAGGCGACCGATCCATGAGGCTGGCATCCAGGATGACCTTCGGCTCGGTCAAAAACTGCTGGATGGCGCTCAACGGAACGGTGGGGATGGCCTGGCCCAAGGGTTCGACCCGGATGACCGGCGACAGCCTCACGTCTCCTCCGGGCGTTTCGACGATGCCCGCCTGCGCCCCCTCCGGCGGCCGGTAGCCCACTTGCAAGCGCGGCTTGCCATCGACGACCGTCAGCGTCAACTCGTCCCCTGGATAGATCCAGTGGGGGTTGGCGATTTGGCGGTTGTCGCGCCAAATTTCCGGCCATTGCCACGGCCTGGCCAAAAATTTGCCGGCGATGTCCCAGAGCGTGTCGCCCCTGGCCACGATGTAGCGTTCCGGATGGCCCGGTTTCAGTTCGATTTCGTCGGCCTGGGCGAAGCCCGCCAAGAGCAACAGCCACAAACCACCCGCTATCTTCGATTTCATAAGCGCTTTCATCCTCTGCCTGCCTTCCCGGCGTGGGAACGCCGCCACAACAAGTTGGGTCAAATCGGTTTGGTTCCGCCGCACAGCGCGGAAAAAGCTTTGCGAGGGCGTGGCTTTCGCCGCCGCCGTTGAAGCTAAACGTTCAAAGTCTAGTCGAATTCGGCTAGAATTCCAAAACTCTAAGAACTTGCACGCGCGGCGAAACCATGGCTCTTCTGACAATTCTCGAATATCCCGACCCCAAGCTGCGTAAAAAAGCGCTGCCGGTGGAACGGGTGGACGGGGCCGTGCAGGCCCTTTTGGACGACATGCTGGAAACCATGTACGCCGCGCCGGGCATCGGCTTGGCCGCGATCCAGGTCAACGTGCAAAAGCGGGTCATCGTCATCGACATCTCCGAGGACAAGAACGCCCCCCTCTGCCTGGTCAACCCCGAGATTCTGGAAGCCGTCGGCAAGGAGGAAATGGACGAGGGTTGCCTGTCCGTGCCGGGCGTGTTCGAGAAGGTCAGCCGGGCGGAGAAAGTGCGGGTCAAAGCCTTGGGGCGCGACGGCGCCGAGTTCGAGATGGAGGCCGACGGGCTGCTCGCCGTGTGCATCCAGCACGAAATCGACCATCTCGAAGGCAAGTTGTTTGTCGACTACCTGTCCGCGCTGAAGCGCCTGCGCGCCAAGAAAAAGCTGGAGAAAGACCGCCGCCTGAAGGCTGCCAAACCCGACGCCAAAGCCCATGCGGTAATCTAAGGCGCGCCACTCGGCACCGCCCCCCGCCCCCAAGGCGCAACACTAGGCAACGAAGCCCTATGAAAATCTTGTTCGCCGGCACCCCCGAATTCGCCGTCCCCAGCCTAGGCGCGCTGCTGGCCTCGGAACATGACGTCATCGGCGTCTACACCCAGCCGGACCGGCCTGCGGGCCGGGGGCGCAAAGACAAGCCCAGCCCGGTGAAAGCCCTGGCGTTGGCCCATGCAATCGAAGTCCGCCAGCCGGAAACCTTGAAATCGCCCGAGGAGCAGGCCATCCTGCGCGGCTTCGACGCCGACTTGATGGTGGTGGTGGCTTACGGGCTGATCCTGCCCAAGGCGGTGCTGGCGATTCCGCGCCTGGGCTGCGTCAATGTCCACGGCTCGCTGCTGCCGCGCTGGCGCGGAGCCGCGCCGATCCAACGGGCCATTTACGCAGGCGACACCGAGACCGGCGTCACCGTCATGTTCCTGGAGCCCAAAATGGACACCGGCCCGATGCTGCGCAAAGTAGCCACGCCGATCCGGCCGCTGGAAACCTCCCAGGATCTGTACGAACGCCTGGCGGTGCTGGGCGCGCAGGCGCTAGGCGAGTGCCTGCCGGGCATCGCGGACGGGACGCTCGCGCCTGAGACCCAAGACGAGTCACTCGCCACTTACGCGCAGAAGCTGGACAAGGCTGAAGCCGCCCTCGACTGGACATTGCCGGCGGCGGTCTTGGAACGGCGGGTGCGGGCGTTCAACCCCTGGCCGGTGGCGGAAACCTGGTATGGCGGCGAAGTGCTGCGCATCTGGCGCGCGCAGGCCGTCGATGAGCCGCCGACAGGCTTACCCGGCGAGGTGCTGGCCGGGCGCAAGACTTTGGACGTGGCGACAGGCGCGGGCGTGCTGCGCCTGCTGGAGGTGCAGCTTCCCGGCGGTAAGCGGCTGGCGGCGGCCGATTTTCTCAATGCGCGAGCGGTGGCCGGCGTGCGGCTAGGCGCGGGCGTTTGAACACCCGGGCGCTGGCGGCGGACGCCTTGCGGCGGGTGACGGGCGAGGGCCAGTCCCTGACCGCCGCGCTGGACGAGATTTTGCCCGCCATCCCCAAGGACAATGACCGCGCGTTTGTGCAAGCCCTGTGCTTTGGCGTGGCGCGCTGGTATTTCCGGCTCGATTTCATCCTCCGCCAACTGGCCCCCAAGCCCATCCGCGACGAGCAGATCCGCCTGTTGGCCCTGCTCGGCCTGTACCAGTTGGAACACACCCGCGTCAAGCCGCACGCGGCGGTCGCGGAGACGGTCGCCGCCGCCGGCGGCAAGGCCTGGGCGAAACCTTTGCTCAACGGCGTTTTGCGCAACTACCAGCGCGAACGGGAGCGGCTGCTGGCGCGGGCCGGGCTTGACGAATCCGCCGCCAGCGCGCACCCCGCCTGGCTGATTGCCAAGATCCGCGAGAGCTGGCCGGACGATTGCGCCGCGATCTTGGAGCGGGCCAACCTGCCGCCGCCGATGACGCTGCGCGCCAACCAGCGGCAAGGCGGGCGCGAGGCTTACCTGGACAGCCTGCGGGAAGCCGGCCTCGCCGCGCAAGCCTGCCGGTTCGCGCCGGCCGGCCTCACGCTGGAAAACCCTCTCCCCGCCGAGCGCCTGCCAGGGTTTGCGCAAGGCCGGGTGTCCGTGCAGGACGAGGCCGCGCAGTTGGCGGCGGAGCTGCTGGAACTGGGGCCGGGGCTGCGGGTGCTGGACGTGTGCGCCGCGCCCGGCGGCAAGACTTTGCACATCCTGGAGAGCCGGCCCGATTTGGCCGAGGTGGCCGCGCTGGACATCGCCCCGGAACGCCTGGGCAAAATCCGCGAAAACCTGGCCCGCGCCGGCCTGGCCGCCACAGTGTTGCGCGGCGACGCCGCCCGCCCCAAAGACTGGTGGGACGGCAGGCCGTTCGACCGCATCCTGCTGGACGCGCCCTGTTCCGCCACCGGCGTGATCCGCCGCCACCCGGACATCAAGCTGTTGCGCCGCCCGGAGGACATTGCGCAGTTGAAGGATTTGCAGCGGCGCATCCTCGAAGGCGTCTGGCCGCTGTTGGCCGAAGGCGGCCTGCTGGTGTACGCGACCTGTTCCATTCTGAAAGAGGAAAACGAGCAGCAGGTGGCCGGTTTTCTGTCCAGCCACCCGGAGGCGAGGGAAATCCCCATCGCGGCGGACTGGGGCCGGCCCGGCGCCTTCGGCCGGCAAATTCTCAGCGGGGAGCATGGCATGGACGGCTTCTATTACGCCCGCCTGGCGAAATGACCGCGTGCCTGCGTTTTTGCCTGGGCGCGTGGCTGGCGCTGCTGGTCTCGGCCCCACCCGCCGAGGCGGCGGATTACGGGTTTCGCATCCTGCGCGCCGAATTGAAGCCGGACGCCTCGGGCAAGGCCTTCCGGCTGGATGCCGACATCGACTACCGCTTCAGCGAGCCCGCCCTTGACGCGCTGCGCAACGGGGTGTCCTTGACCTTGGTGCTGCGCCTGACCCTCAAGCGCGAGCGCCCGTGGTGGTGGGACGCGACGGTGCTGGACGAAACCCGTCCGTTCCGCATCCGCTACCACGCCTTGTCCAAGCTTTACCAAATCCTCGACGGCGACGGCGAGACCCTGCGCAATTTCGTCAGCGTCAACGCCTTGCTGGAAGCCATGGGCATGGTCCGCGGCCTGCCGGTGGCGCAAGCGCTGCCGCTGCGGGCGGGGGAGCGCTACCGCGCCAGCCTCGCCGTCGGCCTGGATATCGAATCCCTGCCCCTGCCGCTGCGCCCGGTGGCCTACGTCACCCCCGCCTGGTATTTGGACAGCCCGGTTTACCGATGGCCCTTCGCAAACTGAAGCCGCCGTTGAGCCTGTCCGTGCTGGTGCTGTTCGCGGCCATCCTCGGCTCGCTGCACCTGATGAGCTCGGCCACCCAGGACTCGTCGCAACTGGGCAAGCTGTATTCCTGGCTGCTGCTGATCAACTCCCTGGGCTCGGTCTTGCTGCTCGGGCTGGTCGGGGCCAACGTCTATTGGCTGCTGCGCCAGCTCAAACAAAAAGCGGCGGGCTCGCTGCTGACGGCGCGCATGGTGTTCCTGTTCATCCTGCTGACCCTGGCCCCCGCCTCCATTGTGTTTTACTACTCCATGCAGTTTCTCCAGCAAAACATCGACAGTTGGTTTGACGTGCGCATCGACCGCGCCATGGACGACGCCTTGGAACTGGGGCGCTCGGCGCTGGACGAGCGCATGCAGGCTTTGCTGCGGCAGACCGAACAAGTCGCCTGGCATTTGGAAAACGTGCCCGCGTCCATGGTCGCCATCACGCTGGGCGACGTGTACGACCGCACTGACGAAGGGGAGTTGACGGTGTTCACCAAAAAAGGCCGCATCATCGCCTCCAGCGGCTCCAGCTCCGACCAAATCGTGCCCGACTTGCCGGGCGAGGCAATACTGTTGCAATTGCGCCACGGCAAGTCCTATGTCGGGCTGGAGCCCACAGCCGGTTCGGGCATGAAAATCCGCGCGCTGGTGCTGGTCTCAGGCCGCGATGAAAACCACTACCTGCAAACCATCCACCCCGTCCCGCAGCGGCTGGCCGAGCTGGGCCTGACCGTCGAATCGGCCCACGCCCATTACAAGGAACTGAACTATCTGCGCAGCTCGCTGAAAGCCAGTTTCGCGCTGACCCTGTCGCTGGTGCTGCTGCTCAGCCTGCTGGCGGCCATCTGGGCGGCCTTCGTCAGCATCCGCCGCATCGTCGCCCCGGTGCGCCGGCTGGCGGAGGGCACCCGCGCGGTGGCCGAGGGCGATTACGAAAAGCGCCTGCCGGTGAAAAGCAAGGACGAGCTGGGCTTTTTGGTGGAATCGTTCAACTCGATGACCGCGAAGATCGCAAGGGCCAGGGACGAGGCGCAAAATTCGAGGCTGGAAGTGGAACGCCAGCATGCCTACCTGGAAACCCTGCTCGGCAACCTGTCCTCCGCCGTGATGAGCTTCGACGGCCACATGCGCCTGCAAACCGCCAACCACGCGGCGGACAGCATCCTAGGCGCCGGCATCGCCGCCCAGATCAACGCGCCGCTGCCGGCCTTGTCGCAGGACTACCCGCATCTGCGCGAACTGATGGATCTGGTCGGCGAACGCCTGCTCCGCGAAAAGCCCTGGCGGGACGAAATCCATTTCAACGGGCCGCTGGGGCGGCAGGAGCTGTTCTGCCGCGGCACGCCGCTGTTCGACGCGGAAGGGGCCTGGCAGGGCACCGTGGTGGTGTTCGACGACGTGACCGCGCTGATCCAGGCCCAGCGGCGCGCGGCCTGGGGCGAGGTGGCCCAGCGCCTGGCCCATGAAATCAAAAACCCGTTGACGCCGATCCAACTGTCCGCCGAGCGGCTCAAGCACAAATTGTCGAAAAGCCTGGGCGAGGCCGACGCCGAGGTGTTGGACCGCCACACCCGCACCATCGTCCAGCAAGTCGAGGCGATGAAAAGCATGGTCAACGCCTTCTCCGAATACGCCAAGCCCGCCATCATCCACTTGCAGCCGGTGGATTTGCGCCGGCTCATCGAAGAAGTCGTCGCCCTCTATCCGCCGTCCTCGGGCTTGCAGTTCCAGTTGGATCTGGAGGAGGATTTGCCGCCGGTGTCCGCCGACCCGGTCAGAATGCGGCAAGTGTTGCACAATATGATTAAAAACGCCCAGGAAGCCATCACCCCGGCCACAGCAGGAACCATGTCCATCAACGCCCACACCGTCCACGACAACGGCAACCCCGCCGTCGAAATCCAACTCCGCGACAACGGCCCCGGCATTCCGCCCGAGCAGGCGGAGCGCGTGTTCGACCCCTATGTCACCACCAAGACCAAGGGCACCGGCCTGGGGCTGGCCATCGTCAAGAAGATCGTCGAAGAGCATGGCGGCACGATACGCCTAGACCCCAGCCACCAAGAAGGCGCGGGCTTCGCCATCCGCCTGCCGCTGGCGGTGCCGTCCCGGGAGGAACCCCGCCATGGCTAAGGCCTACATCCTGGTGGTCGACGACGAGCCGGACATCCGCCAATTGCTGCAAGAGATCCTCGAAGACGAGGACTACGAAGTGTCCGTCGCCGAAAACGCCGCCGCCGCCCGCGCCTTGCGGACGGCGCGGCGGCCCGACCTGACCCTGCTGGATATCTGGATGCCCGACGAGGACGGCATCACCCTGCTCAAAGACTGGGAGGACGACGAGCAGGCCGCCAGCCCGGTCATCATGATGTCCGGCCACGCCACCGTCGAGACGGCGGTGGAGGCGACCCGGCTGGGGGCCTACGATTTCCTGGAAAAACCGCTGTCGCTGGCGAAACTGCTGGTCACTGTCGAGCGGGCGCTGGAAAACGCCCGGCTGAAGCGCGAAAACATCGGCCTCAAACGCCGCGTCGAAGCGCTGGTCGAGCCGATAGGCAAATCCGCCGTGATGGAGCGCCTGCGCGAACAGGCGCGGCGGCTGGGCCAGCACGACGCCCGCGTGCTGCTGATCGGCGAGCCCGGCTGCGGCAAGGAAAACCTCGCCCGCTACCTGCACGCCCACAGCCCCCGCCGCGACGGGCCGTTCATCGACGTCGGCGTCGGCGGCATCGCGCCGGACTGCTCGGCGATTGAATTCTTCGGCCGCGAGGACGGCGGCCGCATCCAGGAAGGCTTGCTGGAGCAGGCCCACGGCGGCACCTTGTTTTTGGACGAAGTGGCGGACATGGAAGAAGAGACCCAGGTGCGCCTGTTGAGCGTGCTGGAGTCGCACAGCTTCTCCCGCGTCGGCGGCAGCGAGCCCATCCATGTGGACGTGCGCATCATCGCCTCCACGCGCAAATCCCTGGACGAGGAAGTGCGCGACGGCCACTTCCGCCGCGAGCTGTATTATTTGCTCAACGTCGTGACCTTGAAAATCCCGCCGCTGCGCGAACACAACGAAGACATCCCCGAACTGCTCAGATACTACGTCGACTACTACGTCAGCCGCGAAAAGCTGGCGTTCCGCCGCTTCCCGGTGGCGGTGCAAAACTTCCTCCGCCACTACCCCTGGCACGGCAACATCCGCGAGTTGAAAAACCTGGTGCAGCGGCTGCTGATCCTGGGCTCGGGCGAAGAAGTCAGCCTGGAGGAAGTCAAAGCCTCTTTGGGCGACGCGCTGGACGAGCCCTCATCAAGCGGCGGCTCGCAAGCCCCCGACTATTACGAACTGCCGCTGAAAGAAGCGCGCGAGCGCTTCGAGAAAGACTACCTCGAATACCACCTCGACAAATACGGCGGCAGCGTGGCGCGGTTGTCGCACGCCATTGGCTTGGAGCGCACGCACCTGTACCGCAAACTGAATTCGTTGGGGATTAAGTTCCGGGAGAAGAAATAAGCTGGAGACTAGGCGGCGCGCGCCTTCCTATTGTGACTTTAATTTGGAGATTTCCATGACCCAACTGCATCGCATTACGATAAACCCCCAGCAATGCGGGGGGCGGCCTTGCATCCGTGGCATGCGCATCCGGGTGAAGGATATTCTCGATCTGCTGGCGGCGGGGGTGCCTAACGAAGAGATACTCGCAGATTATCCCTACCTGGAACCTGGCGACATCACGGTGGCTTTGGAGTTTGCCGCCCAGCAGTCGGATCATTCTATCTGGCGGGCGGCTTGAGCCATGCGTTTTCTAGGCTGAGATAGCCACACGATTCAACCTACGCTGTCTTTTTTGAGGAATGTGAAATGTCGAATTTTCAAATAGGCGATATTGTGAAATTGAAAAGCGGCGGGCCTGATATGGTTATTATTGGTATTCCTGGTAAAATAATATATTATTATACAAGGCAGTGGTTTGATGTGAAGAGTAGACTTCAGCGTACCACCTTTGACCAAAAAACTGCGCCGCTAATACTAGTAAAAGTTGAGTGCCGCCAAAATAATCTGGGCGCAGCGGATTAAGTTGGCTTGCCGATCCATCACACCCCAACCTAGACAACTGCCGAGCCAAAACGGCAAGAGGCAAGATGAATCCCGAATTTTCGCCACTACTTAAACTGGGCCGCGCCGAACGCCTGCAACTTGTGGAGGATCTTTGGGATAGTATCGCGTTGGAAACAGAAAGCCTTCCCATGCCCGATTGGAAAACCGCCGAGTTGCGCCGCCGCAAAGAGCGGTTCGCTCTGAACCCGGAATATGGCCGCAGTTGGGACGCCATAAAACACTGGGCACGTTCCGCGCATGACTAAACCTATCCGCGTATTTAAACAGGAAAGCTCATGAAAGTTGTTTCCAAAACTGCCTTGCAAGCCAGTCTGCTGGAATACTTCCAGGCGGTTGAAACCACCGGTGAAGACCTGATCGTAACCAGCGATGGCCGGCCCGTCCTCAAGATCGTGCCGTATAAGCAGGCATTGACCGTGGACGAAGCCTTCGCCGACGTGCAGGGCAAAATTCGCTACCATGCCGATTTGCTCGAACCCACGACGGACGAGTGGGAAGCCATCTGATGGTTGTTTTGGATACCCATGCGCTCATCTGGTGGACGCTCGACTCTGTCCGGCTTTCCGAACCGGCACGGCGGCTATGTGATCAAATACCTCAAACCGGCGGCATAGTCAGTGCCATATCCCTGTGGGAAATCGGGCTTAAGGTTAAACGGGGGCAGTTGGATTTGGGCCTTGAAATGGACGACTATGTGAAGCGCCTTCGCAGCTTAAAAGGTTTGGAGATCGTCGCCGTGGATGTTGAGCATTGGCTTGGCAATTTGAGATTGCCGTGGGATCACCGCGACCCCGCCGACCGGACTATCGTCGCAACCGCTCAACTGCGCGATTTGCCGCTGGTCAGCATAGACGCGGCTATTCGAGCCTATTATCCGAAAACAATCTGGTAAAAAAAGCATGAAAATCATCATCCTCGGCGCCGGCCAAGTCGGCTCCAGCGTATTGAGCAGCCTCGCCAGCGAAGCCAACGACATCGTCGTCATCGACACCTTGCCGCATGTGCTGCGCGAGCTGCAAGACCGCTACGACATCTCCACCGTGCAGGGCAACGCCGCCCACCCCACCGTGCTGGCCAAGGCCGGGGCGGCGGAGGCGGACATGCTGATCGCCGTCACCAGCGACGACGAGACCAATATGCTGGCCTGCCAGATCGCCGGCACTTTGTTTAAAATTCCGAAAAAAATCGCCCGCGTGCGCGCGATTGAATACCTGAGCTACCCGGAAATCTTCGGCCCCAACGCCATCCCCATCGACGTGGTCATCAGCCCCGAGCAGATCGTCACCCGCTTCATCGAGCGCCTGCTGGAATATCCCGGCGCGTCGCAGGTGCTGGACTTCGCCGACGGCAAAGTGCGGCTGGTCTCGGTGCGCGCGCACCGTGGCGGGCCGCTGGTGGGCCGGGAGATCAAAGAGCTGCACCAGCACATGCCCAACGTCCACGCCCGCGTCACGGCGATCTTCCGCAAGGGCGTGCCGATCATCCCCAACGGCAAGGTCGTCATCGAGGCCGACGACGAAGTGTTCTTCGTCGCCTCCTCGGAGGAGATCAAAGACGTGATGAGTGAATTGTGCGAAATCGACAAGCCCTACAAGCGCCTGATCTTCGCCGGCGGCGGCCATATCGGCAAGCGCGTGGCCCAGGCGCTGGAAAACCGCTACCAGGTCAAGGTCATCGAAAAAAACCCCAAGCGCGCCAAGAAGATCGCCGCCGAGTTGAACAACACCGTCGTGCTGCTCGGCGACGCCTCGGACAAGGAGCTGCTCATCAGCGAGAACATCGAAAGCAGCGACGTGTTCTGCGCCATCACCAACGACGACGAGGCCAACATCCTCTCGGCGATGCTAGCCAAGCGCCTGGGCGCGCGGCGGGTCATCAGCCTGGTCAACAAGAGCGCCTACGCCGAGATCGTCGACGCCAGCCTGGTGGATCTGGTCATCTCGCCGCAGCAGTCCACCATCGGCAGCCTGCTGCGGCATGTGCGCAAAGGCGACGTGGTGCAAGTGCATTCGCTGCGCCACGGCGAGGCCGAGGCCATCGAGGCCATCGCCCACGGCACCCGCGGCCAGTCCGAAATTGTCGGCCAGCGCATCGACCAGATCAAAATCCCGGCCGGCGTGGTCATGGGCGCGCTGGTGCGCGGCGATGACGTCATCCAGGTGCATCACGACACCATCATCGAAGAAGGCGACCACGTCATCATGTTCCTGCACGACAAGAAGCTGATCCGCGTCGTCGAGAAACTGTTCCAGGCCACCGCCGCGCCGGGCTAGGCCATGCCAACGGATACGGCGCGGGCGAAATGGGATCGGATTTACGCGGGGCTGTTGGAATCGGAACCCGAGCCCGCCTTCGTGCTGGCCGAAAACGCCCACCTGTTGCCGCCCGCGGGCGAGGCGCTGGATCTGGCCTGCGGCCTAGGCGGCAACGCGCTGTTCCTGGCCCGGCGCGGCTTCGGCGTGGCGGCGTGGGACTTGTCCCCGGTGGCCGTCGCCGCGCTGGCCTCGCGGGCTTCGCGCCTGGGGCTGTCGATTGACGCGCAAGCGCGGGATGTCGAAGCCGAGCCTTTTCCTGTTGGAATGTTCGATGTCGTCGTCGTCAGCCGCTTCCTCGCCCGCCCGCTCGCCCGGCCCATTGTGGACAGCCTGAAACCCGGCGGCCTGCTGTTTTACCAAACCTACACCCGCGACAAGCCCGGCCCGCAAGGCCCAAGCAATCCCGACTATCTGCTGGCGGAAAGCGAGTTGTTGAACCTGTTCAAAGGCATGCGGCTATTGGTATACCGCGAAGAGGGAAGCGTTGGCGACCTTGGCGCCGGCCAGCGGGGCGAGGCGTATTTTGTCGGGCGCAAGCGTTGACTATTGGGGGGGGGCTTGACCGCCATGGAGAGAAGCGCCTTCAGCGGCGCTTGAAATCTGGAACACCTGGAAGCCCGCCGTGCCCGCGTCGACCAGTTGGAGGTACTCGCCATAGGCGCTTTCCAAGGCTTGCAAACGTTCGGCCTCGGTCGGCAATACGACCATGCCTGTGTGCGAGGTGTCGACGATGAGAAATTTGGCGCCGCTGTTGCGGATGGCTGCCATGATCTGCTGAGGATTCGGCGTCGCCGGGAAACCGACGATCCGCAGTCCCGACACGTAATGGACGATTGGCAACTGTTGGGCCATCACGATGTCGGATGCCTGCGCGTGCGCTTTGATCCATGTCGCGGCCTCGACAGATGCGCGGTGGGTGATGTTCAGCGGGGAGCGCTGAAACTTCTCGACGCCCAGGGCGGCCTGATTGGCGATTCCTTTGGCCGCCAGCGCCGCGAGCAGCAGCATTCCGAACCACTGCGCGGCCGGCGGAGCAAACCGGCCGGCCGGAATGGGCCGATTGAGAAACCCGATGCCATGGCTCAAAACCAAGCTGCCGCGAAATTGCGCGTACCAGACCGCGCCAGACGCCGCGCCGCCGGCCAGCCATAACAACGGGGTGATTCGCTGCTGCAGGCCCAGCGGCGAATCCGCGTAGCGCTGCGCCATGAGCGAGGCGGCCCCCAGGGCGATCCCGGCGGCCAAGCCGGACAGGGCGAACCTGCCCGGGTGTTCCGACGCGAGATTCGACAGCAGCCCGGTTGCCCGCCAGGCATATAAAAAGGCGATGGGAAAGATGGGCAGGACGAACCGGGCGCCGACGTCATAGGGCCAGACGGAATAGATGAGGGCGTACAGGAAAAAATAACACTCGGCCGCTCCCCGCCGCCGGTAAGCCGAGTCGATAAACCCCCAGGCGACCAAAAGCATTGGCAGCAACACGAAGGGGGAGTTCCAGGATTCGTCGATCCACCGCAGGCCGCTTGCGAGTTCGAAAAGGTGGGCGCTGTGCTGGACGAGGTTCCCGGGTATCCGCAGCAGGATGTCCGCGGCGGAAGCGTAGCCGAGTTCCGGCTGATGCGGGTCGGCAAGGCGGAACACTTCCTCGTATGCGCCGCCCCAGGCGGACAGGGCCTGCGATTTGACCCGATGCACATACAACCACCAGCCGGCTTGCGCCGCAAGGCCCAATGCGAGCGGCAGGCCGAAAGTCTCCAGCCGGAATGCCGAAAGCTTGCGGCTCTTCAGCCAGGACAGCCCCAGCCATAGGCAAAAGCCGCCGACGAGCGCGATGCCCGCCGAGCGGAGGAGGACGGCAAACGCCAGCAGGAAGCCAAGCACGATGGCAAGCGGCAGGCTTTGCAGGGGCGGGCCCGGCCGCTCCAGCCGCTTTGCGACGGACAGCGCGGCAATGCTGACAAACAGGTACGGAACGTCGGAGTTGAGGACGATGGCCGCGAACGTGAAATAGTAAGAAGACACGCCGAGCAGCAGGGTGCAGGTGGCGGCAACCGCGCGGCCTTGTTCCCGCTTCAAGAACTCGTAGGCGATCCACAAGCCGAGCGTGGCAGTGACGGCCATCGCCCGCAGGAATACGAAATGATCGTCGCCGAACACGCCGCCGATGCCCACGAGAAGCAGGGGCAGGCCGGGAGGGTACTGGATGTGCGGGGCGAAGTTGAACTGGTAGCTGCCAGTGTTCCGCAAGCTATGGGCCAGCCCCTGGTAGGCCGAGCTGTCCGGCGCAATGTCTTCGACGTGCTGGCAGAAGGACCAGTACAGACACGCTTCAATCAGGATGAACAGGTAAACCAGGCCATCGAGCCTGCGGACGCCGGATGCGGATGACCCGCCCTTGGTTGTGGATGCCATGCGGGAACCCCCTGTTTAGAGGCTGTGTTAGATGATGCGGATAAACAAGGCAACGGTTGGCGGGGACACTTGAGGCCGCCATCGGAAAAGACAGTTCCGGGTGGTTCGGAAAGCCTATGCCTTGCGGGTTGCGAACAGCAAATTGTTGAATCGCCACTGAAAGTACTGATGATGGCCTATTTGCAGTCCTGGTATTGCGCCGACCAGCTCGAACAAGTCTTCGCGGTTAAAGTATTGTTTGTGGTCGCGGATTTCATCAGGATTGACAATGCCAAGCCGGAAGGACAGAAACTCCAACACTGGCTTGGCGTACCATGACGGCACAGTCAGCAGCAGCCCCCCGCCTGGCCGCAACAGCCGCGCAATCTCGTTGAGAATGGCCTGCGGATGGTCGAGGTGTTCCAGGACGGCAAGCATTGTGATCAGATCGAAGCTTTGATCCTGAAACGGCAACTCCTTGTCCAACGTCGCCGAGATTGTTTCAATGCGGTCTGTTTTGATGTCCGGCGCTTTGAAGTCTATGCCTATTCCGCTGCTTAAGTGCGGCTCAAGTTCGCGCAGCAGCTTCGCCTCCCAGCCGCAACCGATATCAAGCAATGCGCATTGCGGGTAGCGCTTGACGTAGGGCAGCACTTGCCTGATTCGGAACCGTCTCAACAAGGGTTCTAATATGGGCTCGTTCATCGGCTAACCGTGAAAAGGCCTGGAATCTTGGCCTGAAGAAGCCGCATGGCCGCTTAGTAGGTGGTCGAAATAGGCAATCGTGCGCCTGAGCCCTTCCTCTAGCTGTATCTTCGGCTCCCAGCCCAGGGCGGTGGTGGCCAGGCTGATGTCAGGCTTGCGCTGCAAGGGGTCGTCGCTAGGCAGCGGCTCGTAAGTCAGCGTCGAACGGGAGCCGGTCAACTCGATGACTTTTTCGGCCAGCTCGCGAATCGTGAATTCGCCGGGGTTGCCGAGATTGACCGGGCCGGTCAGCTCGTCCGGGGAGTCCATCAAGCGGACAAACCCTTCGATGAGGTCATCGACATAGCAGAAGGAACGGGTCTGCGTGCCCTCGCCGAAAAGAGTGATCGGCTGGTTGCGCAGCGCTTGGACGATGAAATTGGAAACCACCCGGCCATCATTGGGATGCATCTTAGGCCCGTAGGTGTTGAAGATGCGCGCGACTTTGATGCCGAGATTGTGCTGGCGGCGGTAGTCGAAGAACAGCGTCTCGGCGCAGCGCTTGCCCTCGTCATAGCAGGAGCGCAGGCCAATGGGGTTGACGTGGCCCCAATAGCTTTCAACCTGGGGGTGGACTTCGGGGTCGCCGTAGACTTCACTGGTCGATGCCTGGAATATTTTCGCCTTGAGCCGCTTGGCCAGGCCCAGCATATTGATCGCGCCATGCACGCTGGTCTTGGTCGTTTGCACCGGGTCATGTTGATAATGAATCGGCGAGGCGGGGCAGGCCAGGTTGTAGATTTCGTCCACCTCGACATACAGCGGAAAAGTCACGTCGTGGCGTATCAACTCAAAATGGGGATTGGGTATCAAGTCCAGCAGATTGTCCCTGCTCCCAGTATAGAAATTGTCAACGCAAAGTACTTCGTGGCCTTCCCGAAGCAAGCGTTCGCACAGGTGCGAGCCAAGAAAGCCCGCCCCCCCCGTTACCATGACGCGTTTGCGCAAGCTGCCTTTCACATGGCCTCCTTATCTGTCAATTGTTTGCTCTTGGTTGATCGCTACGCCGCCATTCGCGTTTTTACAAGGCGTCTGGCGATTTGAATATAAAGTGCTTACGCCCATAATAGTTCCAGAAAAACACCGACCCGGTCGCCGTCAGCTTGGCTATTATCAGATCCACATGGGCCATCTCGATGAAATACCAAAGCACCGCCTGGTTGATGCCGAGGCCGACGACACTGACCAGGAAGCTGAAGGCTATTTCCACGCGCGGGGCGAAGCGGACGCCGCTGTCAAACACATGCCGCACGGAAAGCACATAATTGACGACCGTGGCCAACACAAAGCCGATCACGGCCACAGGAAACCAGGGAAAGCCCAGCAGCCGTGCGAATACCGTGAAAATCCCTATGTCCACGGCGGCGGCAACGCCGCCAACGAGAAAATACCGGCCGATCATCTGCGGAACAAGTTGTATTTTAGTATGCACCAGATAGCTCTGACGCCATCTTTCCAGCCGATTTTCTTCCCTTCGGAGTAGGTGCGTCCGTAGTAAGAAATGCCGACTTCATAAATGCGGCAATTTTTGCGGGCCAGTTTTGCGGTGATTTCAGGCTCAAAGCCAAAGCGGTTTTCTTCGATGGGGATGCTCTGGATGATTTCGCGGCGGAACACCTTGTAGCACGTCTCCATGTCGCTGAGGTTGAGGTCTGTGAACATATTGGAAAGCAGGGTGAGCAATTTGTTGCCCAAGCTGTGCCAAAAGTAAAGCACCCGGTGCTGCCCATCGCCTATGAACCGTGAACCGTAAACCACATCCGCCTTGTCTTTGAGGATGGGGGTAACCAATTTAGTGTACTCATTCGGGTCGTATTCGAGATCCGCGTCCTGAATGATGACAATGTCCCCAGTGGCTGCTTGTATGCCGGCGCGCAACGCGGCTCCCTTGCCTTGGTTGACTGGCTGGTATAGAACCTTGGAAACCAATGGTTCTATGTGTGAACGCAAGAACTCGCGCGTCCCATCCGTGGAGCAGTCATCTATCACGATGATTTCCTTGTCTGGATAAGGAGACTGGATGACTGCTTCAATAATGGCTTTTATCGTGTTGATTTCATTGTAACAAGGGATTATTACACTGAGTCTCATCGGAGTACCTTTAAATGACCATTTTCTGTGAAACCGTCGTCCATAAACATAAACGGAGAACGATTTCCACCTGTATAATCTGACTGGGCATGGCAATGCCGCCTCGCCTTTAAAAGGCCTGCCGGCTGGAATCGGGGTGTCTAGGACAAAGTGTGCGACCCATTTTGCGCTTGGCTCTCGAATATGATCTTCGCCTTGGCGAGGAAGCGCTTTTCCTTTGATTCCAATAATCCCGGCATCCTGCTTGAGTAGGGCTGCCAGCTATTATGGGCAACAAATCCCGGCTGGTCAAGGCGCTAATTTCAATCGCCAGCAAGCTGAAAAACGGCTATTGACATTTACCAGCTTTTCCCTGCGCAAGGGGGCTTTTTTCCTTGCGGCACCGAAAAGTCGAACAGCGAAGATGGTTTTCAACGTGCGCAGTCCTTGGGTTGATATCCACTATCGCTGGCCTGCGCTTATCCGCAGCCTAACGGCCTGCGGGGGCCGCCTGCCCGGGATTGCCGACAGACTTCTGCACCACGCTGTCCAGTTGGTTGCCGCGCAGGTAGGCGCGCACGCGGTCGGCGTCGGCCATGGTGTTGAACGGGCCGATCTTGACCCGGTTCCAGGGGGTGTTTTCGATCTTGACGGTTTCGATGTGGGATTTGATCTTCAGCGCGGACAGGCGCGTCTTGAGCTTTTCGGCGTCCTGGGCGTTGGTGAACGAGCCGGCCTGGAGCAGGTATTTGACCGTCGGCGTCTTCTTGCCCAGGCTTTCCTCGCGCTTGAGCGTCTTGATTTCACTCTCCGGGACGATGGCCTCCAGCTCAGGCAAGATCTTGTAGAACGTGAACCGGGGCTCCGGCGGCTTCGCCGGGAGTTCCGCCGGTTTGGCGTCCTGTACGGGCTTGGCGGGGTCTTTGGCCTCCGGCTTGCCCGCTTTCTTGTCCGGGGACTTGGTTGCGGGGCTGGGCAACGGCACGGTCACCGCGCTGGTTTTTTCGGCCTCAGGCGGCTTGGGCGGCAGCGGCCCGTCTTTGGGGCGGGTGACCGCCCAGCCGATGGCGACGGCGACCAGGGTGCCGACGACGGCCAGGCTGGCCCACAGCCCCGCCCGGCTCTTCTTGCGGGGCGGGCGGGGCGGGCGGTAACCGGGAATACGGTTTTTGTAATCCATGGAGGCGGCTACATTGATTCGGGGGCGCTGACATCCAGCAAACGCAGGCCGTTAATCAGCACCTGCCGCACGCTGGCGATGAGGTTGAGGCGGGCGTCGCGGAGCCCGGCGTCTTCTACCAGAAATTGGTGGGCGTTGTAATAAGCGTGCAATTCGCCGGCCAATTCGCGCAGATAGTGTATCAGATGGTGGGGGGCGTATTGCAGCGCGGCGCTCTCCACGACCTCCGGATAACGGGCCAGGCTCGCCAGCAGCGCGGATTCGTGCGGCTCAACCAGCCGCTCGACATTGTTCAAACCCGAGACCACGTCGCGCGGCAGCCCTTTTTCGTCCAGTTGGCGGAACACGCTGCAAATGCGGGCATGGGCGTACTGCACGTAATAGACCGGGTTTTCGTTGGTGCGCGAGGTGGCCAGGCGCAGGTCGAAATCCATGTGCTGGTCGGATTTGCGCATGACATAGAAAAAGCGCGCCGCGTCCTTGCCGACTTCGTTGCGCAATTGCCGCAAGGTGACGAATTCGCCGGAGCGGGTGGACATTTGCACTTTTTCCTCGCCCCGGTACAGCACGGCGAACTGCACCAGCAGCACGTCCAGCCTGGCCGGGTCGCCGCCCAGCGCCGAGATCGCCGCCTTGACCCGGGGGATGTAGCCGTGGTGGTCGGCGCCCCAGATGTCGATGATCCGGTCGAAGCCGCGCTCCAGCTTGTCCATGTGGTAGGCGATGTCCGAGGCGAAATAGGTCAACTGGCCGTTTTCGCGCCGCACCACGCGGTCTTTCTCGTCGCCCAGGGCGCTGGACGCAAACCAGGTCGCGCCGTCTTTTTGGTACAAATGCCCCAGCGCTTGCAGCTTGTCCAGCGCCCGGTCCACCGCGCCGTCCTCGGTCAGCCCGCGCTCGGAGAACCAAACGTCGTACTCGACGCCAAATTCGGACAGATCTTTTTGGATGTCGTCGAGAATCCTATCCAGGCCGGCGTTAAACACGCGGCCGTAGCCTTCCTGCCCCAGCAATTCCTTGGCGCGGGCCACCAAGGCGTCAATGTGGGCCTCCTTGTCGCCGCCCTGCGGCTCGTCCGGCGGCAGGCCGGCCATGACTTTCGCCGCCGGGTGCAGGTAGTCGGCGCAGGATTTTTTAATCAGCTCCTGGGCGATGTCGCGGACATATTCGCCGCGGTAGCCGTTGCAGGGGAAGGTCAGCACCTCGCCGCTTTCCTCCAGGTAGCGCAGCCACACGCTGGCGGCGAGGATGTCCATTTGCCGGCCGGCGTCGTTGACATAATATTCCCGATGCACCGTGAACCCTGCCGCCGCCAGCAGATTGGCCACCACCGAGCCGTAGGCCGCGCCGCGCCCGTGGCCCACGTGCAAGGGGCCGGTGGGGTTGGCGGAGACATATTCGACCTGCACCGTCTGCCCGGCCCCGGCCTCGCTGAGGCCAAATTCGCGGCCGGCGTCGAGGATGTCGTGGACGATGCGGAACTGGGCCTTGGGGTCGATGAAAAAATTGATGAACCCGGGGCCGGCGATCTCGGTTTTCACGACACGGCCGTCGGCGGGCAGCGCGTCGATGATCTGCTCCGCCAGTTGCCGGGGGTTGCGGCCCGCCGCCTTGGCCAGGGTCATCGCCAGGTTGGTGGCAAAATCGCCGTGGCGGCTGTCGCGGGCGCGCTCCACCAGCACGGGCGCCTCCAGGTCGGCGGCGAGCCCGCCTTGGGCCTTCAGCGAGGCAATAGCGGATTGGAGCAGGGTTTCCAGGCGTTTTTTCATGGGTTCTTGGGTAAAAGGGCGAGGGAAAAGCGGGGAGGCGGCTATTATCCTAAAATCCGGGCCTTGCTGGCAATTGCACGCTTTGTTTTCCGACAGGCAATGCTTGACATCCGCGGCGGGACTGGCAAATTCAACGTTCCACCTGAAAAACGCCATAGCCAAACCATGCCAGAAACTGATTTTTTTCCACTGCCGGACAGCGAGGCGCTGATTGACCACTTCGCCCTAGCCTTGGAGGCCGAAGGCCGCATCGTCCTGCCCGCGTGCCTGCCCGCCGAATTATGCGCGGCGCTGCGCGGGCGGGCCGAGGCCGTCGAGGGCGGACTCAAGCGCGCTGGGATAGGCCGGGGACGCTCGCATGCCGTCAACGAGTCCGTGCGCACCGACGCGATCCGCTGGCTGGGCCAGGACGACCCGGCGGAGGCGGCTTACCTGGCCTGGATGGAGCGCTTGCGGCGGGGCTTGAACCGCCGCCTGTTCCTCGGCCTGTTCGATTACGAGGCCCATTTTGCCGTTTACGAGCCGGGCGCGTATTACCGCAAACACCTCGACGCCTTCCAAGGCGGCGGCAACCGCGTGTTGACCACGGTGTTGTATCTGAATCCGCAATGGACGCCCGACGATGGCGGCGAACTGCGGGTTTACGGCCCGGACGATGGTTTTCTGGAAAGCGTCGCGCCGGATTTCGGCAAAATGGTGGTTTTCCTCAGCGCCAACCACCCGCACGAGGTCGTCGAGGCGCGGCGCAAGCGCTATAGCATCGCCGGGTGGTTCAGGGTCAACGCGGGTTGACATGGAAACAAATCGCGTTCCGTCCGGCGTCCTTGGCTTGGTACATCGCCTGGTCGGCGTCTTTGATGATCCGCTCCGAACTCGGCGACTCATGGCTGAACAGCGCCACGCCGATGCTGGCGGTGCAATGGTGCGTGACGGTTGTTTCGCCGCCGTCCCCGGGCGGCAGCGCCAGGACATAAGGCTCGGCCAGGGCGTGGCTTATTTTTTCGGCCACATGGCGGGCCTGCGCCGCCGAGCCGGCTTCGTCGGCGTCCAGTTCGCTGAGCAGGACGACAAACTCGTCGCCGCCAAAGCGCGCGACTGTGTCCATTTCGCGCACGCACAGGCTGATGCGGCGCGCCACTTCGGCCAGCAGCAAATCCCCGACCGCATGCCCGTGGCGGTCGTTGAGCGGCTTGAAATTGTCCAAGTCGAGAAAGATCACCGCGCCGTGGCGGCCTTTGCGCTTGTTGGCGGCCATGGCCTGCCCCAGCCGGTCGCCGAGCAGGCGGCGGTTGGGCAGCTTGGTCAGCGGGTCGAAAAAGGCCAGTTGCCGCACCAGCTCTTCCATCTCGTGGCGCTCGGTGATGTCGATGCAGGAGCCGATGTAGCCAAAGAAATTGCCTTGCTCGTCATAACGCGGCACGCCGTGGTCGGTGAGCCAGCGGTATTCGCCGTCGTGGCGGCGCAGCCGGTATTCCATGGTGAACTCCTGGCGGGCGTCGAAGGCGACCACATAGGTGTCGAGGCAGCGCTGGAAATCGTCCGGATGCACGCCTTCGGCCCAGCCGTTGCCGGTTTCCTGCTCCAGCGGCCTGCCGGTGAAATCCAGCCAGACTTTGTTGAAATAATCGCATAGCTTGTCGAGCCCGGCGGTCCAGATCAGCACCGGCGCGTTGTCCGCCATCGTGTGGAAGCGGGTTTCGCTTTCGCGCAGCTTGTCTTCGGTTTGCCGGCGCGCGGTGATGTCTTGCTTGACGGCCACGAAATGCGCGGTTTTGCCTTGCCCGTTGGGCACCGGCGTGATGGTCATTTCCTCGTGGTACAGCGTGCCGTCTTTGCGGCGGTTGACGAGTTCGCCGCGCCAAGGCCGGTCGGCGAGTATGGTCTGCCACAGATGTTCGTAAAACGGTTGCTCTTGCTGGCCCGATCTGACCAGATCCTTGGGGCTTTTGCCGATGGCCTCCTGGAGGCTGAAGCCGGTCAGCGCGGCATAGGCGGGATTCGCCCATTCGATCAGCGCCTGGGTGTCGGTGATCACAATGGCGTTGGCGGCGGCGTTCAGCGCCGCGTTCTGCAAGCGCAAGCGGGCGTTCAGCAGTTCCTCCGTGAGCGCGCGCGCGCGCATTTCCGCCGCCAATTTGTCCGCGATGGCGTGGGCTTTGTGGCGGGTGCCCAGATAGGACAGGCTGAGTAGAAATAACAGCAGGCTGCCCGTCGAGCCCGCCGCCAGCGCCAGCCAGGCTTTCCGGTAGTCGACACCGGTCAGGCCCGCGCCCAGCTGCTCGAATTGCAAGGCCCAGCCGTGGCCATTGAAGTTCGTGTGCAGGGTCAGTGTGGACAGTTTCATCGCGTGGGCCGCCACGTCTTGCGGCGGCTCGCTGGCGTACAGCAGGTTTTCCGCGCCGGCGGCATTGCTGTCATAGACGCGCAGGCGCAGATACCCCTCATGGTGGTAGTCCCAGACGGTCAACACGCCTTCCAGCAAATCCTTCATCCGGAACGGGCTGTACACCCAGCCCGCCAACGCGGAACGGCGCTGTTCGACGGTCTCGGCGGGCATCCCTTTCCGGTACACCGGCGCGTACATCAACGTGCCGGCCTGGACTTCCGGGCCGGTCTCCTGGACTAGCACGACCTTGCCGGACAGCGTGACGGTGCCCCCGTCGCGCGCCTGCTCCATCGCCGCCCGGCGCACGGGCTCGGCATACATGTCGTAGCCGAAGGCCCGCAGGTTGCGGCCGGTGAACGGTTCCAGGTAGACGACGGACGAATACACGTCGCGCTCGCCTGCGGGGCGTACTGTATAGTCGGGAAAGCCTTGCCGGCGGATGTCCGCGATGTGCCGGGCGAGCCGGTCTTTGGGGATGAGCGGGGCGAAGCCCAGGCCTTGGATGCCGTTGAAGTGCTGGTCGATTTCCAGGCGGCGCGCATAAGTCCGCCATTCCTCGCGGCGCACCTCGCTCGACGCGTCGAACAAGGCGGCGGCGCCCAGCAGCACCTGCCGGTGCGCTTGCATGCGCGCCTCGATCTTGAGGCGGATTTCTTCGCATGCAAAAGCGAATTGCCGCTGCGCCTGGCGTTCCAGATCCTGCTTGACGGCATAGCTGGCATAACCGCTGGCAAACATCCCCCCCAGCAGGCATAGGCCTGCCAACAGGAAGGGCCGTGGCGTGGGTCGCGAGTCAGACATGCGACACAGTATGACCCATTTGTAGGCGGGCGGCGCCTATTCCCCTTGAAAAAATAGGTAATGACCGGCGCTGGCGCGCCGCTTGGAATGACGGCTTACAAGCGCATCGGCATCACAATGAACCGGTATTTCTGGTTTTGCGGATCTTCGATCAGGCAGCTATTGGCCGCGTCGGTGAACGACAGCCGCACCTCGTCGGAGTCCACATTGTTGATCGCGTCCAACAGGTAGGCGGCGTTGAAGCCGACGGACAGCCCTTCGCCTTCGAGGCGGACTTCCAATTCTTCCTCGGCCTCTTCGTGTTCGGGGTTTTGCGCTTGCAGCTTCATCGTGCCGCCTTCCACCTCCAGGCTGACGCCTTTGATTTTTTCGGTGGACAGCACCGCCACGCGGGTCAGCGCGGATTTGAACAGATCCTTGCCGATGTGCAGGGTCTTGGTGATGTCGCGCGGCATCACGCGGCGGAAGTCGGGGAAGCGGCCTTCGATCAGCTTGGCCGAGAAGCTGACCGCGCCCATCTGCACGCGGATGTTGTTGGGGGCGATGCCCAGGGTCACAGGATCATCCTGGTCGCCGAGCAGGCGGTACAGCTCCATGACGCCCTTGCGCGGGACGATGACTTGGCGCGGCTCCACGTCCATGCCTTCCAGCAACTCCTCGTAGACCGCCAAGCGGTGGCCGTCGGAAGAGACGGTGCGCAGCAGCGCCCCGTCGAGATCCAGCAACAGGCCGTTGAGGTAGTAGCGCACATCTTGCAAAGCCATCGCATAGAGGGTTTTCTCCATGGCTTTCTTCAAGACGCGGGCGCTCAAGGCCAGCTCCACCTCCGGCGCGCTAATGTCGAAGGCGGGGTAGTTGTCGGCGGGCAGGGTGCTTAGGGAAAAGCGGCTGCGCCCGCTTTTGACCGCGAGCTTGTCCGCGCCGCACTCGACGCTGACGGCGCTGCCCTCCGGCAGCAGCCGGCAGATGTCCAGCAGCTTCCGCGCCGGCACGGTGACTTGCCCGTCCTCCCCCGAGTCCGCGACGGAGTGGGTCACCAGTTGCACCTCCAAGTCGGTGCCGGTGAACTCCAGCCGGCGGTCGGCCAGGCGGATCAGCACATTGGAGAGGATCGGCAGAGTCTGCCGTTTTTCGATCACGCCGACCACTTGCTGCAGGGGCGCTAGAAGATTTTCTCGGGAACTTGTGAATTTCATGGGGGCTTCGGCTGCTGAGTGGGTGTTCCTCCCCGTCCTGCGGGGCGTCAGTTGGACAGGGTGCGCAACAGGTTGGAATAGTCTTCCTGGAACTTGCTGTCGCTTTGCTTCAATTGCACCACTTTGCGGGTGGCGTGCAGCACCGTGGTGTGGTCGCGCCCGCCGAACATCTGGCCGATTTCGGGCAGGCTGTGGTTGGTCAGCTCCTTGGCCAGCGCCATGGCGACCTGCCGGGGCCGGGTGATCGTGCGCGTGCGCTTGTCGGACAACAGGTCGGCGACGCGGATCTTGTAATACTCCGCGACAGTCTTTTGAATGTTGTCCACATTGACCAGCCGGTCTTGCATCGCGATCAGGTCGCGCAGGGCGTCTTTGGCGAATTCCAAGGTGATCGGCCGGCCGGTGAAATGGGCGTTGGCGGTGACGCGGCGCAACGCGCCTTCCAGCTCGCGGATGTTGGAGCGGATGCGCTTGCCGATGAAGAACGCCACTTCCGGCGACAATTCGACGCCGGCATGCTGGGCCTTGCTCATCAGGATCGCGACGCGGGTCTCCAAATCCGGCGGCTCCACGGCCACCGGCAAGCCCCAGCCGAAGCGGGACTTCAGCCGGTCTTCCAAGCCAGTGATTTCTTTCGGATAGCGGTCGCAAGTCATGACCACCTGGTGCTTGTTTTCCAGCAAGGTGTTGAAGGTGTGGAAAAACTCCTCCTGGGAGCGCTCCTTGCCGGCGAAAAACTGGATGTCGTCGATCAGCAGCGCGTCGACGGTGCGGTAAAACTCTTTGAAAGCGTTGATCGCGTTGTGCTGCAGCGCCTTGACCATGTCCGAGACAAAGCGCTCGGAATGCAGATAGATGATGCTGGCGGACGGATTGGAGGCCAGGATCTCGTTGCCGATGGCATGCATCAGATGCGTCTTGCCGAGGCCGGTGCCGCCGTAGATGAACAGCGGATTGTAGGCGCGGCCCACGTTCTGGGCCACTTGCAGCGAGGCCGCCTTGGCCAGTTGGTTGGACTTGCCTTCGACGAAACTGTCGAAGGTGAAGGCGGTGTTCAGATTGTTCGGCTGGGCTTTGCGGCCCGGCGCTTTCTTCGCCGCGGCGGGCTTGCCGTCGCGGGCGCCTTCCCGCTGGATCGCGCCGATCTCCAGCACCACGGCCGGGGAGGGGTTCAGCTTTTGCTGGGCCACCACCTCCTCGATCTTGTCGAAGAAATGCTGCTTCACCCAGTCCAGCACGAAGCGGTTGGGCGCGAGCAATTTCAGCTCGGCGCCGCTCTCCACGGCCTGCAAAGGCCGGATCCAGGTGTTGAACTGCTGCGCCGGCAACTCGCCTTCAAGCTTGCTGACGCACAGGGTCCAAAGCGCGCTCATGGGGCGGCCAGCCTAGTGCGCTGTGAATGGGGAAAGGGCTGGGACACGGGCAATGATCGTCTCAAGAGTCAGCGAGGGGCGCTTATCATACCCGAATTGGCAAGTTATCCACAGCCTGTTTTGCCAGCCATTCTCCGCTTGGCTTCTTGTCGGCCCGGCTTGTGCCCCGACCATTTTGTTTTGACAGGCTTGGGCACGACGGAGCGCCAAGCCCTAGCTTGGCTCTAGGCCGAGCCGGCCAAGCTGGGGCTTGGCGCTCCGTCAAGCGTCAGGGTCGGAACAAGGCAGACTGGCAAAATAAAACGGTTACAGCACTTGGCCGGGGATGGCCCCCGGTCGGCCAACTCCCCGCCAACAGGGCAGCCGCCCCGCGGGAGCGGTTTCCAACCGCGACCGCTTCGAGGCGGCGGCCGGCCGGAAATCCCACCCGCCAGCGCTTCACTGTTTCCTCGAAAGCCACCCGCAAATCTGGTTTTCAGATGGCATCGCCGGCCAGCTAGGCTATGATTAGCTCACAGAAAACCCGTTTCCCATCCAAGCCCGAAGAGGCACGCCATGTACGAACATCTCGAAACTGCCGCGAACCCCGAAACCCTCAAGCGCGTCGTCATCGAACCCGTCACCCGGGTGGAAGGCCACGGCAAAGTGACCTTGCTGCTGGACGAGGACAACCACGTCAAGCAAGCCCGTTTGCACATCGTCGAATTCCGCGGCTTCGAGCGCTTCATCCAGGGCCGCCCTTATTGGGAGCTGCCGGTGCTGGTGCAGCGCCTGTGCGGCATCTGCCCGGTCAGCCACCACCTCGCCGCCGCCAAGGCCGTGGACCAGCTCGTCGGCGTCGACCAGCTCACCGCGCCGGCTGAAAAGCTGCGCCGGCTGATGCACCTGGGGCAAACCCTGCAATCCCACGCGCTGCACTTCTTCCACCTGTCCACGCCGGATCTGCTGTTCGGCTTCGACGACGCCGCCGCCCACCGCAACGTCGTCAGCGTGTTGAGCGATCCGCGCTTCGCCGAGACCGGCCTGAAAGGCGTCAAGCTGCGCAAATACGGCCAGGAAGTCATCCGCTGCATCAGCGGCAAGCGCGTCCACGGCACGGCGGCGATCCCCGGCGGCATGAACAAAGCCCTGAGCGTCGAAGACCGTGACTATCTGCTGAACGACATCGACGACATGATCGCCTGGTCGCAGGAAGTCGTCGGGCTTATCAAAAACATCTATTTCTCGAATGAGGAATACCACCGCCATTTCGGCGCGTTCCCGTCCAATTTCCTGAGCCTCGCCCGCGCCGACGGCGCGCTGGAGCTTTACCACGGCGGCCTGCGCGCCCGCGACGAGAAAGGCCAGACGATTTTCGACCATGTCGATTACCGCAACTACACCCAATACCTGCGCGAGGAAGTGCGTTCCTGGTCGTACATGAAATTCCCCTATATCGTCGACCTGGGCCGCGACACTGGCTGGTATCGCGTAGGCCCGCTGGCCCGCGTCAACAACGCCGACTTCATCTCCACCCCGCTGGCCGAAGCCGCCCGCGCGGATTTCATGGCCTCGGGCAACGGCGGGCCGGTTCATGAGTCGCTGGCCTACCACTGGGCGCGGATGATCGAAATGCTGCACAGCGCCGAGGGCATCAAAGAACTGCTGCACGACCCGGACGTGTTGAGCCATGACCTGGTCACGACCGGCGAGAAGCGCCGCGAAGGCGTCGGCGTCATCGAAGCCCCGCGCGGCACGCTGTTCCACCATTACCAGATCGACGACAACGACATCGTCACCCGCGCCAACCTGATCGTCTCCACCACCAACAACAACCAGGCCATGAACGAAGCCGTCCGCGCCGTCGCCGCCCGCTACCTGGACGGCAAGGAACTGACCGAAGGTTTGTTAAATCATTTGGAAGTGGCGATCCGCGCCTACGACCCTTGCCTGTCTTGCGCGACCCATGCGCTGGGCAAGATGCCGTTGGAGTTGGAATTGTTGGATGTTGAGGGGACGCAGATAGACAAGATGACGAGGGATAGTGATGGGCGGATTGGACATTAAATTCATCCGCTCTATTCGCAAGATAGCTTAAGCGCCACGCCATGAAACCGCTGCGCTTTTTGGGTGACGCGCTCAAATGCCTGCGGGACTTTCCTGAAAACGCCAGGCATGACGCGGGCTACCAACTCGACAAGGTGCAACGAGGCGAACCGCCCGATGACTTCAAACCCATGCCGCAAATCGGCAAAGGAGTCGAAGAAATCAGGCTATGGGACGACTCGGGCACCTTCCGTGTCATTTATACTGCGCGGATGGCTGAGGCAGTGTATGTGCTGCACGCGTTCCAGAAAAAGACGCAAACCACAGCCAAACGAGATCTTGAGCTTGCCAAAGAACGCTTTGCCCAACTCATAAGAGGCTGATGATGAGCGAGATAGAAACCGAAACTTACGCCAGTGTTTGGGATGCCTTGGCCGATACCCCACAGCAAGCGGCGAATCTGCAAACGAGGACGGAGTTGATGCGCAAGATCGTTGCCATTGTGAAAAGCAACGGCTGGACACAAGCCGAAGCCGCCCAGCATTGCGGCATCACCCAGCCGCGCATCAGCGATTTACTGCAAGGCCGCCTATCGCTTTTTTCACTGGACTCGCTGGTTGACATAGCCACAGCTTTGGGCCAGCGGGTGCATATTGAACTGGAGGCGGCTTGAAAAGCTATATTACGTGGCAAGCATATTGCCGCAAGGAGCGAGAGGAACAAGCTGAACCGCTCCTGTGCCGCGATTGGTGCGGTTTGCGGGTTCGCCACGCCCTACGGGCTAATTCGGGTGTGGTGGCTGTAGATACTGTTAATCCAGTCAAGCCCCGTGAAGCGCCGGATCGAAGGCTTTGCCGGACTTGAGGACGCCGAAGGCGACATGGACGAGCTTGCGCATCATGGCGCCGATGATGAGCTTGGCCGGTTT
>Ga0265327_10000449_pt1 | contig 74381 bp, 81 predicted proteins | sample 41621metaG_FD_202089 | JGI IMG/M metagenome (GOLD analysis project Ga0265327, IMG submission 202089) | Rhizosphere microbial communities from Carex aquatilis grown in University of Washington, Seatle, WA, United States - 4-16-21 metaG | ecosystem: Host-associated > Plants > Roots > Rhizosphere...
GCTCGCCAAACCCCGTCCGGTGCAAGGCGAACAGGCTCCGCCGAGGCGGCCCGCCGAGGAGCCGGGTAGCCGCAGAGATGGATGGTCACCCTCGACAGAATCCGGCTTACAGGCCTGCTACGGAAAAAGCCCTGGAAACGGGGCTTTTTCTATTCGGCCTTCTGCCCGGGTACTCGTCCTACCAGCGGTAACCGCGTGTCGAAGGCAGTTTCACTGGAACTGCTCGGCGCGGGCGCCCGGCCATCGCCCTCAGGCTGTGCCGGCAACGGTCCGTGCCGCGAAGGGACATTAGCACCCCCCAATGTCGGCGCAGGAGCGCCGTCCGAGCCGATCTCTACTGTCCCGTCTGCGCATCCGCGCGGACGAGATGTCGACGAAAGCTTCAGCTGGTCGCCCGCGGCCGGCCTTTGGTCGGTTCTCCGTCTGCATCCTTCGAGCGGTGTCGGCGTGAGCGAGGTCCCCTTCGAGGCCCCGTTCCTAGGCGCGATCGGCGGCTTCCGGCTGATCGGCAAGATCGGCTACGGCGGCTTCGCGGATGTTTACGAGGCCGAGCGCGGCGGCAAGCGGTTCGCGCTGAAGCTGTTCCGCAACGAGCTCGCCGACACGGTCGACGCGGAGCGCTACCGGCGCGAGGTGCGGACGCTGCAGATCGAGCACCCGAACCTCGTCCGCTACATCGACTCGGGCGAGATCGCGGTCGCCGGCGGCGAGCGGCAATGGCTGGCCATGGAGCTCCTCGAGGGTCGCACGTTGAAGGCCGAGCTGAAGGCCGCAGGCGGCGCGTTGCCGATCTCCCGCGCGCGGGAGATCGCGCGGCAGGCGGCGCTCGGCCTGTCGGCGCTGCACGAGCACGCCGCGGTACACCGAGACCTCAAGCCCGGCAACGTCCACCTCGGCGTCGACGGCGCCGTCAAGTTGCTCGACTTCGGCGTCGTCAGCCTGCTCGACACGACCACGATCACGGTCGCGGGGCGCGTGCCCGGCACTCTCGCCTACGCCGCGCCCGAGCAGCTGCGCGGCGAGTGCGGCGTCTCGATCGACCTGTACGCCCTCGGCGTCGTCCTCTACGAGATGCTCGTCGGCCGCCGACCGCACTGTGGCGATGATGCGGCCGTGTACGGAGGAATCCTCAACGAGGAGCCTGAGCCGGTGCGGGCGCACAACCCGCTTGTACCGCACGAGCTCGAGGAGCTGGTGATGAGCCTGCTCGCGAAGGAGCCGATGGACCGGCCGGCCTCGGGGCGTGAGGTCATCGCGGCGCTGCAACCGCAGATCGCGGTCGCGGAGCCCGCGCCGGCCCCGCGCCGCTTCCCGCGCGACGCGGAGCCGCGGGTCTACGCACGCATCGGCGTCCGCGATGCCGCCGCGTTCACGCAGGCGTGCCTGCGCGGATACGAGCCGAACGGCGTCGTCGTCGGGGTGACCGAAAAGCACGCGATCGCGTCGGCGCGGCGCGCCACGAACGGCACGGCGATGGACTACGTCGTCGACCCGCTCGTTCCGCGCCTCAGCTTCTTGAGCTTCACCCGTACGAAGACCCTACGAGAGCTCGAGTACTCGCCCGACGGCGTCGAGCCGTTCCAGGCCGCCGACTTCAAGTCGCGCGACGACGCGAAGACGTTTGTCCGCAAGGTGCTCGCCGACCAGGACGCACGCGGCGCGACGCGCCTCTTCGCCCCGGCGCTTGCGATGCGCGCAGCCGACGACCGCCTCGTCGCCGTGAACGCGAAGCTGCTCGACTTCGCGGTCGCGGAGGCAAGCGTCTTCGGCAAGAAGATCATCGCCCAGGTGCCGCTCGCACTCGAGGCGATCGCGACGGCGACGGCCCAGACCGAGTTGGTGAACCGGTTGCGCCGCGGCAACCCGGACGAGTACTGGCTGATGCTGAACCCGCTCCGGCCGAGCTCGGACATCGGCGAGCTCTCGACGTCGCTGCGCTTCGCGTTGCTGCTGCAGGAGACGGGGGTGCGCAGCATCATCGCGCGTGCCGGGATCCTCCGGCATCTCTTCTTCGCCTTCGGCGTCGGAGGCGTCGAGGTCGGCCTCGGCCGACTGAACGGCTTCCGCTTCTCGGACTGGGAACAGGAGGGCGGCCCCGGCTACACGCCGCCGTACTTCGAGGTCCCGAGCCTCGTGTCGGCGCTCTCGCGCGACCAGGCGCGCGCCGTCCTCGAGTCCGGGCTGCTGCCGGAGAGCGACTGCCCCTGCCGTGCCTGCCAGGAGGCGACCTCGATCGACGAGCGGCTCGAGATGACCGCCGAGCACAACGCCTACGTCATCCACCAGGAGCGGATCGAGCTCGCCGGCATCGCGCCCGCCGTCCGTGTCGCGCGGCTGCAGGAGCGGGTCGCCGGCGCACTCGCCTGGGAGCGCAAGCTGCGCCGCGACGACATCCTCACCGGCGCCGTGCTCAGGCACCTGCGCGTCTGGCCGCAGGTGATCGAGCTCGTCGGCGACGAACTGCTCGACGAGCGGCCGATGCGGCGGCGTGCCGCGTCCTAGTTGGGCGCGGGGTTAGCCGGCAACCCGGCGCGCACGGCGCGGGATGCGGCCTCGACACGGTCGTCGAGCTCGAGGTCGTGCCCTTCGGCGGCGAACTGGACGTCGGCGAAGAGGCGACAGGCGACATTTCCGTCGACACCGATCGCGTCCCCGATCGTGAACTCCGGCGTCGCCGTCGAGTTCAGCTCGCGCAACCACTGGTGGCGTTGCCGCCCGAGCACGTCCGCGAAGGCGAACACCGCCGCGACCTGCGGCGCGTGCGAGAGGTCGTCGGTCGAGGAGCCGGCGGCTAGTGCGAGCGCGTCCGTCGTGCCTTCGATCATCTCGCGACGGCAGTACGCCGGACCCGACTCGGATGGCGGCGGCTGCGTCGCGTGCACAAGCTCGTGCCGCAGCGTGTGCGCGGTCACGCCGGGCTGAACGGTGATCACCCGTGCGTCCGACATGAACGAGCCGCGGTCCTCACCGCCCAGACCGACGAGCCGCGTCTCCCCGGCCATCACGAGCACGGGTGCGTCGGGCAACGAGCCGGTGACCTGCTCGACTGCGGCGGTGGCGGTGCCGATCAGTCCGGAACTCCGAAGCTCTTGAGTGTCGGCTGCCGCCTTCTCGCTTGCCAGCGCGCTGATCAGCTGCAGGTCAGACACCGTCAGCTCCTCACCATCCACGGCCGCGGCGACCCGGGCGCGCGCGTGGTACGCGGCGTCATCGACATCTCCCAGCCGTGCGCTGATCGCGTCGATGCGCGAGACAAGCCGCGCCGCCGCGCCCCGCGACCCGCTCGTGAACAGGTCCGCGATCAGCGGCAGCGCGTCGTCGCTGCTCTGCTCGAGCAGTCGGAGCTTCTTCGGATCGACCGGGTCGCGCTTCGGCTGCTGCTGCACGTGGTGATTGTGCAGGTGAGTGAGGTGCGGCGGACTAGCTGAGCCAGGCGATCGCGCGGTACGCCCAGGACTCCATCGTCATCCCGCTGAGCGAGGCCGCGCGCTCGACGACGACTGCGGCCGGGTCGAGCGTCTCGTTCGCCTCGGCGGCGACCGTCGCCGCGAGCGTAGCGGGTGCGACGCGCGCGACTAGACGCGCGGGGAGGGCGACGCTCGGCAAGTCGTGCTCCGAGTGCCTTTGCGCGCCCCGACCGAGGAATGCGAGCCATCGGCGAAGCTCGTCTGAGGGAGCGAGCCGAGGCGCTTCCGCTTCACGCCGGGCCTGGTCGACGAGCGCTGCGAGCCGCGTCTGGTTGGGCGCGTCTGCGGCGATGAGCGACCACTCGAGCTTCAGTGCAATCCACACGTCGACGGACAACCCGACGATCGCCGCCTGCGTGCGCCACGTCCGCATCTCCGCGTCGGAGGCGTTGACGTCAATCCACGTGGCGCGCTCGCCGGGGCGGAGGCGGAAGGAGCTTGCCGGCTGCTCGCCGGAGGCGCCGGCGCCCGGCAGAAGCTGCAGGGAACGAGGTGGCATGTGAAAAACACTTTAAGTATCTTTCCGGACGTCATCACCGGGCGGCCCCAAACCTCGGTCCACGGCAAACTCTTCGGAGGCGACTCGCTCTTCGAGGTGCTGGCCACGCTCGCCGCGAACCGGGCGAAGAAGTTCACGGTCCTCCCGGTCGAGGGCGACGATGACATGGTCCCACTCGCGAAGACGATCGGCCGCACCCTCACACAGACGCGGCGTGAGGTCCGCAAGCTCGAGTCGGTTGGAGTCATCGAGGAGGTGGAGCGCCGCGGCAAGACCGAGGTGTACGCCGTCGCCGAGACCGAGGTCGCCGAGCGCACGCTCGCGCTCCCGGACGCGCTCGTGGCTCAGCTCGGGGCGTACAGGCGCTGATCCGCGCCGCACGTTCCGGCCGCTGGGCGTCTCGACGCCGTTGGGCTGGCAGTCGTCATGGTTGGTTATCGGGACGGCAGGACGAGCCGGTTGAGCTGCGCCTGTGCCTTGCGCAGGAGCTGCTTGTCAGGGTGCTGGGTGGCGAAGTAGACGCGGACGTCGATGTCCCAACGGTTGACGACGCCCCACTTGGGTCGCTGCTGCACGTTCGCGGCGGGCTGGCCTTCCCAGCCGTGGTCGACGCGGAAGGTCGAGAGCCGCAGCGGCCATTGCATCTCGCGACAATCCGGAGGACACTCCGTCGCGGGCCTTACTTTGGACCGATGTAGCGTTCGCGCTGATGGTCTCAAGCGAGCAGACGATCCGCGACCGTATCGTCGCGGTGCTCAGCAGCCTCGGGCGCGTGAGCGACCACGCGGGCGAGGAGACGCCGGACGGCGTCCAGGCTGACTTGACGAACCTGCGGGCAGCCGTTCGCGAACTCCAGCAGGCTGTCGTCGCCCTCGCCGAGGAACTCGACAAGCGAGCGTAGCTGGCAAGGCGGTCGCGCAACCGCGTACGGTTTGGCTGTGATCATCGATGCCACCGCCGCTGCTCGTCACGCCGATCCGGAACGGGTACGGGAGTGGCTGGCGGAGCAGCGTGTTTTCATCTCGAGCGTGATGGGCGATACGGCTGCGGAACGCCGTTCAGTCGCGGGCGTCATCGAGAAGCTCGGTGCGAGGCCCGTGTGGTTCGAGGAGTTCGGCCGGGACGCTGACGCTGAAGAGGCGTATCTCACGGAGGTCGACGCCTCGACGATCTACATCGGCATCCTCAACGAGCTCTACGGACGCCCGAACCCACCCGAAGGTGACTCCGCGACCGAGATGGAGTACCGCCGGGCGCGCGAGGGCGGCAAACGGGTCAACGTGTACGTTGCCGCCGCTCCGGCAAGGGAAGGGGCGCTCACACGATTCATCGAGCGAGTCCGTTTCTTCATTACGACCGAGGGCTACAGCGACCCGACTGACCTGGCGCGCCGCGTCCGCCGACGGCTGGAAGAACTCGCCGCAGAAGCACTTTCGCCCTGGGTAAAGCTTGGCGACTACGTCTTCCGCGCCGACGAGATCGTGGACGCCGGCGGGACGCTCGCGATTCGCGCGCGCGTATCGGAGGACATCGCTCACGAGCTCGAAACTCGGCGCGACCGCCGCTACGGACGTGAACGTCTGCGCTTCGTGTCACGGACGCGCGTTGCCGACGGCGAACTTGCGGGTGTGGAGCGCACGACTCGTGCCGCCGGCGCCGAGGAGCTCACCATCACGCTCGGCAACGTGCAGCCGCCACAGGGAGATGGAATGCGCGCCGGCACGAGCGGTCACAGCGCCGACGAGCTCGTCGAACTGGGCATCCGCGCCCTCTTCCTCGGAGCGCCGATTCCGGATCAGATCGGGATGCTCGGCTTCATGACCAACTCAGGCATCAACGAGGATGACCTGCGGCAGTCGTACTACCTGCCGAACGAGTTTGCGGAGGCGGTCGTGAGGCTCGTCACCGCCGACGGACTCGTCGGCAGCGGAAACGCGCGGCGGGTGGTGTCGCTCTCGCTCGGCCCGCGGAACGGCCAAACGCGACGCATCGCGCTCGAGTGGGAAGACCCACGCACGTACACGAACGTGGAGCCGGCGCGCCGGATCGTCGAGGGCGAGTGGCGCCAGCCCTAGCGAGCCTGCGTTTGGAGAGCGGCCTTTGAGTCCTAACGAAGACAGCGGACGCGGCCGGTGACCTCCGCGTGGAGCTGTGCGACTTGAGCGGACCGCGTCGGTTCGGACGCGGGACTCGCGAGCAGTTGTCACAGGTTGATGTCGGGTAGCGGCCGTGACGGTAGCACGGTTGTTGACAGGTGTCTTCGGTGCTTCCCCGGTCGATTGAGGACATCGGGTGTGCGAGTAGTGATGTTGTCCGGTCTGTCCTCGCTTGGAAGGTTTGCTGATGCATGTTCGTTCGCTGCTCGCGTTGGTTGTGGTTGCCGTTTCGTTGGCGTTTGTTCCGCTTGCCTCGGGTAAGGCGGCGAGTTGCGGCTATTGGGGTTGCGAGGTGACGTTTACTGTCACGCAGGTTTCGTACTCGTCGGGTCCGACTGGTAACCCGCCCGATCTGGGCGGGACTGCCGAGTGGAAGATCACGCCGGCCTCGCTCGACTCGTGTTCGGTTGAGAATCCCCTGGTGACGATCACGGGCGCGAACGCGGGTGCCGACGTGGCCTCTGTGAGGCAGGGTGGGTCAGTCTACGTTTCTTACACCGGGACGCACGCCGGTGTAGACACGGTCAGGATCGGCGTCACCAACTCGGCCTGCTACGGCTTTGGCCCGTATTCATGGCAGTACGCGGGTCGGACCACCTATCGGATCGGATGGCAGGACATTGCTCCGACGAGGGGCGATTGCAACACCCCGAGGCCTCCGCCGGGCGCGCGCAGCAGCGTGACCTTCTGGACTATCTATAGGCGGACCTGCGTCGACGATCCCGTCGATGAGTCGGCGGGCAGTTACGGGACTGCGGTGACCGACGCAACCGTTGCCTCGCCGGGGATGCCGTTTGCGTTCACGCGCTCCTACAACTCGGGCGATGCTTCGCAATACGAGTTGGGGTACGGCTGGCATGAGCCATACGGCTCCTACATTGTGGTCAATACGGCCGTCAGTCCGAATACGGCGACCGCGACGATCGGCACCGGTCAGCAGATTCTCTTTACGAAGCAGTCCGACGGCACTTGGGCGGCACCGGCGGGGACGACCGCGACGCTCGGTTACGCCGGCAGTGTCTACACGCTGACCGACGTGAACCACGTCAAGTGGCAGTTCTCGAGCACCGGGATGCTCACCGACATCATCGATCGCAACGGCAACACCACCACCGTGTCCGGCTGGCTGCATTGGCCGACCGGTGTGACGCTGAGTAACGGCAAGACGATTAACTTCACCACTAACGGAAGCGGCCGGATCACGAAGATCACGCTGCCTGACAGTCGGACGGTCAGCTACACCTACAGCAGTGCCGGGGATCTTGCGACGGTCACCGATCTGCGTGGCGGGGTCACGAGCTATACCTACAACTCCTCGCATCAGCTTCTGACCGTTACCGATCCGCGAGGTCATGTGGTTGTCACGAACGTGTACGGCGACTATGGGCGCCTCGCCTCCCAGACCGACGCCATGGGGGAAACCACCACCTATTCCTTTGATCCCGGTGGTTGCCTCGACGACGGCTGCACGATCGGGCCGGCGACGGTAACCGTGGCCGACCCGCGCGGCAACAGCTGGCAGGACACCTACAGCGTCGATGGGCTGCTGCTGGCACAACGCGACCCGCTCGGCGACACTTCCGGCTACAGCTACGACGCCACCAGCCAGCTGCCGCTGAGCTACACGGACCCGCTCGGAAACACGGTCAGCTACTCCTACGACAGCCGCCAGAACCAGACGCAGACGACGCTGCCCGGCTCGATCACGACCGGCGCCACCTACGACGGCAGCGACAACCAGCTGACCTCGACGAACGGGCGCGGCTATGCGACCTCGTATACCTATGACACGCACGGGAATCCGACGTTGGTCAGCCAGCCGGGCGGCGACACGATCGGGATGGCCTACAACAGCGCCGGCCAGCTGACGGGTGTCACCGATCAGGCCGGGAAGGCGAGCGGCTACGGCTACGACAGCGCCGGCAACCTGACGAGCGCGACCACCCCGGTCGGGAACAAGACCACCTACGGGTACGACTCGGCCGGCCGGCAGACGTCGATCGTCGACCCGCGCGGCAACGTTACCGGCGGGAGTCCGAGCGCGCACACGACCACGATCGCCTACGACGCCGGCGACGAGGTGACAAGCGTCACCGACCAGCTCGGCCACACCACCACCAAGAGCTACGACGCCGACGGGAACCTGACCAGCGTCACCGATCCGAACAGCCACACCTGGTCGTACAGCTATGACGCCGACAACCGGCTGACCGTGGTGACCGCTCCGGACCTGTCGACGACGACGTATGCCTACGACCAGGTCGGGAACCTGACCTCGCGCACCGACGCGAACAACAACGCCACGCTATATGCGTACGACGCGGCCAACCGGCTGATCACGATCACCGACGCGCTCAACCGCACCTGGACGCTCGGCTACGACGCAGACAGCAACCTCATCTCCGTCACCGTCCCCTCCGGCGGAACGATCCACTACCTCTACGACACGCTCGGCCACCGGACCTCCACCACCTACAGCGACAGCACGCCGAGCGTCAGCTGGGGCTACGACCCTGACGGTAACGTCAGCTCGATGACCGACGGCGCCGGCACCGTCAACGACAGCTACAACCAGCTCGACCAGCTCACTCAATCCACCCGGGGCAGCGACACCTTCGCCTACACCTACGACGCGGTCGGCCGGATCGCTTCCCGCATCTACCCGGACGCGACCGCCACCAGCTACGCCTACACCGACGACGGAAACCTCGCCTCCGCCACCACCGGCAGCAACGTCGCCAGCTACCAGTACGACCCGGCCGGCAACCTCACCCAGACAACACTCCCCAACGGCGTCGTCGAGGCCAACACCTACAACGCCGCGTCACAATTGACCCAACTGAACGACGGTTTCCGCACCTTCGCCTACGGCTATGACCCGGGCGGAAACGTCAGCTCCCGCACCGTCGCAGGCGTCACCGACACCTACAGCTACGACAGCCTTGACCGGCTCACCGACATCAGCGGCGGACTCACCCTCCACTACGGCTACGACCCGGTCGGCAACCGCACCAGCATGACCGACTCGACCGGCACCACCAGCTACAGCTACGACCACGGCGACCAGCTCCAGACCGCCACCAACACGGGCGGCACCACCGGCTACGGGTTCGACCAGAACGGCAACGAAACCACCGCCGGCCCCTGGAACTACACGCTCAACCTCGCCGGCCAGCTCACCGGCGCCAGCAACGGCTCCAGCTCGGCCAGCTACAGCTACGACGGCGCCGGCAACCGGCTCAGCTCCACCGTCGGCAGCTCGACCACCAGCGACCTCTGGGACAACAACTTCACGCTCCCCCAGCTCGCGCTCGAGACAGATTCAAGCGGCAGCCTCATCCGTCGATACACATACGGCGACAGCCGCATCTCGATGACCACACCATCCACCACCGCCTACTACAGCACCGACATGCTCGGCACCGTCACCGACCTCAGCGGCACCAGCGGCAGCCAAACCGGCCAATACGACAACAACCCATTCGGGGACGGCGCTACAGCAACCAGCGTTGACCCCTCGGTCGCCGGAAACCCGTACGGCTACGCGGGCGAATACCAAGACCCGACCACCGGCCTCTACAACCTCCGCGCGCGCCAATACGACCCCACCACCAGCCGCTTCACCACACCCGACCCACTCGCACCACAAAATCACGCAAGCACCTACACCTACGTCGCCGATAACCCCCTCAACTACACCGACCCCAGCGGCATGAAACGCGGCGATACTTGCAGTAGCTTCTTGTGCATCGTTACGAACAGCGGTTTCTATCAGAAGTTGGGGAAAACAACGATCGCCGCGGGGACAGGATGTCTCGTTGGAGCGGCCTACGGTTCCGACTTGATTGCCAGCCCAGCCGGCTTAGGGGTCGCCATCATCGCCGGCCCAGAGGCCACTCTGTTGCTGCCCGCGATAACGTGCGTCGCCTCAGCGGCAGGTGGCGCAATATTGACCAACAACGGCTACGACGGGCCAGACCCAACTGACGGCGGTATTCCACCCGACTGGACTCCGTAAGTCGAACGCTATAGCCGGAGTGAGCATCCGCCGATAACACCAGTTACCAATGTCAACAGCAGGGTGAGGTAGCGATCGCGTGAGTACCGGACAACGTAGATATTTGCCATATGTTCTTGGCGGCAGCTCGCTGATGATTCTGAGCCTGCTGCCTCGCCTCAATCATTCAAGTACTGTCCTGCTCGTTTCCGGCGCAGCCCTGGCGTCCGTCGGGCTTCTACGAGTTCGGCCTCGCCGTGCTAGCGCGACAGCGTCAAGGGCAGGTCTCGCGTTCGTTGGGATCTTGCTGGCAGCGATCGGGATCTGCGCGGCGGCAGCGCTCTTTGTATTCCTTGCGTTTGGGCAATACGAGAATGCGACAATTGCCGGCTTCGCGTTTATCGTGTCCCCATACTTCCTCTACATGGCCTATCTCGTGCTGTGGCAGGCCGTATTCCGCACAGACGCACCTTTCGCATCAATGCTCCGCCGCATAAGTGCGCAGATGGCGAAAAAGCTCCTACGCCCCCTGTAGAAGCCCAGTCCAAGGCCGCGGCCAGGTCAGAGGCCGTGAGATGGCCGTCGAGCGCAAGACCGAGCACAAGATTCAGAACAAGTGTTTCGGCACGGGGATGATGGTGTTCGCGGTGGCGGGCCCCGAAGCCGGGGGGACGGCAGTCCTTGGATGCATAGTCGTAGGGGCGGTCTTCGACATCGCAGCGGAACGTGCGAGGCAGAAGATCGTGAACCGCGGCGAGGGAGGCTAGACCGCGATGTTGCGCTGGCTCATAACGACGACCGAGGTACGGAAGCGGCCCGTGAGGGTGATCGCTTCCATGATGATCATCGCGTTCCTGGTGCTAGGAGTCGGTGACTTCTATGGCGCCGGCACCCACAGTTTCGGCACCGCTAGTGCCATCGGAGGAGGATGCGCGGTCATGGCCGGCTTGCTAACTGCACGTGGCCTCTGGCCGGACTACTTCGCCCGGTCGATGCACACGGAAGCGCGGTGGGTTTTCGCTCGGCGGATCTGGCTCTGGCATTGGCCGCTAGTGCTACTTGCCATTTCGTTGGCCCTACTTGGATTTGGGATCTCGGCTGGGAGTGCAGGTGTTGCATTTAGCGGGCTCCCCTTCATGGTTCTCGCCGCGCTGTTCGTACTCGCGCATAGACTGTCACGACGTTAACCTCGTGAGGTCAGAACGGCTCGGCTCCTCAGCCGTTCACGACGTCTATGGGTGTGGAGCCGGCGACGAATGCGGCCGCGATCCCGCTCTGCTCGCCGAGCGCTGCGGCGGCTTGGTGGAGTTCGCTGTCGGCGACGTGTGCGTAGCGGCTGACGGTGGAGAGGTCGGCGTGTCCGAGGTAGGCGGCGACGAGGCGTGCGTCTGCAGTTTGCTGGCGCAGCCAGGTGGCCGCGGTGTGGCGAAGCGTGTGGGCGCTGACGGACTTTTCGATCCGGGCTCGCTCGGCGGCGCGGCGGATGAGCGTGGCGAGAATCGTCGAGGTCAGCCGTCTTCCCGCCAGCCCGCAGAACACCGGATCGCCGCTTGTCGGACGACGCGTCGTCTGCTGGCGGCGGAACTCGTCTGCGAGCGCTGGCGGTAGCGGCTGGCGGCGGGGCTTGCCTCCCTTGCCGCGGCGCACGAGCAGCGAGGGGCGGTCGCTGTCGAGCTGGAGGTCGCTCCAGTCGAGCGCGAGCAGTTCCGCGCGACGGAGCCCTGTTGAGACGAGCGTGAGCAGGACGAGCCGGTCTCGTTCGGCGAGGCCGGGGCGGCGGCGCAGGGGTGCGCCCGCTGCGTCGAGCATGCGAGCGAACTCGGCGTGGTTGAGCCAGTCGGCTTCCTGCTGCGGCTTGCCCGGTGGCTCCAGGTCGAGGAAGGGGTCGGGGACGCCGGAGCGCCGGCTGAGCCAGCGGAAAAAGCGGCGCAGCATTGTGAAGCGGCGGTAGTAGGTGGCCTCGGCCGGGTTGCGGCGGCGGCGGTAGTCGTTGAGGTAGGCGACGATCGTCTCCTCGCAGAGGGGCGCCGTCGCCTGCCCGGAGCGGTCGAGGAAGGAGAGCAGGTCGTCGAGCGCGACGCGGTAGGCGGAGATCGAGCTGGCGCTGCGGTTGGCGCTGCGCAAACGGCGTAGCCAATCCTGGCGCGCCTGCTCGAGCGACACGGTCCGGGGTCGGATCTGGGGGAGGTCGATGCCGAGGTCGGAGAGCGAGGCGGCCATGATTGCGAAGGGCGGGCGGGGATCGCCCGTGCCGCGCGCGTCGAGCAGCGCCTGCTGCATGCTGGTGAGCGCCACCCGGTCAGCAGGCCGGAGCGCTTGAGCGGGGAGATTCGCCGGCGTTTCGATCGGCCGGATCAGGTCGGTGTCGTCGTCGCGTGCGCGGCGTTCGGACAAGGGCTCTCCTTTCGGTGGCCGGTGACTGTCAGCGGCTGCGGCGCGGCGGGCGCGTGTGCCGCCAGTGCGCGTGTGAGCCGTAGCCGCCGATCTCGTCGTCGTGGGGCGAGCTGGCGGGGGCATGCTCGCCGTGGCGGAGCGTGGTGGCGTCGCGGTCGTCTGTGATCTCGAACCGTGGCGAGGGCCCGCGGTGTCTGAGCTGGTCGATCAGCCGGCTTGCTTGCAGCCGGGTCGCGGGCGGGATGAAGCTGACGCCGCGGCTGTAGGCGAGCTGCTTGATGTAGGCGAGCTGTCGATGGGTGGCTGGGTCCTCTGCGGCCATCTTCTCCTCCTGTGGTGGTGCCGGATGGAGTCGCGGGCGGCGGCTTGCGCAGTCCGGCGTCACGCGCCCTGTGGGCGCGGGAACCCCGTAAGGGTTGACGCCGGGCGAGCAAGCCGCAGACTGGCCGCGGCTCCGGCACCGCCCGGGAGAGGCATAGCCGCTTGCAGCATCTGACCGCATCGCGCCGCATCAGGTTGACTCGGCGCGTGTGCTCTTTCGGCGTCATCGACCTCTGGCTGCTGCAGGCGGCGGAACTGTTCGTCCGCCGGGAAGACGGCGAGCGGATGCTCGCCGAGCTGCTCCGGGACGAGACGCACTGGTGCGGTCTGTTTCGGGTCGAGCCGATCGAGCTCGCCGAAGTCGGTCGGAACTGACGCAGTCGTAGCGGCGGACAGGGCGCGTCTCTCAGTAGAGGATCTGCCAGGCGAGCTCGGCATCGCAGCCGCGGTCGAGCAGCTCACAGGCGCGGTGGAGGTCGACGTCGTGGCGGGCGGCGAGCAGGAGTGCCTCCCGCTCGGACCAGCCGGCGGCGAGCAGCTGGCGAAATCGCCAGTCGTCGACGGTCGGCTCGACCGGGTCGTTGTCGGTGTGGAGCTGGGTGCTCATCGGGTTCCTCCTTCGCGTCGAAGTGCTCCGAGGACGTCGTCGGCGGAGGTGAACGCCGTCGCGTAGCCGTGGCGGAGGAGGTCGTTGGTGCCCTCGGAGAGCAGGGAGGTGATCTCGCCGGGGACGGCGTAGATCGGCCGGCCGATCTCCATCGCCAGGTCGACGGTGATGAGGGCGCCGCTTCGGTTGCGGGCCTCGACGATCACGACCGCGTCGGCGAGCGCGGCGATGATGCGGTTGCGGGCGGGGAAGCGCCAGGGGGCGGGCTCGACGCCGGGCTCGTACTCGGAGAGGAGGCCGCCGCTTGCGGAGATGCGGCGGGCGAGGTCGGCGCGGGCGGCGGGGTAGTCGCGGTCGATGCCGCAGCCAAGCACCGCGACGGTGAGCCCGTCTGGGTCGAGGGCGCCGCGGTGTGCTTCGCCGTCGATGCCGCGTGCGAGCCCGGAGACGACGGTGACACCGGCCGAGGCGAGGTCGCGGGCTAGCGTGCGCGCGACCTGGGCGCCGTAGCCGGAACAGGCGCGGGCGCCGACGACTGCGACGGTGGGTGCCCGGAGTGCCTGCTGGATCTGGCCGCCGCGGGTGTACAGGTGCTCCTTCGGCGGGTCGGGGAGCTCGCCGAGTCGGCGGTCCCAGACGCGCCCGATGCCGGTGGTGGTAGAAGCCATCGTGTGTGTCTCCTTTGCTGGGAGAGGGCGGCCGGCCGGGGCCGCGAGCCCCGGCCGGCATAGGTGCGGGGCTAGGCCGCCTCGGCCGTGTCGGCCTGGTTGTCCGCCTGCCGCTTGGCGGCAAGGTGGCGGGGCAGGACGGGCTTGGCGAGCCGGTCGAGGATCGCCGGGATCTCGACGCTTGCCCCGTCGCCGTAGCGGCCGGGCAGCTCGTAGAAGACGCGCCTGGACTGTGGAAGCGCGTCCTCGTCGGCGGCTTGTGCGGCAAGCAGCGCCTGCAGCAGCCGGCCGATCACCTGCTCGGGGCTGCGGGCCCGCTCGATCTGCGCGTACAGCTGCTCCGCCGCCTCGTGCGACTCCGGGTAGCGGGTCTTGTCGACGGTCTTGCCGCGCGAGGCGAACGGCTCCACGATCTGCCAGTCCTCGCGCACGTAGCGGAGACCGCGGCCGGCGAGCTTGTCCGCGTCGCGGTCGAGAATCAGCAGCGCCAGCAGCTTCGCCACCGGCGTGGTGATCTTCGGGGCGTCGTAGCGGAGCTGCAGCTTGCGGCCGAGCTCGAAGTTGGCCGCGGTGGCGGCCTCCTTCGCCTCGCTGCGTTGCTGTCGCTCTTGGCGGCGCCGCTCCGCCTCTGCCTGCTCGCCGCCGTCGCCGGCCTGCGTGGACTCGGCGCGTTTGGCGGTGTCGCGCTGACGCTGCTTGGCCTGCTTTTCGAGCTTGTCGAGCTGGATGCGCACCCGGTCGGCGATGAAGGCGGGGTCGGTGATGTAGGCGTGCGACCAGAAGCGGTCACGCTTGATCTCGAGCAGGCAGCCGTAGCCGCGAGCCGCATCCGCTTCCTCCTGGGCGAAGCGGAACCCGACGGGCTCGGCGAACGCCTGGACGCGTTCGCGGATGTCGTCGCAGCCGTCCGGAAGCGGCAGGCTCTCGAGCGTGTAGGACTGGTAGCTGCTGACCGCGAGTGCGAGCGGCTGCGGGTCGGGCCACTGGTAGTCGCCGAGGCAGCCGATCAGCCGCTCCGGCCGCTCTTCCAGGTCGGCCGCCTCGGCGTGCCCGTCGGCGACCAGCTGGACGCAGCAGGTCGCGACCGGCTCGCTGATCTTGGCCATCGCGATCAGCTGCTTGGCCGAGCGGACGGGGATGACACCGCCGGCGACGTGTTGCTGAATCTGCTCCGGCAGTTCGAGCAGCCGCAGCCGCTCGTTCACGTAGGCGGGCGACTTGCTGACCCGCTCGGCCAGCTGCTTCTTCGAGAGGCGGCCGCTGCTGAGGATGGTCTGGAAGGCGTGTGCCTCCTCGACCGGGTTGAGGTCCTGCCGGTGCAGGTTCTCGTCGACGGCCAGCTCGATCGCCGCACTGTCGGCGTCGCGGATCGTGACCGGCAGCCGGGTGAGGCCGGCGAGCTTTGCGGCCCGGTAGCGGCGCTCGCCTGCGATCAGCGTGTAGCCGCCCTCGGCGCAGGCGGTGACGACGAGCGGCTGCAGCACGCCGTGCTTTGCGATCGAGGACGCGAGCTCGGCGAGCGCCTGCTCGTCGAAGCAGCGGCGCGGGTTGGCGCCGTCTGCGACCCGGATCTCGCGCAGCGGAACCAACCGGATCTGCGGCTCGGGCGTGGTGGTGGTGCTCATGACCCTCCTTGGGGTCGGGGCGCCCAGCCCGGGGAGGCTGGGCGCCCGGTTTCCCGCGGCCCGCTTGGCGGGCGCGGCCTGTGCGCTCGGCCGATCAGCGAGCCGCGAAAGCCGTCCTGTCACGCACCCAGCGGGTGCGGGAACCGCCGCAGGCGGTTGACAGGCGGCGTCGCGGCCGCAGGCTCGAAGCGCACAGGAGGTCGCCCGCAGGAGCCGCGAGAACGAGCACGGGTGGAGCCCCGGCCGGAAGTGCACCGGGGCTCCGTGCTGCGAACTGCATGCGGTTACGCGTCGGCGGGCTCGAGTTCGGGCTGGGCCTCGACCTGGACACCGTTCTTGCGGGCGTCGAGGAACTCGACGTTGTCGGCGACGACGTAGTGGCGCTGCCGCTTGGAGCCGTCCTCGGTCTGCCACTGGTCGTGGGCAATGCGGCCGGTGACCGAGACGCGGCGGCCCTTCTCGAGATGGGCGTCGCAGGCTTCGGCGAGCTTGTTCCAGGCCTCGACGTCGATGAAGACGGGGGTGGCGTCGCGGTTGAAGCCGGGGACTGCGAGCCGGATCCGGCAGACGCTCTTGCCGGTCGGGGTGGTGTCGGCCTTGGGGTCGGCGGTGAGGCGGCCGATCAGCTGGACGGTGTTCATGCTGTGTCTCCTTTCGAGACGGTTGGGCGGGATGCCGAGAGAGCTGCCGCCCGCCGATCCGGCGACGGTGCAGGGAGCTAAGGGGGTACCCCCACCCGCAGGGCGCCCCGCAAGGGGCGCATCCCGATCAGGGATGTGGGGGAGCGACCGTGCGCAGGCGCCGGGCGGCGGGCAAGGTGATCGAGGTCATCAAGGCCGACTGGCAGGAAAGGCGAGACCAGCGGCTGAACACCCGGCTCGTCGCCGCGTCATGGACCGCGAGTCAGGCGACGGCCGGTTTGGCGTCCGGCCGGGTACGCAGGCTCGCCAACGGCGGTGCGGGAGCGATCTGGAGTTTCATCGCCAGGCCGGAGCCGATCGCGAAGCACTGGCCGGGCGCGAGTCGCCGCACGTCGTTGGGGTCGGCCCGGTACTCGTCCTCGACGCGGGTGGAGCCGAGGCCGGTGAAGGCATCGCCGTCGAGCTGACGGGTGGTGAAGGGGACACGGCGGGTGCCCCCGGCCCGCACGAACTGTTCCGGCGTCGCCATCCCGTGCAGCAGGATCGTCTGGGCCGAGCCGATGATCCTGGCCGCCGCCTCCGGGCTACCCATCCCCTCCGCGAGCTGCGGGCAGAGCACCGCGGCGACGCCGAAGCCGCGCGTCCGCTCGACGACGTCGACAAGTCCCTGTCCTGCCTGCGCGATCGCCGAGAACTCGTCCACGATCAGCAGCACCCGCTGCGAACGCTGCTTGCGCCCGACGGCCCACTGCGTGAACTCCTCGACCAGGAAGCGGGCGAGGTAGCCGGCCTCGTGCTTGAGCCGGAGACCGTCGAGCAGGAAGTAGGCGCTGTCGAGCTCGTCGAAGGCGACCCGACCGTCGAGCGCGCCGGCGACGGTGGTGAAGAAGGCGGCGTAGCGGGCGCGGATCCCGTCCAGCTGCTCCTTGGGCAGCGCGGCGATCTCGGCCAGCGCGAGCGAGCCCTTCGGGTGCAGCTTGAGCAGCGCGTTCCGGTGCAGACGAACGAGCAACTCCGCGGAGCCGCGGGGCGGGCCGCTCGGGTTGTCGCAGGCGAGCCGGATCGCGTTGACGGCCAGGTCGCGGTAGTAGGCGCCGCCGCCCTCGTCGGCGAAGTCGATCAGCTGTAGCAGCCGCCCGGCGACCTCGGCGGCGCTGCCGCGCCAGCCGTCGTAGGGTTGGTCGGGGAAGAGCCAGACCCGGCGGCCGGCGTCGTTCATCAGCGCAGCGAAGCGAGCCATCGTCTCGCGGTCGCCTTTGCCGTCGACGTAGACGATGGTCCAGTCGCTGGTTCGGGCGAGCGAGTCGGCGACCCGCAGTACCGTCTCGGTCTTCCCCGAACCGGTCGCGCCGGCCACGAGCAGATGGTGGGAGAGCCTCGGCAGCGGCAGGTAGACGCGGCCGCGGCGCACCGGCAGCAGCTTGTCGCCTGCCAGCCGGTAGCCGAGAAAGAGCCCGGCCGTATCGGTGGGCATCGCCGACGTTGCGGCGGCCTTGCGGGCGAGCCGGCGCTCCGTTCGCGCTCGCGTCCGCCGTTCCGGCTCGCCCTCGGCGAGCCCGAGTTGCGAGGAGTCCTGGCGGAGCACGATCAGCAACGCGAGCAGGGGGGCGGCGGCGGTCGTTGCGAGCCAGGCAGGCCAGAGCTGCGGCCAGGCGGCAAGCAGGGCGCGGCCGGGGTGGGCGGCGAGGCCGCCGTGTGCGGCGGCGAGCGCCTTGCTGAGATGACGCTCGACGAACCGCCGCAGCAGAAAGCCGGCGCCCGCTCCCGGCAGCGCCGCCGCGCCGAGCCAGAGCCGCGAACGGAAGCGCGCGGCATGGGCGAGGGCAGCAGCTGCGGCGAGCGTGAGCGGCCCGAGCGCGAACATCGCGAGTGTGAGCAGGGCGACCTCGAGCGCGCTCCCGTCTGCGCCGGGCCGTGCGGAGCGACCACTCATCCAAGTAGCGCGCTCGCGCGCGGCGGGTAGGGGTGGACGGTGATGTTCTGCCGGGGCACCCCGGCGGCAAGCTCGCGAAGGGTCGGCACAAGCGGGGCGGCGCCGAAGTACCAGACCTGGTCGTAGCTCTCTGCCAGTTCTTCGAGCAGCACCTCGAGGCGGGCCCGGCTCTTCAAGCTCAGCTCGACCTCGATGGCGATCCGTTCGCGGCCGGTGTCGAGGAGCCCGTCGGGCAGATGCGCGCGGTCCTGCAGGCCGGAGCGCAAGCTCTTGGCGAGCGAGCGCTCGCAGACCCAGGCGCCGAGGCGAAGCTGCTGCTCGAGCAGCAGCCGCACCTCGGTCACCGCCTCGATGTGCCCGGCCAATGCGGCGTTCGGCCGCCAGGTCCGGTACGGCGAGCCGATGATGCGAGCGCCTGCCCCGGTCAGCCAGACAAACGACGGCCCGTCGGCGGTGAGCTGTCTGCTTTCGACCCAGCCTGCCTGCCGCCAGCGGTCGCGCAGCCAGCGTCCGGTCCGATGCGTCCGCCCGATCAGACGAGCAAGCTGATCGACGCTGACCGCGTACTGCTCCGCGATCAGACGCAGCATTCGCCCGTCCCGTTCCGACAACCTGACGCTGCCCGAATCGGCCCTCTTCTTCCGCCGCCGTCCGCGAACCTCCTTACCTGCCACGGTGGACGAGCTCACCTTTCTCCTTCCGACAGTCCTCCGCTTTTGACCTTCTTGTTGTTGTTGTCGCTGTTTCTTTTGCTTCTTCTTCAGAGAGATTGGTTGGTGCCCCCGCTCCCGCTCTTGCAGTTGGCTTGTGCGCTGCCCGGTTCCTGACCACTCCATCTCCAGCACTGCTGGAGGTAGAGAGGGAGTGGTCAGGAACGAGACGCCGCAGGCGTAGAGAGGGCAGCGCACCCTTGAAGCGGCATGGTTGAGCGGGAGCGGGGGCCACCAACTTCCCGGGCTCGACTGGCAAGCGGGCTGGCAGCGCAACCCAGGCCGAATGCCAGCCCGCTTGCCAGCTTGCTGAGACGCCTAGCACGTGTGATGCTCTCTCAGCGTGCCAAACTAACTATGTATAAACATCACTTCTGATGTTTTAAAGCTTAGAATAGCTCTTTCACATCGAAAAGCACGTGTTGTATGTCTAGAGTGTGTGTGATACTCTAAATCATAGTTGATGTGTAGTAGTAGATTTGGAGCGTTAGCAATCAGGAGTGATGGTCAATGATGATCAATGGGCAGTTGACGGATGAGGCGGTGCTGGAGGAGGTTGGCCGCCGGATCGCGCGGGCCCGCCTGGAGCGGAACATCGGGCAGGCCGAACTGGGTGCCGAAGCCGGTGTCGGAGTGGCGACGGTGCAGCGGCTGGAACATGGCCGCTCCGTGGCTTCGACAAGCCTGATCCGTGTTCTGCGCGTGCTCGGGCTGCTGGAGGCGCTCGACCGCGCCGTGCCCGAACCTCTGCCGAGCCCGATCGAGCAGCTACGCCTGCATGGCCGGGAGCGCCGGCGTGCGGGCCGTCCCCGTTCCTCGAGTGAGGGCGACACCGACGCGGACACATGGCGCTGGGGGGATGAAGGCGGCGGCGAGTGACCGTCGCGGGAGTCAACTTGTGGGGGAGCCGCATCGGCGCCGTCTCGCTCGACGAAGGCCGCGACGCCGCCGTCTTCCAATACACGGTCGAGTTCGCGGCGAGCGGAATCGAAGTCTCTCCCCTGACGATGCCGCTGCGGGAAGACCCGTACAGCTTCCCGGCGCTGAACCCGGTCAGCTTCCACGGCTTGCCCGGACTGCTCGCCGACTCGCTGCCCGACCGGTACGGGAACGCGTTGATCGATGCTTGGCTGGCCCGGCAGGGGCGAAGCGCGGAAAGCTTCGACGCGGTGGAGCGCCTGTGCTACATCGGCCGCCGCGGCATGGGCGCACTCGAGTTCGAGCCGGCGCTCGGCCCACGGCAGACGACGAGCAAGGACATCGCAGTGGATGCGCTTGTCGAGCTGGCGTCGGAGATCCTGACTGAGCGCGAGGAGCTGTCGGTCTCGTTCGACGACGATGAGCGGGAGGAGTCGATGCGGGACATCCTCCTGGTCGGAACGTCCGCCGGTGGCGCGCGCGCGAAAGCGGTCATCGCGTGGAATCCAGCGACGAACGCCGTTCGCTCCGGTCAGGTCGACGCTGGGCCGGGCTTCGAGTATTGGCTGCTCAAGTTTGACGGTGTCCGCGGCAACAAGGACAAGGAACTCGAAGATCCGCAGGGCTACGGCGCGATCGAGTACGCCTACTCCCTGATGGCACGCGCGGCGGGTATCACGATGACCGAGTGCCGCCTGCTCGAAGAGCATGGGCGTCGCCATTTCATGACGCGCCGCTTCGATCGAACGGACGAGGGTGAGAAGCTGCACATGCAGTCGCTGGGCGCGCTTGCTCACTTCGACTTCAACCTGGCAGGCGGCTACTCCTACGAGCAGGCACTGCAAACGATCCGCTCGCTCGAGCTCGGAATGCAGGCGGTCGAGCAGCAGTTCCGGCGCATGGTGTTCAACGTCGTTGCGCGCAATCAGGATGATCACGTCAAGAACATCGCCTTTCTCATGGACCGAGCCGGGCGCTGGCAGCTAGCGCCGGCATTCGATGTCACCTACGCCTACCAGCCGAGCGGCCGCTGGACAAACCAGCACCAGATGACGCTGAACGGCAAGCGCGATGGCTTCACGCTTGCCGACTTCGACGCGTGCGCAAAGAGCGCAGTGATGAAGCGCGGCCGCGCGGAAACGATCCTCGACGAAGTCCGCGACGCCGTCCGGCAGTGGCCCGACTTCGCCGCACAGGCAAACGTGAGCGAGCGGGACGTGCTGCGCATCCAACGCACGCACCGGTTCGTCTTTCCGCAGAGCTGACGCCGCCCGCTCATGGTTAGCTGCTCGGCCGCGTTGCGCCGAGGTAGTCGGGCCAGTGGTAGGGCTCGATGCGGACGAGGGCGCCGGTGTGGGGTGCGTCGATCATCTCGGCCGGGTTGACGAGGATGCCGACGTGGTCGACGTGGGCGGTGTCGGTGCCGAAGAAGACGAGGTCGCCGGCCTGGAGCGGTTCGCCGGGTGGGACGGACGGGCCGGCGTCGAACTGGGCCTGGGCGGTGCGGGGCAGCTGGATGCCGGCGGAGGCGTAGGCGGCCTGGACGAGGCCGGAGCAGTCGAAGCCGCCGGGGCCGTCGCCGCCCCACAGGTAGGGGGTGCCGAGCTGGGCGTAGGCGTAGTCGACGGCGTTCCCCGCCGTCGACGGCTCGCCGGCCGGGGCCGGTGTGCCGTCCGCCGTGGGGGCGTCGGCGGCCTGGTAGGCGGCGGCCCAGGCGAGCACCTGGTCGACGTAGGCGTCGGAGTGGTTGTAGGTGTAGAGCGCCTGGCGCGCGCTGTCGCGGACGTCGTTGTCGACGAGCATGGCGGCGGCGGCGTAGATGGCGTCGCGCGGATCGTCGATGCTTGGGTGCGGGCTGCCGGAGGCCCAGCGGTACTCGGCGAACGTGGCCGGGAGGAACTGCATCGGTCCGACGGCACCGGCCGCGTTCGGTTTCCGGCTGGCGGGGTTGCGGCCGTGGTCGGATTCGACCTTGCCGACCGCCGCCAGCAGCTCCCAGGGCATCCCCAGTTCGGTAGCCGCTTCCTGGTAGAGCGCGAGATAGGCGGGTGGGATGTCGGCGAGCGCGGTGCCGCTGGGCTGGCCGCCGACGCCGCCGCCCATGGCGGCGGCGATCACGAGCACCGGCAGCAGCAGGCAGCAGGCGCTGGCCGCGGCTGCGGTCTTCACGCGGCCGCGAGCTCGGCCGGGTCGCTGGTTGCGAGCGGATGCTCGGCCGGGCTTGCCAGCACCTGCAGGGGGAAGCGGTCGTCGCCGACGACGAAGAGGCCGTGCCCGCGCGGGCAGCTGAGCAGGTAGCGCTGCTCGCCGTCGTTGAGCCGGAAGGCGTCGGCGACGCGTGCGATTGCCTGCGGGGCCTGGCGGAGCAGGATGTGGCTGGCGGCGTTGTTGACGATCGCCTGGCCGAGCTCTGAGGAGAGCAGGTCGCCGGCGTCCTGGGTGATCGTGGTCAGTCCGCACCAGCGCTTGCGGGCGGACTTGGCCAGCCGGTGCAGGAAGGCGGCGCCGGCGGGTTCGCGCATCAGCAGCCAGGCCTCGTCGACCACGACGCAGCGCTTACGGAGCGGCCCCTCGAGCGCGCGCCAGATCGCGTCGAGGCAGAGCATCAGCGCGACCGGCTTGACGCGGTCGGATAGACCGCGCAGGGAGAAGCAGACCAGCTGCCCGTCGGGGCGGACGCCGGTCGGCTTCGCGAAGAGCTGCGAGAGCGAGCCGTCGCTGTAGGGGCCGAGCCGCTCGGCCAGGCGGGCGCCGTCCCGTTGCTGGTGGGCGAGCTGCTGGACGAGGTCGCGCAGCAGCGGCGCCGGGCGTGCGTGCGTGTCGGGGTTGTCGTCGATGCCGGCCGCCGCGTAGCAGGCGCGGGCGGCGCGGTCGAGGGCGGCGAGCTCTCCGCCGCCGAGCCCGCCAGCGAGCAGCTCGACCAGCTCGCCGAGGAAGACCGTCTGCTCGGCGAGCGCCCCCTCGCCGGCGTGGGGGAGGTCGAGCGGGTTGAGCGAGACGGCATCGGGGCCGGCGAGCGGCAGGTAGGCGCCGCCAACCTGCCGGCAGAGTTCGCGGTATTCGTCTTCGGGGTCGACGACGAACACCTGCACGCCCTGGTAGAGGAGGCGGAGCGCTTCGAGCTTGGCCAGGTAGCTCTTGCCGGCGCCGGAGCGGGCGAGGATGACGCCGTTGTAGTTGTCGCGGGCGAAGCGGTCGAAGACGACGGGGGCACCGGAGGCGGCCAGCCCATAGAAGCAGCCGTCGGCTTCGAGCGGCGGGTCGCTGGCGGCGAAGGGGAAGGAGGCGGCGAGCGAGTCGCTGTCGAAGGTGCGGCGCAGCTTGAGCCGGTCGAGGCCGAGCGGCAGCGTGGAGAGCCAGCCGTCGAGCGGACGGAGGCTGGCCGGGATGCAGGTCAAGAGCTGGGCGGCGCAGAGTGCGCGCACGCGCGCGCTCGCCTGCTCGAGCTCGTCTTCGCTGTCGGCGCTGACGGACAGGTAAAGACCGGCGCGGAAGAGGCGGCTCTCGGCGCGGGCGAGCCGGTTGGCGAGCTGGTGGGCGTCCTCGGCGGCGGCGGCGACGCCGAGATCGGTGAGGCTCCCGCGCTCCAACTCGATCCGCCGGGTCGACTCGAAACGGGCGCGCTGCTTGTGCAGCCGCTGCGCGGCGATCTCGGCCGGGAACGGCTCGACGTGCAGCGAGAGCTCGAGCTGGGGTAGCCCGCGCAGCAGCGGCGCGAGCCAGCCGTAACCGACCTCGCGCGGGTAGCCGCTGACGGCGAAGGTGCGCTGCCAGCGCTCGCCGGCGCGGAGCCGGTCGGCGCGCAGCTCGAGCGAGGGCGGGCCGAGCAGACCGTCAGCCGCCATCGTGGGCGCCGCCGGATGTGCTTTGCGGGTGCGGCCGGGGATGCGCATGGATCTCTCCTTGCAGCTGGGAGCCTTCGAGGGGTCCGGGCGGGTCGAGGCTGGCCGCGAGCAGCTGCGCGGCCTCGTCGCCGTCGAGGGCGTGGAGGGCGACGCCGGCGCCGAGCAGCAGCTCGGTTGCGTCGGCGCCGAGGCGTTCGAGCGCGACCTCGGCGGGCTCGCGTCGTCGTTCGCGCGAGTGGAGCACGAGCAGGATGCGGCGGCGGCGCAGCGGCCGGGTCTCGCCGAGCGAGCGCAGGAAGCAGGCGTGGTCGAGCGCCGCCGCACGGAGTTCCGCGGTCTGCGCTTCGTCAGCGCGAGCGAGCCGGTTGGCCTGGGGGGCGAAGCTTGCCGGCTCGCTGCGCACGACGATCTGGACGGCATCGGCGAGCGCGTTCAGGAAGCGTGCGAAGGCGGTGACGAACGCGAGCTGCTCGTCGGGGCTGCGCAGTTCGAAGCTCGTGCCGCGGGCGGTGAGCAGCCGGCAGTGGCTTCCGTCGGCGAGCTGGACGAGCCCGCTTGCGAGCACCCGCCGGATCGGGATGTCGAGTGGGGCCAGCCGCGGCTGGCGGGGGGCGCCGGGCAGCGGGGCCGGGAGTCCCTCGGGGGCGAGCAGCTGCCGTTTCGGGGTAAGGGCGAAGCGCGTGAGGGCGAGCGCGAGCTGGTCGCCGGAGAGTCCGTCGTGGCGGAGCAGGGCGAGCAGGCCGCCGCCGGCGGCGAGTAGCAGCGCCGCTGCGGCGGCGAGCGGTGTCGGCAGCAGCGGGGCGAGCAGCAGGAAGCAGCCGTAGGCGGCGACGGCGGCGCCGGCGAGCAGGGCGAGTTGCTTGCCGGTGAGTCCGAAGGCGAGCCTGTCCTCGAGCTCGACGTCGGCTGGCACCTTGACCGTCGGCATCTAGACCATCCGCCCGAGCAGTCGGGAGGCGGCGTAGACCTTGGCCAGACGGACGGTGGTGCTGCCGCCGCGGCCGCCGACGGCGATCTGCTTGGCCCAGAAGGGGATGCGGACAAGCACGACCAGCAGGCAGAGGCAGAGCAGCAGGTTGACGACGCTGCCGGTGACGGAGAGACCGAGGCTACCGCCGGTGTTGGCGAAGAAGACGCGCACCGCTGCGGCGAGCACGATCGCCTGTGAGACCTGGATCGCGAAGGCGGCGGTGATCGCCCGCCACCACAGCTGGGCCAGCCCTTCGGTCTGGGGGAAGAGATGGCAGAGCAAAAGCAGCGGCGCGGCGCAGACGAGGATGACGACAACCGCCGCCCGGAACAGGTAGAGGATCATCAGCGCCACGGCGGCGACGGCGCAAGCGAGCCCGAGCAGGGTGAGGAAGATGCCGCCGTCGCCGAGCGCGGCGACGACGAACGTCTGCAGCGAGGCGGTGCTGGCGGCCGCGCTGGCACCGTCGCCGAGGAAGGCGGCCGCGAGCGCGTTGCTGATCTCGATCAGCTGGCCGCAGAGGCTGAGGCTGGCGTTGATAACGATGCCGGTGAAGAAGAGACGACGGACGAGGTCCTTAAGCGCGTAGCGGCTCTGCATCGTCTCGTGGCTCATCGCCAGCCCGGCCGCCACGAGCAAGAAGAGCACCAGCAGCGCGTCGGCGGCGATCAGGCTGATCTGCCACAGCCCTGCCACCTGCGGGTTGTCGGCGAGCTGCGGGGTGGCGAGCACGGTCTTGCCGACCAGCTCGAGTGTCGGGTTGAGCGCGTCGAGCACGAGCCCCTTGAACCAGTCGTCGATCGACTGGCGGATCCGGCCGGGCAGGTCCCAGAAGTGCGGATGGCTCGCCTGGTCGCCGCCGACCGTCCCGCCAGCGGGAGTGCCGGAGCTCGGCGGCGGCGGCGGGCCGACCTGGATGCCCGAGCCCGGCGGCGCCGGGGTGGAGGGCGCGGTCGCGGCCGGCGGCGGGGCCGCCGGAGGCGCGGCCAGCGCCTGCGCCGGTAGGGCGAGCGCGAGCGCGGCCGCCGCCCCGGCGAGCAGCAGCCTGGGAGCGCGGCTCATCCGCCGACGATCTTCTGGATGATCGTGACGATCACCGGCGCGAACAGCGCGAAGGCGAAGCCGAGGCCCGCGCTCGAGATCGCGCTCTTCGCCTTCTCCAGCTTGACCGGGTCGCCGCCTGCCATCACGTAACGGAGACCGCCGGTGATCAGGAACACGGTCGCGAGCGAGGCGAGCAGCCCGGTCAGCCAGAGCTTCAGGTTGTCGATCACCGTGTTCAGGTCGGTTGCCGCCTGCGCGTCGGGGGCGACGACGAAGAAGACGAGCGTCGCGTAGGCGCAGGCGGCGGTCAGCGTTCTCCTTCGCATCAGGAGCCCTCCTTCGGTTGGGAAAGCGGTCGGGTGGGGCGACGCCGCTGGCAGGGACGGGTGGACGGGCGCGGGCCGGTATGCGCGGTAGAGGTAAGGACCGCGGGCCTGTGGTTTCGGACATTCGCGCGCAGCGGCGGCCAGCGGCGCAGCGCCTGTTCGGCTCGCTGGCGGCGCTTGAGCAAGGCCTGATAGGAGATGCCCGCGCTGTGTGCGAGGCGGCGCAGCTCGGCGTCACCGAGCCGGGTGCGCAGGATCAGCGCGGCGTCGCGTCTGCGTATGACGCCGGCCGTTATCGCAGCGTGCAGCAACCGGCGCGGCGGCGGCCCAGACGCGGCTCGCTGCGCGGGGCGAACACGTGCGTGCCGGAATGACGGCCCGCGAGCGGCTGTTCTTGCTGCGATCTGCGGGCTGCGTTTGAGTTCGCGGCTGGTGTCGTGCAGGACTTGCAGGACGAGGTTGGCGGCGACGCGGTGCCGGCGCGTGACCGGGTAGGTGCAGATCGCCTCCCAGGCGTGAAAGAGCAGCAGCTCCCACAGCTCCTCTCGCGGCGTCGAGCGAGTGGCGAGCCGCCGCGCCTGCGCCTTCAGCGCGGGCAGGATCGCCTGCAGGACGAACCGGCCCGCCGCCCGATCGTCGGCGGCGAGAACGAGCAGCGCGAGCAGCGGCCCGTCGCTCTGGTCGGGAGCGGCGCCGTGGAGGAAGACGAGCAGTTCCTCGGGGCGCTGGAAGCGCCGAAGCGAGGGCTGGTTCGCGCGCCAGCGCGCGAAAGCAAGTGCGAGCTCGCGTCGCGCGAGCAGCGGCCACTCCTGCTCCAGCTGGGCGACGACGGCGGAACGGCCGGACGATTCCACGGGGGCCTCCTTTGCGCAAGCGAACGGAGGCGCGAAGGTGCCCGAGACCGCTGCCCCGTCACCGCCTGGCGAACCGCCCGCCAGCTCGCCGCCACGCCGCCGCAGCGAGCCGCAGCCGCAGCTTCGATGGGTCGAATCCGTGCTGCCACCTGTCCGAAACGGACAATTGACATTGGTGTCGGGGTGCGGTAGAACGCACACTCGGCCAACGCTGCGGCGCTGATTCTCGAAGGAGAAGGCAGCGCGTGGGGAGTTGTTGGGCAGTAGCCGGGCGGCTCGTGGGCAGTAGTGCCGGGTATCTGGTGCGGCCGTGAACCTGCTGCCGTCCCAGCTCCGCTTCGCCCGCCGCGCGCTGACGACGCCGGCCCGTAACGGGCAGCCACCGCAGCTCGCACCCGCCCGCAAGCCAGGCGGGCGGAGAGGGTCGCTGGCAGCGCTTGCACGACGGCTGGCGCAGCCGTTACCGCTGATCGGCGTCGTGCTGCTGGTGGTGTCGGCGGCCGGCTACATCGCCGTCTCCGCCGGATCGGGCACCCGCGACAGCGAGGTCGTGGTCGCTGCCCATGAGCTTCCATCCGGGACGCGCCTGACCTCGGGCGATCTGCGGCTGGCCACGCTGAGCGCCGACGCTCAGCTGCTCGCGCAGCTCGTGCCGGCGGCGGGCGAGACGGCGCTCGTCGGCCGCCGCCTCGCGACGCCCGTACTCGCCGGACTGCCGGTCGGCCGTGCGAGCGTGGCCGGACCTGGAGAGGGACCGGCAGCGTTCACGCTGACGGTTTCCGACCTGCACGCGCTCGGCGGCGACCTGGCGGTCGGTGACCGGGTGAGCGTGATCGCGACGTTCAGTAGCGCAAGCGGCGCGGCGACCGCACGCGTGATCGGCCGTCACCTCGTGGTCCTGGCCGTCGGCCAGCCGCCCGCGGGCATCGACCAAGCCTCGGCCACGGTGCCGGTCACGGTGGCCCTGCCCGATCCGGGAATCGCCAGCGAGCTGGCGCTGGCCAACAGCGTCGGCAAGATCGACCTGCTCCGCGACGGCGGCAACGCCGCGGCCGTGATCCGCTCCGCCGCAACGGCCGCCAATGGGGCCGCGCCGTGAGCGAACAGCGTCCGGCAGTCCTGCTCGCGCTCAGCCCGATCGTCGAGCAGAGCGTCGCGCCGCTGCTGTTCGGTGAGCAGGCGGCGGTCAGGGTGGTGGCGAGTCTGCTCGAGCTGGTCGCACTCGAGCGCACGCTGCACGACAGCGGCACCGATGCGGTGGCGCTGCTCGTCTCGGCCGACCTGGCCGGCCTCACGCCGGGCCTGCTCGGCCGCGCCCGCTCGCACGGGCTACGGGTGGTCGGAATCGCGAGCGAGGACGCCGACGCCGCGCTTCTCCGCGAGCTGCCGCTGGACGCCGTCCTCATCGCGCCGATCGACGGACCCGGGTTGCAGGCGGCGATCCACACGTCGATCCCGAGCGGGAACAACGGCACCGCGACCGCGGCGCCGACGCCACGGACGCGCGGCCGGGACCGGCAGGGAACGGTGCTCGCGGTCGTCGGTAGCCGCGGCGCACCCGGAGCGAGCGAGCTGGCCGGCTCGCTCGCCGCGCTCGCCTCCCCGGGCTGGCGGGCGCTGCTGGTCGAGCTGGACCTGCTCGGCGACGGCGGCTTGGCACTGCGGCTCGGCTGCGACCCCGCACAGGGATCACTCCTGGCGCTGCTGCGCGCAACGGCGACCGGCGAGCCCGCACTCGGCGAGCTGGTCGGGCGCTGGCTCGTCAGCCGCAGCGGCTGGCCGCCGGTGCTGCTCGCACCCGCTGACCCCGGGCAGGTGATCGCCGAACTCGACCAGCCCGGCGCGATCCGAACCGGTCTGGAAGCACTCGCAGACGCCTACCCGCTGGTGGTCGCCGACATCGGCTTCCTGCTCTCATTGCCGGGCGGCGTGGGAGCGGTCGGGCGCTGCCATCGCGAGGCGTTGCTCGCCGCCGACGCCGTTGTGCTGACCGTGGGTGCGCACGAGGCGCAGCTCGACGCAGGGCTGGCGCAGCTTGACCTGCTCCTCGACGAGCTGGACATCCCGCGGGAGCGGATCCGCGTCGTCTGCAACGGTGTCGGTGGACCGGGCGCGATTCCGCGCCTCCAGCTCGAGCAGACGCTGACGATCGGGCTGCGCGAGCGCGAACTGGCCGCCGATGCACTCATCCCCTGGGACGCGCGCGCGTTGAGCAAGGCGGTACGCACCGGCCTGCCGCTCGCCACCGCGCATCCCCACGGCGGCTATGCACGCACACTGAGGCGGCTGCTGGACACGCTCTTCCTTCCCGGCACGCCGGTCGCGCGTAACCGCAAGCGCCTGCTCAGCTCACCGGCACGAACCGCAGCCGAGCCGGAGCAGTCGTTCGAGCGCGAGGACGAGGAGGTGGTACTGCCGTGGCGGAGCTGAGCCCGCGCGAGCTGGTGCGCACCCGCATCGAGCACGCGCTCGCCTCCGAGCAGGTCAACCTGACAAGCAGCGCCGGCCGCAGCCGCGCCGAGGAGCTGATCGAGCAGGTCCTGCGCGGCTACCAGGCAGAGGCGCTCGCAGGTGATGGCGACGCCTCGACGGAATCGCTCGAGGCGCTGCGCCGTGAGTTGCGCGACGACCTGATCGGTTTGGGAGCGATCGCCGAGCGGATGCTCTCCGACCCCGAGGCGCAGGAATGGATGGTCAACGCTCCCACCCGGATCTTCCGCGACACCGGCGAGCGCCTCGAACGCGTCTCGGATCTCGTCTTCACCGACGACCGGCAGGTGCGCGCCTTCCTCGACCGGCTGCTCGAACAGGTCGAAGGCAAACGCCTCGACCGGATCACCCCCCGGATTGAAGCCCGGCTGCCCGACGGCTCACGTCTGACGGCGGCGATCCCGCCGGTCTCCTCGAACGGGCACGTGATCTGCTCGATCCGCCGCTTCCGCCTGAAGGCCAACTCGCTCGCCGACCTGGTCGACCTCGACTTCCTCAGCGAGCACGCGGCCGACTTCCTCGCCGCAGCGGTCCGGGCCGGCAAGAACGTCGTCGTCGCTGGCCGCGTCTCCAGCGGGAAGACGACGCTGCTGAACGCGCTCGGTCGCGCCGTCCCCGCCTCGGAACGATTCGTCGTCTGCGAATCCTCAGCCGAGCTGCAACTCCCGGCCGTGCTCGCCAACTGCGTCGGCTACGAAGCCCGCCCCGCCAACAACGACGGCCTGCCGGCAGTCACGCTCGAGGACCTCGTCTCGGACGCACTGCGGATGAACCCGGACCGGATCATCGTCGGCGAGTGCCGCGGCCCCGAAACGATGGCCACCCTCTGGGCCTTCGCCAGCGGTCACTCCGGCATGACCAGTGTGCACGGCGAATCCGCCGAGCACGCGCTCCGCAACCTCGTCCGCTTCGCCCTCACCTCCGGCCACCGCATCGACTCGCAACAGGCACTCGACTGGCTGCGCGAGATCGACCTGATCGTGCACTGCGACCGTCCCCGCACCTACATCGACGGCGAGCGCAGCTACCTGCCCCGCCAGGTCGACCAGATCGTCGAGCTCAGCGGCATCGAAGGAACGACGCCGACGCTCAACCCGCTCTTCGAAGGCGCCGGCCCCGATCTCACCTACCTGAACAGCGGCCCCGTCTTCCTCCCCGACCTCCACGCCGCGGGCTTCCAGTCATGACCACGGCCACCCGACCCCTGCTGCTCCTCGCTGCCGTGGTGGCGGCGATCAGCGCCGGCTGCGGCGGCGGGAGCGGAAAAGTCGCCGCCAGCACGGCGACAGGGGCGAAGTCGACATCCGCGCAGGCGACTACAGCGACGCTGACGGCGGCTGTGCGCACTGCGATCCAAGCGGACCGTCAGTTGTCGCTCTACGTGCTCTGGCACAACCGTGTACCGGCCTGGGCGACACGCTCAACCCGCGGGCCTGCGCTCAAGGCGCTCCGCGACGCCGCGGCAACAAGACGGCAGCAGGGTATTCAGATCAAGAATCTCTCGGGCGGCTACACGATCACATCGATCGCGCTAGCGCCTTCGTATGCGAGCGCCACCGCGGTCGTGCGTAGCCATCAACGCGTCGCGCCCTACAAGGCCGGCCGCCGACTCGGCAAGGCGATTTCGGCAAGCGATCACGCCCGCGTCCAACTCCATCGACTCGCCAACACGCAACGGTTCGTCGTGTGGCGCCTTACACCCATCCAATGACGCGGACGTCGCTCATCCTTGCGGGTCTCCTACTTGTCTTCGCATCGTCGGCCGCAGCGCGTGGCGGGCCGGGAAGGATTCACGTCAGCTGGGTCTCACAGCAATACAGCCAGTCGAGTGCCGGGGCCGCCGCGCGGATAGACGTTCACGAGCACATGCCTGGGCATTCTGCGAGCCGGTCTCAGCCGATCGCGACCGTCGCGGTTCACGTCGGCAGCAGCACTTCGTCCAAAACGATCGGCAGGACGAACGCGCCGTCTCCGCAGCCGACGTATCTGCCGCTGCCGGCGAGTTCACCGCTGCTGCAGAAGACGCAGCCGTACGGTCCTGGCTCGTTCTGGTATCAGGACGGCGCGGGCCACGTCTGCGAATACGTTCCGGGTTCGACTGGGCTCTGCTTCACGATCACCGGCACCGGCAACAGCGCGCCCGCCGCGTCGCCGCTGACTGCGGCGACGATCGCCGCGCACGTTGCCGCCCGGATGACACTCAGTCCGGGCCAGGTCAAGACGAGCCCCGCCGGTGCCGGCCTTACCGGGGCGGCGTCGTGGTTCTGGCTCGACCCCGCGCCCGCGAGCGAGCAGCTGTCCGTGTCGCTGGCCGGCGAGTCGGTGACGGTGATCGCGGTGCCGCAGATCACCTGGCAGTTCGGCGACGGCGGCAGCATCGACGGCGGCCCCGGCGTCCCCTTCCAACCGGGTCCGGTTCCCTCGACTGCGATCACCCACGTCTACGACACGCGCTGCCTGCCCGGCGACCAGGGCTACGACCCCTACGTGCTGTCGAGCTGTGGCAGCACCGGCTACCAGCTCGTGGCCACGGTTGGCTGGCAGATCAGCTACCGCGCCGAGGGCCCCGTCGCCGCCAGCGGCGCGCTACCGACGCGAACAACGACGAGCTCCGCTGCGTATCCGGTGAGCGAGGCGCGCGGATTCCTCGTCGGGGGCGGGGCCGGATGATCGGTCCGCTCCTCACGCTCTGCTTTCTCTGCGGCCTCGTCCTGATCGTGGTCGGACTCGCTGACCGGAAGCGCGAGGCGGCCTCGTCACGGGTCGCCGATCTTTGGTCGCGGGGTCAGCGGGCAGGAATCGTCTCACCGCGCTTTCTGCTGATCGTTGTCTTGGCGGCTCTGGCCGGTCTGGCGTTCGGTTGGGCGGTGACCGGGATCCCGGTGCTGGCCGTGCTCGGCGGGTTCGCGGGCGGCTACGCGCCGTTTGTCTGGCTGCGCCGCCGGAACGAGCAGGTCAAACGCGGACGGGAGCGGGCCTGGCCGGCTGCGCTGGCGCAACTCGCCGACGCGCTCGAGGCAGGCCTCGCCTTCCCCGCCGCGATCGCACTGCTCGGCGAGACAGCGCCGATCCCACTGCGAGCCGAGTTCGCGCGCATGTACGCACGACTGCGCAGCGACGGTCTCGCCGCGGCGCTCGACCAGCTCGCTACAACGCGAGAACGCACGGCGGGCACTGTTGCGTTGCTGCTGCGCGCGGGGCTGGTCGAGCTGCCAGCAGGCGGGCTCGCGCCGCTTCTGCGCGAGCTGAGCGTGATGCTCTCCGAGCGCTTCGAAGCACGCGAGAAGGCACGCACGAAAGCATCGAGCCTGCAGCTCGAGGCGGCGATTCTCGCGCTCAGTCCGATCGTGCTGCTGTTTCTGGTTGGTGCGGCCTCACCCACCTACCTGGCCGCATACAAGACCGGCGCCGGCACTGGCGTCGCTATCGCCGGCGGGATCGCGATCTTCGCCTGCTATCTGCTGATGCGCCGCCTCGGCCGCATCCCGGAACCACGACGGCGAGGGGCGCAGCGGTGAACGTGACGCTGCTTTTCTCGAGCATGTGCTTGATCGCGGGCGGGCTGCTGATCGCCGTTCATCTGCTGGCGCCGCAGCGCGCCCCGGTCGCGGAACGCCTCACGACCGTCCGCAGCCGGCGCGCCTCGCTCAACGGCGGCCGACCCGCGGACAGGGCACTTCGGTTCCTGGTGAGACTGAGCGCCATCTACCAGCGCGACCTCCGCCGCACCGGTGGTGAGAAGAGCCCGCGTCGCTTGTTGCAGGAGAAGGCGCTGCTTGCCTTCGCGTTCCCGTTCGTCATCGCCGCGCCGTACGCAGCCGCGGTCGGCCGCTTCCCGTCGCCCGTGTTGCTCGCCCTGCTCGCGCTCGGCGGGTTCTTCCTTCCGGATCTGCTGCTGCGGCATGAGATCAAGCAGCGGCGCGAGGAGTTGTTCCTTGACCTGCCCGAGTTGATCTCGGTGCTCGCGTTGGCGCTCGGCGCCGGCCAGTCGCTGCGGCGCGCGCTCGAGCTGGCCGCCGGTGATAGTCAGGGCGCGTTGGCGGTCGAGCTGGAGCGGGCGCTCTCGCTCGCCCGCCGCCAGCAGAATCTGTCCGAGCGTGAAGCGCTCGTGCAGGTCGCGCGGGAGAGCGGTGAGCCGAGCTTCACGCGCTTCGCCGAGTTGCTGGCGGCGAAGGAGAGTCCGTACCTGGACTTCCTCCGCCAGCAGGCCCGAGAGACACGGGCGGAGCAGGGCCGTTACCTGGAGCGGGCCGCCGAGCGCGCCTATCTGTCGATGCACGCCCCGGTGGCGCCGCTTCTGGCCGTGCTCGTGCTGTTGCTCGCGTACGGGTTCTTGCACTTCCTCGCCCAGACCACCTGAACGCTCGAAGGGAGGGAACGAGATGCTGCTCGACTCGATCTGGAACCGGCTCCTCGACCGGCTGTTGCGGGAGGAGCGCGGCGACGGGATCATCAGCTGGGTCGTGCTCGCGGTCGGCCTGGCCGCCGCGGCAACAGCGGTGATCGCGCTGCTTCGGCCGGCGATCACCAGCGCGGCCCAGTCGATCGTCAACATGATCTCCGGCGGCTAACGCGACGCCGATGACCCGACGCCTCGCACCCAGGCTCGGTTGCGAGCGCGGTGACGCCCTGATCGAAGGGATGCTCGCGCTCGGCCTCGTCCTGCTGGTGGTCTGCTTCGCGGGCCAGGCGATCGCCTACGTGCACGCCCGCGACATCGCCGAGGCCGCCGCCCAGGACGGTGCCAGCGACGCCGCCAGCGGCGGCCCGCAGGCCGGCATCAGCCGCGCCGAGGCGATCCTGACCGCGGCCGGAGGTGCGGGCGCCCACCTGCACGCCACCGCCACGACCGACGCCGGTGAGGTCACCATCACGGTGGCGGGGGCGCCGCCGAAGCTGTTCTCGCTACCGCTGCTGCTCCCGAACATCCACGCCGCGGCGAGCCTCCCGCTCGAGCAGTACGCCCCCGACGAACAGGCGACGACACCATGACGCGCCTCGCACGCAGACTGCGCAGGGAGGAGGGGCAGGGGATCGTTCAGGCTCTGCTCCTGCTTGCCGGGGTGCTGCTGCCGTTGATGTTCCTGGTCGCGCTGTTCGGGCGGATCGAGCAGGGGCGGCTCGCGGCCGAACAGACCGCCCGCGACGCCGTCCGCGCCGCCAGCCAGGCCGCCTCACAACCCGCCGCCGAACAGGCAGCGAACACCGCGCTCGCCCGCGCCCGACAGCAAACCGGGCTGCCGCTCAGCCTCAGCCTGCAAGGAGAACTGCAACGCGGCGCCACCCTCACCGCCAGCACGACGGTCGACGTGTCGCTCGCCGATCTGCCCTTCTTCGGCCGGCTCGGAACGATCAGCATCCACGGCCAGGCGCGAGCACCCGTCGACCAGTACCGAAGCCTCGACCCCAACTCGGTGGCCGCGCCATGACGAGCATGCGCGCACGGCTTCGCTGCGAGCGCGGCGCCGTGCTGATCGCCGGCCTGCTGCTCTCGATCGCGCTGCTGATGCTGCTCGGCGCCGCCGTCGACATCGGCCACGCCTTCATCGTCCGCCGCGACCTGACCGCCCAGGCAGACGACGCCGCCCTCGCCGGCAGCCAGGCGCTGAACCTGGACGCGCTGCACCAGGGTCAGCTCGCGCTCGATCCGCAACAGGCACAGGCGGTCGCGCTGCAAGCGATCGCACCCTCTGCGGGACTGCGTGCGAGCGCAGCCGCCAGCACCGGCGCCGTCACCGTGCGCCTGCAGGAACAGGTGCCGACGATCCTGCTGCGGCTGGTGGGGGTAACGACCCTGTCGATCGGGGCGCAGGCGACCGCCGCGCCACGAACACCATGAACAGAACGACGACGCTCACCGCGCTGGCTGGCGCCGCACTGTTTGCCGGCATCGCCTTCGCGGAAGGATCATCCGCGCTCGCGCTTGCGCGTCTGGCGGTGTTCGGTGCCGCGGTCGGCGCGGTCGCGCTGGTCGATCTGCGCGAGCACCGTATCCCGAACCGGATCGTGCTGCCGGCCGCGGCGGTCTGCGCGCTGCTGGCGGGACCAGCACGCTTGCGCGAGAGCGTGCCCGCGCTCGCACTCGTGGGCGGACTGCTCGTCCTCGCGTTCGTGCAGCCGGCCGCGCTGGGGATGGGTGACGTCAAGGAGGCACTGCTGATCGCGCTCGCACTCGGCAGTCTCGCCGCACCGGCGTTGCTGTTCGGACTGATGCTCGCCACGGCCGCCGGCGTCGTGATGACCCTTGCGCGCGGGCGGGCCGCGCTTGGCGTCGCGCTGCCGCTCGCACCGTTCCTGGCCGCCGGCGCCGCGATCGCGCTGCTGACATGAGAGCGCTCGTCCCTCGCATCCTTGCCGCCGTGTCGGTCGCGATCCTGTTCGGAGCGGTCTGGCTGCTGTGGGAGAGCCGGCCGCAGCTGGCGACGCGCGGCGGTGGCGGCGCGGAGCGCCTGCTCGGGTTCGGTGTCTGGCTGGGGTGCCTGTTGCTCGCCGCCGGTCTGCTCTTCCGCGTCCTCGCACGGGATCGGCGGCAGACAGCCGGTTCACTGCCGATGCGCAATCTGCGCAAACCGGAAGCTCGTAGGCGCCGGGGACCGGTAGGCGGCTATGCCGATCGCGCCTTCCCGCTCATCCCCAAGGCCGGGTCCGTGAGTGCGACGGATGCTGACCGCGACGGCGGAGCTGCCGAGCCGCCGCCGACGCGGGTGGACGAGCACGCGCCGGCGGCGCCTACCTCGCCAGCAGCGAAGGCGGTGATCTCGTTGCTCGGCCCGCCCTCGGTGGCCGTGGCGCGGAAGCGCGGTCGCGGGTTGCGCGGCGCGACTAGGGAGCTGCTCTGCTACTTGGCGCTGCGTCCCGGGGGCGCGCATCGCGACCAGATCATTGACGCGCTCTGGCCCGAGGAGACTTCGGAGCAGGCGCGCAACCGGCTCTGGCGCGCCGCCGCCGACGCCCGCGCGCAGCTGGGCGAGTCGAGCCTGCGCCGCGACGGCGAGCGGTACCAGCTGAACCGGAACGAGGTGAGCGTCGACGTCGACCGGCTCGAACAGCTGCTGGCGGAACTCGGCCGCAGCGAGGATGTGAACGGGCAGCTGCCGCTGCTCGAACAGACGCTGGCGCTGTTTTCGGGCGAGCCGCTAGCCGCGAGCGACTTCCGTTGGGCCGAGAACGAGCAGCGACGGCTGCACGCGATCCGGCTCGACCTGTTCGAGCGGAGCGGCCGAGCGCTCCTTGCGAGCGGCGACGCTGCCGGCGCGCTCTCGCGCGCGGAGGAGGGTCTTAGGAGCGAGCCCTACAACGAGAGGCTTGCCCGGCTGGCGATGCAGGCCGAAGCCGCACTGGGACTGCGCGCGGCGGTGATGCGTCGGTACGACCGGCTCGGAGAGATTCTCGACGAGCAGCTTGGCTTGCAGCCGCACGTGGAGACGCGGCGGCTCTACCGGCAGTTGCTGGGTCAGGATCACGAGCACGATCCGCCGGCCGCGGCGCGCTCCTAATGCGTGCCCGGAAACGTCAAGTCTCGCGAATCCGATGATCCATGGGACCTGACCAGTGCGTCTCACTCGCACGCGCGCGTCTGCGAAGCCGTGCGCGTGCGCGGGTCAGTGTGGGTCGCGAAGAATGCTGCGTGCGAGCGTGCGTGCTTGACGCGGCAGTGTGCCTTGGCGATGTTCGAGGACGATGCGGGCGAGCTCCTGGGCGGGGTCGTCTTCGCCGGTTTCGAGCCAGTGTGCGGAGACGTTGAGCTTGACTGCGAGTTTGCGTAGCGCTCGCACGCTGGGGCGGCGGGTGTTTGCCTCGATCCGGCTGATGTACGCGTAGGAGACACCCTCGCTGGCGAGTTCGCGCTGGCTGAGGCCCAGTGCGAGGCGGCGTTGGCGGATCCGGTCCCCTATGGTCGGCATCTGTGGGGCGACGGTATCGCCGGTCATAGCTGCCCCGGGTCAAGCGCGCCGCCGGACTGTGATCCGCCGGGAGCGACGACGGAGGTGAGGGCGACAGGCGTGTCGGCACGGCTGTGGTCAGGATCGAGCGCCCTCTCGATTGCACGCGCGATGGCGTCGATCGTGCCCGTGAGGAGTTCGATCCGCTCGACGGCCTGGTCGGGGTTCCAGCCGGCGAGGTAGGGGACGCTTTCGCTGCTGGTGTCGAGGCCGGCGCCTGCGCAGACGATGCAGGCGACGCTCTCGACGATCAGTTCGGCCTCGGGGCGGCTGAAGCGCTGGTAGTCGATCCCGTGCGCGTGTGCGAGCTCGTGCACGAGCGTGGTCACCTTCCCGTTCCCAGGGAGAGCGGTGTCGATGACGATGCGTGCTTCGCGGGCGGAGCAGTAGCCGGCGCGGCCGTCCAGCGGCTCGTAGCTGACCGTGTAGCCGAGTGAGGCGGCGTGCTGTTCGAGCGGAGCGAGCAGTCCGGCGTGGCTGTCGCCCGTGACCGGCTGGCCGGGCGGGTCGAGCGGTGCTGGCTCGACGCCCGGCAGCGGCCCGGTCTGGGAGACGTCGAAAACGGCGGCGAGCTTGAAGCCGACCAACTGCTCGCCCGCGTTCTCGTCGTCGCTCTGTTCGCTGTCGCGGTGGCGGTAGCGGACGGGGGCGAAGATGCGGATCGCCTTCTCGCCCTTGCGGACGCAGCGGCCGAGCTCGAGCCACGTGCGGAAGCCGGCGACGTGGGTGGCGTGCGGGCACTGGAACGCGATCAGCAGCGTGTTGCGCAGCGAGTAGCGGTGGAAGCGCGAGCGCGTACGCAGCCAGCGCTGCCAGCCTTCGCTTGTGAGCAGGGCGCTGGTCGCCTGGCGGAGCCGGTCGAGCCGCTCGCGGCGGCGAGCGTCGCGCTGCTCGGGAGTGAGCGGAGCGCGTGAACGTGTGGACATCTTGTCCTCCTTCGGATCGGCCTGCGTGACGCGGCCGCGAAGCCCGGAGGACGAGACGCGCAACGGCGGGGTTCCCCCTGGATTCCGAAGCCGCCGCGAGGTGGCCGCGCCATGGGCGCGGGAATCGAGGGGTGCCGTTGTGCGGTGAGGAGCCGGGCACAATCGCGGCAGTCAGGCAGGCCGAGCGGAGGAATCGATAGACCGTGGGTCTTGGTGGAAGACGAGCGCAAGTACTTGAACTGCTTCCGTGACCTTGCTTCCAAATTGCAACCCGACTCGGCTGCGATGACCCGGCGATCAAGGCATGGCCTATTCGAAGGCCAAGCTGCCGATCTAGCTCGAAGAGCTCCGGCAGTCGCGGCCGCACTGGCGCGTTCGGGTCTGCGCGCTGACTTGGCAGAGACGGGAAGTGCTTAAGGAAGGAAGCGCGTCAGTAGCTCGCTTCCCGCACGCGATCTGACGAGCGTCGCTGTGGACTCGTCGATCGGCGGAGGGGCTATGGGCGAGGCTGGCGGTTAACGCCCGAAGCCGAGCTTGCGAAGGATTCGCCTCAAGAATCTCGTCGAGGCCGGAGGCTCCTCGATGACCTGCTCAACTCGTTGGAGGGGCACGTCATAGGCGTATCGGTTCTTGTTGCGCCGGTCTTTTGCCCGCCCAGCTTCGATCTTCTCCCGCGACCACCTCGGCGCCCAGCAGATGCGACCGCGTTCGAGCCAGTAGTGGGACTGGCAGGGGAAGCTCCAGTTGCCGATCGAAGGCTTCAGCGAGACCGTCTCCCCGTCGAAGATCAGCTGCCAGTCGGTCGGGCTGATCGGCGTGATCACCTCACACCCGCAGCCGCAGGCGCAGAGGTGTGCGGCAGTGGCGTAGGGGAGGGAGACGTAGATGACGCCTTCTTCCGGCTCCTCCGGGATGAACTCGACGAACACGTGACGGAGTCTCTCTTGGCGCGTCATGCTGGGTTCGCCTTGTCCTCGTTGATCATGGCGTTGCCGTTGACGACGTAGAGGGCGTGGTGCTCGAACTCGTCGTCGAGGTAGAAGCCGCAGAGCTTCTTCCACTTGATGACCGCGAGGGCGGCGTTAAGCGCGTTCAGCTCGGCGATCTGGATGTTCAGGTCATAGACGTTGTCGCCGTCGTTCTCCCCGTCGTCTTCTGCGAATGAGATCCGGTGGTTAGCGGCGACGTGCTCATGGAAGTCCGGGGTGCTCGTTGTTACCCGCAGCTGACCACCGATGGAGCTGTCGCAGTCGTAGAGACCCATGCCGACATCGATGAAGGGGATGCCCCACTCCTCGAGCTTGCTGGCGATCAGACGCTTGGTCTTGCCTGAGTCGGCGGCGATGAAGACGAAGCCCATCTCGCGTAGCTCCTCCACGTTCGACTCGTTCACGTAGTAGTCGTGCACGTGGATGTTCTTGCGCATGCGCGAGTAGATCCGCTCGAACCAGGCCACCTTCGACAACTCCTCTTGCAGCTCTTCAATGGACGGCGCGCCAGGTGAACGAAAGGCGTTGTGCTGCAAGAAGCGGTCGCCGTCGAAGAGGTGGATGTGCTCGACTGGCGTCTTGGCGATGAAGTCGAGGATGTAGGAGCCGGTTCCGCCGAGGCCGACGATCGCCACGGAGCCGACCTTGAGCTTCTCGGTCACCTCGGTGATGTTCGCCCGGCTGGAGGCTGTGTCGATGTAGTTGAAGGCGGAGTCGCTCTCGTCGTCGACGTAGATGGGATAGGTCTGCGCGGTGGCCGTGGCGTCGATCTCGCGTGCGGGGCCAGCGACGATGCCGACGTAGGCAGTCACCTTGTGGTGGAAGTCCCGATACTTCCCGTCGTTTTCGAGGGGTTTGCGCGACAGCGTGCAGGGCGTTGTTGCGACTGCGGCGGCACCTTCGTTAGCGATGACGGCGCCGCTTGAGTCATGAGGCACACCCTCGCTGAACCGCGCGACATGATCACCTGGAGGCACAGTGACGTTTCCCGCCAGGTCGAGTTGGCAGATGAGCGTCCCGTAGCCGACCGCGCCCTGCCCGTCGCGAAACGGAAAGTGCCCGACGAGAAGGTTCCCGTCGCGGATCTCGACCTCGTAGCCGTCGTCGACGAGCTGCTGAAGGTCGTTGCTGTCTTGTAGCTGCCGAAAGTCGGCGCTACGACTTATCAGTCGGCGTGACATCGAACTTCATGCCGTCCTGCACGTCCACCGACTGCCCCTTCGTCAGGGTGCCGTGGTCGTTGCCGTGCCGCCAACTGATCGAGAAGTCGACGTTGTCGCCCGTTGGTGGATTGTCGAACGCCAGCGCCACAACCTGGTCGTAGGTTAGCGTCGGCGTCTCGACCTTCTTCGGCCGCCCGTTGACGATGACCGTGAACTCCTTGGACCTGCCCTCGTCTGCCATTAGTTCGCTCCTTGGGTCTGAACGCGGTGGTGGTGCCGGCCGCGTCAATTGTAGCGAACGTGTGTTCTCAGGCGGTCACAAGGTTTGGCGGAATTGCTTGCCCCGGGAACAGAAGGGTGCTAGTCTTTGCTTACCGTATGCAAGAGGAGGCTCCAGTGTCAAAGAAGGATGAGGGTCGCCAGGCTCGCACCAAGGGTGTGTCCCTGTCCCCTGAGGAGCTACAGCTTGTCCAGCAGTATGAGGATCTGACCGGTCTGGGTTTCACTGACCAGGTGCGCAACACACTCCTGGCAAAGCTCCCTGCGGCGGTCGCGATCGTTCAAGACATGCTCGCGGCTGGGATGACTGTCGGTCCGCTCCCGACTGACTACGTCGTCTATGCCGAGACGGCCGAGGAACGGCGTCGGCTCTATGAGCACACCTTTGAACCAATCGAGGCGCGTCAGGGGGCAACGGTCGGCTAAGGCGACCTGCGGGCGGTGGGTTGGTATCCGAAGCGTGAGGCGTATTTCGCCCAACTAGCGCCTGAGCGGGAGGTGTTCCAGGGCGACATCTTTCGCGGTGTTCCGACTGCTTTCTTGGGCCATCCAATCTCGCGTGAGACGGCGTTCGCAATGGAGCGCCCTCCGACACCCGAGGAGGCCGAGCGGCCGCTGAACGCCGAAGCGATCTTGGATGCAACCACGATTTTCGGTTCGTACTCGATGGTTCTCCCCCATCCGTGTGATTTCTCCGAGGCCGAGAAAGGGAGCAGTCATAGCGTTCGACAAGTCGCACGCCTCGAAAGGATCAGAGACCATCAGTTCGGGCGAAAGGAAATCGAGGCGGCACGCGTTCATCACACGATCTGGGTGCCTTCGTGGGATTCCGATGACCCGAGCGATGACTGGTTTGTCGATCTCCGGAGCACGTCCTCCGTGGATGCTGCTTATCTGAACCCGGTGCGGAGGGTGGCAGCGTTGAATCCGCCAGCCTGGATGGGGATGCTGCGGAGGATCATCAACTTCTACACCCGGACTGGTATCGACCTCGCACAGTTGGTGCATGAAGCACATCAGCATCCCGACTACACCGAAGACGCTCTCGCCGCGCGTGGCTTAAGCGCCCCGTAGGCCTCGCTTCTCTGTAGCGATTAGGCATAGACCACCTTGCGCCCGGCGTGCTGGCGGGCGGGGAATCCCCCTGGAAGTAGCGGGTTGCCTGGCCCAGCTCGACCAGCCGGTTGAGCCACGGTGCTGATCCATACCCGGGCGGCGTCGGCTCGTATATGGCAGCGATGGCGGAACGACTTGGGCCAACTTGCCATCTTGGATCCTGAGTGACGATCTAGCGTTCAAGACGTACGTGAACCCTCTGGCTGAACGTTTCCTTGGTTCCGGCTGTGAGGGGCGAGCGCGAGGGCAGCAAGCGCGGCTAAGGGTATGCGCCGCATCCCGATCTCTTAGCTCGCTCCAGTCCCTGTTGTGGGTGTGGTCTGATTCTGGATCAGGTTAGTCAGGTCATGAAGCGGCTTGGTCCCTGCGGCGATCGTGATGCCTGTGAAGAACGCGTCGGCGGTGTGGGATGTGCTTATCCCGACAGCCGCAAGGAAGTAAAGACCGAACGCGCAGCTGACGACGACGCCGGCCAAGCTGGCAACGCCGAGCATCACTACCGCACGGTCTGCCTTTAGATGCGCCGCCTTGATCGCCTTGATGGCTTGCTTTCGTTCGTCCGTATCGTGGGGCGTCTCAACTACATCGGCGCCGTCCCATGGCGTCCAAAAGACCGCCAGAGGGGCAATCAACTGCATCAGTCGTTCAATTACCTGCGCGGCGACGTAGAAAGCAGCAAACAGCGCGAAGTTCGCAGTCGAACTCGCGGATGGTACGAACGGCTTGCCTGTCCATCCCTGCCAATTCATGAGAAGGGCCGCGCCCAAGGCGGCGCAGACGAGAATCAACAGCGCGACTGTCGCCGGAGTCGAAGGATCAGGCAGCGTCTGGTCTTTGTTCTCATCAGTCGGCTTTTCGGCCGTGATGGACTTTCCCATATTGACCGCCTCCCTAGCACCCGTCTTGAAGCAACGTTGCCGCAGCGGACGACAGCTACCGTCGGCCCAAAGTTGCCGGATGACATCAGCGAGTTCCCCTATTGGGCAGTTTGATCGCGGTGTCCGGGCCGCGCGATCCGAACGCAACGCGCTGATATTGACCCGAGTAGCAACGCCGGAGCACCAGCTTGTACGGCGGCCTGCAATCTCACCTCGATCTATTCGCGGACGTGGCTTCCGGAGCCGTCTTGGGGTCGTGACAGGCCGAAGCTAGACTCGGCTCGGCCGGGCGAAGCGGGGGAGGCGTTCCAGCCGGCGGAGTGTTCGACCTCGCGCCCGGCCGTCCGTTCTCGGCTCGCGGGGGGTGAGATCAGCGGCCGGCTTGGGGGCGTGTCCGTCACCAGGAGTATGCTGGCGCGCCGATGCCTCCGCTCTTCCTCCAGAACGTGATCGCGGTGATATGGGATTTCGACAAGACCCTAATCCCGAGCTATATGCAGGAGCCCATGTTTCGGCGCTTCAAAGTCGATCAGCGGACCTTTTGGGACGAAGCAAACGGGTTGGGGCAGTCTTACCGGGATCTGGGTGCTGAGGTCGCTGCGGAAACGCAGTACCTGAACCACATCCTCACCTACGTTCGTCACGGGAAGTTCCCGAACCTTTCGAACGCCATGCTGAAAGAGTTCGGCAGCGAACTCGAGTTCTTCCCGGGGTTGCCCGATCTGTTCGTCCGCTTGAAGCGGACCATCGAAATGACCGAGGCCTACCGGAAGCACGACATCCGCCTCGAGCACTATGTCGTGAGCACCGGCTTACGGCAGATCATTCTCGGGAGCGAGATAGCGCCTCATCTCGATGGTGTCTGGGCATGTGAATTCGTCGAGCAAGTTCCTCTGCCAGGATTCTTAGACGCCGAACCTGGCGGGATGCCAGTCGAGGATCAGCTGGCAATCGCATACGTGATCGATGACACGACGAAGACGCGTGCAATCTTCGAAATCAACAAAGGGACCAACAAGGTTCCCGAGATCACCGTAAATACATCGATTGCGGAAGAGGAGCGCCGAGTTCCCTTTGAGAACATGATCTACGTCGCCGATGGGCCGAGCGATGTTCCAGTCTTCTCGGTTGTGAACCGTTACGGCGGAAAGACGCTCGGCGTGTTCGAGGAGGGATCTAGAAGCTCATTCGATCAGGTCTCTAGCTTGCTTGAGGAACGGCGGGTCCAGGCTGTCCATCCGGCCGACTACCGGCCTGACAGAGCGGCCGACATGTGGCTCACCCGCGCGGTATCTTCCATTGGAGACAAGATTGTTGCTGCACGGGAGGAAGCAGTGGCGGTTCGCGCCAAGAAACCGCCGCAGCACCTGGCCGACACGATTCCGGAGAAACCTCTTGAGTCGCTGTCGTACGGCTTGCCTGCCACCGCGACACCACAACTCGTCGAGGATCTTCTTTCACGTGTTGGAATCGTGAGTGCACCAGTTCGACTCGAGGCAGTCTTGGAAGAGCTTGGGATCGAGCTCTCCGCGCGCGAGACCCAGGCGGAGGATGCGATCGTCGTCCCCATGACTGATCCGGCGGGCGGGGTACCGGAGCATTGGATGGTCTACTACAACCCTCGCAAGCCGGAAGTACGTCGTCGCTACACAATCGCTCACGAGATCGGCCATGTCCTGCGTCACGGCTCGCCACATGGCGCCGCGTCTGCCCGCGGCGGTGGTGGTTCTTCGGCGCGTGAGCGCGAGGCGGATGCCTTTGCGGCGGAGCTATTGATGCCCCGCTCGTTCATGCGCGGAGCAGTGGAGGAACACGGCGCGAGCGTCGAGGTGCTCCGCAAGCTGTTCATCGTGAGTGCCGATGCGATGCGTCGTCGGCTCAGCGAACTCGGCTACACGCCCGCATAGCTCAGCGATCAAAGGCTGGGGCCGTGGGGACTCCGCGTCTCTTCGCACGCCAATTGTAGCTAGAGGATTAGAGCGAGTGCCAAGGCGACGGAAAGTACGACGACGGAGACGACCTGGGCGACAACAGCAGCAAGCAGCCAACTTGCTTGTGTTCTGTTCGCGCTCGCGCTCCTCTCCAAACCTTGGTCAGCGTGTAAGCCTCGTTCTCCTCGACCGCTTCCAACGCGTCGTTCCAGCTCTGCTCGGCTGCCTCTAAGTCGTCGGGCTTCGCCTCGACGTACTCAAGCGGGAAGTTTGTCACGACAGCGAAAACCACCGAGATGGAGAACCCGCATAGGGCGGGAATGAGAGCAACCTTCGACGAGTGCGGGAGGGTGTAAATTCTTCGCACGAGTCGCAAGCGCGGCGAGACCGAAAAGCAACGTGACGATAGCTCCGCTGATAGTGACGATCAGCGAGACCGCGCCTCTCGAGCGACTCCTTGCGGGCATCTTCGCGCGGGACGTGGTCGTTGATATACGCAACGTAGACGGAGCTTCCGGGCGCTCGCGGATCGCTCTTTCGTCTGCCTCTTCGGTTGTGGCCATTCGTCCCGAAGCGGGAGATCGCATGTAACGCAGCGATCGTCAAGTGGGGGCGAGCGCCTCCATCGACTGCCGGGGACAGCGGTAGCAGATGGTGGGGTGCCGGACCTCGAGGAACGGGCAAGTGGCGCAGTTCTCGAGCCCGGGGGAGAAGAGCGGTCGGCCGGTTGCAAGTATGGGCGCATGCCTGCGCGTCGGGCGTGCGGATTGCGCGCCGGCGCCTGTGTGAGCGGGTCGAGCTGTCGAGCAGGCTTCCGAGACTCCAAGCCAGGGTCCCTTCGGTGCGCGCGAGCTTTCAGTTTCCCTGAAGGTTGTCCCAGGACACCACGGTGAACGGAAGCCCGTCCCTTGCTCACGGCGTCGCTCGAGCGCCACGGTTCGACCAAGCGTATTTGACACGGGCGGCCCGCTGAAACAAGCGCAGCGGGCCGCCGCGAGAGCGGTTTCGCGTCTAGATCCCTAGGCTTGTACTGATTCCGAGGGAGGTCAAGCTTCCCGCGAAGAGGTGCTGGATGCTCCAGTCGGTGATTTCGAGCGTGTTTGCGTCGAAGGTGATCGTCAGAATTGGCCCTGTCGGAACGACGCCCGTTGGGGTATGCGCCATGTAGCCGATGAAGTTGCCGTGAATGACAACGGCGAAGACAGGCAGGTCATCCAGTACCTTGTCGCCAGTGAGTGTCGACTGAACCAGCTCGTGGTCCGCGGAAAGAACGAGTCCGGCAGTCGGGGTGCCGACTCCGTTCAGTGATGACATGCTGATAGCGACGTCACGCATGGCGGCGAGCGCGCCCGGGTCTGGAGCGTCACCGGCCCGGACAACGTGGTGCGTTCGGCGGAAGGCCGTATTTCGACGGGCGATCATGACGCGCGCGAGCGCACGATAGTGATCGGCCCGTCGGCTGAGCCGAGCAGTGTTGGCTGCACTGAACGAATGTCGGTGCGTACGGGACTGTCCGGCGGAGCCTGCCGATCGCGCGGTCCCGACGGCGAGGAGTGCCGTTACTGTGATCAGGAGTCCAGCCATCACGAGGCGGAGCCCGTGGATACGGATGGCCTTCATTGTGTTCTTCGTCCTCCTTGAGACAGACATCAGTGTGACCAGCTCTCATCGCTGGACGGAGTTCCGGACATCGTGAACGCGCCGCCTTGGTTATTCACGACGGCGCCGGTCCACCCGTAGCTCCACGACCCGCTGATCTGTTTCTGAAGCCCAGACGCCTCGCCGCCATCGTTGAACGAGCCGCTACTTGATTCCGCTCCAGCCTCCGGCTCGCTACCACAGCAGCTCGAGCTCGTCGCGTAGCCGATAGCACTTCCGTTGCGATCGACCTCGTACCAGGTGCTCTGCAGGAAAAGAATCTTGAACGTGTAGTTGGTATTGAACCCAACCGACCCGCCGGGAAAGTGCTGGGCGAAGAGTCCGCTCAGGTTCGTGGAGAACTCGCCCCAGAAGAATTGGTCGCCGCTGCCGCACGACTTGTCGGCGTGTTCACCGGCGATGATTCCGTCCTCGACGAAACCACTGCCGGTTGTGAGCCACATCTCTGACGTCGCGAACCCGGTGCAATAGTTGCTTACGGACAAGGAGTGCGTATTGATCACAGCGATCGCTCCTGTGACCAGCGAGGGAGACATGTTCGCCTCAGTGATGCCGTAGCAGTGGTTGGTCGGGTCACACGCTGAAGCACTCACTGCCCCAACGCCGGCCACGACGACTGAACAAGCAATCACCGCGGCGGCAACGGCGAGCCTAGGTAAGACACGTACGTGTCGAAGCACAGTTCCTCCTACGTCATTCGGCGGCCCGGCCGCAGGTGGAACCGCGATTCATGGGCTGATGGGAGGCAGCGGAGCGACCATAACTGAAAGGAATGGAGCCGTCAACTAAAGTTATTCGACGTGAATTCCCCACACGTGTCATTTGTTTACTGTCGCCGAACTCGGCCCACATAGTCCGGAACTACGCTCCGATGACCGCGTGCCCAATCGACTGAAAGGGGAGAAATGAGAGCGGCTCGTATCGCAAGCGCCTGCGTGAGTGTGTTCGCACTCTGTGCTGCTTTAGCGCCGGCGGGAGGCGCGTCCACCGAGATTCCGCGCTGGCTTGCTGGCGCACAGAACGACGCGTTGCACGGGATCTTCGGCAACGCTGAGGTCATTCATACCTACCACATCTGGTATCCGAGCAAGGTCGCAGTGGTCTTCGAATTCACGAAAGTGGAAGCGTGTCGCACATGCACTGGGCCTAGCCCAGCGACAAGTCCGCGGGGCCGCTTCGTCCGAATTACGTTCAACCGCAAGACACACAAGATCGAGCCGGGTCTCCAGTTCTGCGATGTCCACGACTCGGACCCACCGAAGTCGGTCTGCCTCCGACACTGACGAACTATGGGTCGTTTCGCCGCCCGCCGCGAACAGCTTGGTCGGCACGGGCTACCCAGCCCCTCCGGTTCCGATGAGCCGACTGGACCACATGCTGCTCGTCAGGTAGCGGAACGGCCGGGCAGCCTCTTGGGCGTTCACCGCACTTCTGCTGCTGCCTGGATAGCCTCGAGTCGCGGAGCGCCAAACCATCTGAACCGTTACTTGCTCTTGCGCCGAAGCGGTTTCGGCATGTCGAAGACGGAGGCGCTCACGTCTATGTTCACCGAGCTGATCGAGATCGACGACGCGCGTCGCTTCGACGAGCACAGGAGATCAGGATCGGGCCGCTTGGCGAGCTCGTCTGTCAATAGTTCTGGACGCTAGCCCAGGTTTGCATGCTGGTGTAGCGCCATGTCCGCCTTCTTTCGGAAGATTACTGACGCGAAGCCTGCAAACTGGCGCCAACTATCACTGTGTCAATAGGCATGACACGAGGGAAGGTGGTAGTCGATGCTTAAGCGAACTGTGCTCTTGGCGTGTGTCTTAGGATTCGTTGTTGGAGCCGTTGCCGTTCCGGTTTCGGCGGCCAGCTCGCCAGGGGCTCCGTCTGCGTCCGCTGCCGCGGCGCCGTGGCTGCTGCCGGCAAGCGGTGTGTTCACGTGTGATTGGATCGCGGCGCACGTGACCGCGGCAGCCCACTGGCTTGTGACCTGCGACCCGTCTGCTCTGGCCGCCGTTGACAGCATGAACGCGGCGTCTGGAATGAACGCGGGCGCGTCCCCGCTCACAAATGACTGCCAGTTTGTGCCGGCTTCCGGCTATGTCGGCAAGGGCGTCTACGCGTGGTCGACCTACGAGTACGCGAACTTCTGGCAGTGGTTCCCGCACACAAATCCGAATGGCGAACCGGTCGCCTACACCTGGTACATCCAGCTCACCAACGGAACCAACTACATCCACGGCTTCCAGGACCAGACATCGGTCGGCGTACCCGCGAACATCTACCGCTTCGGTGCGCAGAACAACGGCGACTACGCAACCGAGTGGGATGTCTGCTACTCGGGCTAGAGGCCGCCGAGAGGATGTGGTGCTCTTTCCGATGCCCGTGACGTCGTCGTCTTTCACTCGAGAGGGGCCCTGAATCTGGCGGCCCCTCTCCTTTCCCTTCTTTTAGGAGGCACACGCGGGATGTCCAGACTCCGTCAAATCACGTTGCTCGCTGTGGTGCTCGCAGCCGTCGCCGTGCCAGCGGTTATGCCGGCACGCGCGGCAGCGTTAGCGCCGTTAGCCGGCGGCCAGGGTGCTCCCTGGCTCCAGCCGGCAGACGGCATCTTCACCTGCAGCTGGATCGACGCGCATCCGGCCGCAGCGATCCACTGGCGCGTCAGTTGCGATGCTGCTGGCCCGCCCGAGCCAAACGACACAACGACCGCGTCGAGTTCGCAGAGCGGCGTCATGCCGTTGGCGACCGGCTGCCAGTGGATTCCTGACGAGTACCACTACGTCAGCATCGGCGTCTACGCGTGGACGGCCTACGAGTATGCGAACGAATGGTCATGGAACGCATACACGAATCCTCCCGGCGGCATTCTGTGGTACCACTGGTACCTGCAGAAGACCGACGGGACCAACTACGCGAACGACGCGACGACCAGTTCGAGCGGAAGCATCTATCCCCCTGCGAACACCTACCGCTGGGGAGCGCAGAACACCAACGGCAATCCGACCCAATGGTGGGTCTGCTACCAGGGCTAAAACGGAGGGTAAGCTCAAGCCGGACGCGGTCGTTCACGGATCTCGTGAGCGACCGCGACCGGCAGAACTCCAACGGGGCCTTAACTAAGGCCGTTACGTTTTCGGCAGTCCGGACGACTCTCTCTGTAAGTGACGCCAGCTGCCCCGACTGAGAGGCAATACCGCGACGTCTTCGGATTCGTCCGCCGTCGCGTACGCTCGCGGAGCGACGCTGAAGACCTCACCCAGCAGGTTTTCGAAGATTACGCGGCAACTCTTCGCAAGTCAGCTGAAAGTGCACCTCCGACGCTTGGGTGGCTGTACACCGTGGCGCAGCGTAGGATTGCCGACGAGGCTCGCCGCCACAGGCGCTCTCTTACTGTGGCCCTGACGGCCATCCCCGATATCGCGGCTCCCGGCAACGCCTACGAGCGGCGCGTAGCCGTGGCGCTCGATCGCGCTCTTGCCGAGATGAGCGAAGGTCAACGGCGCGTCGTCATCTCACGTCTACTTCAAGGTGCGACATTTCACGAGATCGCTCACAAGCTCGACATCTCGGAAGAGGCATGCCGGATGCGCTTTCTCAGAGGTCTCGCTCATCTGCGCAGCGAGCTCGAGAAGGAGGGATTGCCGTGACAAGAACGATCGGATCTCCGCTTTACGACCGCGAACTGGTGGACCTGTTGGCCGACGATCCGGAACTGCTCGCTATTGCTGACGCACTGGTTGAAACGCGGAGAGCGCGACTACTCAAGTCCGGCGTGCAGGCGAGAGGGCACACACGACTGAGGCGAAGAGGCGTGATACCGGTTGGCGCTGCGCTCGCAGCGGCTGCCGTCATCGCCTTTCTCCTTATCTCGCCTTGGCAGAGCACCGGCGGCGACTTCGTACAGCGCGCGCTAGCGGCCATCGGAAACGGCCCCGTCGTCCACGCGGTCATCGAGCAGCAGGCTGGTTACGGCCAGCTTGTCGATCTGTCGACAGGCCAGGCTGTGGCCGAACCGGTCAGAGCTGAGGTCTGGTTCGACGGATCCCGCAACATCGAGGCTGTACGCACGACGATCAGCGGACAAACGCTCGATCAGATGCTCGACACACCACAGGGCGGCTGGACGACAGGTGGTGCCATCATCACCTGCGCTTGGATCGCCGCCCATCCTGCTGAGGCTGCGAAAGCGCGTGTCAACTGCGACGCAGGTACTCAGACGGGCGGATCCCAGCAGGTGGTGGTCGATCCTGCAATCGCGGGCTTCGTCGACCACTATCGTGCCCTGCTTGCCTCGGGCGACGCGACCGTGGAAGGCAGCGGAACCTACGACGGCCGCCAGGTGACCTGGCTTGAGCTGACGGTCAAGTCGCCGTTCCCTGACCAGGGGCCTCCTCTGACCGAACGGGTCGCCATTGACTCCGCCACCTCGATGCCGGTTGTCGTCGAGAACACCGCAGGAGAGACCCTGTTCCAAATCGTGGATATGGAAACGGTGGCGCGAAACGCGGCCGATTTCGCCAGACCCTCTCAGGTCGATCGCGTCACTGGCAGCAGCGTGATCTCGACAACGGCGACAACGGCAGCTGATGCCGCAGCGTCGATCGGCGGACAAGCAGCGTGGCTCGGCCAGAGCACTCCGGAAGTCCAGCTCGTCGGGGTGCAGAAGCTCTCATTGAACGTCGGGTATGGGCCACTCTCCAGCCGGCCGTCGTACCAGGTGGCAGGAGCGGAGTTCGACTACGAGGCGGCAAGCGGACCCGCGAAGAAGTTGACCCTCTCTGAAAGCAGCAGTTGCGCCCCAGGATGGGGCTGGATGTGCAACGCCGCAGACCCCCAGCCCGGCTACATGCTTGTGCGAGGTCCTCTGGCACTTGTTCGATACGGCAGCCTGTACGTGACGATCTGGAACTGGGACAGGTGGTCGGCTCAGGATCTTGCGCAGTTTGCAGGCGAGTTTCAGCCGTTGACGCCGTGAGTCGCCGGTCCACAACCTAGCGTGGACACAACCGCCTGAGCCGGTTACGCAGAGACGTTGGTCTGCGTGTTCGACGGAGTCAGAAGTGTGTAGCGACGAGGCGGGCCCTAGACGTCGAAGACGCGAACGCCGCAGCTGTCGTCGGTCAGATCGTCCTCGGAGAAAAGGTCGACGTCGTCGGACGCGACGTCCTCAGATCGACTCGACGGCTATTGGCGCGACGGGACTTCTGCGCGAGTACGCACGCGAGAAGCGGGTAGTGGCCGGGGAGACTCCTTACCGCAAGAGATGTTCCCGTGGTCTAGAACTCCGATCCCGTCGCACCAAAGCCCCATGCTCCTCCCCCGGACGATCCGCATGGCGCGGCGCGTAGCAGCGCCTTCGCCGGTTGACGCAACGGGACTTGGGAGAGCTCGCACACGAGAAGCTGAGAGCGCTGCAAGATCTGCGCGGCGATAGCCTAGAGACGAACTGGCCTAGGGAGGGAGCCAGAGCAGCGTTGAGCTAGCACTTTCGCGCCTATGACCGTGAGCCGTATGCGCGTGGAGCACCCCTGGATTCTTTAGCAGGCCAACCTCCAGGGAGCTTTCCTCAAACTCGATGGAGTGAGTGCGATTCCGCCAGGATCAGCGAGTGCGGCTGGTCCGAAGTATTGGCGCAGGGTTGCGGGTATCGGGGTTCGTTCGGATGTACGGGGTGGCGGAGCAGTTTGGCTTGGGGCATCTCGCGATCGGCTCGATTACTGCCTCGTAGCCGTCGGCGCTTGTCTTCCAGACATTGCCGGCTCTGATGCTGTCGACGACCGTTTGGCGTGTGTGGTGGGTGCCCGTGTTGGTGCAGACGCCCTCGATGTGGTGGTGGGTTCCGTCTGCTGAGAGTTCCTTTCGAACCTTGGTGACGATGTAGGTGGCCATGACACTCCTGTGTGAGGAATTACGAGACGCAGGCGTTCTCACAATCGCGCTGGGCGCGGCCTGTCGCCGCGCCCAGCAATTGATCCGCGTTCGGGTCTTAGAAGGGCGGCCAGGGCGGTCCGCCCTCGGCGAGCAGTAACGCGAATAGGCAGGCGACGCAAACGACGACGCCTAGCGCCAGATGCATACGCATCGGGGCTCTCCTCCTTGGATTGGATTCGGAGCCCCTGGCGCCAGGGTTGCCTAGAGTTTATGTCAGGTGTGTAGTTGAAATCAACTTATGTTTAGTATCGGTTCGACGGAAGGGTCGTGGGGACCGCTTAGCCCACCGGAAACCAGCGTTGTGTCTGCCTACTCATCTTCGGATCTCCCGATGATGGAGTTGCGGGAAGTGGTCGATACAGGTTTGATTTAGGCGAGTGGCCCGCCGTCAAAAGTTGAGCTATGTCGACGACCCGGTGAAGGTCGGGCAACGCGTCCGCGAATCCCGGGACCGTCTTGGCATCAGCCAGCGTGAGCTTGCGTTCCCCGGCTGCACCGCCGCGTACATCTCGCGGATCGAAAAGGGCGAGCGCGTACCGTCGTTGCAGATCCTGCGCGAGTTCGCGGTGCGGCTTGACGTCAGCGAGACGTTTCTTGCTCGCGGCGAGGACCAGGGTGCTACGTCGCTCGACGACTTCGCGCAAGCGCGCGCGGCTGTGCGCCTCGGCGAGATCGAGACCGCGCGCGCGCTTGCTAACGGAATTCTCGACACGGCTCGCGACGATCAGGCGCGCGCAAGGGCGAGCGCGCTATTCGGGCAGATCGCCTTCTACGAAGAAGACTTTCAACAGGCGATCGACGCGGTAGGACAGGCGTTGCGGCTCGACCCGAATCTCGAAACCGTCGAACCAGATGTCGCCGAGGTTCACGGGCGCGCCTATGCTCGTTCAGGCGACTACGCGGCGGCGATCGCCGTGTTCATCCGAAACTACGAGCGCGCACAAGCAACTGGGACACCGCTCGAGGAAACGCGATTTGGCAGTCTGCTCGCGAACGCGTACGTTGACGCGGGAAACTTTGCCGAAGCGGAAAAGGTGCTCGGCCAGGTGATCGCAATCTCCGACGCGGTGCACGATCCAGTGGCACGCGCACGAATCCTGTGGACGCAGTCGCGCGTGCGTGCGCTTGAAAACGACGCGGCCGCGGCCGCCCGCTACGCCACCGCCGCAATCGAGATTCTTGAAGTGTCGGACCACGACTACTATGCCGCGCTCGGCTATCAGCTCCTCGCTCACATCGAACTCGACCGCGGCAACTCCACGCGCGCGCTCGAACTGCTCGACCACGGCGCAACGCTCATCGAGGCCAGCGGCCGGCCTTTCGAACAAGCGTCATTTCAACTGGAGCGGATCCGGGCCCTCGCTAAGAGCGGCAAGAGCGAAGAGGCAGCCTCGCTGGCCATGGCGATCACGCCTCGCTTCGCCGAAGGGCGCCCGATCGACTCGGGTCGTGCCTACTCAATGCTCGCAGAGGTATTCGCCGAACTCGGCGACGAGGAACGCGCGATCGAACTCTACGAACTCGCCGTCGAGCGCTTCGAAGGGCTCCAAACGCGCTATGCGGTTGACGCTTACGCTCGTCTCGCGGAGCTATTCGAGGCCAGGGGTCGCCAAACCGAGGCTCTGGGCTTGCTCAAGCAGGCCATGCGGATTCAGCAATCCGCCGGGCGACTCTTGCCCGATCAGAGCAGCTGAGACCGGCATGGAAGCGCGGTGCGCGGCCTTGGGAATGGCGAGGTGTGCAGCTTGCTCCCAGCCGAGCCGAACGACGGAAATTCGGCGCGTCAACCCCGACTTGTCATCAGGCAGAACAAACCAATGACTCTAGACGAGCCGTCATCGGCTGTGATACGTTGCGAACGTACGTTCCGGCGTCGGAGAAGGCGAGGGCTGAGACATGGCAATCACGCTGGCTCCCAGGGCACCCGCGCAGGCGGTTGAGTACCTCGAGGCGGTGCTCGATTTGGGCAACATCCGAATGAAGCTCGGAGATCCGCAGGAGGGAAAGGGTCACGGGAAAGAGCGGCTTGACCTGATGGAGGGCGAGTACCGCAGGTTTCTTGCACTTCATCTGGCGTATCCGGATTTCGACATCGTCCCGTGCAAGATTGTCGACGAGATCTGGCATCAGCACATCCTGGACACGGCGGCATACCGGACTGACTGTGAGCTGATCTTCGGCAGATTTCTCGACCATTTCCCGTATTTCGGCATGCGGGGCGAAGAGGACGCTCAGGCGCTCACGGATGCATACGCCGAAACGCTGGAACGGTATCGATTGGCGTTCGGTGAGCCCCCCGCGGACACTTGGATCGACGCCGAGGCGTCGAAGTGCAAACGGACAGCATGTAAGCCGCAGAAGTGCCGCTAGAGGATGGCTATGGGGCGCGGCCCGAATGTGCACTACTGCAGTGAGGTGATCGGCTTGGAGCAACCATTCGACCATCGCCGGGTTCCCCTGGGGGTCGTCTAGCCAGGCGCGGCAGCGGTCGATCGTTGCCAGGAGGCTGCGCGGGTGCGAGTCTGCTGTAAGTGCGCGTCCGCCATCTCACGATCGAGCGCTTCCGAGGCCTGAGGGCGCTGACGTTCGCGCCGGGGCCGCGGACGGTGATCCTGGGGCCGAACAACGCCGGCAAGAGTACGGTGCTGGAGGGTCTCGATCTGCTGCTGCACGCAGGCCTTGGCCGTCAGCGCCCGCAGCCGACAGAGATCGACTACTTCGCCCGCCGCCCGGAGGCGGGCTTCGTGATCGAAGCGATTCTGGGTGAGTTGCCGTCCGCATATGTCGCAGAGGTGCGGCGCCACCTGGAGGGATGGAAGGCGGCGACAGAAGAGCTCGTTGCTGAGCCGGACGGCGAGGATGTGGAGCCGGTCGTGCGGGTGCGCGTGCGCGGCACCGAGGATTTCGACCTCTTCCACGAGTTCGCGAAGGAAGAGTCCGACGGTGCCCGCTTTTCGCCGGGGCTCAGGGCGAAAGTCGGCTGGGTGTTCGACGGTCGCGCCCGCGATCCGTCCCGGCAGCTTGCCTTCTACCAGGGTGGCCTGCTGGAGCGCCTGTTCGGCGACGTCGACCTCAAGCCAGCCGTGGACGCGCTTAAGGCGGCGCTCGAGGGCGGCGCCTCCGCCGTCAATGCAGACACGGGGATCGAGGGGAAGCTTGCATCGCTCGCCAAGGACCTGCGGCTGCTGGGCTTGCTCGCGCCGGAAGAGTTGCCGCAGTTTGAGGCGGGAGCGATCTCGCTGCGCGAGCTGTTGCAGTCGCTGCGTCTGACCATGCCTGGCGGTGAAGTTCAGGTTCCGGTGGCGCGGCAAGGTCGAGGCGCGCAGCGTCTGTTGCTGGTGGCGATTCTGTTGCGGCTTGCGGAAGCCTCTGGGCAGCCGGCGATCGGAGGCTTCGAGGAGCCCGAGGAAGCGCTGGAGCCGCTTCGGCAGACGCAGGTTGCGCGCATGCTGACCGGGATCTCCGAGCGCGGCGGCCAGGTCTTCGTCGTCACCCACTCGCCCGAGATCGCGCGCGCGTTTCTGATCGACGACTTCCTGCTCCTCGACGAGCGCGCCGGCGGAGCCGGGGCGCGGCTGCTGCGCACGACCGTCTCGGAGCCGGTGCGGCAGAAGTATGAGCGCTGGCTCGACCGCTCGGTCGTGCGCGCGCTGTTTGCCCGGATCCCGGTACTTGTCGAAGGGCCAGGCGATCGGGCCGTGCTGGAGACATTTTGGCGTGCGCTCGCCACGCCGCCTGCGGCCTCCGAGGCCGACCCGGAGCCAGAGGCGCTGATCCGACCGCCCGAGCAAGCCGGGGTGGACATCCTCAACTGCGAGGGGGCAAGCAACATGCCGATGATGGCCCGGCTGCTGAAGGAGGCCGGGAAAACAGTTGTCGCCTGGGTCGAGCAGGACGTGCCGGAGGAGGTTGCACGGCTGCGCGGGGAAGGCCACTGCGACGCCTTCATCGGTCACGATCCGCAACACGGCCGCCAGAACCTCGAGCAGGCGCTCGCCCAGACCGCCTCCATTCCTGCTCTGCTTGCGGGGCTGGATGAACTCGCGAGCAGTCGCGGCTACTCCTGGGAGACGCAGCGCGGCTACCTCGTGAGCGTGGTCGGCGAGATCGACGACAGCAAGCGCGAGCAGATGAAGGCCGCCGAGGCTCTGGCAGACCTGTTCGGCGCGCTCGAGGAGGCGGCGGCGAGGCTGCTGATCGCGAAGGCGCTGAGCGGCAAGGAGGTTGCACCGTTCGAGATGAAGGGGGCGCGCCAGGGCCGGATCGTCGCTGAAGCGATCCTCGCGACGGATGGTGTCGTGCCGGAACCGTTCGAGCGTGCGCTCCGCGAGTTCGATTCCTGGATCGCGGCCGGCTGCACGCCGATCGGCGAGATCTCGATGGCGGGATGACGCTGCGGGCCGACCCCGACCACGACGCGGTCTGCGCGGCAGAGGGGCGGCATCTGTTGGTCGTCGCCCCGCCCGGAACGGGAAAGACCGCCGTCGCCGTTCGCCTCGCCGGGACGATCGCACCCGACCTTCGCTCCGAGGCGCGTGTCCTGCTGGTGACGTTCTCGAACCAGGCGCGCGTACAACTCGAGCAGGAAGCGGCGCGGCAGCTAACGCCCGAGCTGCGCCGCCGGGTCGAGGTGGTCAACTACCACGGCTTCTTCCGCCGAGAAGTGTGGGCCTATCGGCGGGCGCTCGGTCTGCCCCTGAACGCGGAGATGACGAGCTGGCGCGGCAGGCGCGAAGCCCTGAAGTCTGCAGACGCCGAGGCTGTGGCCGAACTCGGCAAGTTCAAAGGCTTTCTCGAGGCGTTCGCCGAGCAGCGCTTCGAGGCCTTTCGTGACGAACGTTCGCCAGGCGATGACGCGCGCGAACGCCTCCTAGCCGCGATCGACGCCGAGATCCGTGCCGGGAGGCTGATTTTCGACGACCTCGGCGCCCTGTTCTGGCAACTCCTAGAGACCTACCCGGTGCTCGATGCCGCCTACAAGGCCCGCTATCCGGTGGTGATCGCGGACGAGCACCAAGATGCCTCCGCACTCCAGGACGCACTCGTTCGCCGACTCGCGATCGGCCGGCTGATCGTGCTCGCCGATCCGATGCAACTGATCTACGGCTTCCGCGGCTCCAAGCCGGAGCGACTCGAGCGACACGCGCAGGAGTGCGACGCCCGCTTCGAGCTGCGCACGCCGCACCGCTGGCACGGCCGAGAGGACGCCGGCACCTGGTTGCTCGCCGTACGGGCGCGTCTGCAAGGCGAGGCGGTCGAGGCGGAGCTGCCAAGTGAGGTAACGATCGTCAAGTGCCAGTACTTCAACCAGATGCTTCCACGGGTAAAGGGAGAAGCCGCAGCGGCCCTCAACGGCGGCATGGACACGGTCGCCGTCATCGCCGCCTTCAACGCCGACGTCGGCAGGCTCCGCTCATACCTCTGCACGCAGGGCCTCTTCCCCCGCCAGCTCGGTGGCGGCGATGACTTCGAAGAGGCCCGGGACGAGATCGAACAGCTGCCGCTGCTCGGCGACGCCTCGAACCTGGCCGTGCACGCACTCGAGCGCGTGGCGAAGCTCGTACCGACGCTGAAGTCCGGCGTCGTTACAACCGTCAAGACACGGCTGACGGCGAGCGGAGTGAACCTGGCCGGCAACTGCGGCGCCGAAGCGAAGAGCCTGCTCGGCGCGCTTGCACCACTGTACGAGCAAGGGCCCGCGAGTTATTTCGCGAGCGTTGTGGGCGCGCTCGATGTGTGCGCGGCCAACGAGCATCACCTGCCGAGGGTCGAGGCCGTGCGCGCGCTGCGCTCAACTGCGGATACGTTCGGCGGCGCCGACGCAAGCCTGGAGGACGTGCTCGAACGGTATGCGGAGAGCGTTGCTGCCGCGGCTCAGGCCGCGCCTCGGCTCGGCCGCGGCCTGTACGTGATGACCGCACACCAGGCGAAAGGAAAGGAGTTCGACGTCGTGATCGTCGTGAACTGCGGCAAGGCCCAGTTCCCTGACGACGACGAACAGCGACGCCTGTTCTATGTCGCCGTCACGCGCGGCTCCCGCCGCTGGGTCGTGCTCGCGCCAACGGGTGACCCCTCGCCGCTCCTGCGCCACCTCACCGGGTCATGAGCCCGGAACGTCGGCCAGCCGCAGGTCAAGGCGGTTACATCTACGTTAGCGATGAGCCCCGCCACGGGGAGGTGATCGCCGGCGAAGCCTCATTCACGGCCGTCGTCTCAAGCCAACCGCGGATCGCCGCCCGCCAGCCTGCGTTTCTCACGCTCGATCGCGCACGGGTCGACGCGGTCGCGCGGATGAGCCAAGCTGGCCCGGCTGCGTCGTTCAAGGCGCGCGTTCGCTTCGACGAAACGCACCAGTTGATGGGCGAGATCGGCTGGAGCGACGTCCTCGACCGCCTATCGACGGCAACACGAGCGGAGATCGAAGTCGTCCTTGAGCGCGGCGGAGGCCAGCTCGCCGAGAGAGCATTTGCCGAGCTTGTGGACACGCTCCAGCGTCTGTGTCCTGAGAGCGGCGGCGACATCGACCTTGTGCTGATGCTCAGCCTGGAACGCGCCGCCCTTCCCCGAGCCACGGAGGGCGAGCCAATCACGATGTTCGAAGGCGACGCGGTCGCCCTCGCACTCGACATGGCTGGCTTCAACCGAAGAGACGAGCTCGCCTATTGGACGGGCGACGCGCACGCACCGTTTCTGGCGGGTGTCAGCTCGTTTTCGCTGCTCGAGGACCGCATGATCGACAACGACGCACACGTCTTTGGCGACTGGGAGTTGATCGCCGCGAACGCGGTCGGCTGGGCTGAGTTCGAACGCGATGGCGACCATTTGTGGACCATCAACGTCAACCGCTCGCCCGTCGAGCGCTCACTCGGCGTCGACCTCATCTACTACACGCACGTCTTCAACGCGTACGTCCTCGTGCAGTACAAACGAATGGAACGGGAGAGCGGACGCGACGCCGTCTTCCGGCCGACCGACGGCTTCGAGGAAGAGCTCGCACGAATGCGTGCGCTCGTGCTCGACGATGCTGAGCCGTCCGCACCGGCAGATTTCAGGCTCGACGCCCGCTGTTGCTACCTGAAACTGTGTCCGGCCGTGGCCAAGGAGGTTCCGGTTGGCAGCCTCGTCGGCGGGATGTACATACCCCTTGGGTATTGGGATCTTCTCGCGGGTTCAGCAGACGTCCTCGGACCGCGAGGCGGCGTCGCGGTCACGCACGAGAACGCCGGCCGCTACTTCGACAACACCCAGTTTGTCAGCCTCGTGCAGGATGCGTGGATCGGCTCGCGAGGTGTGACCTCCGACCAGATCACCGAGATCGTGCGTAGTGGCCTGGATGCGGATCGCTCGGTCATTTTGGCGGCAGGTAAGCGCGCCGATGCCGGACGGCGTCGCCGGCGCCGCCGCCGCTGAGGTCAACGTACGTCGTGGACTGAACCACTCCGTCGACGAGCTGGGCGCCATGTTCGCGGAGCCGGGCCAGGGTATCGCTGAGGTCGTCCACGGCGAACATAGCGCGGAGGTAGCCGAGAGCGTTCACCGGGGCGTTCCGGTGATCGGCGATCACGGTGGTGCGTTCAGAAATGGAACCGCCAGCTTCAAAGCCTCGTCACGAACGGACCGCGCGTTCTGATCAAACCCGACAGTGGCCTGGTTGATCTGATCGTTCGAGGCGACCGCTTGCTGCACGGCTTGGACCATCCCCGGAGTCCAGAGGTCAGGCGCGAGGCTTTGGAGACGCTCGAGATTCGCGCGAGCGTTGTCATACGAGTACGAGTGCACGAATCGGTCAACGGTGACCTCGGCCATGGCGCTCCTCGTGCGCAGGTCGGTCCGGAGTACGTCAGCGATCTCACGTGCAAGGGCGTGCGGATCTTGACCCGCGCGCGCGTCCATCGCCTGGTATCGGCCGATGAACCCGTAGGGGTTCACATCCACTCGCAGAGGAAACACGAGGAGCCCTCGCGCCACCGCTGCCCCGACCTCTTGATCCGTCCAGTCACTCGCATGAAAGTCGGTGGTCAAGTACGCCGCCAAGGCCTCGCACTCTTTGAGCGCCTGCACGATTACGTCCTGCCACTCCTTGGTGGGCTGGATCGCGTCGTGAGCTACGAACGCAGCCACACCGTGCGCCGAAAGCGCCGAGCTGAGGAGACCGACTTCGCGCCGGTGAGGATGAGTGTGGCTGAGGAAGAGGCGGAAGAAGCGCGTACCTGGCTGCAGTGATGGCTTCCAAATCCCTGAGTCGGATGGTATCTCGCGAGGGATCCTAGTAGGGCCGTGGGCGGCTGAATTCTCAGAGGCTTGGGAACCAGCTCTTAGCTGTTTCAGAGCAACTCGAAGAGCCGGTGAGACTGGTCGAGAGTATGTGCGCACGCTTGCCCCTTCATCGTGCGGGGTACGTCCTGCAGCGCAGGACGGGATTACGGCTTTCTCTGTTGTGCGTCGGTGATCGCGAGACGAAGAAGTCTGTTCAATAGCCAGAGCAGGCTGAGAGTGCGCAAGAGCGCGAGGGCGAGCACCCCGGCGGCGGCCGTTTCGAGCAAGCGGCGGCCGTGCCGAGACGCATCCGCGACAATGAGTGCCGTGGTTACGACCGTGGCGATTGCGTAGCCACCGATCGCGCCCATCAGCACCTTCCGCACATAGGGGAAGTCGCTGGTGGTGCTAAGGAGGTCGAGTCCCTTGCCCGGGCCGAGCGTTAGGAAGATCGCGACCGCGGTGATCGCGAAGCCGAGCATCACTGCGTTGGTGCTCGCGAGAGAGAGGTAGAGGGTCACGCGGGTGCCTTTGTCTAGTCGTCCGAGTAGCTGGGGCCCCGCTGCTCCGTAGACCACACCTCCGTAGACGGCCACAACGACAGCGACCCCGACGTAGTGGTACCCGATGAAGGCTTCGCGGAAAGGGCGCAGCTTGAGTTTCACGGTTCCGCGACGATAGTCCCAGCATCAAGCTCAGCCTTCACCTGGGCATGAGCCTCGATGATCGCGGCGTACGCGGCATCCTTGTCGAGTGCACGGTGTCGAGGAGATTCGCGCTCGATCTCTCGTGATAGAACGACTCGCTCCTTGAGAACGTCGAACCACTCCAGCGCGCCTTCCTCGCTGCGTCCATAGACCTGGGCGGTTTCGAGGAGATGGCCGACCTCGTCCGGGCCGTCCCCTCGGAGGTCATTGAAGAACGTTTTCACCTTCTGCGTGAACCCGGCGTCGTCGTGCTCCGACGAGAGGGTGAGGTCCATGTACTTGCCGGCGCTGAAAACCTCGGCGGCATCGAACCCGCCGCCGAGGCCGGTTTGCCGATTTTGGAGAGCAGCCGCTGCGCCTGGTTCAACCTTCAGTCGGAGTAGGCGGATGTCCTGCATGTTGAGGATGGCGTCGATCACGTCGCGGCGGACCAGTTGTTTCAGTCGGATGTCGTGATCGCAACGCTCACGGAGGAAGGTCGGCAGAAGCGAGACGCGAGGGCCGTAGTGGTTGTACTCCGAGCCGATCACGTCGTTGTCAAAGAGAACGACGTGAATCGATTCCGCAAGTCCTCTTTCCGGGTCAAGGTCAAGCTCTTCAAACGCTCCGGCCTCCTCCGTCTCGGGAAGGTTGCGACGGCGTACCCGGTAGAAACGGAACCGCTGGGGCGCGGCATTCTGATCGCCAACCGCGCAGAGGTACTGCTCATCCCCTTCGTCGAGATGGAAATCGTCTGTGCCTGACAGCGCATGGATCGCGCCCAAGAGCGCGGTTCGATCGAGCGTGAACTCGGGATCGCCGTCTCGTGAGAAGACTTTGTGGAAGTAGATCTTCCGTCGCGCGAGGTTCGGATCGGCAGGGATGGGCGGCATCGCTCCTCGAGTTTGTCACGGCTGCATGACGGGAGACAACAGCGACACGACCGCGGGGTCGCAGACGACGAGATGCTCTGGCTGCGGCGTCGAACGCGGAAGCCGAGCTCCGGATTCTAGGCGGCGCTCGTGCTGGTGGCGAGGATGTCAGGGAGCTGGGCGACGTCGTCGGTGACGACAGTGTCGAACACCTCGTCGAGCTTGGCCTGTCTGATGACGTGTGCCCACTGCTTCTCGGTGATGACAACGTCGCAATAGGCGACGGCGACAGCAAGGAACCCGAGATCCTTTAGGTCGCCACGCTTGAACCTCGCGGCGCCAGCGTGCTGGGCTCGCTGGAGTTCGGCGATCACGCGGCGCGAGGGAAGATCGAGAACGAAGTCCCGGAGATCGACGTTCGCGAAGAATTGGTCGAGCGTGATTCGCGCGCTGGAAAGCGTTGTGACGAGCGGCTCCCAGATTTCGGCGAGGACCATCCCGAAAACTCCGTCGCGAAGCGCTAAGCCCGATGCGGCAGCATGTTTCCGCAGCAATGCTTGCGCCGTCGCGCGTGAGTTGAGGAACTGTTCGTCGACGGCGCGCGCGCCGCTCCGCGTCGCGGCATCGAGACCGCGGCCGCGAAGCAGGATGCGCTCGAGTACGAGATGGAAACCGGCGGCGCGCGCGGCTGCCACGAATCGCTCCTGGATATCCGGGGGCGCTTCTGGAGGCGGTCGATAGCCGAGCTGCTGGTCGTCGAAGGCGTGCGCCGCGCCGAACCCATACAAGACGAGCTCAGCTGGCTCTGCCGGGCGGTCGAGGCAGCGGTGAAGTGCCCACTCAAGCTCGACCGGGACGATCCGGAGCTGCGAGGCAATCGTTGTGAAGCCGGAGAGCACTTCCATCACCTCGGCGAGACGATCGCGCCTGCCGAGATCAGCGACCATTGCGGTCTCCTCGTAGTGCGCCACCGAAAGCGGAAAGAACGCGGTCCCCGCTGTGACCGCTCGCTCGGACGCGGCGAGGGCATCTGCGAACTCGGCGCCATTCGGGCGACCGTGGTAGGCCCGGCCGAGATCGACCCACTTGTTCTGATCGAGGTAGATACTTCGCGGTTCCATCTCGAGTTCAGTTTGCCGAGGGCCATCCCCACGCCGGCGGCACCTCAGGACGTCTGCGCCGACTCGGCTCTACTGATCCGAAAATAGTCGGTGAGACTGGTCGAGAGTATGTGCGCACGCCTGCTCGTTCGTGGTGCGGCGCCCAACTGTGGCGTGACATTGAGTTCAGGAATGGTGCCTGGCGGAACGCACGCGAACGGCGGTTCTAGTTCGGCCCTAAGCTGGCCGGATGCGCGGCGCGGGGCGGGCGCATGTTCGGCGAGAGCCGGGGCTTCAGGTGCCGACCAGCGAGCGATTTAGACGTTCGTCGATCTCGTCGGCCAGCCGATCGAGTTGAGGCCCTCCGCCTTCCGTGGCGTCCTTTTTCGCGTTAAACAACCGCCCCCAGAGACCCGCCGTCCAAGCAGCGGCGCAATCCTGGAGTGTCCAATCCTCAGCCGTCCGCGTGTAGGCGTCAATGAACTCCTGCGTCTGCGCGACCGTGGCGGCCCCGCCGGGATTGCCCTGCGCGGCCCAGACGGACGAGGCGAGGCCAACGATCGCCGCCTCCGGTTGGGCGATCACGCTATCCCAGTCGTGTACGACGAGCGGGTCGTTTCCGTTCCACCGGATGTTCTGCGACTCCCAGTCGCCGTGACCAATCCGCAACGGTGCCTTGTACCGCGAGAGGGCCTCGCGCACCTTCTGCGCGGCGGAGTCGATCCACACGGGTCCCTCGAATAGGTTGAGATTCATTCCGCGGTCGTCGCGGTCAGGCCAGGTTCCGGCGCTGCAGTGATCCCATGCCGTCCATGGCGGCGATGGCGCCAGCATTGGGACGTGTGCCGGGGTCGGGGCGGCGGCGACAAGCCGTTGTAGGAGCAGCGCATAGGCATCAGCGCCGAGACTCGGGTCGCGCTGCCCACCGCCAGGTACGAGAGCCTCGGCGTGCACAGCCCAGCCGTCGATCTGCTCAACGGCGGAAATCGGCGCAGGACAGGGGTATCCGCCTCGTGCGAGCTGATGCTGAACCGCGACGCACCCGAGGAGTCGACTCTCCCAGCGTCGGATCTTGATCACAACCTCGCGGCCATCCACCAGCGTGACGCCCAGAACTCTGGACAGGTTCCCAAGCTCGAACTGCGTCTCAGCGATACCGCTCCCCAACGATGACTGGCACCACTTCGCCAACTCCGCGGCCGTGAGCACGGACGTGATTATGCCCAACCAGGCTTCGATCGGCCCGCCTGCGCGAGCGCCTCAAACGTCTGAGGGCCGACCTGGATTCGAGAGAGCGGAACGGAAATCGAGATTCGTGGGCTGGGCGAGCGTGCTCTCGCCCGAAGTCTTTTCAGAGTCGATTTAGCGCATGCGCGGTAGCGAGAGTCGGCGCATCTGGCCAGTCTGAAGCATTGGCGCACGCCTGCCCGTTCATGGTGCAGTGCCCACTGTGGGGTGACATTGAGTTCGAGATAACGCCAGCTCGAGAGGACGGCGCGCACGCAGTGCGCACTGACGTTGGAGCAGCGCATCGCCATGCCGCTGGTTGAGCGCGCGAATCCAAACGGATCAACACGCTTCTCAACTTTCAACATATGAGAAGCATCGGACACTCTCGGCAAAGAGTTGGCTAGTTGACGTCGCGGCGTGCGGTTAGCGCGGTGCCTGCGAGCGCGAACGCTCCTGTCCAGGCGAGCAGGGTGGCGCCTCCTGCGGCGGCGGGGAGGAGGTGTCCGCGGTCTGCGGTCAGTCCCATCAGGGCGTTTTGGGCGTGGACGGGTGCGAAGCGGCCGACGGAGGGGACGAATTGGAAGAGGAGGGTTTCGGCGACGAAGCCCCAGGCGAGCAGGCCGATGATCGCGCCGACCTGGTTGCGGATGACGAGGCCGAGCCCGACGCCGAGCGCGGCCCAGAGCGCGACCCCGGCGAGCGTGCCGAGCACGAGCAGCGTCGTCTGGCCACCGCTTAGGGCGTAGCTGATGCCGCGGCCGCTGAGGCAGAGGTAGCCGATCGTGAAGCCGATCCCTTCGCCGACGACGGCGAACGCGAGCCCGGCGAGCAGGCCGGCGGCGAGCTTGGCGGCGATCACACGAGAGCGCCGCGGTGTGAAGAGGAAGGTGGGGCGGATCGTGCCGAAGCGGTACTCGCTGGTCACGAGCATGACTCCCGCCAGCGCCGAGAACACCCCGGCCAGGCTGCCGGCGCTCAACAGTCCGCGTTGATTCTCAGTGCTGGTCAGGCTTGACTGTGGCGTCAGCAGCCCATTGAACAGCGAGAAGAGAAGGATCAGGGCGATCAGACCGAGCACGATCCCATTGGTGGTGCGGGTCGAGCGGATCTTCAGCAACTCAGCTCTGGCTTGCGCGATCACGGCTGCGGCTCCGATGTCAGCTCCAGGAAGACGTCTTCGAGTGAGGAGACTTCAGCGATGAGTTCGTGGATCGGCGCGCCGGCCGCGAACGCGAGATCACCGAGCCTTTCAGTGCTGACCCCGTGCACGAGCAGTCCTTGTTCGTTCAGAGTCGTCGCCTCGATCTGCTCTTGCCGCAACGCTTCTTCGAGCGTCGTCCGCTTCGGCGTGCGGACGCGGACCGAGCCGCCGACGCGGGCCGTCAGCTGTTCGAGCGGGGACTCGGTGACGAGCTTGCCGCGGTTGATGATCAGCACCTGGTCGACGGTTTGCGCGACCTCGGCGAGTACATGGCTGGAGATCAGCACGGTCCTGCTGCTGGCGGCGAAGGCGCGCAGGAAGTCGCGCAGCCAGCGCACGCCCTCCGGGTCGAGCCCGTTTGCGGGTTCGTCGAGGATCAGCAGTTCCGGGTCGCCAAGGAGCGCGGCCGCGATCCCGAGGCGCTGCCGCATCCCGAGCGAGTAGGTCTTGACGCGCTGGCCTGCAGCCGGCTCGAGCTCAACCAGGCGCAGCACCTCCGTCACGCGGGAGTCCGGCAGACGGACTGCTCGGCTCAGCATCCGCAGGTGATCGCGCCCGCTCCGGCCTGGGTGAAAGTCGGTCGCTTCGAGGACCGCGCCAACCTGCAGGGGGGCCTGCTCGAGCTCGGTGTAGGAGCGGCCGAAGACTTGGGCGCTGCCGCTGCTTGGCTTGGCGAGCCCGAGCAGCATCCGCAGCGTCGTCGTCTTGCCGGCGCCGTTCGGGCCGAGAAAACCGGTGATCGTGCCCGGCGCGAGCGCGAAGGAAAGCGAGTCGACCGCAAGTACCGACCCGAACCGCTTCGTCAGCGATTCGGCCACCACCGCCGGCTCGCAAGCAGCGGCCGTTGCGGCAGAGGTGTGCTGGTTCAACTTGGCACGGTAGAAAGCATCGCCGGCGCCTTGCGGATCTTGCTGGTTGCCCCGCCGACTGCGCCAAGAGCGAAGCCAAAGAGCGGTAAGAGGAGGATGCCGATCATTGCCGCGTTTTCGAGGTTCGACTTGAGGATGAAAGCCCCGATCGTCGTGTAATGGATCTGGTCTGCGGGGTAGGCGTGGAAGGCGCGGAGGCTGGCCGGATCGTGGGTGAACCAGGTGATGTTGGTGTAGCTCAGCGTGACCAGGCCGATGAAGAGGATCGCGCCGCCGATCGCACCGGCCCACCAGCCTGCCTCCTTGCCGGCGCGGGCGTCATGGCTTGACCACGCCGCCGCGACGCCGGCGGCGAGCATGGTCGCAAGCGCTGCGAGCACGAACCAGTCGTTGGGTGAGAGCCCGTTAACATCCTGCACCGCCAGTCCGGGGAGACTCGCAGTCAGGGCGATGCCCCCGACGATCACGCCGGCGACGGCTCCGTAGAGACGGGCGGCGCGGACGCGCCACGGTGTCAGCCGGGAACGGACGAGAGCCGTGAGCGCGGACGCCGCGACGAGGCCGAGGAAGAGCAAGTCGACGTTGATCCCGAGGACGCCCCGTTGGCTGTTCGGGCCCGCATAGCTCTCCCCGAGAAGCCGGTTGCGGGTATAGAGGAACAGGCCGATGACGGCCACCGCTGTCGTCGCAGCGCCGATCCTGACGGCCTGGGCCGCCGCGCCGGCCCGCGGCGGCAGCAGCGCCGCTCTGGCGCAACCCAGCGCGAACCGTAGGCGCCGCCGCCGGCCGGAGACGCAATCGAGCTCCGCGAGCATCGCTTCCCCCCAATCGCCGCGCTCCTCGGGCAGCGCTTGCGACGAGAAGGAGAGAATCCTGAAGGCAAGGTCACCGCCGGCCGCGCGGTTGGCGAAGATCAGGCCGGCCGCGGAAGCGACCGCGACGATCGCAACGATCACACCCACCGGGCGCAACAACACGGCCCCGACCACGACGGCTCCGAGAGCGATCGACATCCCGCCGACACGCATATTCACGGCACGCTCGGAAGCCGCCTCGGCAGGCGCGGCGTTACCCGCCTAGCCTCGGGAAGCTCGGTTGCGAAGGCGGTCCCGGCGGCCGTCAGGCGGTAGAGGTGACGCCGAGGGCGGCCCTCGGGCGGCTCCTTCTCCCAAGAGGTTTCGAGCAGCCCACGGTCTGCCAGACGCATCAAGATCGGGTACAGCGATCCCGACCTGAGACCGAGCTCGCCACCAAGCTCGTAGCCGTATCGCCACTCCGACGGGTCACGCCCGAGCGCGCGCAGCACCAGCACGGTCTGGGGCGAGGGACGGCGAGAGCGACTCACAGGGTAACTCTACATAGATAGCGTTACCTGGTCAATCTGATGATGTTGGCTGGGCGAGCGTCCTCTCGCCCGAGCCACAGACATGGCTCAGACTGAGCGAAAGAGCTGGTGAGACTGATCCAAAGTATGTGCGCACGCCTGCTCGTCTGTTGCCGGTGACGAGCGCACCGAATCTTGGGGCGAGCCGATGTCGATGACTGGAAGGGTCCACACCACATGCTTCTCCCACGCTTTTTCGCAGCACAACGGTGGCTGGAGCGCAGGCCACGAGCAAGACTCACCGGCTTAGGAGCCGTTGTGAGCCGGGCCGGCCGCGGATGGGCTACGGAGTTGGTTGTGACCACCAGTCGAATTCGCCGGCCCAGGGGCTCAGGCTCGGCGCGCACGCAACCGTCGTTCGCGGCTCTGCGACTACGAGGGCACCTCGCCCACGAGGGGGCCATCGTGTACACGGCCGGCTCTCGTCATCTGCTGAAAGATCCACCTTGCCGTCGCGGCTTCGTGCAGGCCCGAGATGAAGATTGCTTCCCAGGAGTTTCTCGTCCCGTGTAGGTCATCTAGGAGAGCCCGTTCGTCGCGAAGGAGGGCGCGAAGGTCTTTGTACGAGCCCGGCGTCATGGCCAGACTTCGGATGATGAGGCTGGGACGTCGGACGAGCGCGGCCCATCGGTTGCCCAGCCACCGGTCGATCCGATTGGCCACGAGGACCTCTTTGATGTGGAAGGACACCGCCGCAGCCAATGAATCGCGGCTGGCTAACGGTCGCAAAGTGATGCGCGGAACTTGGCCCCAGTCTTCAAACCGGGCACACACAAGCCTTCGTCGGAGGATGCCGTCGAAGTAAGGGTGGAGTATCCGTTGTCCAGGAAGCGCGCCGTGCGATTGCGTCCCTCTCCGATGGTTGCACGAGCAAGCTGGAACCAGGTTTGCCGAGAAGACCGCGTATTCCGGATACGTCGCCTTCGGGAAGACATGTTCAAGGGTTGTTACGCCCTGTCCACCGCACATTGCGCACCCGTCATGAGCCGCTTGCTCTCGCATCGCCCGGATATACGCGAGGCACGCTGGCGGACGTCCGTACAGCCTTCGTAGCTCTTTAGCCCGGGAAGCCGATAGACCCAGCGGCGGCACCTGTTCTATGTTGCCGCCCGCTGCCTCGTACGACGCGTAACCAGCGGCTAGGTCATCTTTGATCGGCAGCAACAGCCCCATTGCCTGCAACGTTGGCGTTGAGGTCAGGGTGGCGAGGATCCCGACGTCATCTATAACCGGGCGAGGAAGCGACCTCATTCTGCTGCTCTCGGACCCTCTGCGGTTGCTCTGAGCTCGTCGAGGAACTCCATGGACAGCTCATCGGCGTACTTGTCGTATAGCGAGTCCCAACTGACGTCGCCGGCGAGCAAGTTCGCCTTGACTTCGCTCGCCAGCGCCGACGGGGTGTCCTCTCCGAAGACGAAGTAGGAGATGGCTCCTGGATCAGCGCCGAACGTTCGTAGAGTCGGTCGTACCGCAAGAACTTCTCCGTCCGGTGAGCGGCGAAGCACGATCACCTGCTTGCGGAACACTTCGCGCACCACGAACACGGAGTGGGTAGCGAGGATTGCCACCGACCCGGTGGTCCGAAGCAGATGGTCCAGCAGGGCTATGAAGCCGCTGATCAGCTGTGGGTGCAGATGCGTCTCTGGCTCGTCAACGAGCAGCAGAGAGCCGTTTTCGACATCCAGGCACACCTGAGCGGCGAATGTTAGGAACGAGATCTCGCCGCTGCTGAGATCGTAGTCGCCGCTCTCAAGATGACGCCGAGGGGGTCGCGTGACATCGATCTGCGCGTAGTTCTGGAGCGAACGCTGTTCACCGCTCCTCGCGAGCTCTTCGAGCGGGCGGTACTTCCGGCCGCTGCGAAACGGCAGTGCGATTGTCTCCCAATCTTCGATCGCAGTGATTGCGTTCAGAAAGATGTTCCAGCGCTTGTCAGACCCGATGCGTTGATCTGAGCGGGCCAGCTGAAGGATGAGGTCCGTGACATGGCGGTTCCTCTTTGCTCGCCGCGCGCGGTTCAGGCTGTATCGCCGATACCAGACATGTGCCGCGCCTCGCGGCTCAGCCGGGAAGACCTGTTCAGCCTCGTTGGTCGGCGCAAAGGCGAGGAGCCGGTTGAAGAGAAACCTCTCGCCGCGCGCATCTCTCAGCGTTCGACTGTCTCGCAGCGCCGCGCGTGCGATACCACCAAGCGTCTGGCTCTTCCCGACGCCGTTCTTGCCGATGATGACCGCGATCCTCTTCGGCAGCGGCCCAGTGTGGTCGAAATAGAACGCAATCTCAGAAGCGCCACCATCCCGAGGGAGCTCGGTGGCCAGTGACGTCGAGGAGAGATCAAACGTCTCATATGCCGCGCCGCGAAGCAGCGGGCCGGCGTTCTTGAACGTGAAATAGCAATCCGATGAACGAATGAAGGACATGCTGAACACGTCGCTCGAAAGGGCCTCACTCAGCCAATCCGTGCGGGAGCGGTATTCGGTGAGCGCAATGACGTCGTTGATGGCAAGTAGACATTGGCGCAGCTCCGCGACTCCGAGGACGTCGACGAGCTGGCGATATGCGTCCATCCCCGACAGCATGGTGAAGAACCGCCCCTCTGCAACATCCTGTGCCGAGAGGAATCCGTCGGCTGCAGAAGACAGCAACTCGCGCAGCTGCGAGGTGTCGGTGGCATCTGCACCTCTCTCGAAGAGGAAGCCGAGAAAGCCGCTAACCGTGATGCTCTGCCCGGACGACGTGAGGATGCGAAAATCGGCGTGTGTGCTGAAGCCGAAGTCGTTCCATTTGTCCCGCGAGGGGCTGATGAACACGCTCGGGCCTCGTTCGACTCGTTGCCCCTCGAGGCCGAAATCGACCCGATAGACGTCAGGTTCCTCGTCGCTGTCCACGTCGTCGGCAGTGACGATAACCGACTCGCAGCCACGGTTCGCTCCGGCGGAGGGCGTACGCCGGCGGGCGCTCAGGGCTGGGGCCGTTGCTCATATGTGCGCTCGCTCGGTAGAAGGGCCGCTCGCTCTGCTGCTGACCGGCGTCGTGAGGCGAGAAGGCCATGTCGAAGAACGGACTATAGGCGGGGCGACTACGATCGCCGCATGGCAGAGGATGAGCTCGTCGAGACCGCGAAGAGGGAGCTGGGTTCTATCGACCGGCGCTTCCTATTCTGGGTTGCGCTCGGTGTCGAAACGGCGAGCGGGTCGGGTGCCTCCGCTGCGGACGTGGACTGGCGGTTGCTTGAGTGGTCGTCGCTCCGGGAGGCGCTCGACGAGTGGCTGGACGGCTTGCCAGCGAACACTGCCGAGGTGGCCTATCGGTGGCCGGTGAACGAGAACATCCGGCTCTGCTTCATCGCGAAGCCGCGGACGGCGGTGGGGTCTCAAGGGTATAGGCGGATGCCGAGTTTGAACCTCGCGGATCCGGATCCGTTTCCCCCTCTTCACTTTGAAGGTGGTGGCACGGCGTCGTTCGAGTCGCTACCGATTGAAACCGTCCGTGAGCTTGCCGTCGGCAGCCGCAGGCTCGCGGTCGAACTGGTGTCGCACCGTGCAGCCTGGACATCGCTCTACGAGTTCATGTCAGCGATGGGGAAATCAGACACGTCTGAGATGAATAGCCTGGAGCTGGAGGTGCATGCCGCGGCGCTCGGGCTTGTGGAGGAACCACAGGACCCGCTGGGCAGCTTCGACGAGGGATGGCGAGCTGTGCATGGGCTCGACGTCCCGTTGTTCAATGATCCTCGCGACCAAGAACGCGGCTAGAAACAGAGTGCTCGGTCGCAGCGGGAAAATAGAAACGCGACCAGCGCAGTCGAGCGGGTTCGCAGCGTTGTACGCGAGCTCAGGGCTCGTCCTAAAACGATCCGATGCCAGGGCTACGCTACTTGTGTGGTCGACGACGGCACCTACCTCTGCGAGATGTGCCGCGAGCACATCGACCCGGACGCGCCCGACACGGTGCGTGCGGTCGAGTTGCAGAAGGTCGTGACAATGGGGCCGACGGTCGAGTGGGTCGAGGGGCTCGGCGTCTTCTTCCACGAGCACCACTTCCCGACCGGCTCACCGAACTACCGCCGCAAGACATGAACGTCCAGGTCGTCCGCACTCCAACCGATATGCGGGCTGCGATCACCGAGGCGTACTTCACGCACAATCTCGCGATCCCGGAGGCGTGGGAGCCGAAGGTCAGGCGCGTGACCAACGACATCTTCGCGGACTTCGCGCTCATGTCGCCGTACGACGAGCCGGGGCTTATTGCGTCGTACCTCGAAAGCATCGAGGAGCCGATCCGCGAACTTCACAGCCTCGGCGTCCAACTCGTCTACTTCACGACCAGGGGCTCGCTCTCGGGTACTCCCTTGACGGCGACCGTGTTCATGATCGCGCCGACGCCCTGTTACTTCCGCGTGGAGGGAGACGTCTCCGCGCCCGTCCACATGCTCGGCGCTCGCTGCGACGGGCATCGCGCCTTCTCGCACGAGGATGATGAAGTTGAGGTGGGTCTCTGGCTCTCGACTGAGGCCGTTGAGCAGAGCTTGGAGAACTCCGGCGCGCCATGGTGCGTCACTTGCTCGATAGCAGGCGTCGGGCAGGTGTGAGCCCGTTGGGATTCGTCTACGTCCTCAAGATCGGAGAGTCCGGGAACCTCTACAAGGTCGGGAAGGCGAAGGATCACGAGCAGCGTCGTAAGGCCCTGGGCACCGGCAGCGCGGAGAAGCTGTACGAGTACGCCCTGATCGAGAGCAGCCGCTACAGCGACATCGAGACGGTCATCAAGCACCGGCTCCAAGGCTGGAAGTGGCTCGGCGGTGAGGGCCGCGAGATTTACGAAGTAGAGGAGGCGGAGCTTGCGGCCGTGCTCGAGGCGGCACGACTGTGGGACACGGACGTGCTCCCGATGCTGGCTGAGGCCGAGAAGCTCGGACGGCAGGCATCTGATGGGACGGTGCTGACACCCGGCGAGGTCGAGCGGGAGCTATACCGCGAGGCGATGCGCCTGCGGCAGGTCGAGTTGACCGCCAAGCAGGAGCGGGAGCGGATCGAGGCCCAACTCAAGCTCGTGATGCGCGCAGCCTCGACGCTGCGAGGCATCGCGACGTGGCAGAGCAGTCCCAAGGAGCAGTTCGAGGAGACGCGGTTCAAGAAGGAGCACCCGGAGCTAGCAATCGCGTACACGAAGGCGTTGGCGGTACGGCCGTTCAAGATTCGCTGGTAGAGGCCGGCGCCGCCGAAAGCGGCTCAGTCACTCGAAAAAGAGTATGAGACTGGTCGAGAGTATGTGCGCACGCCTGGAGATTCATCGCCCTGCCGAGTCGGGCCAGCCAACGGCACACTCGACAGGTACGCAGCGGTCGCTAATGGGATCGAATCTGCCCACGCTACGAACCTGCGGTGGCTTCTGTTCGGACTGCGCGTGAGGTGGAAACTTGAGCCGCTTTACAGCGCCGCGTAGCTCGTGGGCGGTGACGCGCGTGTAGCGCTGGGTGGAGTCGAGGTGCTTGTGGCCGAGTAGCTCCTGGATCTGGCGGAGGTTGGCGCCGGCGCGGAGCAGCTCGGAGGCGAACACGTGCCGGAGCGTGTGCGGGGTCACGCGCTTGCGCTCGGTGATGCCGGCCGCGCGTGCGTAGCGGAGGAAGGTCTGGGTGAGGATCGTCGGCGTCAGGCGTCGGCCCTGCACGCCGGTAAAGAGGGCCGGCTCGGGGTCGCGGACGCGCAGCTGGAGGTAGGCGGTGAAGAGCGGCTCGAGCGCCGGGTGGATCGGGACGGCGCGTTGGCGGCCGCCTTTCGCTTTGCGGATGCGGAGCAGGCGTCGCTCGAGGTCGACGTCGTCCCAGTCGAGCCCGAGCAGCTCGCTGCGGCGCAGGCCGGCGTAGGCGAAGAGGGCGAGCAGCAGCCGGTCGCGCTCCCGGCGGCCGGCGTGCTCGCGCTCCCAGACGTCGTCGCGCTCGACCGCCTGCAGCAGCCGGGCGAGCTCGCGCCGGTCGAGCACGTCGGGGAGCGCCTCGGACTTCTTGGGCGTGCGCAGCACGAGCGCTGGGTTGCGCTCGATGGCCTCGTTCTCGACCAGGAAGCGGAAGAAGCCCTTGAGCGCGGCGACCGTGCGCGCCTGGCTCGCGGCCGCCGGCCGTCGCTCCGTCTCGGCGGCGAGGAAGCGGCGCAAGTCAGGCGGGCGCACCTCCGTCCAGCTCCTGATCCCGTCCGTCTGCAGGAAGCGCATGCAGGCGGTCACGTCGCGCTCGTAGGCGCTGCAGGTCAGCTCCGCCAGCCGGCGTTCGACCCGGCAGAAGCTGAGGAAATCGGCAACGTCGCTGTCCATCGAGACCTCCCTGGCCATGCCGACGGCCCGTGGTCTCACAAACAGGAAAAGTCTCCGGCTTACAGGCCTGCTACGGAAGAAGCCCCGGCAACGGGGCTTTTTCTATTGTTGGCGATCGGTCGACGTTTTCGGTTGTCACGGTTTTCGGGTGGGGGAGGTGGACGCGATGCGGATGCGCTGAATGGCGACTCTCGAGCCCGCTCGGT
>Ga0265327_10000450_pt1 | contig 74345 bp, 70 predicted proteins | sample 41621metaG_FD_202089 | JGI IMG/M metagenome (GOLD analysis project Ga0265327, IMG submission 202089) | Rhizosphere microbial communities from Carex aquatilis grown in University of Washington, Seatle, WA, United States - 4-16-21 metaG | ecosystem: Host-associated > Plants > Roots > Rhizosphere...
GCTGCCCCGACTCCGGTCGGCCTCCGGCCTCCCTCCGTCGGGACAGCTTCAACGACAACCGATAGATCAACCCATAACAACATCCCGGACTAACACTCGGGGTGGCTCGAAAAGTTGAGGCCGGTCAGTGTCGATGGGTTTCACCAAAATACCGTTATGTGCCGGCGGTACTTCCTGGCGTAAGAACTGAAGCAACGAGACCCCGAAGACCCAACATAGATTCAAGGTTGCTCGGAGTTTCGGAATAGCCCCGGTCGAAAACCAAATGCTAATTGACGGTTGGGAAACTCCTAGTACGGCTGCACTCGACCTGCTTTTCCTCAAATCAAATTTATCAAACCAATACCTGAGGGTTTCCGTGTAGTTAAAGTCCGCCGGCAGTGAGCCTTGAATTTGAAATTCGATAAACTCACCCAGTTGCTGAGCGATCCAGACCTCGTAGTCCAAAGATTGGATCGTGCGTGCGATCGGTTCGGCCGAGGAATTCTCATTCGTCACCTTGCTCAACGGATGGCGACACCGATAACACTCCCCAACACGACTGCTGCCCGTGAGTGTTGGCAGCTGACTTCTACACCGAGGACATAGGCAAACCAACGGTTTCCTGGATTCGCTGCAGACTTTTACCGGCTCGAGCGCCCACAATAGCGGATAGTACGAATCGTTAGCCAACTTGGTCGGATCCCACGCAAGATGCTTTCTGAGGAGCCCGTTGGGCGTAGCAAATGGTGCAAACGCCAAAGTTGTGGATGCCCGTAGGTTGGTGAGCTGCGTTAGCTGCTCGATCCGCTCCACTGTTGCCTGCGTCTGATGGCTGCTCCCATTTAGTGTTTGTCCAAATACTCCGCCCATAGCGCGACCCGCATAGTGCGCGCCAAATTGGCTGAGCTCCGAAAACTTACCTTTCAATAAAAGCGCCGGGCTTCGGTCGTTTTCTTCTGCGGTGCGCATGAACACACTCGCGAGCGATTCCCGTTGGGTGCCGTTTGGGCACCGAGGTGCCGCACGCAGGATTTCGGTGCAGGTTGCTTTCATGCCGCGTGGTTCTTAAGGTTAAGCTGCTCAAATCCGACAGGATCGTTATGCGGCTTTCTAGTAAACGGCCTGGTTGCAGCTTTTTTCGGGTCTGCAGTTGTTTCGCTGTCGTTTGGGTCCGGCGCCAAGAACCCAAGTTTCACCAGGTACCGCTTTTCGCATTTCGAGCGTTGCTGAAAATAGTGTTCTCCGCCCTCGATGACCTCGATTAGTTCGAGTCGATCGCTGGCGGCAAGGATGGTCTGCTCCAAAATCTCTTTAGTGATGAGCCCGCCGTCCGTAGCCTTCGCTGCCGTGTACGCGCGGAAGAGCCAATCGCGCAAAACGCCGATGCAACCGACGCAACCTTGGTACAGGTAGGCCACTTCCGTCAGGAGACCAACCTTGCACATCGGGTCGAGGTCAGCTGCGAAAATCGCGACAACTTTTGCGAACGGCTCCAACGAATTCAGGGGATCGTTAGCCGCATAGATGTAACGGGGAAAATGAACGACTTCCCGGCGGCGGATTAGCGCGCTGCTCAAGTCCATCAGCCGGATGAGTTCGTAGGTCCCAAAGAGCACATGCAACGTTTTGGTTTCGTCAGCGATGTATTTGAGATGCTCCAGTTGATTGACTAGGGACTGTGACGACGAAACGCGGAGCAGGTGATGGGCCTCGTCGAAAATGAGCGCTTTCGGACGACGGTGATCAATAGTCCGCTGGAGGATCCTAAACAGGCGATCATTTGATAAGCGATGCGCGGCTTCCGGGCTGATCGTCTTGAGGGGAGGATGCCCATCGTCGATTTTCCTAATAGACCGCGAGGTGAAATCACTTTCGGCAAATGGATGCTGCAATGAACGCAGCATTTGCAGATAGGTGTCCTTCCAAGAAAATGCGGTCGGACCGGGTGCTTTTACCGAACAGGATCCGTACGCAATCACCTCGGGGTTGTTTGCGCAGTCTTGTGCCGAGAGCGCCTTAAGCTCTTCCTCGAATTGCACCCTCAGAGTTGACTTCCCGACACCTGTCGGGCCGGTGACAATGACAATTCGCGTACTTGTCTTCATGCGCACGAGCGCGCGCAGTCGATCGCGGCAGGAGTCGAACTGAAGGTGCTCGAGCGGAGTCGTGAAGCAGGTGGGTATTTCAGTGGTTGGTGTTCTCACGTGCTGGAAGTATTTGGAGGCGGGAAATAGTCGTTCCGTGGGCCCCGGAGATTGGCTGTAGGTTTGGTGTTCTTTGCGTTGAGGAATCAGGCGCTCTTCTTCAGGTGAGAAAAATCGATCGTGGGCATCACTGTTTTAGCAGCGGCGGTTTTCGGGGTTTCCTCGCGACCCTTGGTGACCGCATGTCGTTGTGCGCGTGCGCGGCGCTCCTGGCGCAGTGTTTTTTCGTCGGTAAGCATTTCGGCGCCAAGTTGCGCCAATTTCGGACCGTGGGCATTCTCACGACGCTGAGCATGGTTGTTCTTTAGGCGACGCCTGGCGACGGTCTGCATGCGGCGGGTCTTTTCGGTAACATTGCGCAGCTCCGGTGCATTTCGCGCCGAGCATTTCACCCACTCGCCGCCAATATCTGCATAGACCGTATAGAGATCAAAGGGATCGTAGCGAACGGCCACGTGGGTTTTTTCTACCGACGGCCGCGTCATCGAACGTTCATCCCAATAATAGTAGCCTTCAACGTACACCCCGCGACCGGGCTGGACAAGGCGAGTACCACCATCCACTTCAGGGAAAAAAAGGATTTCCGCTTGGTCTGGAGATAACACGTGGCGCCCTTCTCGATCTGGGGCGCGCTTCTGGGCCTGCTCGAAGGCAATTCGGGGCGAGGTGCCTAAACTTGCCGAAGGAGCGTCCCAAAGCAGAGTGAAAAGGTAGTGTTCAAGGCGATCATATAGCGCCTTAAAGGTCCAAGCGGCGCTTTTCTTGGGGTTCATTTCAGGACTCATATTCTGAACGTCCTGAGTGGCCTTGGTATTGCCGGCCAAGTTGTGAATGACCTCGCGGTCGATAGTCCGGAAGAGTGCTTCAATTTCACTCGCAAAGCGCGGATCGTTTGGCCTGCGATTGATTTTGGTAGTAGCGAGCACACCAAGTAGCTGATCGTAGGTGCCATTGTTGAAGGCCTTGCCGTTATCGACGATTTCAAATTTCGATGGTTCACCGAAGCGCTCTATTTGATCTCGGTGGGCCATCGTCGCAGAGCGGTAGCTCTCAGGCTCAAAGAGGAGGGCCCACCCGACCGGCGCCGCACCAAGATGCGGAAGCACTCGCAAAGTAAGAGTGGGCTTTCCCAGCGGCTCGCCTGTTTCCTCGTCAACAACCTCGATGTCCAGGGTCTTGCCGTCCATTTGTGTTATCTTAAACGGAAAATCTCCCGCTGTAATCCAGTTGGGTTGATCCCCAACTCCGGAATTGCCAAACTTGTAGGCCGCTTTGTCTCCGGCGCGGCTTGCGGTTGTCTCTTTCAGGTTTTTCATACCGGCAACATGCCGGCGCAAGGCGCCGATTGAAGGAATGTACGCTCCGCGCATTTCTCGCCGTTTCCGCAGTTGGCGCCAAACGAACCTCAATGAGCATCCGACCTTTGTAAAATAGAGCTCGTTGGCGATGGCCGTCATTTCGTCTCGCAGTTCTTTCGGCAGGTCGTCCCGAGGCCGGCCGTCACGCGGCTGGTCCAAAAGAAGCCAAAACCAAGTGCCGTACTTACTGATAGATTTTTTTGCTAGATACGCCCAACGCTGGATTGTCCGTTTCGAAGCGGGCTCTAGGCCAAAATCTTCGGGTCGCGCTGCCGGGTGGTCTTTCCAGAAATCGAGAAACCGCTTCCGGTTTACGGCCCTGGTCTGGTTTTCTTGCGTGAGCACCTTCAGGTGCCGCTTCAAGTCTTCCTGCAATTGTCCGAGCGGGATTGCCACATCATCCAGCAACTGCATCTCGCCTGACCGGAGAAGCGATTTCAGCAACGGCTGAGGTAAATTGAGCGGTTCACCACCCTTCTGTACAATATAGACGGCGTTCGGGGACGCATTACACACCGAATAGTCCGAACCGTTCCATCGCAGTCGAGTGCCTTGCTTCAGAATTACCGGAACGGTAAGCTTTGGTTTCGTTTGGAAATTCAGAAGGCGATGCACCGCGGCGTGGTGTGCCTGCGCAAAGACCAGTGTTGTGCGGTCGTCAACTAACAAGCATTCATCTAAGTGGGCATGAAGATCGCCGCGCAGGATGGCGAAATAGACATCGTTTTTGGTGTATCCCGAACCAGCCGCCCCAAGCAAATCAGCCAAGCTAACACCCTTGTTGTTATCGGCAAAGCGACCAAGGATGGCCCCCAAGGCTCCGGTGGCAGAATATTGGTTCTGACGCGCTTCTTCCAACAGTGTGTAGTTGCGTAATACGACCGAGGGCAACTCGGCGGAGGTGACGATTCGGAACCTGATTCCATACTCCTTCAGGGCCTCCTCGATTTCCGGGGCCGTCCAATTGCCGTTTTCATCCCGGTGATACCGGCCGGGAAATTCCAAGCTAAGTTTGACGGCTTCGGCCTCTGTCTTGCATTCGACCAATTCGACATAGTTGGAATAGACGACCATAAAGTCGAAGGTGAGCCACAGCGTACGCTTGATGCCATCTCGGCAGGTGCAGAGGATCGGCAATTTCATAGGCTGGGACCAGTACCCCAGGCATGGCAGTCTGATCTCCAGCATTTGCGCGTAGGCTGCTTCGACGGTGAGGCTTTCGACGGGAATTGTGTGCCCCATCTTACGCGAAGCGAAGTCGACAATGAGATTGCCGCCGCCGGCGTTACTAGGGTTCCGACTTGGGGGTGTCATCGCCACGCCTATTGCATAATCGAGCCCTTTTGGGGTGAGCCCATGCGCTACTGTTGTGATAATCGATTTCCAGTTGTTCATATTGGTATCTTTGGTTGAGTATTTTCGTGTGATTAGATAACGATCTTTCCTAAATTAGACTATCGTTATCTATGCAAGCGCAAATGTTTCTTGTTTTCCAGAAACACAGACCTATTGTTCTCTAAATGGCGGCAAATACAGAGGAACAGCCTGACTCCGGGCATAAGGAATTCGCACAGAGAATCTCTGAATTAATCCAAGATTCGGGAGGCTCAGTATATGCACTGGCCAAGAAAGTAGGAATGCCAGCGAACTCCATCAGGCGCTATTTACACAACAGCGAGCCAACCAGGCCATTTATGGTCGCAATTGCGCACCATACAGGAGTCTCCATCGAATGGCTCGCTACAGGTCAGGGGGCGAAAGATATACAACCAAGACCGCCATCAGGCGAAGACTTTCATGCAGCACGTGAGATTCGCAATCGCCTCAAGGAACTCAACCTCGACGCATCTTCACTCACCAGGACTTCCCAAATTGAACGTAGACACCTCGAACGAGTTCTTTTGGGAGTCGAGGACGCGACTGGAGCAGAAATAGTGACAATCTGTTACCGCGCCCAAATATCCCTCTTCTGGGTACTAACAGGGATCGGTCCTCCTAGGATTACTTCGCCCGACGATGAGGTGGAAATCGCTCCACTCGAAAATGATGATGCTCTTCCAGCAACAATTCGGACGTTACTTTTTTACGACGTGGGTAAACTTTTGTCGCCATTGAAGCGCTTGAAGGTGGTTTCTCATCTCGTAAGATCGGACGCCATGTCACCGAAAATCAACCGTGGTGACATAGTCATTGCTGAGCGTGGTAGTAACACAGACAATGAGATTGCCGGCACATATCTGGTCCAAGATAATTCCGTGAAAGACGTGTGCTACCTTTCGAAAGACGGGCAAACAGTGCACATCTCATACGAGAACAGCAAAATCACGCCAAGGCAGCGGGTCTTAAGTGATAGTGAAGGATTCAAGATCCTCGGGCGTGTGCTGTATCGAATCGCTTTACAAAAATACTAACCCGATAGGGTTGGGGATTTTGCCGCTAACACCTTCCTGCTAGCCTCATCATATAAAGACGCCGCGAGCGACGGCCCTGAGGATATGCGCGACTTGCTTTCGCCCCTTCGCGAAACGCATAACACGGAGCGGAATCTTGCCACCTAGCGCTCGCGCTGGCGCGCACAGCCACAAAGCGAGCGCGGCCTCGGACTCGAATAGATCCATCCCGGCCTCAAGAACATTTCCGTCCACCCTATGGAGCAGTTCACGAAGCTCCTCCAGCTTTCGGATCTTGGCTGAAATACCAGCAACAAGGCAGCGGTGCTGTCGGGGTGTTATCGCAGTGTTCATATACTATCGTATGGGCAAACCATACGCAGCCGATCTGAGGCGCAACCCAGTGAATTGTAGTAAGCCACAAGATATCGCATTTTTCAGCGCATTGAGAAGAGATGTCGTATTTTTCGCTGGCGGACGTCGAACGAGATATTGAAAAATACGACACGACATTCCAGTCGTTTGAAAAATGCGCCACTTGGTGGCTATTAAAGCGCTGCCTAAATCCTGATTTTAGGCACAAAAAGCGACAACTTGTGGGTTTCAGCCAGCGTCAGACACGCGTCACTTTACCAGCGAAATGTGCGTCCCGCTTGCGGGGGCGCGAGCCAAATTCGCCTGCCGGCCAGATCGGGTTTGCCACCGCCCGCTGGGGCTCCGCAAGGTGGCGGCCCACGCATGAACCGCTCTCGCCTCTCGATACTTCGCCCGATCCCGATCATTCTGGCTCTCCTCGCCACGTCACTCTCCGCCCAGACCCTGCCCGCCGAGCAACCAGCGCCGGCCACCGCGCTCGACACGCTGAAGGTGTCCGCCCCCCCGGTGCCCGGAGAGAACAAGGTGCTCGGCAGCTATCAGCAGCCGGAGTGGACGGGCCGCCGGCGTTTCGTCACGACGCGCGTCTTTGTCCAGCCGGAGGACCAAGCCGAAGTCGAGATCGGCTATGATTTTGCCGATCCGGCCGACGGCCCCTCGACCACCCTGCTCCGGCAGGAAATCGAATACGGCCTGCCTCACCGTTTCCAAGTCGACTTGGAAAACACGTTCCAGAATTTCACCGAGGGCGGCGGCGACGCCCGCTCGATGCACTACGACAGCACGGCCGTGGAGCTGCGCTACGCCCTGGCCGACTGGAACAAGCTGCCGCTCAACCCCACCGTTTCCGTCGCGTGGAAGAAGAACCACGGCGTTCCCGACGCGGCCGAAGTCCAGCTGCTGCTGGGCTCGGAACTGTCCCCCCAATGGCATTGGGGTCTCAATTTCGTCGATGAACAGCAGGTCGGCGGAGACCGTCATCGCGAGCAGTCGGCAAGCCTCGGTCTCAGCTACAGCCTGATCAACGAGAAGGTAAACGTGGGCCTGGAGTCGAAATACAACCTCGCCTCCGACTTCGACACCCGCAGCCACCCCGAGCGCCAGATGACCATCGGGCCCAGCGTGCAATGGCGCCCGACCGACCGGACCCATCTCGATTTCGTCCCCATGTGGGGCACCAACCCGAATGCCCCGCGTCTGGAGGTCTTCGTGTTTTTCGGCTTCGAGTTCGGCGACGGTTCCGATGACGGCGACGACCACCCGAGGGTGGAGCCGGCCTCGCTGCGCGGAAAATAACCCCCAAAGGACTCAGCCGGCCCGCAGCGGCACGCGGAAGGTCTCGCCCACGCTGACCGCGAGCAGCCGGTGCGGCTCGTGCGCGAAGGCGGCGCGGACCCGCGCCGCCGGCTCGTGCATCTCCTCGGCGCTGAGCTTGAAGGTCTGGTGGTGGATCGGCACGAAAGCCCGCGCCCCGGCCTGCCGCGCCATGTCGGCCGCCTGCTCGGGATTGCAGTGCGCGCGGATCCACGGGTCATAGGCGCCGATCGGCATCAGTATAAGGTCGATCGGCCGCTCCGGATCGTTGAGCCGCGCAAATGCCGGCGTGTAGGCCGTGTCGCCCGCGAAGCACACCGTGTGGCCGCCGCGCTCCAGCAGGTAACCGTTGTAGCCGCGATGGTCGTCGCGCATCATCCGCGCGCCCCAGTGCGCCACCTCGAAGGCCGTGAAGCGGACCGGTCCACCGCGCGTGTCGATGGTCTTTGCCTGGCCCCAGTCGAGTTCGTGGACGTGGCGGAAGCCATGGCAGTGCAGCAGATCGGCCGTCGCGCGGGCCGTGACCACCGGTGTGCGACGGTCAAACTTCCGCAGGCTCCACACGTCGAAGTGGTCGAAATGCGCGTGGCTGAGCACGATCACGTCGGGCGCCGGCAGTTCACGCGGCGCGAGCGCGGGGGCATGATAACGCTTCGGCCCAAGGATGAACGGCGGCACGCCCAGGCCGACCCGCGTGGAAAACACCGGGTCGGTCAGCACGCGCACGCCCAGGAAATTGAGGAACACGGTCGAGTGACCGAGGCAGCTGCCGGTGATGGCGTCGTCGCGCCATTGCGTGGGTGCCGGCCGGTTCGCCGGCGGCTGCGGTTTGCCCCGCCCGTCGAAGATCATCTGGCGGATCATCCGCAGGCGCGTGAGCTTTTTGGCGGGCGGGCGGGTCATCGGCTGAAAGGAGCCCGAATCGCGCAAAAGTCCAACCCGCGGCCCGGGCATATTCCCCCCTCCTGCGTGGTCGGCCGCCCGTGGGACGGCGCGCATGCTGAGAAAATCGGCGACGGTTGAAAACACGCCGCTCCTGATTGCCTCGGTGGCCGGCGAAAGGGAATTCGCCAAGGATTGGACCGCGAGGGGCGCCTCGGCCCGGCTACTGGCCCTGTTTGAGATCGGGAAATGCGCGCGCGACCTTGCCCCGCACGGTTTTCTTTTCGGCGGGCGTTCCGTCCTGGGCCACGCGCGCCAAGGCGTTGCGCGCATGTGCCTCGTCCTCGATGGGGTAGCGGCGGCCGGGCAGGGCAAATTCGCCGGTCGGAATCTTTTTCCTGCTGGCGGGGGTTAGCTTGGTCATGGTGGTCTTGTGTCTGGTTTGGAAATCGGATCGCCGTGCGTCGGCGGGCGGAAGGGTCGGGAAAACGCCGCGGGGCCACCATTGGCCCGCGGCGGTTGAATCCTTTGCCGAATAACCCTCAGGCGTGGACCGCGTGCTCCTCAATCGCCCCATGGCCTTCCTGATGGCAGTGGGCCGCCTTCTCGGCCGCGTTCTTCAGCGTCTGCTGCTGGTCCGGGGAAAGCAGGGCCAGGATTTGCTCGTGGCCGGCCTGGTGCTGGTGCTTCGCCTCGGCGCAGCGGGCCGTTTGCGCCTCGGTCACATGCGCGATCTTGGTCTTTTGGTCGTCGGTCAGCTTCATCGACTCGACGAGCTGCAGCGCGGTTTCAAGGCAATGGACGAAACAGGTGGAATCCGGTGCGTCGGAGGCCGGCGCCGGGTGGGTGGCGGTCACGGCCGGCGTGGTCCGCGCAGGCTGGTTGGGCTTCGCATGGGACGAGGCGGCGGGCGCCGCGGGTTTTTGGGTAGTGATCATGCGCGGACAATGCGCCCGATCTCTCCTCCCCGATATGGGGTCTTCCACGCCTGCCAGCCGGGCGGGCGGCCTCGCCTGCGGGACACTTCCAGTCCGCGATTTCCGATCCGGGGAGATGCCGCGCGCCATGACCCGACAACTCGAAACTCCGCGGGCAGAACCCGCTGACCGATCCTCGCCATCAACCTTGCGCGGTCTTCAGGTGGAGCCAGGCCCGGAAGATGTCGGGCGGAATTGCGACGGGAGCGATCCAGCCTTTCTCGGCATAGGCCATGAGCCGCTCCACCTCCCCCACGATCTGGGCGATGAGTGAGGCCTGCTGCTCCTGATGGAGCCCAAAATCCGTGGCGTAGTCCGTCGCTGGCGCAATCGCGGCGATTCTCACCTCACTCGCCAGCTGAAGCCAGGTCTGGCGGACGCGCCGCAGGCGAACGGCATGGGCGACGAGGATCGCCGTCTTGATCCCCGCGCCGAAGGTCCAAGGCAGACCGCGCGATTGCGCAAGGTCGCGCGAGAATCGAATGTTCTCGGCGGTGTTCGTCGACCGATTTTCCACCAAACAATCCGCCGCGGAAAGCCGCGGGAATTCCGCCTGAAGAACCCCAAAGAAGGAGTCCGCCTCGGCCCCCGGCAAGCGGCCGGTGCCGGCACCGATTCCCCCGGTGAAGAGCAGCCGGCGGCAGGTTTGAGCCGACAGCAATTCACCGCATAACCGCGGGACACGTAGATCGAAATGTCCGAACCCCATCGCCGCATCGGCCTGCGGCGGGATCGGATCGTCAGCCCGCAGCCAGTCGAACACCATTTCGGCTTGGGTGCGCACTAGAGGGTCATGGCCGCTGGTCTTCACAGGAAAGCACGTTAGGTCGTGCCATAATGGGGGAGCGGCGCAAGCGAAAGGCAGGGCAAGGACGGGGAGAAGCATGTCTTCCGACGGCCCGTCGCGGCGAGGGACTCCGTCTTTGGTCGCACCCCCAAGCACGCGCGCCCTAAGGCCGGGCATCGACGCTGGGCCTCAGAGCCGCGGCGGCTAAACGGCCCGTCGGATTATAATACCCTTTTGGGGCCAGCCCGCCTAACATGCCCAGCGCCTATCAACCCCCCTCACCGCCCCCATGAACAGTATCCGCTTCTCCGGCCTCACCACCCTCTTTGCCCTCCTGGTCGCCACCTTCATGATCTGGTGGGCCAACGCCCACAATGTGCAGGCGCCCGCCGGCTACGCAGCCTACGTCACCGAACAACCGGTCTTCGGGGAGACGCGCTTTGACTCCGTGATCATCGGCCCGAGTTCCACCGGCAAGGCCTGGCGGCGCTTCGGGGACCTGGTCAGTCTGACGCCCTATTCCTACGGCGAGGAGTTCGCCGGGCCCACAGCCCTCATCGCGAAGGACAAGCTGGCGATGATCGGCAGTGCCCACGTCGTCTGGCGCCAGCGCCCCGAGAAGGAGCAGATCGAACTCTACATGACGAAGTTTGGCGGCCTCGACGAGCGCCACTCCGCGGACCAGTCCGCGAAACTCGCCTACGACAACTACATCAAGGAGCCCTTCCGCACCCTGATCCGCGAGGAGTTCGCCAAGCAGGACGGCCTCGACGTCCCCGACCACATCAACGAGATGGGCCGCAACATCGCCGCCGAACTCACCAGCCGCCTCGAGAAGACGCCCTTCGAGATCATCCAGGTCGTCATCGGCAACGCCCAGCCCCCGGCCAACGTGCTCGAGCAGATCTCGATCAAGGTGGCCAAGAAGCAGGAGGAGGCGCGCAAGCCCACCGAGCTCAACATCGCCAACAAGAACAAGGAAATCGAGAAGGCCAACGGCGAGGCCGAGGGCGAGCGCGCCCTCGCCGTCGCCGACCGGCGCGCCGAGGCCAACAACAAGCTCAACGCCTCCATCACCGCCAAGCTCCTCCAGTATCAGGCGATCGAGAACATGCGGGGCGCCCAGAAGATCTACCTCCAATTGGGACCCACCGGGCTGCCCGTCGTCGGCAATCTCCCGGTCGAGGCGGACGAGAAGAAATAGCCACCCCGACGGGCCGGCGAGGGCGCCAGGGGGCCTCCGCGTGGCAGGTGGAACGCGGGCTGGCCGCGTTTCCGGCCGCCGCCGAAGGGATTGCGCTCGATGACCAATCCGTCGCCCGGGTCGCCCTCCGCCAAAAAAAGAGCCGGCCCTCGCGGACCGGCTCTTCGTCTGGAAATTATCCTCTTGTTCAGGCCTCGTAGCCCGGGAGCGACTTGTCGACGCTTTCCTTGCCGAGGCGGGCGTAGGCCGGGAGGCCGTTGTCGTAGGGAATGACAACCTCGCCCTGGATGAGCGGGGTGGCGTAGCGGAAGAACTGGAAGTTCAGGCTGACGCCGTCCTCGTTGACCCACTCCTTCGGGAGCTTCTTCAGGTTGCCGACGATGTCGGCGAGTGCCGTGAGGCCGGTCTCGCAGGTGTAGTTGTCACCGTCGCCGCGCACGAGCGTGACGAGCTTGTCGCTCTCGCCGTTGATGGCGGCCTTGACCGCGGCCTGGCCGACGAGGAACGCCTCATCGGCGTCCGTCTTCGAGGCGAGGTGGGCGGCGGCGCGCTGGGCCACGCCGAGGCGGGCGACGCGGGCCTTGGCGCCGATCTGCGACTCGACGAGATCCTTCATGAACTCGCCGACGCCGCCGAGCTGGGCCTCGGTCGCGCCGTTCTCGACCGCGACGTAATTGCTGTCCTTGTCGACGAGGCCTTCGCCCGCGACGATGACGCAGTGCTTCTCGCGCTTCAGCACGCGGCGGACGTCATCGAGGAACTTCTCGTTGGTGAACGGAACCTCGGGGAGGTAGACGAGATGGGGCGGGTCGTTCGGGTGGTCGCGGCGCTTGGCCAGCGAGGAACCGGCGGCGAGCCAGCCGGTGTTGCGGCCCATGACCTCGACGATGGTGACGAGGTCGCCCTGGCCCATGGAGTCGGCGTCGAGCGCGAGCTCCTTGACCGTGGCGCCGATGAACTTGATCGCACTGCCGTAGCCGGGGCAGTGGTCGGTGGCCGGCATGTCGTTTTCCACGGTCTTCGGGATGCCGATGACGCGGAGGTCGTAGGCCTGCGCCTTGGCGAGCTCGCTGAGCTTGACGGCGGTCTCCTGGGAGTCGGCGTCGCCGATGTGGAAATAGTAGCGGATGTTGTGCGCCTTGAAGACCTCGAGCACGCGCTCGAAGTCGGCCGGCTTCTTCAGCTTCGTGCGGCAGGTGCCCAGGGCGGCGCCCGGCGTGTAGCGGAGGCCGCGGATGGCCTGCTGCGACTCGGCGGCGAGATCGACGAAATCCTCATTCAGGAGGCCGAGCACGCCGTTCAGCGAACCGTAGACTTCCTCGATGCAGGAATGGTTGAGGGCCTCGGCGACAACGCCGGCGACGCTGGCGTTGATGACGGCGGTGGGGCCGCCGGATTGGCCGATCAGACAATTACCGACTAGTTCTTCTGCCATGATGATGTGTGGTTTAAAGCTGGGAAAGAAACGAAAAGAGGGTTCAAAAAAGGCCTACGCCGGAGCGCTGGCAAACCAAATCTCCCTAAATTACCGGCCGGGGCCGGCGAGTTTTGTTTTATGGGGGCGGGACTACCAGTCCCGCGAGGCACGGCTGGTGCAGCACGAAAACCCACGGGACTGGTAGTCCCGCCTCCAAGACCTAAAATATTAATCTCACAAGAGCTTGCCCGGACGATAGTCCGCCGCGCCCTTGAATTTTTTCCCGAGCGGGGCGACCGCCGCCACAAAGGCATCCACCTGATGCGGGGCGGCTCCGACGAAGCGCTCACTCTCCGCGAGCACCGCCGTAAGTTTCTTTTTGCCGAGACCGACGCGCTTGTCGCCGGCCAGCCGGCCGAGCAGGTCGGCGTCGCCGCCGGAACGCAGGGCCTTCGCCGCGGCCAGCGCGTGTTCCTTGATCGCCTCGTGGGCGGTCTCGCGGCCCGCGCCGCCCTTCACCGCCTCCATCAGGATGGTCGTCGTCGCGAGGAACGGCAGGTTGCGCTCGTTCTCCGCCGCGATCGCCGCCGGGAAGACCTCCATCTGCCGCAGCACCGTCAGGAAGGTCTCGAGCAGGCCGTCGATCGCGAAGAATGCGTCGGGCAGAGCCACGCGGCGGACGACCGAGCAGGACACGTCGCCTTCGTTCCACTGGTGGCCGGCGAGGCTGGCTGTCATCGTCACGTAGCCGGAGAGGATCGTCGAGAAGCCGCAGATGCGCTCGCAGTTCCGCGCGTTGACCTTGTGCGGCATCGCGGAGGAGCCGACCTGGCCTTCCTGGAAGCCTTCCGTCAGCAGGCCGGCGCCGGCCATCAGGCGCATCGTCACGGCGAAACTGGCGGTCGCCGCGCCCGCCTGGTGCAGCGCGCTCACGACGTCGAAGTCGAGCGAGCGCGGGTAAACCTGGCCGACGGCGCCGAGCGACTGCTTGAAGCCGAGGTGCTTCACGATGCGCGCCTCAAGCTGGTCCACCTTCGCGGTGTCGCCGCCGAGCAGCGTGAGCTGGTCGAGCTGCGTGCCGACCGCGCCCTTCAGCCCGCGGACCGGGTAGCGCGCGAGCAGGTCGTCGATCCGCGCATGGGCGATCAGCAGCTCCTGGCCGAACATCGCGAGCCGCTTGCCGAGCGTCGTCGGCTGCGCCGGGACGTTGTGCGTGCGACCCGTGATCATGACGTCGCGGTGCGTCGCCGCCTGCCGGCCGAGCGCGAGCAGCGCGGCCGAAATCTTGAACTGCACGAGCTGCAGCGAGCGGGCGACCTGCAGCTGCTCGACGTTCTCCGTGAGGTCGCGGCTTGTCAGGCCGAGGTGGATGAACTGGCGCTTGGCGAGGTCGGAGAATTCCTCGATGCGGGCCTTCACGTCGTGGAGCGTGACGCGTTCGCGCTGCTTGATGTGGGCGACGTCGACGTTGGCCCGCACGCGCTCGTAATCCTTGATGGCGTCGGCCGGGATGGCGACCCCGAGGTCCTTCTGCGCCTTCATCACCGCGATCCAGAAATCCCGCTCCAGCAGGATGCGGCCGTGCGCCGACCACGTCTCTTTCATCGCCGCCGAGGCATAGCGCTCGGCGAGCACATTGGGGATAGTTTCAGGGGTGGAGTCGGGCGGAGTCACGGCGGGTAACGCTTGCGCGTTAGGTTGAAGGTTGAAAGGTGAAAGTTGAAAGATCCCGGCATAAGCACGATCACCGCGCCCTCTGGAGAGGGCCGGTGATTTGGTCTTTCAACTTTCAACCCTCAACTTTCAACTTCCGGCCATGGCCCACTCCGTCGAAGGACATCTCAAGCTGGTCGTCGGCGACTACGACAACCTGATCCGCCAGCTCGTGCCCGGCTATCCGGCCATGCGCACGGCCCACATGGCGATGCTGCGCAAGCTGCTGCCTACCGACCGGCCCTGCGTGGTCCTCGACCTCGGTGGCGGCACCGGTGCGCTCGCCGAGGCGGTCGCGGACAACCTGCCGCTGGCGGAGGTCGAGATCTGGGACACCGATCCGGCCATGCTCAAGGTCGCCCGCGAACGCCTCGCGCGCTTTGGCGCCCGCATCCGCTATATCGAGCAGTCCTTCGCCAATCCCCTGACACCCTGCGACGCCGTCGTCGCCTGCATCGCCCTGCACCACGTGAAGGACATGGGCGCAAAAGGCGCGATCTATAAGAACATCCATGCGGCGCTGCGGCCCGGCGGCGCGTTCCTGAACGCCGACCTGGCGATCGCCGCGCAGGGTGGCCTGCGCGAATTCTCCTACGCCGAGTGGATCAGGGCGATGGCACCGCACGGCATCAACGAGGCGCAGGCCCGGGCGCATTTCGCCAGCTGGGCCCACGAGGACTATTATCCGCCGCTCGCCACCGAAATGCGGCTGCTGGGTGAAGCCGGCTTCGCCGACCCCGAGTGCTTCTGGCGGGAGATCCCCTGTGTGATTCTGGGCGGGATCAAGTAGGGCGTCTGGATCTGCAGGACTGCCGTTGGTCGGCACGCCGCATCAAGGCACGTCGACAAGCGACGGCCCTACATTTTGAACTCACGTCAGGCAGCGCACGGCCATGTCGCGCAGCACGGCTTCCTGCTCGTTCGGGCGCTGGATGATCTCCTCAAAGACGCGCACCAACTCCTGCTGGGTGTCGATCAGCCGGCGCAGCGGCGGCAGCTTCGCACTGCCAACGAGCTTGCCGACATACCACTGGTTCTGGGTGAAGAGGTTGAAGGAGCTCTTCTCGGCGTCGCCGCCGAAGTGCTTAGCATAGACGCCCTGCGCGCGGGCCCATGCGGCCTTGTCGAAGCCATAGGGACCGGGCGCGCGCAGCTCACCAGCATCGATCAGCACGCGGCACTGAAGGAGAATGCGGTTGCGGTTCTGCAGCGCACTGATGATCGGGCGCGCGTCGCCGCCGGCGAAGAAATGCCGCTGCAGCTCGGCCAGCGTGCCGGGCAGGTCGCCAGCGAAGAAGCGATCGGCCGCCGCGAAGAAATCCCCCTCGGCGAAGTTTGGCGTCAGCTCCTCGACGTAGGCCTCCTCGATCACGCCGCCCTCGCCCGCGTAGTTCGCGAGCTTGCGCGTCTCTTCGGTCAGGAGCCGGGTGTTGGCGCCCACCTTCTGGAGGAGCAGCTCGATCGCCCCGCCGCCGAAGCTCGCGCCCGCGGCCTTCGCCTCGGCGAGCACGATGGCGGCGAGCTGCTCGCCGGCCTCCTCGCTGTCGCCGCCGGCGAGCGTGAAGTCGGCGTTGGCTTCGCACCATTTCGGGAACGAGCGGCGGCGGTCCACCGGCGCCGCGGTCATGATGACCGCGACCTCGTCAGCGTTCACCTTCTCCAGTAATTCCTGGAGGGCCTCGACCTGCATCAGCGTGCCTTCGGCGCGGCCGGTCACCGTGTCAGCGAGGAAGCTCACGTCTTTGAACCACACCACGCGCTTGCCGCCGAACATCGGGACGGTCTGCACGGCGTCGCGGAAGCGGTTCACCGCCACCTCGACCTCGTCGACGTTGCCGGCGAAGCCGTTGATGATCTCGCGGGAGAAATCGTCCGCGCCCGCCTCCTTCGCCAGCGCCTCGTAGCGCTCCCGGCCGAGCCGGCCGACGATGAAGTCGTCGGGTCCGCAGATCAGCGTGAAGTTCTTGGTGGCCGCAGGCATGACGCGGCTAGCTCACACGAGCCGCGCGGCGGGCGCACGAAAAAAACGCGCTCAATTCGCGAGCGAGGCCGGCACCTTGCGGACTTCGCGCAGGAGTTCGCGGCGGAGCCAATCGATCGCGGCGGTCACCGAGCGCACCTTCACCGTGCCGCGCGGGCCGGGATAGGTGAGCTTGCGCGACCAGTCGCCACCGGGCGCATGCATGCCAATGTAGATGGTGCCGACCGGATTCTCGCCGCAGCCGCCGGATGTCGGGCCGGCGAAGCCGGTGATGGCCACGCCGAAGTCGGCCGCCAGCTGCTCGGCGACGCCGCAGGCCATCGCGACGGCGCATTCCGCGCTGACGGCACCGTGCTGCGAGAGCAGGCACTCGGGACAGTCGAGCAGGAGCATCTTCGAGTCGTTGCTGTAGGAAACGATGCCACCCTGGAAAAACTTCGAGGCCCCGCAGATATCGGTAAAGCTGTTGGCGAGCAACCCGCCGGTGCAGGACTCCGCGACGGCGAGTGTGCGGCCGGACCCCTTCAGCTGATCGGCGACCACCTTCGCCAGCGAATCGTGGCCGAAGCACACGAAGTCGTCGCCGAGCAGCGTGGCGCACTCCTGTGCGATGCTGCGGAGCTTTTCCATGCCGTAGGTCTTGTCCGGCGAGCTGACGCGGCAGTCGACCTGTCCCTGGTGTGCGCAGTAGGCGATGCTGAGCGCGGGGTAGCGGCTGAAAATTTCCTGGAAGCGCGTCTCCAACATCGACTCGCCGACGCCGGCGGTGCGGATCTGCACGTAGGCCTCGCTCTCACTGAGCAGCCGCAGTTTTGCCAGCCGCGGCACAACCTGCTCGGTGAACATCGGCTGCAGCTCGTTCGGCGGGCCGGGCAGCATGATGAGCACCTTGCCGTCCTGCTCGACCCAGAGGCCGGGCGCCGTGCCGTTCGCGTTGGGCAGCACTTCGCCGCGCTCGAAGCGGTAGGCCTGCTTCAGGTTGTTCGGCGTCATCTTCCGGTTGATCTTGGCGAAACGGTCCGTGATGGCCTGCTCGATCACCGGATCCAGGATCAACTGCTGCCCGAGCGCCATCGCAAGCACTTCGCGCGTGCGGTCGTCGCAGGTCGGTCCGAGCCCGCCGGTGGTGATCACGACGTCGGCCCGTGCCCAGCTCTCCTGGAACTGCGCGGCAATGGCGTCGGCCTCGTCGGTGATGGTCACGTTGCGCTGCAGCAGGACCCCGCGGCGGCCGAGCTGCGCGCCGATGAAAGTGAGGTGGCCGTTGGCGGTCAGCCCGAGCAGCAGCTCATCGCCCAGCGTGAGCAATTCATACCGGGGCGCGGCGCCGGTGGCGCGCGGTTTTGACGATTCCGAGGTGGCCATACAGTGTGTGTCGTCGCAACCTACCTCGTTTTTAGCAAAATGCCAGCCCCTGCACGCCGTCATTCCCTTTCTGTCATTGCGAGGAGTCCCGCAACGAAGCAATCCAGCTGGCTGGATCGCCACGCCCGGCTGCGCCGGACCCGCGATGACAAAACGCATGCCCTCCTCTGAACACAGCGATGATCTCAAGGCCAAGGTCCGGGCGCTCCCGGAAGGCCCCGGCGTCTACCTGATGAAGGACCGGCTGGGCCGCATCATCTACGTCGGCAAGGCCAATAACCTAAAGAAACGCGTCTCCTCTTATTTCCAACCCGGCCGGGCCCGCGCGCTGCGCCACCAGCCGAAGATCCGCACGCTGATCGAGATGATCACCGACCTCGAGATCCTCGAGGTGAAGTCCGAGCCCGAGGCCCTGCTGCTCGAGGGCAAGCTGATCAAGCAGTGGCGGCCGAAATACAACACCGACTTCACCGACGACAAGCGTTTCCTGCTCGTGCGCCTCGACCCCGACACCGCGCTGCCGCGGTTCGTGCTCACGCGCTTCAAGAAGGATTCGCGCTCGCGCTACTTCGGGCCCTTCGCGCACTCCGGCCTCCTGCGGAAGACGCTCGCGTCGATGCGCAAGCAGTTCGGCATCCTGCTCGCCGACACCACGCCGAAGAAGATCTCCGCCGACACCTGGCAGCTCTACGACGACGCCCGCGCCGAGATCTACGACTGGCCGAACACGGTGACCACCGCGGAATACCGCGAGCGCGTCGATCGGGCCTGCGAGTTCCTCGACGGCAAGAGCCGCGAGTGGCTCGCCACGCTCCGGGAGGAGATGGCGGCGCGAGCGGCCAAGCAGGAGTTCGAGAAAGCCGCCGAACTGCGCGACGTCGTGCTCGCCCTCGAGCGCACGCTCGCGAAGACCCGCAAGTTCACCCGCGATCTCACCCAGGTCCGTCCCGGCGACGAGGCGATGCGCCAGCTGCAGGAGGCGCTCGGCCTTGAGAACCCGCCGCAGCACATGGAGTGCTTCGACATCTCGCATATCTCCGGCACCTTTGTCGTCGCCTCGATGGTTCACTTCACGGACGGCCTGCCCGACAAGGACGAGTATCGGCGCTTTTCGATCAAGAGCTTCGTCGGCAACGACGATTTCAAGGCGATGGAGGAGGTCGTGTCGCGCCGCTACCGCCGGCTGATCGAGGAGCAGAAGCAGTTCCCCGATCTCGTCGTCATCGACGGCGGCCGCGGCCAGATCGGGGCCGCGCTCAAGGCCTTCGTCGGGCTCGACTGCCCGCCGCCGCCCATGATCGGCCTCGCGAAGAAGGCGGAGACGATCATTTTTCCCGACGCCCGCGCTCCGCTCAACCTACCGCTCGGCCACCCAGGGCTGAACCTGCTGCAGCGCCTGCGGGACGAAGCGCACCGCTTCGCCAACACCTACAACGCCGACCTGCGCTCCCGGAAGATCAAGGAGAGCATCCTAGATGACTTCCCCGGTCTGGGAGAGAAACGGAGGGCCGCGCTGCTCGCGCACTTCGGCTCGCTCGACAGGCTCCGCACGGCCACGGCCGGGCAAATCGCGGAAACGCCCGGCTTCGGCCCGAAGTTTGCCGTCCAGCTCCAGGCTTTCCTGGCCGCCACTGCGCCCTCATCCGCCCGCGTGGATTGAGCCCGGCAATTGGTGGCATTGAGTTTATCAACTAACGTCCTACCCGCGGATTTGCTACTGTCGGCGGGTGCCATCACCCATGAAACTTCCCCGAAAAAAAGCCGCCGTCGTCCTAGACGTTGTCAACGAATTGGAGCGCGAACAGGTGCTCGACGCCGGCACCGCCGCCCGCATCCGCGCCAACGTGGTGCCCCTGTCATTCGACTGGCGCCGGCTGGCCCGCTACGCCTTCGTCACCGCACTCATCTGTGCGATCATCGCCGTGTGCTCGCTGCTAGCCGATGAACTGATCCTCAACTTCCTCGCGCAGCTGTTCCGGGCCCCGCCGATCATCAAGAGCCTGGGCCTTGCGGTGGTGGCGGGGTGGATTTTCTCCCTCGGCCTGCGCCGACGGAAACGTCATCCCGGGAAAACCTACAGCAACGAGATGATTTTCTTCGCCGGCATCCTGGGCATCGCCGGCTCCATTGCCTGGCTCGGCAAGGCGATCGACACCGGCAGCGGCCATTATCCGCCGCTGTTTCTGCTTGGCGCCCTGATTTACGGCGCGCTGGGCTTGCTGCTCGATTCCCGGCTGATCTGGGTCTTCGCGCTGCTGTCGCTGGGCAGCTGGTTCGGCGCCGAGACCGGCTACATGTCGGGCTGGGGCGCCTACTACCTGGGCATGGCCTACCCCTTGCGGTTCGTGTTGTTCGGGCTGGCCCTCACTTTGTCCACGCTGTTGATGAAGGACCGGCCGCGCCTACGCGAATTCCAGCGCCCTTCGCTGGTGATGGGGCTGCTTTATCTTTTCATCTCGCTCTGGATTCTTTCCATCTGGGGCAACTATCAGGGCTACGAGGATTGGCACCGGGCCTCCCACGGGGAATTGTTTCACTGGTCACTCTATTTCACTGCGGCGGCCCTGGGCTGCATTTACCTTGGCCTCAAGCACGACGACGGCCTGCTGCGCGGCTTTGGGCTGACCTTCTTTTTCCTCAACCTCTACACGCGCTTCTTCGAGTATTTCTGGGACCACGTGCACAAGGGGATCCTCTTCCTGCTGCTCGCCCTTAGCTTCGGGCTGATCGGGTCGCGCGCCGAATCGATCTGGCAGATGAACCGGCTCAAGGCCCGGCTCTGAACCCGGTCATTTCTTCAGGCGGACAACGAAGGCCAGGGCGCGGTCGGGCAGGATCCACTTGAGGAGCAGAAAAATCTTGGCGTGGAACGGGCCACTGTAGCGCGGGGCCGGGTTATTGCTCACCAGCGCCTTCTCCACCAGTCGGGCGATGTCGTCGGGCGCGCCGGCGATGCGGCGCATCGCGGCGGTATTTGAACTGTAGCCCTTGTAATAGGGCTCGTAGGGCCCGGCGTTGGTGACCACGCCGGCCGAGGCCGCGTTCGCCGCCTCGACAAATTCCGTGATGATAAAACCCGGCCGGATCAGCGTGACGCGGATCCCGAACGGCTTCAGCTCGCCGCGGAGTCCGTCGGTCAAAGCCTCGAGGGCGTGCTTGGTCGAGTCGTAGATGGAGGACAGTGGCCGCGCGATCTTTCCGGCGACGGAGCCGATATTGACGACGCAGCCGCCGCCCTGCGCGCGCATCACGGGCAGCACCAGCTGCGTGAGGGCGATGAGCGAGAAGATGTTCGTCTCATAGTTTCTCCGGATCAGCTCGACCGGCACCATTTCCACCGGACCGCGTGTGCCGTAGCCGGCATTGTTCACCAAACCGTCGATGCGGCCGAATTTCGCGAGCGTCGCGTCGACCAGCCGGCGGCGGTCGGCGTCGTTCGTCACGTCCCCCGGGACCGCCAGCACGCGCGTGCCCGAGGAATCGAGCTCGCGCGCCAGGGCTTCAAGCCGCTCGGGCCGCCGCGCGCAGATCACGGCTTTTGCCCCGTGGCGGACCAACCGCCGCGTTGTCTCCTCGCCAATGCCGGAGGAGGCTCCGGTGATGATAATGACCTGGTCGGCGAGAATGGGCATTCCCTAGGGATAGGAGGAAACCGGGAAATTAACAGGATTTTGGTTCGGTCATGCGGCCCCCCGGGTGTAAGGTGGTCTAAGGTTTCGCCGGGCTGCCCGTATTATCCCCACAATCCATCCCATCCATTCCATGAAATCGCTCCGTGTTCTTCTCCTGACGCTGCTGCCCGCCGCCCTGTCGGCCGCACCGGTCACCTCCACCATCTCCGCCGTCACAGTCTATACGGACCGCGCGGTCGTCACCCGCACCGCCAGCCGGGACCTTGGGACGGGGGTGACGGAGCTGACCTTTGAAAACCTGCCTGCCGCCCTGCTCGACCAGTCGCTCCAGGTCAGCGGCAAAGGCACGGCCGCCGCCACCATCCTCGACGTAAGCGCCAAACAGACCTACGTCGACTTCACCCCCAATGCCCGCGTGAAGGAACTTGAGGACCAGCTCCGCGGCCTCGCCAAGCAGAACCGCGGCATCGACGACCAGGCCGCCCTGCTGCAGGGCCAGCGCGCAACTCTCGACCGCATGGAAACCGCGCTCACCGCGCAGCCCGCGAAGGACGTGCCGCGACCCGCCGTCGCCGACCTGACCGCCAGCATGACTTTCCTCGTCGAGCAGCGCGCCAAGATCTCCACCCAGATCGCCGCGCTGGATGACCAGCGCGAGGAACTGCAGAACAAGGTCACGGCGGCGCAGAACCAGCTCAACGAGCTGCGCGGCGCCGGCGGCCGCGGTTACAAGACGGTGACCGTGCGCGTCTCCGCCGCCGAGGCCGGCAGCCTCGAAGTCGCCCTTTCCTACACCGTGCCGAACGCCAGCTGGAGCTCGTCCTACGACGCGCGCGTGCTCAGCAGCGAACACGCCGTCGCGCTCAGCTACTTCGGCGTCGTGCGCCAGGCAACCGGGGAGGATTGGAAGAACGTCATGCTCACGCTCTCGACCGCCCGCCCCTCGATGGGTGGCGCCGCGCCCGGCCTGAGCGTGTGGAACCTCGATGTATTCGTGCCGCGCCCGGCACCCGTTGCCTATGAAGCCCGGCGTGAAAAAGCCCTGAACGCGCCCGCCGCCGCCGGCTTCGTCAACATGCAGACCGTGACCAGCAACATCGCAGCCGATGAACTCGCCATCGTCGAAAAGAAGGACGCGAGCTTCGCTACCGCCGCCGTCGAGGCCGGGGTGACGAGCGCGTCGTTCAAGATCGCCAACGCATCCTCCGTCCCGAGCGACAACACCCCGCAGCGCGTGCCGATCACCAACGCGAAGCTCAACGCCAGCCCCGAATACCTGACCGTGCCGAAGCGGCTGGCCGCGGCCTTCCTCACCGCGAAGGTCTACAACAACACGGAGTTCCCGCTGCTCGGCGGCGCAATGAACGTCTTCCTCGACGGCACCTTCGTCGCCACGAGCGCCCTCCGCACCGTGATGCCCGGCGAGAAGTTCGACCTCGCCCTCGGCGTCGACGAGGGGATCAGCGTCAAGCACAAGCGCGTGTCGCGCTTTGCCGAGGACACCGGCCTGACCAACTCCGGCAAGCGCATCACCTACGAATACCTCATCACGGTCCAGAACAACAAGAAGACGCCCGAGCGGGTGATCGTCGTCGACCAGGTGCCGCTGTCCCGCAACGAGAAGATCACCGTGAAGCTGCTCTCGCCCGACGCGAAGGACGTGAAACCCACCGACGAGGGCACGCTCAAGTGGACCCTCGACCTCAAGCCCGGTGAGAAGCAGGAGCTCACCGTGAAGTTCAGCGTCGACTATGCGAACGACGTGAACGTGATCGGTCTCGAGCCATAAGCCCGCATGCCCGCCGGTCCGCAGACCATCCTCCTCGACAACGGTTCGCTCGAACCCGCCGCCACCCTCGCCCTGCGCGACCTGGCGGCCCGGCTCTCCTCCCAGCTCGGCCTCGCGGTCGAGCCGGTTTCATTGCTGCATTCGAGCGCCGTCGCCGCGGAAAAACTCGGCGGACTGCCGGCCGAGATCCTCATGCCGGCGCTCGAACGCCGGCTGGCGTCAGGGCAGAACGACTTCGTGATCGTGCCGCTGTTCTTCGGGCCGAGCCGGGCGCTGACGGAGTATCTGCCGGAGCAACTGGCCAAGCTGCGGGAAAAACATCCCACGCTACAGGCGCGCCTCGCGCCCCCGCTGCATGCCGCGGGCGACGACCGGCTGGCGCGGATTTTGGCGGACAATGTGTCGGCGCTTCTCACCGCGGATGGATCGCTAGCAAGCTCGCTCCCTCGTGGAGCGGCCGTGCGGGTCGCCCTTGTGGATCACGGCAGCCCGGTTGCGGCGGTGACCGCCGTGCGCGATGAGCTTGCGCGGCAATTGGCCCTCCTGCTCGGTCCGCGCGTCGCCGCTGTCGCGCCCTGCAGCATGGAGCGGCGGCCGGAGCCGGCCTACGATTTCAACGACCCGCTGCTCGCCAAGCTGCTGGTCACACCGGCGTGGGCGGAAAGCCGGGTGATCGTCGCCCTGCAGTTTCTCTCACCCGGGCGCCACGCAGGACCGACGGGCGATGTGGCGAAGATCTGTGCCGCAGCGGAGGCCTCGCATCCCAAACTGAAAACCCAAATAACGGGCTTGGTCGGGACTCACCCTTTGCTGCTCGGTGTGCTCGCCGACCGTTGGCGCGCAGCGGCAGTCGTCGCGCCGGCCTGAACCACCGCGACGGTCGCCGTCAACCGGGAGTGCACAAAGACCGAGGCCGGGAGTTCCGGCTCCAGGCTGGCATCGGCCGCCGAGTCCGCGGCCATGATTTCAGCCCAGTGGCGCTTCCAAGTGGCGGACAGGCGGGAAAGAAAATCAGGCTGGGATGACATGGGCGGAAAGGCTTTGGCGGGCACCGGCCGCGAGGCCCGGCAGCACCGAGGGAAAGGAAGCGTGGCGCACGACTTCGCCCACCACGATCAGCGCAGGCTGGCCGGCGAGGCCGGCGACCAGCGCGTCGGCCTCGGCGAGGGTGCCGATGAAGATTTTCTGCGTTGCCAGAGAAGCCTCGCTGATCACCGCGAGCGGCATGTCGGACGCCATGCCGTTGCCCGTGAGGTTGGCGGCAATTTCCGGCAGGCGGCGCACGCCCATGTAGAAGCAGAGCGTGGCGCGCAGCTTGGCCAGCGCGGCCCAGTCGAGCGCGGAAGTGTTGGCGGCACACTGGTGGCCGGTGACAAACACGACGGCCGAAGAATGGTCGCGATGCGTCAGCGGCAGGCCCGCGGCCGCGCTCGCGGCGGTGGCGGCGGTCACACCCGGGACGATCTCGTAAGGAATACCCGCCTCGCGCAGTGCCTGCATTTCCTCTCCAGCCCGGCCGAAAATCATGGGGTCTCCACCCTTGAGGCGCACAACCTTCCGGCCCGCGCTCCCCAACGCAACGAGCAGCGCATTGATCTCTGACTGCGATGCACTGTGACAACCGGCACGCTTGCCGACAAAATGCAGTGCCACCCCAGCCGGGCAGTTGGCCAGCAGCTCGCGGTTCACCAAATCATCGCAAACGACGGCCTCAGCCTGGCGCAACAGGTTCAGCCCGCGAAGCGTGATGAGGTCGGCCGCGCCCGGGCCGGCTCCAACGAGCCAGATAAAACCGTTATTTGACTGGGTGGGATCTATCATTACTTCTTTAGTCAATATGACAACAATTAGACTTTACCCCTATTCTGCGGGAAGCAAGCCTACTCTCTGACATGCCCGTCGAACACGCCATCGCCCTGAGTCATAACGAGGTCCTGAAGCAGAATGATCCCATTCTGGCCGGTAATATTGCGGCCACCATGGCCGATTCGGCGCTCGATCGTTTTTCTGATGATGACCAGCAGTTTATAAAATTTCACGGCATCTATCAACAGGACGATCGCGATCTGCGGAAGACCGGGAAGAAGTTCATGATGATGATCCGCGGCCGGATCCCGGGTGGCGTGATGACCGCCGCGCAGTGGGTCGTTTTTGACGATCTCGCCACCCAATACGGCAACAACACCCTGCGCCTGACGACCCGCCAGAGCATTCAGTTCCATGGCGTCCTCCTTTCCGGGCTCGGCCTGGTGGTTAGGAAGATCAACGAGTCGCTGCTTTCCACTCTCGCAGCCTGCGGTGACGTCAGCCGCAACGTCACCGCCCCGCCCACGCCCGCCTACACGAGGGCTCGCGAGGAGGTTTTTGCCGACAGTGTGCTCGTCGCCGATGCGCTCTCCCCCAGGACGCCCGCCTACCACGCCATCTGGATCGAAGGCGTGCAGCTCAAGCTCGACGATCCGGCCAACGGCAATTTCGAGGACCCGCTCTACGGCCGCACCTATCTGCCGCGCAAGTTCAAGGTCGGCTTCGTGATCCCGCCGGTGAACGACATCGACATCTTCACGAACGATCTCGGCTTCATCGCCATCATCGAGAACGACCGCCTGATCGGCTACAACCTGACGGTCGGCGGCGGCATGGGCCGCAGCCACGGCAACGTGCAGACCTTCCCGCGCATCGCGGATGTGATCGGCTTCTTCCCGCGCGAGCGTCTGGTCGACGTGGCCAAGGCGGTGCTGACCATTCACCGCGATTTCGGCGACCGCACGAACCGCAAGCACGCGCGCCTCAAATACGTCGTCGAGGAGCGGGGCGTCGCCTGGCTGGTCGCCGAGGTCAACCGCCGCACGAACGACGCCCTCTCCGGCGTGCGCCGCTATGAGTTCACCTCGACCACCGACCTGCTCGGCTGGCACCGCGCGGTGGACGGCAGCCTGTTCCTCACGCTCTTTGTCGAGACTGGCCGCCTGAAGGGCGAACAGAAGAAGGCCCTGCGCCTCGTCGCGGAAAAATTTCCGCACCTCCAGTTCCGCCTCACCGCCAACCAGAATGTCATTTTGGCCAACGTGCCCCCGGGGGATCGCGAAACCATCACGGCGTTGCTCACTCTTCACGGCATCCGCCCGGACCACCAGGCCAGCGTCCTTCACGCCGCCTCGATGGCCTGCCCGTCGCTGCCGACCTGCGGCCTCGGTCTCGCCGAGTCCGAGCGCATGCTGCCGGCCCTGATCGACCGCATCGAGAAGCTCACCGGCGAGCTCGGCCTCGGCGGCGACGAGATCATCATCCGTTCCACCGGCTGCCCCAACGGCTGCGCGCGTCCCTACATGGCGGAGATCGCCTTCGTCGGCAAGGCGCCCGGCCGCTACCAGCTCTGGCTCGGCGGCAACGCCGCGGGCACGCGCCTCAACCGGGTCTTCAAGGACACGGTGAAGGACCCCGAGATCGAGAACGAGCTGCGCCCGGTGCTGACGCGCTGGAAAAACGAGCGCCTCCCCGGCGAGCGCTTCGGTGACTTTTGTTCGCGGATTGTGTTGCCCGAACAAATACTGGCGGGAGCGGCAGGGGATGCCGCTCCCGCCTCCGACTCTACCGTGACCATCTGACCATGACCCCCTCCGCCATCACCCGCTGGAACGAGGAATTGCGCGCCAAGTCGCCGCTCGAGATCGTGCGCTGGGCCGTCGCCCAGGCCGGCGGCCGCGCAATCGTCTCGACGAACTTCCGCCCCTACGAGGCCGCCATCCTGCACCTCGCGGTGCAGGCGCAGCCCGACATCCCGGTGCTCTGGGTCGACCACGGCTACAACCGCCCGGCGACCTACCGGCACGCCGAGGAACTGCGCGCCAAGCTCGGGTTGAACCTCAAGCCTTTCCTCCCGCGCCTCACGCCGGCCCACCGCGACTCGATCCACGGCCCGATCCCGACGACCGAGGACGAGGCCGGCCTGAAAAAATTCAGCGCCCTGATGAAGCTCGAGCCCTTCCAGCGCGGCATGCGCGAGCTGGCGCCGACCGTCTGGCTCACCGCGCTCCGCCAGGTGCAGAACCCGAATCGCGCCGGCCTCGACATCGTGTCGCTCGACGAGAACTTCGGGGCGCTCAAGGTCAGCCCGCTCTTCTATTCCACCGACGCCGACCTCGAGGCCTACCTCGCGCAGCACAAGCTGCCCAACGAGTGGGACTACTTCGATCCCGCCAAGGCCGATGAGAAGCGCGAGTGCGGCCTGCACGCCGCCTGGGGCAAGCAGGCGGTCAACGCGTAACCCGCCGCCCCCGCCGCCGTCTGCCAGTTGCGCTCCCCCGGGAGCCGCCAAGCTCCATCGTCCATGAAAAGCTACCATCTCGACCACCTCCAGCACCTCGAAACCGAGGCCATCCACGTGATGCGCGAGGTCGCAGGCGAGTTCGAGCGGCCCGCCCTGCTTTTCTCCGGTGGCAAGGATTCCATCTGCCTGCTCCGCCTCGCCGAAAAAGCCTTCCGTCCGTCCGACCTGCCGACGCCGCTGCTCAACGTCGACACCGGCCATCATTTCCCGGAGCTCAATGAATTCCGCGACCGGCGCGCGAAGCAGCTCGGCACCAAGCTCATCATCCGGACCGTCGAGGAGGCGATCGCCAAGGGCATCGCCCAGCCCGCGCCGGGCGAGATCAGCCGCAACCGGCTGCAGATCCCCACCCTGCTCGCCGCCATCGAGGAATTCCGCTTCGACTGCTGCATCGGCGGCGCCCGGCGCGACGAGGAGAAGGCGCGCGCCAAGGAGCGTTTCTTCAGTTTCCGCGACAGCTTCGGCCAATGGGATCCAAAGAACCAGCGGCCCGAGATCTGGAACCTCTACAACGGCCGGCTGAATCCCGGCGAAAACATGCGCGTGTTTCCGCTCAGCAACTGGACGGAGATGGACGTGTGGGAATACATCCGGCGCGAGCGGCTGGAGGTGCCTCGCATCTACTTCAGCCACCGGCGCCAGTGCGTCCGCCGCGGCGGCCAGTGGCTGCCCGTGAACAGCTTGGTCCCACCCAAGCCGACCGAGGAGGTCCGCGATCTCGTCGTGCGCGTGCGCACCATCGGCGACATCATCAGCACCGGTTGCGTCGAGTCGCCCGCCACGACCGTCGACGACATCATTGCCGAGATCGCCACCGCCCGCGTCACTGAGCGCGGCTCGCGCGCCGACGACAAATCTTCCGAGGCCGCCATGGAGGACCGCAAAAAGGCGGGGTATTTCTAAAGCAATGTTCACCGAAGAAATCCTGCCGCCGCCCACCGTGACCGTTCCCGTCGACATCCTCCGCCTCAACACCTGCGGCAGCGTTGACGACGGCAAGTCCACGCTCATCGGCCGCCTGCTCTACGACTCGAAGTCGCTCATGGAGGACCAGCTCGAGGCCCTCGAGCGTTCGGCCGACATCACCGGCGGCGGTCAGATCAATCTCGCCAACCTCACCGACGGCCTGCGCGCCGAGCGCGAGCAAGGCATCACGATCGACGTCGCCTACCGCTACTTCGCGACGCCGCGCCGGAAGTTCATCATCGCCGACACCCCGGGCCACGTCCAATACACGCGCAACATGGTGACCGGCGCCTCGTCGGCCAACCTGTCCATCGTCCTTGTCGACGCGCGCACCGGCGTCATCGAGCAGAGCCGCCGCCACACCGCCCTCGCCGCGCTGCTGCGCATCCCCCATCTCGTCGTCGCCGTCAACAAGATGGACCTCGTCGGCTGGAGCGAGGCGCGCTTCAACGAGATCCGCGCCCAGTTCGAGGAGTTCCTGCCGCGCCTCGACATCAAGGACGTGAAGTTCATCCCGCTCAGCGCGCTGAACGGTGACAACGTCGTCGACCCCTCGCCGCACACACCGTGGTATGCCGGCCCGACCCTGCTCGGTCACCTTGAGACCGTGCATATCGCGAGTGACTGGAACCTGGCCGGCTTCCGCCTGCCCGTGCAGTGGGTCAACCGGCCGAACAACCCGACCGACGAAACCCTGCATGACTTCCGCGGTTTCAGTGGTCAGATCGCCGGCGGCATCGTCCGGACCGGCCAGAAGGTCATCGCCCTGCCCGCCGGCATCGTCACCACGGTGAAGCAGATCTGGACCTTCGACGGCCCGGTGGCGGAAGCGTTCTGCCCCCAGTCCGTCACGCTCGTGCTGGAGCACGACATCGACGTCAGCCGCGGCAGCATGCTCATCGGCCCCGACCACCTGCCCGGCTCCGCCAGCGACCTGCAGGCCGAGGTCTGCTGGATGCACCCGCGCGCCCTGCAGAAGGGGAAAAAATATTTCCTGAAGCACACGACGCAGACCGTGCAGGTCGCCGTCACGGAGATCGTCAACCGGCTCAACATGGCCACGCTCGACACCGAGCCGGAGCCGGCCGAATTGGCAATGAACGACCTCGGCGAGATCCGCCTCCGCACGGCCAAGCCCCTTGTGTTCGACGGCTACGCGACCAACCGGCTCACCGGTTCCTTCATCCTCATCGAGCAGGGCACGAACGCCACGGTGGCCGCCGGCATGCTCCTGCCGCCCCGCGAGGTCGTGAAGCCCGAGGTTGGGGACTACGTGATCTGATGCGTCTCCTCCATTTGTAGGGCTGGCGCTTGTCGCCATGCCGGAGAACAAAGGCGTGGCGACAAGCGCCAGCCCTACATTTCCAAACCATGGCGGCCGGCAAAAAGGTTGCCCGATCTCCTTCGCCCTCTAGCCTGCCCCGCCTGTGAAGATCTCCGTCAAAGTCGACTACGCCTGCCGCGTCATGGCCGAACTGGCCCGCCTGCACGGCTCGGGCACGCTCGCGCAGATCGACCACCTGGCGAAGACCGAGGCCGTGCCGGCCAACTTCCTCGCTCAGATCCTCGGCAAGCTGCGCACCCACGGGCTCATCACCAGCCGGCGCGGCAACCAGGGCGGCTACACGCTCTCCCGCCCGCCGGAGGAGATATCGCTTTACGACATCCTCATCGCGGTCGAGGGCGAGTGCCTGCATCTGAGCGGGAATTTCCAAGGCCGCAGCGGCCGCCGCCTCAAGCAGGTCTGGGACGAAATCAGCGCGGACCTGGTGGAGAAGACGAAGGGTTACACGCTCAACCAGCTTTCCACGAAGAATCCGACCGAGATGTATTACATCTGAGGCGGCCAGCCCTCGCGGTCTCAGGTCAGGACGAATTTGAGCACCTCGCCGATCCGCGCCGACCAGGCGTGCTCGGTGTGTTCGCCCCCGGCGACCTCCGCATAGTGCAGGTCGGCGCCCGGGTTCCAGCCGCGCGCGACGAGCGTGTCGCGCATCGCGCGGACCACCTCCCAGCCCGGCTCAGCCGTGCCCATATCGAGCCAGAGGCGCGCCGCGGGTTTCCGACGGAGCGCCGCGAAATCACGGACGACGACCCGGTCGTCCCACCAGAGCGACGGGGACAGCGCGGCGACCCGGCCGAACACCCGCGGGTGCCACAGTGCGAAATACAGCGAGACCAGCCCACCCATCGACGAGCCCACCACTGCGGTGTGCTTCGGGCCCTTGAGCGTCGCATAATGGGCATCGATGAACGGCTTGAGTTCCGTCGCGACAAACTTCGCGTAGCGCCGCGCATCGCCCGTGCTGCGGCACTTCTCGCCGTCCCAGCCGGAAAACTCCGCGGGGGTCGGCGCATATTCGTTCATCCGGTCAAATCCGCGGTTGTAAATGCCGACCATGACGGGCGCGGGAATCTCGCCGGCCGCAATCAGCTGATCGGCCCGCAGACCGGCGTGCCAGGCGTTGCCCAGGAACGCCGTCAGCGGGTCGAATATGTTCTGCCCGTCCTGGAAATAAACCACCGGGTGCCGGCGCTTCGTCGTGCCATAGCCCGGCGGGAGCCACACCACGATGTCCCGGCTCGTGCGCATGGCCTTGGCCCGGAAGCGGCGGTGCAGGCGGAGGCGGTCGGCGGTGTTCCTTGAGGGCGGCATGGGCGGTGGTGCCGCGCCGTGCTAGAGGCGGGACCGGGTGAAGCCAAGTGGTTTCGACAATACCCGCGGGCCGCGGCAATGCCGCCTTGAATCGGCATGGTTATTGCGTGACAACCCAGCCGTGCCGGCTGGCCAGCCCGGCCACCTTTCCGCATGAACGAACAACACGTCCGCTGGTATACGCCGCACCTGAGCCGGAATTTCGACATGCTGGTATTCGGCCACGCGGGGTATCCGGTCATCCTCTTCCCGACGTCGCTCGGACGCTACTATCAGAACAAGGATTTCGGCCTCATCGGCGCGGTCGCGCATCTCATTGATGCGGGCAAGGTGAAGATCTACTGCCCGGACGGCATCGACGAGCAGAGCTGGTATAACCTGTCCATCGCGCCCGCCGACCGCGTGCGCACGCACGTCGCCTACGAGAACGTGATCCTGCACGACGTGGTGCCGCACGCCATGCGTGAGACCGGCTACGGCCGCGTCTGCGTGGCGGGGGCGAGCTTCGGGGGCTACCATGCGGTCAACTTCGCCCTGCGGCACCCGGACCTCGCGGGTTACTGCATGAGCCTCAGCGGGTCGTTCGACATCCGCTCCTTCCTCGGCGGCCATTACGACGACCTCTGCTACTTCAACAACCCCGTGGACTACCTGCCGAACATGAGCGACCCGTGGTTCCTCGACCGGCTCCGCCACATGGGGATCGTGCTCGGCACCGGCGACTGGGATATGTGCCGCGACCGCAACCTCCATCTCTCCCACCAGCTCAACAGCAAGGGCATCCCGCATTTCCTCGACGACCGCAAGTGGTGCGGACATGATTGGAATTACTGGCGGGACATGTTTCCCGGCTATCTCTCGCTCATTCGTTCCTGATCCAGCGCGAAAACAACCATCTCATCAAACCGGTAGGGGCGCTTGTCCCCAAGCGCCTCGGGCCGTTGAGGGCAACAGCCCCTACCAACCGCACTTCCCCCCATGAAAAAAATCGGCATCCTTCACGGCAAAGAACGCAGTTTCCCCGCGGCGCTGATCGAACGCATCAACGCCATGAACGAGCCCGGCATCACCGCCGAGGACGTGCTCATCAACCAAGTCACGCAGGGTGAGCCCACACCCTACGCCGTCATCCTCGACCGCATCTCCCAGGACGTCCCGTTCTACCGCGCCTACCTCAAGAACGCCGCGCTCAATGGCACTGCTGTCGTCAACAACCCCTTCTGGTGGTCGGCCGACGAGAAATTCTTCAACAACTGCCTCGCGACCAAGCTCGGCGTCGCCGTCCCGAAGACCGTCATCCTGCCCTCCAAGGAGATGCCGGCGGACTGCTCCGCCGAGTCGTTCGCCAACCTCGCCTTCCCCCTCGATTGGGACGGCATCTTCAACTACATCGGCTGGCCCGCGTATTTCAAGCCACACTCGGGCGGCGGCTGGAAGAACGTCTACAAGGTCCGCGACCGCGACGAGTTCTTCAAGGCCTACGCCGAGACTGGCCAGCTCGTCATGCTGCTGCAGTCCGAGGTGCACTTCGACGATTACTACCGCTGCTACTGCATCGGCGGCACGGATGTCCGCATCATGCCTTACGAGCCGCGCAACGCGCCGCACCTGCGCTACGTGGTCGACCGCCCGCCGGGCTCGCCCGAGCTGCTGGCGCGGATCGAACGCGACGTGCTCACGCTCAACCAGGCCCTCGGCTACGAGTTCAACACCGTGGAGTTCGGCGTCAGCGGCGGCGTGCCCTACGCGATCGATTTTTGCAATCCCGCCCCCGACGCCGACCGCCGCTCCGTCGGCGAGGAGAACTTCGCGTGGGTCGTCGAGGCCGCGGCAAAGATGCTCGTCCGCAAGGCGAAGGAGCACAACCCCGCCCAGAACAACACCACCTGGGGCGGCTACGTCCAGGGTGCCGTCAAGAGCGGCCAACCCTCCGTGCGACCCAAGAAGAAATGAAATCCAACAGACATCATTTTGGAGGGCTCAGCTCCAGCTGAGCCGCGGCCCAGCCGGAGCTGGGCTCTCCTCCCAATCACCCCATGGCCTCCCGCAAAAAACATAAGTTCACCCTCGGCATCGAGGAGGAGTTCCAGATCGTCGACCCGGTCACACGCGAGCTGAAGTCCCACATCGAGGAGATCCTCGAGGCGGGCAAGATGGTGCTGAAGGAAAACGTGAAGCCCGAGCTGCACCAGTCGGTCGTCGAGGTCGGCACCGACATCTGCGAGGATGTTGCCTGCGCCCGCCGGTCCGTCACCGCGCTGCGCACCGACCTGGCCAAGCTCGCCCGCAACGCGAACCTGCGCATCGCCGCCGCCGGCACGCATCCGTTCTCCCACTGGATCGACCAGAAGATCACCAAGGGCGACCGCTACCAAGGCGTCATCAACGATCTCCAGCAGGTCGCGCGCGCGAACCTCATCTTCGGCCTGCACGTCCATGTCGGCATGCCCGACCGCGAGACCGCGATCCAGCTGATGAACACCGCGCGGTATTTCCTGCCGCACATCTTCGCCCTGTCCACCAACTCGCCGTTCTGGGTCGGCCGCGACACCGGCTTCAAGAGCTATCGGCTGCAGGTCTTCCAGCGCTTCCCGCGCACCGGCATCCCGGACGCGTTCGAGTCCGTCAGCGAGCACGACGAATACGTCAACCTGCTCATCAAGACCGGCTGCATCGACAACGCGAAGAAGATCTGGTGGGACATCCGACTCCACCCGTTCTTCCACACGCTGGAGTTCCGCGTGTGCGACATCCCGATGCGCGTCGACGAGACCATCTGCCTCGCCGCCATCATGCAGGCCGTCATCGCCAAGCTTTACAAACTCTACCGGCAGAACATGGGCTTCCGCATCTACCGGAGCCGGCTGCTCAACGAAAACCGCTGGCGCGCCTCGCGCTACGGCATCGGGGGCAAGATGATCGATTTCGGCAAGCAGGAGGAGGTCGAGACCCGCGTGCTCATCGGGGAGCTGCTTGAATTCATTGATGACGTGGTGGATGAACTCGGCAGCCGCCAGGAGCTCAACTACGTGCAGACGCTCCTCGCCAACGGCACGGGCGCCGACCGGCAGTTGGAGGTTTACAACCGGACTAAAGACCTCAAATCCGTCGTCGATTACATCATCGACGAAACCCACCACGGCCTTGCCCTCTGACGCCCTCCTTCCCGGTTCCATGCCCCACACCGCCACGCTGCCCGCCACCTTTGATCCCGCGCTGTCGCAGGGTGCGGCCAACGCCATCCATGTCTGCCTAAAGCTGCTGTCGAACGAGCGCATGACCCTGATCACCGACCAGGCCAGCGCCGAGATCGCCGCCGCCCTCGTCTATGAGATCGAGAAGACCGGCGCCTCCTACAACGTCTTTGTGCTCGAGGAATACGGCCCGCGCCCGCACCGCGACATGCCGCCGGCCGTGCTGGCCGACCTCGCCCTGTCCCAGGTCAGCATCTACGCCTGCATCACCCAGACCGGTGAGCTCCGCACGCGCATGCAGATGATGGACGTCATCAACCCGCGCCGCATCCGGCACGGGCACATGGTGAACATCAACAAGCAGATCATGGTCGAGGGCATGCGCGCCGACTTCCTCGCCGTCGACGCGCTGTCGCAAAAACTCATCGAAAAATGCCGCCGCGCAAAGCGCGTCACCTGCAAGACCGCCGCCGGCACCGACTACGTCGCCGAACTCTCCCAAAAGCTGAACTGGGTGAAGACCTCGGGGCTCATCTCCCCGGCCAAGTGGGGCAATCTGCCGGGCGGCGAGATCTTCACCTCCCCCTACAACTCGAACGGCCGCTTCGTCGTCGACGGCGTCGTCGGCGACTACCTCTGCCAGAAATACGGCGACATCGGCGCGACCCCGCTGACGATCGACATCAAGGACAACCGCATCGCCGGCCTGGCCTGCGCCAACCAGGAGCTGCTCGCCGAGTTCGACAAGTATTGCCATACGGACGAAAACTCGGACCGTGTCGGCGAGTTCGCCATCGGCACCAACCTGGCCTGCACGCACATCATCGGCCACATCCTGCAGGACGAGAAGCTGCCCGGCATCCACATCGCCTTCGGCCACCCGTATTCCGAGCACACCGGCCAGCCGTGGAAAAGCACGACGCACATCGACTGCGTCGGCCGTTTCTTCGACATCTGGCTGGACGACGAGCAGGTGATGACCAAGGGCAAGTTCTTGCTCTGAGGCCCCGCCTGCGCCACGAATCCCCCGATGAGCAATGAGTCGGAATTTGCGGTCGTCCTCAGCACCAGCCCGGCCCTCGACGGGAAAAACATCCTGAGCTACCTCGGCATCGTCGCCGGCGAGGCGTTCACCGCGCCCGGCCCGACCGAGGCCGCGCTGGAGCCGGCCCGCACCGCCGCCCTGGCCGCGATGACCGCCAAGGCCCGCGCCGCCGGCGCCAACGCCGTGATCGGCGTGCGCCTCGAATACCAGTCGCCGGCGGACGGCAGCGGCCGCCTGATCATCGCCGCCTACGGCACCGCCGTCCTCGCGGGCGGGATGGAGCAGCCCCCGGGTTTCAACGCGCCCCCGCAGTTCTTCCTCATGCTCCGGGAACAGGAGAAGGGCCCGTTCACCGAGGAGCAGCTGCGCGAGCTCCTCGCCTCCGGGCACATCACGCCGCAGACCCTCTGCCGGTTGGAAACCGAAAGCGTCTGGCGGATCCTGAGCAAGACGATCAGATTGCCCGCGCCCGCCGCATGATCCCCGCCCTCCGCCAGCGCTACAACGCGGCCTTCACGGAGAAGGCCTACGCGGCGTTTCTCGCGGAGCTCAACCACGCGGTTTACTGGCCGGTGGACTTCCGGGTCGCCGAATCGCCGCTCTTTTTCGACGAGCACACGACGCACGAACTCGGGCGCGCGTCCGACGACATCGTCCGCCAGCTCGCCACGCCGGCCTTCCGGAAGCACGCGCTGACGGCCATTCCCGCCGGCCTGACGGTTCCCGCCGAGACGCCGTGGCCGCACTTCCTCGCGGTGGATTTCGCGCTGTGCCACGACGCCTCCGGCCAGGTTCTGCCCCAGCTCATCGAGCTGCAGGGCTTCCCGACCGTGGCTTGCTGGCAGGCGCTGTTGTCGCGCACCTACGCGAAGCACTTTCCGGCGATCCCCGCCGACTTCACGCCCTATTTCGGGGGGCTGAACGAGGAGGGCTACCTCGAGTGCTTCCGCCGCGCGATGCTCGGCGACTGCCTCGCGGAAAACACCGTGCTGCTCGAGATCGAGCCCGGTCAGCAGAAGACGCGCGTGGATTTCGCCTGCACCCACGCCTTCCTCGGGGTCAAGCCGCTGTGTGTGACCAAGGTGATCAAGCGCGGCAAAAAGCTCTTCTACTTCAGCGGCGGCCGCGAGGTGCCGATCCACCGCATCTTCAACCGCGTTATTTTCGACGAGCTGCTGCGCAAGAAGCCCGTGATGAAGTTCAGTTTCTTCGACGACCTCGATGTCGAGTGGGCCGGACATCCCAACTGGTATTTCCGGATCAGCAAGCACACGCTGCCGTTCCTGAAGGGCCCCTACGTGCCTGATTGCCGGTTCGTCGGCGAACTGGGCGGCAACATCCCCGCCGACCTCGAAAACTATGTCTGCAAGCCGCTCTATTCGTTCGCCGGGCTCGGCGTCGACATCGCGCCGACCCGGGAAAAGATCGCGGCCGTCGCCAACCCGGCCGAATGGCTGCTCCAGCGCAAGGTCGCCTACGCGCCGCTGATGGAAACGCCCGACGGCCCGGCCAAGGCCGAGGTCCGCCTGATCTACGCCGGCGACGGCACCGGCATGCCGCGGCTGGTCAACCAGCTCGTGCGGCTGACCAAGGGCGCGATGCACGGCGTGGACTTCAACAAGGGCCGCACCTGGGTCGGCGCAAGCGCGGGATTCCACGCTGCGGTCCCGGGCTGAAAAAAAGGGGGACCGCGGCGCACCCCTGCGCCGCGGTCGTTGCACACACTGCCCCGTGGCAGAAATCAGAAGCGGACGTTGAGCCCGAGCTTGTAGGTCATGTCATGGTCGTTGTTGCGGTCGAGCCCGGCCGTGACAGCCAGCTGCTTGGTCACCCAATAGTTGGCCTTCACGCCGTAGTTGACGTTGTCCTGTTCATCGAAGCCCTTCGTCAGCGAGTAGCGCACGTAGGGCGTGACCGATACCGCCGGGGCGACCTGGAACTCCACGCCGGCCTCGCCGATCCACGCGAAGGAATGATCCTTCACGCCGGCGAACCGCGTCCAGTCATAGCCGAGGCCGGCGTCGACGTAGGGCTTGCCCCAGCTGTAGCTGAGGCTGAACGCGCGCAGCGCGGCGGACAGCGCCTGCTCGCGCGCCCGGTCGCCCGCCACCACTCCGGACTGCGTCCAGTCGTAGTTAAACACCGCATCAAAGCCGGTGTTTAGCGGCTGGTTGTATTCGAAGCCGTAGCTGTCGGCGTTGACCGGCGCGTTGTGGAGGTTGATGAAGCTGTAGCTCAGCCCGGCGTAGGTCTGGCCCAGGAGGCCGAGCGGGTCGGCCGCCGGTGCGGCCGGCGCGGGATCGGCGGCGTGCGCGGAGACGGTCAGGCCCAGCGCCGCAGCGGCGAGGATAATGGAAGTAATTTTATTTTTCAGTTTCATGTTGGTTCGGATGTTTGGGTCGACGCGGACAGGCCGCACCGACACCCATGCGAACACGACGCAGGGCACGGAGTTCCGCCGCGGAAAATTTCCCGCGGAAAAAACCATTTTTCCGGAACTGCATTTTTTTCGCGCTGTCGGCCCGCGCTTTTTTTCTTCACCGCGCCACTTGCCAACACCCGCGCGGTGAGTAGCCTGCATTCCCATGAAAGTTACCCACGCCCTCCTCATCCTCTCCGCCATGTTTCTTTTTTCCAAAGCCTCCGCCGATCCGCTCAAGGTCGGTGACGCCGCCCCCGCGGTCACCGCCACGACCGACTCCGGCGAAAAGATCGCCCTCGCCGACGTCTACAAGAAGCAGCCCTACACGCTGGTGTATTTCTACCCGAAGGCCGACACCCCGGGCTGCACGAAGCAGGGATGCTCGCTGCGCGACGGCTACGAGGCCCTGACCAAGAAGGGCGTCGCCGTCATCGGCGTGAGCCACGACGACGTCGCCGCGCAAAAGGCCTTCAAGGAAAAATATCACCTGCCCTTCACGCTCATCGCCGACATGGACAGCGCCGTGATCAACGCCTTTGGCGTGCCGGCCGCGATGCCGATGACCAGCATGGCCCACCGCTCCGCCTACCTGATCAAGGACGGCAAGATTATCTACACGGACTACAAGGGCACGACCGAGAAGCAGGCCGACACGATCCTGGCCGAGCTGAACAAGTAAGCCTGTTTTCCAAGCCAGCTTTCAGCCGCGACCACCCGTCGCGGCTTTTTTGTGCGCCCGTGGAGGGCTGATCTCCCGATCGGCCGCGGCCCGTCAGGATACGGGCCCTCCCATCAAAGCTCGTCGTCGCTCACCGGCGCCATCACCTCGGCGTGCGGGTCCAGCCGGGCCCGCTCGATCCAATCGTGGAACAGCCGCATCTGCGCGAGCCACTCGGGCGGCAGGGGCGCGGCGACCAGATCGATGACCCGCCAAGTGCCATTCTCATCGATGACGACATTGCGATCGTGGGTGTCGGCCACCAGCCACGGCACGCCATCCAGAAAGGCCAGTCGCGGGTGGTCGCGGTCGGCCCGCAGGAAACGCGACGGGATTGGAATGAGCTTGGCGGGATCGATACCCGACACGTCGGTCTTTTCCGGCAGCATCCGGCCGAAGGTCTGCTTCGCGACCAGGATGCCCTCCGGGGTGATGCCCACGACTTCCGTCGGGATCCCAAACTGGTGGGTAAGTTCGAGCTTGGCCAAGAGCATGTGGTAGCTGCCTGGCGCGGCGGTGGCGTTGAGCAGGTCGCTTTCGCCTCGCTGGAAGGCAAAGGTCGCCCCGACATCGCCGCCTTCCCGGAACAGGAAGAACTTGTAGACCGAGTGCTGGGCATCGACAAAGGCCAGGGCCTCGACCCCGCCGCCGATGCGTCGGAGCTTGGCGCTGTCGACCTCAAAGGGGTCCTCTACCTCCGAACTGAACCCAAAGGCCTCAAAAGGAATGACCGGCAGATGCCGGCGAAATTCCCGGATGGCCTCGCCGAGGGCGGCCCATTCGCCGCCAGTGGCCTCAAGGAGGCTTACTTCGTCTTCCGCGAGGCGGACGATATCGAGGTCCTTATCTGTTCCGATACCGCATTCCCGCGCCGCTTTGACCAGCTGTTCGAGCGCCCGAAGTCGTTGCCTGTGACCGTCCAGAACAAGGGACCATCCTTCCGCGCCGGGGAGGCGGGGGCCGGTGAGGCAGGTTGGTCTGCCGGAGAAGGGGTCGGTTTGCTGCATGCCTCGTCGGCCATGCGCCCAAGGTCGCGGTCCCGCGCCCGAACGCAAAAACTTTTTGCGCGCAGGTTGTTCACACCCGAATATTAAGGCGAGAAAGTAACCGGCCTAGGCTTGCCGGAAGGGAGTTTTTAGGGGAAACGTCTCTCTTGACACCCCCCGCCCCAATCACGACGTTCGTCCTCTTTTTCGTATAAAACCATGGAACCTACATTTCGCCCACATCGCAAGAAACGCGCCCGTAAGATCGGTTTCCGCGCCCGCAAGGCCACCCGTGGCGGCCGCAAAGTCCTCGCTGCCCGCCGCCGCAAGGGCCGCAAGCGCCTCACGGTCGTCTAAAATGAACCTGCGCGCCGGGCAACGCCTGCGGCGCAATGACGACTTCCGCGCCGTCCGTGAACAGGGCCGCCGCACCGATTGCGGCGCCTTCCTGCTGACCTGGCGGACCCGTCCCGCCGAGTCCGCCGCGACGCCCGCCCGTGTCGGGGTGGTCGCCTCCCGGGCTTCCATGGGAGACGCCGTCCATCGCAACCGCGCCAAGCGCCGGCTTCGCGAAATCTACCGCCGCCACCAGAACCTAGTGCCCGCCGGCCTCGACCTCGTGCTCACCGCCCGTGCCGCCCTCCTGCGGTTGGAGTTCGCCGACGTGGAGCAAAGGTTCACCCAGGCGTGTCAGAAGCTGTCTCCGCCCAAGCCCGCCACGCATGCCTGATGTCTGCCCCAGTCTGATCGACCGCCTCGTCTCTCTGCCCGCCCAAGCGGCCGGAGGCCTCATCTGGGTTTATCAGCGGACTGTGTCCCCTGCGCTCTCCGTGCTGAACCCAGCGCTCGGCTGCCGGTTCAGCCCGACCTGCTCGCACTACGGCCGCGAAGCCTTGCAGGTCCACGGGTTGATTTTCGGTTCCTACCTGACCCTGCGCCGGCTCGCCAAGTGCGGGCCGTGGCATCCCGGCGGCGCTGATGCCGTGCCGCCCCGGCGGACCCCGGCCTGCCATCGCGTTTCCGCCCCCTAATCCCCCTTTCTCATGGATAAAAAGAACACAGTGATCGGCGTCGCGCTCCTTGTCGCCGCCATGGCGAGCTTCTACTTCAGCGCCCGTTACGCCCCGCCCGCCGCCCCCGTCACCAATCCGCCGGCAGGCACCTCGGTCCAGCCGACCGGCCTGCCGGTTCCGGCGACTCCCACCTCCGGCGTCATCACCTCCCCGACCGACGCCGTCCTCTCTGCTCCCAAGTCCGGCCCGGCGGAATTCGTCACGCTCTCCAACGATTTCATCGAGGTCCGTTTCACCAATCAGGGCGGCGCCATCGACCACGTCGGTCTCAAGAAATATCCGGCCGAGAAGGGCAAGGCCCCGCTCTACACGCTGAACGCCATCCAAGCCGCCCCCGCGCTCAGCCTCGCCGATTTCCCCGGCTTCGACCGCCACGCCGCCTACACACTGGTGTCGCAAACCGCCACCGAGGTGGTCTACCGCGCCATTGTCGACGGCCTGGAGGTCACCCGTCGCTACTCCATCGCCAAGTCCGCAACGCAGGATGACTACCAGATCCGCCACGAGACGACCTTCCGCAACCTGACCGCCAAGGCCCTGCCCTTGCCCCGGGCCTCGCTCAACCTCGGCACCGCCGCGCCTCTGAATGAAAACGACACCGGCATCTATCTCAACGCCGGCTACTCCGACGGCAACGACGTCACGTTCATCTCCCGCGGCGACTTGCAGGGTGGCGGCCTCTTCGCCGCGGTCGGGTTGAAAGACGGCACCCCGCCCCCCTACATCGAGAAGCCCGCCGTCGTCGCCTGGGCTTCCGTGAAGAACCAGTTCTTCACGATGATCCTCACGCCCGACCAGCCGGGCACGGGCGTCCGCGTCGAGCGCGTGAAGCTTTTCCCAACCGCCCCCGACACCGACTACAAGGCCTACGGCATCACCAGCTATGCGCGTTTCGAGCTCAAGCCGCTCCCCGCCGGCGCGTCGTCAACCCTCGGCGCCAGCCTCTTCGCCGGCCCGAAGGAATACACCCGGCTCTCGAACCCGGACATCTTCAAGCACAGCGAGGACAAGGTCATGCAGTTCTCCACCGGCTTCGGTAAGATCTTTTTCTCCGGTTTCTTCGCCCCGCTGCTCCTGACCTTCCTGACCAAGGTCCACTCGCTGGTCTCGAACTGGGGCTGGTCCATCATCATCACGACCCTGCTGCTGAAGACCGTTTTCCTGCCCTTCACGATCGCCGCGTCGCGCTCCTCGAAACGCATGGCGAAACTGAACCCGCTCATGCAGGCCATGCGCGAGAAATACAAGGACAACCCCCAGAAGATCCAGACCGAGACCCTGAAGCTCTTTAAGGAAAACAAGGTCAATCCGCTCGGCGGCTGCATCCCGATCCTCATCACGATCCCGTTCTTCATCGGTTTCTTCAGCATGCTCCAGAGCGCCTCCGACCTGCGCTTCGCGTCCTTCCTCTGGATCTCCGACCTGTCGGCGCCAGACACCGTCGCCCATATCTTCGGCCTGCCGATCAACATCATGCCGCTCTGCATGGGCGCGACCATGATCTTCCAGATGCGGCTCACGCCGACCCCGACGACCGACAACGCCCAGGCCACCATGATGAAGGTCATGCCCTGGATGTTCACCCTGTTCTGCTACAACTTCGCCTCCGGCCTCGCGCTCTACTCGACGATCAACGGCCTCTTCACGATCGGCCAGCAGCTTATCATCAACCGCATGCCCGAGGTGCAGCTACCGGTCGCCGCCGCGGACGGCATGAAGAACGTGACGCCTGCCGGCAAGAAGCCGAAGAAGTAATCCGTCAGCGTTCCCGTCATGGCCGGCCATAACAAGTGGTCCAAGGTAAAGCGGCTCAAGGCTGTGACGGATTCGCGGCGCGGCAAGGTCTTCTCGCGGCTCTCCCGCGACATCACGATGGCCGCCAAGGCCGGTGGCGGTGATCTCGACGGCAATGCCCGCCTGCGCACGCTGGTGCTCAAGGCCCGCGAGGCCAACATGCCCGCCGAAAATGTCGACCGCGCCATCCAGAAGGGCACCGGCGAGCTGCCGGGCGTCGTGTTTGAGGAGATGACCTACGAGGGTTACGGCCCCGGTGGAGTCGCCTTCGTCGTGGAGTGCACCACCGACAACAAGACCCGGGCCGCAAAGGACGTGCGCGCCGCGTTCAATGCCTGCGGTGGCAACCTTGCCCAGTCCGGCGCCGTGGCCTTCCAGTTCCTGCATGCCGGGCAGTTCCTCATCGCCCGCGACCAGACGGACGAGGACAAATTGCTGGAGTTGACCCTCGAGGCGGGGGCCGACGACGTCATCACGACCGATCAAGGTTTCGAAGTGCGCTGCAACATCCACGCCTTTGACCGGGTCGCCCACGCGCTCGAAAAAAAGGGTATCAAGCCGGTCTCGTCAGAGATCGCCTACATTCCCACCACGACCGTGCCGGTGAGCGACGCGGCCAAGGCAAAGGCGATCGTTCACCTCCACGACATCCTGGACGAGCTCGACGACGTGCAGGCCGTTTTCTCCAACGAGGAGACGGACGAGTCGGTCTCAGCCGACGGCCAAGCCTGAGTTCAACGGGCCAGCTTGAGATGCCCGGCCTGTGCGGTCAGGGTTTTTTCCAGACTGCCGCAGACCAGTTCGCACAGCTTTGGGATCGTCGGGTCGGAAATCCGGTAGAACACCTGCAGCCCCTCCTTCCGTCGGCCGAGGACGTGCGCGGCCGTCAACGTCTGGAGGTGGCGCGAGACATTGGCCTGCGTGCCCCCGGTCGCCTCCACCAGCTCGCCCACGTTTTTCTCGCCGGCGAACAGCGCCTGGATCAGGCGCAGGCGCATCGGCTCGGCCAGCACGGCGAAGCGGCGGGCGACAATCTCAAGGGCCTGGTCGTTGAGCGGGGACTGACGGGACATGGCCGCAAGCAAAACCCTGCTTGACAAATTATCAAGTATATACGCATACAATCATATACTGATATGAAAACCGAATCCCTTGTCCGCCTTCTGGCCGGCTCCATGATCCTCCTGAGCGTGGCGCTGGTCTATTTCGTGAGCCCGTGGTGGCTGCTGCTCACCTGTTTCGTCGGCGTGAACCTCATCCAGTCGGCCTTCACCGGATTCTGTCCGCCCACCCTCATCCTGACCAAACTCGGCTGGGTGGACGACGCAGGCGTGATCCATTGGGGCGGCAAAGCCTGACCCATGAACCCCCGACTCCTCCTCATTTGCGCCGCGCTGGCTGTCACCGGTTGCGGCCGGTCCAACCCGGCGGCGAGTCGGGCCGACCCGGCCGCCCTGCCGGTGCGCACTGCGGTGGCTGCGCTGGAGCAGTTCCCGGTGGTCCTCGAGTCCCCCGCCACGGTCCATCCGGCGGAGCGCGCCGTCATTGCGGCCAAGCTAACCGGCACCGTGAACGACTTTCACCTCGGTCTTGGACAGGCGGTCGCCGCAGGCGACGTGTTGCTCACGCTCACCAACCCTGAGGCCGAGGCCCGGCTCCACCAGGCCCAAGCCCAATTGGCTGAGGCCTCCCGCACCGCTGAGCGGGAACGGACCCTGGTAGCCAAGGGCGTCAACGCACCGGATGCGCAACGCGACGCCGAGGACCGGTTGCGCTTTGCCCAAGCCACCGAGGCCGAGGCCGAAGCGATGCTCTCCTACGCCAGCGTCCGCGCCCCGTTCGCCGGCGTCATGACCGAAAAACACGTCCTCACCGGCGACCTTGCGACGCCCGGCCTCCCCCTGCTGGTGCTGGAATCCACGGCGCGACTTCGCGCCGAGGGCGCCGTGCCGGAAACCGCCGCCCATTCGCTGCGCATCGGGGGAAACATTGCGGTGGTGTTGGAAGATTCCGGGATGCCCGTCACGGCCGAAATCGAGGAACTCTCGCCGGCCGCCGACGCCGTCAGTCGCTCCATTCTGCTCAAGGCGGCCTTGCCGGCGGGCAGCGCCCGCTCCGGCCAGTTCGCCCGCCTCCGGGTTGTGGTTGGCGAAGCCCCGGCCCTCCTGGTGCCCGAAACCGCTGTCACGCTTTTCGGCCAGATGGAACGCATCTACGTCGTGGCTAATGGCCGTGCGGTCCTGCGGCTCGTGAAGACCGGGCGCAGGGCCGACGGGCGCATCGAGATTCTCTCGGGCCTGAACGCCGGCGAACAGGTCGTCCTCGCGCCGCCGGCTGGGTTGCGCGACGACCAGCCCGTGACCGTCTCGCCATGAGCCCGTCCGGCGCCATTCCGCCGCACGGCTTCGCCAGCCGGCTGGCCGGCCTGTTTGCCGACTCGCGGCTGACCCCGCTCGCGGTCATCGCCTCGCTGCTGCTGGGGATATTTGCCGTGGTCATGCTGCCGCGAGAGGAGGAGCCGCAGATCAAGGTGCCCATGGTCGATGTCAGTGTGGCCATGCCGGGAGCAACTGCGCACGAGGTCGAGAACCGCGTCACCCGCCCGATGGAAAAGCTCCTCTGGGAAATCCCCGGCGTCGAATACCTCTACTCCACCTCCAGCCCGGGCAATTCGATGGTCGTCGTTCGCTTCCGGGTCGGCTCCGACCTCGAGCAAAGCCTCGTCCGCCTCAATCAGAAGCTGCAGGCCAACTACGACCGCATTCCGCCGGGCGTCAGCGCGCCGCTGATCAAGCCGCGCACCATCGATGACGTGCCCGTCGCCGCCCTCACCCTTCACAGCCACACGGCCGACCACCTCACCCTGCGCCGGCTGGCCGCGCAGCTGGACGACGCGGTCAAGGCGTTGCCGGACGTGGCCGAGACCACGCTGATCGGCGGCGTCCGGCGCCAGCTCCGGGTGCAGGTCGACCCCGTGAAACTTGCCGCCCGCTCGCTGACCTTTGACGACCTGGCCGCCAGCCTACGCGCGGCCAACGCCCGCAGCCAGGACGGCACCCTCGCCACGGCCAATCACGATCTGCTCATCGACTCCGGCGCCTTCTTCCGCGACGCCGCCGACGCCGCCAATCTCGTGCTCGGCACCTGGCAATCCCGTCCCATTTACCTGCGCGACGTGGCTGCCGTGATCGACGGTCCCGCCGAACCGATCGACTATGTTCTCTTTGGCCGGCCTGGGGCCGGCGGGGAGGAAGCCGCCGTAACGCTCAGTATCGCCAAGCGGCCCGGCGCCAACGCGGTCACGGTGGTGGATGCCGTCAGGGAAACGGTCGGCCGCCTGCGCGGCGTGCTGCTACCCGCGGACACCGAGGTGACGTTCACCCGCGACTACGGCGCGACCGCGAGTGAAAAATCAAACGAGCTGCTCCTGCACATGGGCATCGCCATCTTTGGGGTCGCCCTGCTCATCCTGGTTTTCCTCGGCTGGCGCGAATCGCTCGTCGTTCTGCTCGCCATCCCGGTCACGCTCGGTCTGACGCTGCTGGTTTTCTACCTCTACGGCTACACCCTGAATCGCATCACGCTTTTCGCGCTGATCTTCTCCATCGGCATCCTGGTGGACGATGCGATCGTCGTGGTGGAAAACATCGTTCGTCACCAGCGCCTGCCCGCCAACCGCGGCCGCAACCTGCAGGAAGTGGCGGTCGAAGCGGTCGGCGAGGTGGGCAACCCGACCGTCCTCGCCACTTGGGCGGTGATCGCCGCGGTGCTGCCGATGGCGTTCGTCGGCGGCCTGATGGGCCCCTACATGCGCCCGATCCCCATCGGGGCCAGCGCGGCCATGCTGTTTTCCCTGGTCGTCGCATTCACGGTCACCCCGTGGGCCGCGCTTCGCGTCCTGCGCCGCCACCAGGCCGGGAACCATCCGTCGGCGGATGGTTCAGCCGCCGCGCCGAGTGATTTCTTCACGCGCCTCTACCACCGGGTGATGGATCCGATGATCGCGAGCGCCCGCTGGCGCTGGACTTTCCTGGGGGGAATCGCCGTGCTGCTGCTGGCCGCCTGCGCCCTGGTGGTCACCGGCACCGTTCAGGTCAAGATGCTGCCTTTCGACAACAAGTCGGAGTTCCAGGTGATCCTCAACATGCCCGAAGGCGCCACGCTCGAGGACACCACCGGCGTGGCCCGCGAACTCGCCGCCGCGGTGCGCAACGAACCCGAGGTGCGTGACTATCAGATCTACGCCGGCACGGCGGCACCGTTCAATTTCAACGGGCTCGTCCGCCACTATTTCCAGCGGCGCGGGGCGAACGTTGCCGACCTGCAGGTGAACCTGCTCCCGAAGGCCGACCGCGCTGCCCAGAGCCATGATATCGCCGTCCGCGTCCGTCCGCGCCTCGCCGCCATCGCCGCCCGCCACGGCGCCGCCCTCGCCGTGGCCGAGGTGCCGCCAGGACCGCCCGTGCTGCAGACACTCGTCGCGGAGATCTACGGCCCGACCGAAGGCGACCGGCTCACGCTGGCCGGCCGGGTGAAACAAATATTCGAATCGACCGCCGGCGTGGTCGATGTCGACTGGTATGTCGAGGAAGAGCAGCCGAGCGTGCACCTGCGGGTCGACCGCGCCAAGGCGGCGCTCCACGGCATCAGCATGGACACGGTCGCCCGCACCATCCGCACGGCGGTCGGCGGAGCGCGAGTCGATCTGCTGCACCAGCCACTGGAGAGGGAAGACGTCGACATCGTGCTCGAGCTGCCGCGGGCCCTGCGCAGCAGGCCGGAGGATCTCCTCGCGTTGCAGCTCCGCTCGGATCACGACGACATCATCCGGGCCGGCGAACGCCCGCTGGTCCCGTTGGGTGAACTCGTCACCCTGGAGCGCACCGCCGGCGAACGGAACCTATACCGGAAAAATCTCCGCCCCGTCATCTATGTGACCGGCGATGTAGCCGGGAAGGTCGCCAGCCCAGCCTACGCGCTCTTCGCCATGAACCGCGAGCTGGCCAAGCTTGCCGGCCTCCAGTTCGGCGGCACGGCCCGATCGGTCGCGCTCTACAACACCAGCCAGCCCGACAGCGAGCTGGAACCCGCCATCAAGTGGGACGGCGAATGGCATGTGACCCTCGAGGTGTTCCGCGACCTCGGCCTCGCCTTCGCGGCCGTGTGCATCCTGATCTACATGCTCATGGTCGGGTGGTTCAGGAACTACGTGACGCCGTTCGTCATCATGGTCGTCATCCCGCTGTCGCTCATCGGCATCCTGCCGGCCCACGCGCTGCTGGGTGCGTTCTTCACCGCCACCTCGATGATCGGCTTCATGGCCGGCGCCGGGATCATCGTCCGCAACTCGATCATTCTCGTCGATTTCATCGAGCTGCGCCGCGCCGAGGGCCGGCCGCTGGCTGAGGCGGTGGTCGAGGCCGGCGCCGTGCGGTTCCGCCCCATGCTGCTCACCGCGCTCGCGGTCATCGTCGGCGCATCGGTCATTCTGGCCGACCCGATCTTCCAGGGCCTGGCCCTTTCGCTCATGGCCGGTGAAGTCGCCTCCCTGCTCATTAGCCGCTTCGCCGTGCCGGTGCTTTATTTCATGGTCAACCATCCCGGTTCCCATGCCCGTCAGTGAACCCCAACCCAAAACCAACATGAAAGCCAACGTCGGCGGTCTCGACCGCATTCTCCGCGCCCTGATCGGCCTCACCCTTCTCGGAGTCGGCCTCTACTATAAAAGCTGGTGGGGGCTGGTCGGGCTGGTCCCGCTCAGCACCGCCATCTTCAGGTTCTGCCCGGCGTATCTGCCGATCGGGATAAACACCTGCGGCGTCAAGAAGGAGTAACCGACCCACTCCCACGCAGCACTTGGGATGCCGGGCGCTGCGCATGGATTGGTATTTTCTCCGCAGGGTGACTCCCGGGCGGCAGAGGTATATACTCCGGCATGAAAACTACCCCCCTCCTGGCGCTAGCTTGCCTGCTTTGCGCGGGCCCGCTCGCGGCCGCCACCGACAATCCCGCCCTCCAGCTCAAGTTCACCTGGGTTGATCCCGCCGATCCAACCGCCGCCGGTGTCCGCCGCCTCGGAGAACAGATGATCCAACAGGTGGCCACGAACATGACCGGCGAGGTCCAGCAGCTGCTCGCCACCAAGGGCGCGGAGGCCGCGATCGACCTGGTCCATCTGCAGAACCTGAAATTACCCGCAGCCGCAGCCGGCAAACCGCAGGTCATTACCGTCAAGCGCACCAGCCTGCGCGTGCGTCAGCCGACCAATGTCCCGGACAGTGCTGATCTCGCCGCCCTCCTCTCAATCCAAACGGAACTGATGGACGGAAACAGCCCGCCCAAATTGCTCATCCAACAGGTCGAGGCCGCGGGCTCCTCACCCGCGGAATGGCGGGTCTACCGGCCGATCGGCGTCTCCGCCCAGTGCCTCGCCTGCCACGGCCCCGTCGCTTCGCTGTCCGAGGGCGTGCGGGCCCGGCTGGCCAAGCTCTACCCGGAGGACAAGGCGGTCGACTACGCCCCTTCCGACTGGCGCGGTGTGATCCGCGTGTCCATCGTCGTGCCGGCCGACACCCCGGCTGCTAAGACAAAACAGCCATGAATCCTTTCCGCCGCCTGCTCCTCCTCCTCACCCTCGGGTCTTCCACCGCCCTGGCCGCCGAGGTGGCGAAGATCTCCCCGGCCGAAGCCGCCAAACTCGTGGCGGAAGGCAAAGCCGTCCTCGTCGATGTGCGCGAACCCAGTGAGTGGGCCGAGTCCGGGGTCGCCGCGCCCGCCGCGCTGCTCCCGAAGAGCGAATTCGACAGCGGCCTGACCGGCGACTGGAAAACCTTTCTCGCCCAGGTCGGCGACAAGCAGATCGTCACCTATTGCCGTTCAGGCAAACGCGCGGGTGTGGTCGCCGAAGCCCTCGCCGCCAAGGGCCTCAAGACCGCAAACGCCGGCGGTTTCAATGACTGGACCGCCGCCGGCCTGCCGGTTAAGTCCTATCCTACTGCCAAGAAATAGTCCGCCGGCCCTCACCCGCGCCACGCGCTCAGCCGCACCGCTTGCACCAGGCAGACGCAGTCCTCGCCGTCCTCGGTGTGCAGCCAGTGCAGGTCGAGTTCGGGAAAGGCCCGGTCCATCGCGGCGCGCAGGCCGCCGACCTCGAGCACGACGATGCCATGCGGCTGCAGCCGCTCGCGGGCCTGGCGCAGCAGCTTGCGGATGATGTCGAGGCCGTCGCGGCCGCCATCGAGCGCCATCTGCGGCTCGTTCTTGAATTCCGCCGGCAGGCCGCGCAGCTCGCGCGTCGGCACGTAGGGCGGGTTGCTGAGGATCACATCGTATTTCACCTTCGGCACCGCATCGAACACGTCGGAGCGGTGCAGCTTGATCCGTTTCCCGAGGCCGTGGGTGGCGACGTTGAACTTCGCCACGGCCAGCGCATCGGGTGACAGCTCGATCGCGTCCACCTTCGCCTCGGGAAACTGGTGCGCCAGCAGCACCGCCAGGCAGCCAGACCCGGTGCAGACATCGACCACGCGCTTCACCGGCCGCTCGGGCGCCAGCCAGTGCGGCAGCTGCCCCGGGATGATCTCCAGGAAATAGGAGCGCGGGATGATGACGCGCTCGTCGACGTAGAACCGGTGCTCGCCCAGCCACGCCTCGCGCGTGAGATAGGCGGCCGGCACATGTTCCTCGAGGCGGCGGCGGAAGATCTCGGCGACCTTCGCCGATTCCTCGGCGGTCAGCTTGCGGCGCAGGACCGCCGGTTTGCTGTCGAGTGGCAGTCCGAGCGTGTGCAGCAGAAGGTAAAGCGCCTCGTCGTGCGCCGTGTCCGCTACTTGGCCGAGCGCGACCTTATGGCGCGCGTATTGCCGCTCCGCCCACGCCAGGTGGTCGCCAAGGGTTGCGTCCTTCTTCGGGAGGGAAGGCGGCATGGCCTATTTCCCTTCCACGGGGGCCGTCAGCACGTGCTCGTGGGTAGCCAGATGCTCGGGGCAGTAGCACTGGTCGCCCGCGCACTTGGAGCAGTAGCGGAAATCCATCTGGGGGTGGGAAAGGTTGGTCTTGCCGCAGATGTAACAGCGGTGGCGAGCCTCGGGCGCCTCGTTGCTCGCGGCAAACTGCCGGGCCTTCTGTTGCATCCGGCGCCGGCCGGAACGCGCGGTCCGCACGATGTCGGCGCCGAAGAAGAGGAAGAAATTCGCGAGGGAGGCCAGAAGCATGAGGCGCAACGACCACCCGCCGACGATGAAATAGTAGCCGAAGCGCAACCAGAGCAGCAGCGCCAGCCACTTGATCTTCACCGGCAGGATGAAGAAGAGCAGCATCTCGAAATCAGGGTTCAGGTAGGCGAAGGCCAGGAAGACGCTTCCACCGATGAATATCGCCGTCCCGTAGTCACCCGGGAATAGGAAGCACACCGCCACGGTCAGCAGCCAGCCGATGCCGAGGAACAGGTTGAAGCGAAAGACGCCCCAGAACTGCTCCAGCGCACTGCCCATGAGATAGAAGATATACCAGCCAAACACGGTGAGCGTCACCCCGAAGGCGCCGCTCGACAGCGATTGCGGCTCGAAGACAAAGCTGAACACCCGCCAGACCTGGCCTTGGAACACCAAGCCGGCCTGCAATGAGATCAATCCGGTCAGGTCCCGGCCCAGGATGGCCATGAGGAATACAAACGCTTGGCCAACGACCACGTAGAGCGCGAGGTTTTCGATGGCGAAGCGCCCGAGTGCGCGTTCGAGTCGGTTCAGCAGCGGCATGCGGCCTTACTTCTCAGGCTTGGGCGCCATCTGGTCGAGCAAAGTTTGCTTCTGTTTCTGGAGCACGGTTTCGTTCACCGCCGCCAGCAGCGCTTTCGCCTTCTCAGGTTGGCCGCTCTTGATGAGCACGTTGGCGGCCTGCAGCCGGATGGTCTCCTTCTCCACGCCCGGCTTGGCCCGGTCCTCGAGCGCGCTCCAGGCCTTCAGGGCGTCCTCCCACTGGGGCTTTTCCAGATCGTAGTAGGCCTCGGCGCTGCGGTAGGCGTAGGCGAAGTTGTCGGGCGCATACTCGGCGGCATGCTGGAAGGCCCCGAGCATGGTCTTGTCGAGCGCTTGGCGCGTGAACTGGCCGGTGCGGATGAAATCGTCGCGTCCCTCGGTCAGCAGCAGGCCGAGGTGATAGTGGTAAAGCGGCTCCTTCGGCTCGAGGTCGATGGCGGCCATGATCCACGGCAGGGCCTCGACCGGCTTGCCGTCCTCCGCCAGGTGCTTGGCGAGCTGGTTCTTCACGACCGGGATGTTCGGATCAAGCTTGTTGGCCTTGAGCAGGATTCCGACCGCCTCCTTGGTCATGCCCACTTGGCCGAGCAGCATCCCGTAGGTCACATAGGCCGCGGCAAAATCCGGGTTCTTCTGGATGAGCACGTCGTAGCTGCTGATGACGCTCTGCAACTCGCCGCGCAGCCAGGCCTCGTCGAGATGCTCGCTCTCCTTCTCGGCGCGGGCGAAGATGTTCCGCTGGCGAGCCACGATCTCCTTCAGGGTCTTCTCCGCCAGGGTCTCCGCTCGGACCGAAACCAGCGAGAAGCCCAGCGCGCCAACCACGAGCGCGATGCGCCCGAGGGTTTTTACAAGATTTAGCATCCGCTCTACGACACGAAGTCCCTCCAATCGTTCAAGGCTTTACGGCATAACTTATAGCCGGTCGCTGCAGTATTCATAACGCAGCGAACCGGTGTTGTAACACAATTGCAACGTGACGAGTGGCACCGGGCCTGCTACTTTGTGGGCAGTCGAAAGACTATTGCTTTCAAAGGACCCTCCCCAAGGACGTTCTTTGACTTTGGTTGGATGCCAGCGCGAGGTGCCGGCACAACCAGGACCAAGTGTAGCTGTTGGACAACCGGCCCGCGCGCGACGAGCACGCCAGCCGGCCAGAGCCCCAAAACTCAGACTTTTATCGCCGTCGGGCCGTTAACGCGGTCGGCCGGTGGTAGAACGGGGCGCTCATCTGCGGTCATTTCGGCCGGTGGTGGCGCCTTGCCCAAACAGAAAACCAAACCCCGCCTTACCGCGGGGAATATGAAAATGAACACTAAGTCCAAACTCGCCCTCAGCCTCGGTCTGTTCGCGCTCCCCTTCGCGTTGTTCGCGAAGTCGCCTGAATCGACCTATATCGATGGGTTCCATGGCCGCACGGATATCCCGGTGCCGGTCTCGGTCGTCATGCCCGAGGTCGCGTCGCAATACGCCGGCCAGAAGGTGACCCTCGAGTTCGTCGTCGATACGACGGGCACTCCGGTGCAGATCGCACTGGCCAAGCCCGGCGCCGATGCCGAGCTCGTGGCCACGGTCACGGCCGCCATCGCGCAGTGGCACTTCGCCCCTGCGCTGGTGAACGGCAAGCCCGTCGCCCGCAAAGTCGTGCTGCCGGTTGACATTGTCGACGACCTCGACAGCGCCACCCGTCTCGCGATGAAGTAAACAGTAATAAAGCAACCAACCAAGGCCGTCCCCCGCGCAAGCGGGGGGCGGCCTTGTCATTTTCCCGGTCCATCCGCCGGTCAGCGCTTCGCCCGCGCGGCGAGCACCTGCTCAAAATCGGTGGCTCACCGGTGTCAACCCGTGGAAGGACCGTCATCCGTGCAATGGCGCAAATCGCGGACGAAAGACTATTTGATGCCCCGCAGTGACTGGAGATACGCAGCCAAGGAAACAATCACGTCGTCATCCAGATACTCGCGCCCCGCCATCGCCGTGCCGGGCACGCCAAACTTGATCAGCCTGGCCAGCTCCCGCCGCTCCGTGGCGGGCTCTGCGCCGGTGGCGATGTAATGCCAGGCGTCCGCCGTCAGGTTGCGCGGCTTGACCGTCAGCAGCTTCGCCACCGGCCCGGCCCCGCATGCGTCCGCCCCGTGACAGGCCGCACACCATTCTCCGAACAGCTGCTGCTGCACGGCCGGCGCCAGGACCGTGGCTCGCACGGCCGGCGACCAGTTCCCGCGGGTTGTCCAGCGTTGGCCAACCATGTCGTCGCCCAGTGAGTCAAGGTAGGCCAGCAACGCGACGCCTTCGCTCCGGCCCGGGGCAAACAAGTAAGCGTAGGCCGGCATGCGCGAACCGGGCGTGATCAGCCGCGGCGCGATCAGGTGCACCCGGTTCCACTCGGCGCTGCGGCGGTTGCCGGCGTTCTGCAGGTCGGGCCCCTGCCGGCGGTTGCCCAGCAACGGCGGGGTCTGCGCCAGCGCCGCCTCCAGCGGCTGCACCGGCCCCCAACGTTCACCGTCAGCCGTGCCCGGCCGGGCATACTGCGAGTGGCAATGGATGCAGCCCTCGCCGATGAACACCGCGCGACCGCGATCGATCAGCTCATTGTCCGCCGCGTCCATCTGGTTGGGTGAAGCCGCTCCACCGAGCACGGCCACTCCCAGGACCAGGCCGCCGGCGAACCGCACCCGGAAGAAGCGCCGCCCGGCCAACGCGACCAGCAGCCCGCCGGCCGCGATGGCAAGAAACCACGCCGGCACGCGGTGGAGGTTCTCGGCAAAACCGATGCCCAGCGCCGAGCCGCCCCAGCCCGCCACGGCGTAGACCAGCGCCGCCAGACCGGGCCTCAGGCTGCGTGCCGGATAAAAAACCAGCGCCGCCGAATAGACTGAAACCCCCGCCGTGTAGATCAGTGCTCCCTCGGCGAACGCGCGGCGACTTTCGTCCATCAGCAGGCACGCCGCCACCAGCAGCACGCCGGCCAGCAGAACCGTCCGGCCCACCCACCGCCGGTCGAGTGCATAGCCCGCCAACACCGCGGCCACGAGGTGCATGCCGGCGTTCACCTCCAGCCGCCACGCGCCGCCCCACGTCCCGTCCTTCAGGCCGGGCGTGTGCTGGACGATGTAGAAGGCGGCGGAATCGAGGCAGACCAGGGCGAAGAATACCAGCACCCAGGCCGTCACACCCAGCCGCGAATAATCAAAATCCACCGGCCGGCTTTCCGCGGCGCGCAGCTCGAGCCCGGCGGCCGCCCCGCCACCCACCGCACAGATTGCGAGCGACAGCAGCGCCTGCGTCGACGGTGTGGCGTTGAAAATCGGCGGCAGGTTGCAGAACGCATAGGCCAGCCCGGTGCCGAGACCGATGACTGTGCCCAGCCGCTCGCCGCCGAGCGCCCAGCGCAGCAACCCGGCCAGCGTCACGGTTGACAGTCCGCAGCCCAGCCCCACGAGCAGCGCCACCATAAAATAAACCGCCCGCGACCCGCCGATCAGCAGCAGCCCGGCGGCTGCCGCCGAAATCGCAAACCCCACCGTCAGCAGCAGCCGGCACCGCGGCACCGTGAACCACCGTGCCGCCAGCACGCTGCCTGCAATTCCCGCCAGGCCCATCACGGCCAGCACCGGCCTCATCATGCCGCGCTCGCCGCGCTCCGCAACCTGCAGCGCCTGCAGGAAACCAAACTGGGCGAAGAGCAGGAAATACGCATACGTCGCCGCCACCGCGGCGACGGCCGAGATGATCGCTTTCTTTCCCGGCCTGAATTCTTGGACGGACATGCGGCTGCTTATGACACATCAACTTGCGCTTAGTGCACCGGACCGCTAGAGAAAAATACTTGCGCCGCGCCGGGTCCGCCCCCATCAAATCGCCTCTCAGCCCATGGTTTCCCACCATCACCATCATCACGTGAGCTAGCCTTCCCCGCGCGGGAAGGCCGGAAGCGCCTTGCCCGTGGCTGATGGATTCAATTTCCAAAACCCCGGCAGGTCATTCCCGCCGGGGTTTCGTTTTTCCGGAGCCCCACCCCGCGCGACCCGCCCGCTCCTCCGCCTAGAACCTTCGTCCTTTAATCCTCGAACTCATTTCCGCCATGCCCGTCATCACCGCTCCCAACCGCCTCCGCCTCGCCGTCCAGAAAAGCGGCCGGCTCTCCACTGACTCGCTCGAGCTGCTCAGCAGCTGCGGCATCCGCGTCAAGACGCCCAAGGAGCGCCTCCTCTTGCACTCGGACAACTTCCCCATCGACCTGCTCTTCGTCCGCGACGACGACATCCCGCAGCTCGTCATGGACGGCGTCTGCGACCTCGGCATCGTCGGCACAAATGTCCTTGAGGAGGCCGCCCTCGAGCGCCGCACCAACGGCACGGCCGGCGGTTACTTCGTCGAGCGCCCGCTCGATTTCGGTGGCTGTCGCCTCGCCATCGCCCTGCCCGAGGAGAAGCCCTACGCCGGCGCCAAGGATCTCCAGGGCCTGCGCATTGCCACGTCCTATCCGCAGCTGACGAAGCGTTTTCTCGCCGAGCAGAAGATCACCGCCGAGGTCGTCTACCTCAGCGGCTCCGTCGAGATCGCCCCCCGCCTCGGCCTAGCCGACGTCATCTGCGACCTCGTCGCCAGCGGCTCCACTCTCGAGGCCAACAAGCTCCGTGCCGTCGAGACGATCTTCAAGAGCACCGCCGTCCTCCTGCGCAACGCCCGCGCCCTGCCGGCCGAGAAGACCCACACGCTGGAAATCCTGCTCCGCCGCATCGACGGCGTGCAGAAGGCCGCCGGCACGAAATACATCATGCTCCACGCCCCCAAGGCCGCGCTGGCGGAGATCAAGCAGCTCCTCCCCGGCTCGGAAAATCCCACCATCCTCCCGCTCGCCGGCGACGACACCAAGGTCGCGCTGCACGCCGTGTGCTCCGAGGCCGTCTTCTGGGAGACCATGGAGTCGCTCAAGAAGGCCGGCGCCAGCAGCATCCTTGTGCTCCCGATCGAAAAGATGATGCTCTGACCACGTGGGCCCGCGAGCTTGCTCGCGCCTCATCCGCCGCCATGAAGCCCCTCTCCTGGAAAAAACTCTCCGCCGCACAACGCGCCGCCGCCCTCCGCCGACCGGCGCAGTCGGCGCAACCGCTCGTGTCCGTCGCGGTGCGGACCATCCTCTCCGCAGTGCGGCGCAAGGGCGACCGCTCGCTCCGGTGGTTCACCCGAAAGTTCGACCACGTCACCCTACGCTCTCTGCGCGTGAGCGACGCTGAGTTTGCGGCGGCGGAAAAAGCCCTCAGCCGGGCTGACAAGGCCGCGCTCCGCACCGCCTATCTCAACATCCACACCTTCCACGCCGCGCAGCGGACGCTCGATCTCCGCATCGAGACCCAGCCGGGCATCGTCTGCGAGAAGACGGTGCGCCCCATCAACCGGGTCGGCCTCTACGTCCCGGGTGGCAGCGCCCCGCTCCCGTCCACCGCGCTCATGCTGGGTGTGCCGTCACAGCTCGCCGGCTGCTCCGTCCGCGTGCTCTGCACCCCCCCGGACCGGACGGGCGCGATCAACCCGTGGATCCTTTGCGCCGCCCGGCTCTGCGGCATCACCGAGGTCTACAAGGTCGGCGGTGCCCAGGCGATCGCCGCCATGGCCTACGGCACCGCGAGCATCCCGAAGTGCGACAAACTCTTCGGCCCGGGCAATTCGTTCGTGACCGAGGCCAAGCAGCAGGTCGCCCGCGATGCCGGTGGCGCCGCCATCGATCTGCCCGCCGGCCCCTCGGAGGTCCTGGTCGTCGCCGACAACCGCGCCAACCCCGCCTTCGTGGCCGCCGACCTGCTCTCACAGGCCGAGCACGGCCCCGACTCGCAGGTCGTGCTCATCGCCTTCTCCGCCGCCTTCGCCCGGCGCGTCCTCGCGCAGCTCGAAAAGCAGCTCGCCGACTTGCCGCGCGCCGCGACCGCGCGCCGCGCCCTGGAGAAAAGCCGGATCTTCCTCGCTTCGTCCCGCACCGAGGCCGTCGAGATCGCCAACCTCTACGCCCCCGAGCACCTCATTCTGCAGGTGGCTTCGCCGCGCGAACTGCTTGCCGGTATCAGCACCGCCGGTTCGGTGTTCCTCGGCGATCTCACCCCCGAGTCGCTCGGCGACTACGCCAGCGGCACCAACCACGTCCTGCCGACCTACGGCTGGGCCCGGGCCTGCAGCGGCCTCGGACTGGCTGATTTCCAACGCACCATGACCGTGCAGACCGCCAGCCGCGCCGGTTTGGAAAAACTCGGTCCCGTCGTCGAACGCCTCGCCCTCGCCGAGGGGCTTGCCGCCCACCAGCGCGCCGTGCGCGTTCGCCTGGAGAAAACCAAATGAGCGCCGATCCCGTCCTCTCCCTCATCCGTCCGGAAATCCTCGCGATCACGCCCTACAGCTCGGCGCGCAAGGAATCCTCCGGCGGCCGCGTGTGGCTCGACGCCAACGAAAACCCGCAGACTCCCTCCGCCGGCCGGCCGCTGCTCAACCGCTATCCCGACCCGCAGCCCGCGGACCTCGTCGCCCGCCTTGCCGGCTATTACACGGTGCCGGCCACGAGCGTCCTTGTAACCCGCGGCTCTGACGAAGGCATTGATCTCCTGCTCCGCGCCTTCTGCCGCGCCGGGCAGGATGGCATTCTCATCACGCCGCCAACCTACGGCATGTATTCCGTCTCGGCCGCGATCCAGAACGCCCGGGTCGTGACCGTGCCACTGCTCCCGGAGAAAAACTTCGCGCTGAACCCCGCCGCCGTGCTCGCCGCTTGCACACCGGACGTGAAGCTCGTCTTCCTTTGCTCGCCGAACAACCCGACCGGCGCCCTGCTCGCCCGCACCGATGTGCTCGCGCTCGTCAAAACCCTGCTCGGCCGCGCGGTGGTGGTGGTCGACGAGGCCTACCTGGAATTCGCCGGCACGCCAAGCCTCACCCAGGAACTCACCGCCAATCCGAATCTCGTCGTCCTGCGCACGCTGTCCAAGGCCTTCGGCCTCGCCGGTGTCCGTTGCGGCGTGACGATCGCGAGCCCGGCGCTGATCGGCGTGCTGCAGAAGATCATCGCCCCCTACCCGGTGCCGACGCCCGTGCTGCAGGCTGCCCTGACCGCGATTTCTCCCGAGGGTCTCGCCGCCGCGCGCACTTCGGTAGCGGGCTTGGTCGCCGAGCGGAAACGGGTGTCCGTCGCGCTGGCCAAGATGCCCGCCGTCCGCCGGGTCTGGCCGAGCGACAGCAATTTCATCCTGTTTGAAGTGACGGATTCCGCGCGGGTCATGTCGGCGACCCGCGCCGTCGGGGTCGTGCTGCGCGATCGCAGCCGCGACCACGGCCTCGCCAACAGCGTGCGCATGACGATGGGCACGCCCGAGGAAAACAACGCCGCCTTGGAGATCATCGCCCGTGTCTAAGAAAATCCTGTTCATCGACCGCGACGGCACGCTCATCGGCGAGCCGTTCGACCAGCAGATCGACCGCCTCGACAAGTTCGCGCTCGAGCCCGACGTGATCCCCGCGCTGCTCCGCCTGAGGGACGCCGGCTGGGCCTTCGTCATGGTCACTAACCAGGACGGCCTCGGAACCCCGAGCTTCCGCGAGGAGGAGTTCAAGCCGCTACAGAAACTGCTGCTCGACATCCTGTCATCCCAGGGAATCACCTTCGAGGCCGTGCGCGTCTGTCCGCACACCACCGCCGACAAATGCGACTGCCGCAAGCCGAAGCTCGGTCTGCTGCCCGATTACGTGAAGTCCACCGACTGGTCGCGCGAGTTATCCGCCGTCATCGGCGACCGCGAGACCGACCTCCAACTCGCGCAAAACCTCGGCATCCGTGGCCTGCGCTACGACCGCAAGACACTTGGCTGGACGGAAATCGCCCGCCAGTTTGTCGATGCGCCGCGCCGCGCCACCATCGTGCGCAACACGAAGGAGACCAAGATCACCGTTTCCGTGGACCTCGACCAAGGTGGTCCCGCCCAGCTTTCCACCGGGCTCGGCTTCTTCGACCACATGCTCGAGCAGATCGCGAAGAACGCCGGCATCACCCTCGCGATCAAGTGCGACGGCGACCTCGAAATCGACGAGCACCACACCATCGAGGACGTCGGCATCGCCCTCGGCCAAGCCCTGAAGCAGGCAATCGGCGACAAGCGCGGGATCGGCCGTTACGGCTTCGTGCTGCCGATGGACGAGGCGCAGGCCCAGGTCGCCCTCGACCTCAGCGGCCGCGCCTACTTCACCTTCGACGGCAAGTTCCCGCGAGAGTTCGTCGGCGAGATGCCCACGGAGCTCGTCGCCCACTTTTTCCGCTCCGTCAGCGATTCGCTGCTCGCGACGCTCCAGATGAGCGTGAAGGGCGAAAACACGCACCACATGGTCGAGACGCTCTTCAAGGGCTTCGGCCGCGCCCTGCGTCCCGCCATCGCGCGCGGCGCCGGCAGCGAAATCCCCAGCACCAAGGGAGTCCTCTGATGCTGGCCATCGTCGACAGCGGAGGTGCCAACATCGCCTCGGTGCGCTTTGCGCTCGAGCGGCTTGGCATCGCCAGCGAACTCACCGCCGACCCTACGGTCATCCGCTCGGCGGAGCGCGTCATTTTGCCCGGCGTCGGCGCGGCCAACGAGGGTATGCGCAAGCTCCACGAACGTGGGCTTGTCGACTGCGTGCGCAGCCTCACCCAGCCCGTGCTAGGTGTCTGCCTGGGCATGCAGCTGCTGTTCGAGTCCTCCGAGGAGGGCCCGACGCAAACGCTCGGACTGATCCCCGGCCGCGTCGAGCGGCTGCCTGACTCCCCCGGTATCCAGGTGCCACACATGGGTTGGAACACCATCCTTTCCGGCAGGAACTCACCGCTGTTGAACGGCATTGAGGAGGACGCGCGCTTCTATTTCGTCCACAGCTTTGCCGGCCCGGTGAACGCCTTTACGGTCGCCAGCTGCGACCACGGCACACCCTTCGCCGCCGTCGTGCAGCGCAACAATTTCTCCGGTGTCCAGTTCCACCCGGAGCGCTCGGGTGTGGCCGGCGCCCGCCTGCTGCAGAACTTCGTGGAGGGCCGCGTATGAAGCGGATTCGTTCACTCAAGGCACAACGCCACAACCCGTCCTCCTTCGCATGATCATCTATCCCGCCATCGATCTCCGCGGCGGCCAGGTCGTGCGCCTGACCGAGGGCAAGTTCGACCAGCAAAAGACCTATGGCGACGATCCGCTCGCCGTAGCCCGGGACTTCAAGGCCGCCGGCGCGACTTGGCTGCATGTGGTCGATCTCGATGGCGCCAAGGATCCCGCGAAGCGCCAGACCGCCCTTGTCGAGCAGCTGGCTCGCGGCAGCGGTCTCCGAGTCCAGACGGGCGGCGGCATCCGCGACGAATCCCAGATCGCCGCCCTCCTCGGCGCCGGTGCCCGGCGCGTGATCGTCGGCAGTCTCGCCGCCCGGCAACCGGAACTGGTCCGCAACTGGCTGCGGCAGTTCGGCCCTGAGCAGATCATCCTCTCGCCCGATGTCCGCCTTGACGAAGCCGGCACGCCGCGCGTCGCGGCCGCCGGCTGGCAGGAGAGCACCGGCGTCGCGCTGGACGATTTCCTGAACGGATTCCTGGCCGCGGGCCTGATCCACATCCTGTGCACCGACATCAGCCGGGACGGCAAGCTGACCGGGCCAAACTCGGCGCTCTATGCGCAGCTGGTGGAGAAATTTCCCACCCTCCAGATTCAGGCCTCTGGTGGCGTCTCGTCGCTCGACGACCTGCGGGCGCTGAAGAAGACCGGCAGCGCCGGCGCCATCGTCGGCCGCGCGCTCTACGAGAAGAAATTCACCCTGCAGGAGGCCCTCGCATGCTAGCCCGCCGCATCATTCCCTGCCTCGACGTCCGCGATGGCCAGGTCGTCAAGGGCACGCAGTTCCGCGACCACGAGATCGTTGGCGATATTATCGAGCTCGCCCAGCGCTACCGGGACGAGGGCGCCGACGAGCTGGTGTTCTACGACATCACTGCCAGCAGCGACGGCCGCACCGTCTCGACCGACTGGGTGACGCGTGTCGCGCGCGTGCTCGACATTCCCTTCTGCGTGGCCGGCGGCATCCGCTCGCTCGATGGCGCCAGGCAGATCCTGCACGGCGGCGCAGACAAGATCTCCATCAACTCTCCCGCGCTGGAAAATCCCGCGCTCATCACCGAACTCGCCAACGAGTTCGGTTCCCAGTGTGTCGTTGTCGGCATCGACAGCCGCCAGGAGGGCGCGGACTACTTCGTGAAGCAATACACCGGCGACCCGGACAAGACGCGCGCCACGCGCTGGCGCACACTCGAGTGGGCCGCCGAGGCGCAGCGGCTCGGTGCCGGCGAGGTCGTGTTGAATTGCATGAACCAGGATGGCATGCGGCAGGGCTATGATCTCGCGCAGCTAAAACTGGTCCGCGCCGAACTGACCATCCCGCTCGTCGCCTCCGGCGGTGCCGGCACCATCGCCCATTTCCACGACGCCTTCCGCCTTGCGGGCGTCGACGGCGCGCTCGCCGCGTCCGTTTTCCACAAGGGCACGATAAAGATTCCCACGCTCAAGGCCCAATTGCAGGCCGACGGCATTGTCATCCGCTCATGAAGACTCCGAAAATCGACTGGAAGAAGAACGACGGCCTCGTGCCTGTCGTCGTGCAGGACGCCGCCACGCTGCAGGTGCTCATGCTCGGCTACATGAACGCGGAAGCCCTGAAGAAGACCCTGCGCACCAAGCGCGTCACCTTCTACAGCCGCAGCAAGCAGCGGCTCTGGACCAAGGGTGAGTCCTCGAAAAATTTCCTTCACCTCGTCAGCCTCAAAGTGGATTGCGATAACGACACCCTGCTCGTCGTCGCCCGGCCCGACGGTCCCACCTGCCACCGGGGCACCCCGAGCTGCTTCGGCGACGAAGGTGCGACGGGGGTCGGCTTCCTGGCCCACCTCGACCAGGTCGTGGCGTCACGCATCAAGAGCAACGACACCAGCAGCTACACCGTGCGTCTCGCGAAGGAAGGCGTCGCCCGCTGCGCGCAGAAAGTCGGCGAAGAGGGCGTCGAGACAGCGCTGGCTGCGCTTGGCAAGGACGACCAGGAATTCGCCGGCGAGGCCGCCGACCTCCTTTACCACCTCATCGTGCTGCTACGGGTGAAGAAGCTTTCGCTCCGCGACGCCGTCGCCGTCCTCGAGAAGCGGCACGCGCCGAAGAAGTAGCCGGGATCGAACGCGTCTTCAGCGGGCGTTCGAAAACGCCCCCTGGCGCAGCAGCCAGCCCTGCGCGGCCGCCAGCGCGCAATCCGTCAACGGCACGCTGGCCCAGGCGGGCACCAGCCAGCCCGACAGGATCGCCCAGGCCCCGAAGCTGCCGGCGGCGAGGCGGAAGATGATCGTGATCTCCAAGGTCGCGCGCAGGAGAGTGCTGTCGCCCGACAGCCGGCGGCGGCGCAGCGCCCAGAGGTAGCTGAAGCCAACGGCGAATACAAAGGCTCCGACGAAGCGCAGGTAGACGAGGTCACCGAACACGTCCTTCATGCCCATGAGGCGCAACATCCGCGCCGGTTGGAGCAGCAGGCCGAGGCCGGTCGCGAAATCAAGCACGCCCGCGCCCAGCGCGAGCCAGCCGGCCATTTGATTAAGTTTTTTGAGGGTCATCGGGTTTGCGGCCCATATCGCAGAGCCAGAGGAAAGAAGCTGTGAACATCACCAGCCCCGCGGCCAAACGCAACCCGTAGCACCAGTCGGCGAGCCCGCCGCGCAAATAAAGGACGGCCGGATCAGCCCCCTCGCGCCAACCGAGCCAGGACAGCGCCGCCACGTGGACCGCGCAACCCAGTTGCCAGCCCCAGAAGGTCCCGACTCGCGGCGGCCGGACCGGACCGAGGTTAAGCAGGATGGCCACGTGCAGGCAGGTCACGAGCCCAGCCATCGCCAGGTGGGAATGAGCCACGAGCGCGTTGGTGAATTTCAACCGCTCCGAGATTCCCGGCAGGAAGGTCAGCAGCCCCGTGATCGCAAGCAGGAGCCACCAGACAAAGGCCGCCCCGAGCCAGCGGCGCGAGTCCGGCGTCCAGCTGAAGGAACGCACGTAGACCCACGCCAGGGGAACCCACAGCAGCAGGATGACCAGGCCGAGAATCTGGTCCGGCCGGTGGTGCGAGGCATTCCCGTGGTCGATCCCGGCAAAATACGAGAACGTCAGCACCAGACCGAGGACGAAGATCCGGCCGGCGCGCGGCCCCGCTCCGGGGCCCAGCCGGAGCAGTAACGGGAGCAGGCCGACGATAACCATCACGCCCAGCGTTGAGCCGAGCAGGCTGGCCCCGGTTGCGCCACCGCTGCCGGGATTGACCGAGGGATAGATACCCGCCCCGGCGGCCCAATACATCAGGAACGGCACGACCAGCAAAACCCCGAGCAACGCCGTGACCCACCAGGGATTCATGCCGCGGCGCCTGGTCTGGGTGAACAGGACCAGCCAAAGGATCAGCAACGCCAGCGACCAGGCGAAGCGGGCGCCGCCCGCCCAGTCGAGGAACAGCTTGCCGCTCGCGTGGCCGCCCAGCCACGAGGCCCCTCCGACCATCAGGGCGAGCGACCAGCTCCACAGCGCGAGGCGGGCCGCAAAATCACCCCGGGCGTCCTCCGGCAGGTAGTATTTGAGCAGCACGCCGACCAGCGGCAGCGCGCACCAGCCGTAAAGCTGCCAGTCCAGATGCAGCGGCACCCAGCGGCCGTAAGTCAGCGGCGCCAGCCGGTCGTTCAGCTCCGGCCAGAGCAGCAACGCCGCAAGCAGCAGGCCCACGAGGTTGGCGGCTACCAGCCAGACGAGGCTGTGCCGGCGCACGGCGGTGGCGACGGCGGGGCTCACGTCGGCTCGATGCGACCCTGCCGGACACGCAGCAACCGGTCGCATTGCTCGGCGAATCGCCGCTCATGCGTGGCCAGCACCACGGTCACCCCTCGCTCCTTCGCAAGGTTGCGCAGCAGGCCGAAGACCGTGTCCGCGGTCACCTCGTCGAGCGAGCCGGTCGGTTCGTCGGCGAGCAGCAGCTGGGGCGAGTTCATCAGTGCGCGGCAGATGGCCGTGCGCTGGCGCTCGCCGCCGGAGATGTCCTGGATGCGGTGCTCGAGCCGGTGGCTGATGCCGACCGATTCGGCAAGCTCGCGGACGCGCGCTTTCGTCGTTACGGCCGGCGCACCCGCGGCCAGAGCCGGCACGCGGAGGTTTTCCTCCACCGTGAGGTCGGGGATCAGGTTGTGCAGCTGGAAGACAAACCCGAGGTGTTTGCGGCGCAGCTCGAGCCGGTGCTCCTCTTCGCGCGGGTCGAGCCCGCACACGCGGATCTCCCCCGAATCCGGCACATCGAGTCCGCCGAGCAGATGGAGCAGGGTGCTTTTGCCGGAACCTGAGGCCCCCCACAATGCCACGATCTCGCCCGCCTGCACCTCAAGGCTGACGTCGTCGAGCACCCGGACGCGTCCGCCATCGTAGGTCTTGCGCAGGTTGCAGCCGCGAATGAGAGGCTCACTCATAACGCAGGGCCTCCGCCGGTTGGATTTTTGAGGCAAAACGGGCGGGATAAATGGATCCGGCCACGGCGGTGACAAGCGAAGTGGCGATGATGCCGCCGATCATCGCGGGCTTGATCACCGCCTGCACGTAGCCCTGGAACTGCGGGGCGTGGCCGAGCCCAAACAGGGCGCCGTAACCGATCGAGAAACCGACCGCGAGGCCGGCCGCGGCGATGAGCATGGCTTCACCGAAGATCAGCCCCGCGACCTGACCCTTTGAAAAGCCGCAGACCCGCAGCACGGCGATCTCCCGGATCCGGCTGAAGACGGAGAGCAGCATCGTGTTGGCGACGCCCAACCCGCCGAGCAGAAAGGCGCAGATGCCCACGGCCCAGGCGGTGAAGTGCAGGATCTTGAATTGGGTGTAGCTCTGGTTGAACTCGCGGTTCTCGAGCGCGATCAGGCCGGGATTCGCCGCCTCGGCGGCCCGCTTGAACTCCGCGCCGCGCGTCTGATCGCGCAGCTTGATGGCCACGACGGACGAGACGCCCTCCCGGCTGAAGAAGGCCTGCGCGTCCTTCAGCGGCAGGAACACGCCGCCGTCCTCGAAGCCGTTTTCCGTCGAGAAGATGCCGGCCACGGTGAATTCACCCTTGCCGACCGCCAGCTTCTGCCCGGGCTTCGCGTCTAGGAATTCCGCCGCCCGGGCGCCAAGCCAGATGCCGTCCTTCACCCGCCCGAATCCCGCCGGATCGCCGGCGAGCCACTTCGCGCGGGTGAGTCGCGGGTTGGTCGCCTCCAGCCCGAAGCAGGTGATGATCGGGTGGTCGCCGGACGTCACGAGCCCGAAGAGCAGCGGCTCGGCCGACTCGACGTTGTCCAGGGCGCGCAGCGACGCGATGCGCTCGTCCGGCACGCTGCTGAAAAACAGGTCGGAGACGTTCCTCTCGAAGACCACATAGTGGGAGTCGACCGCGAGGATCCGCTCGAACATGCCGATGGCGCCCTGCACGATGGAGAGGATCGTCAGCATCGCGGCGACGCCAAAGCTGATGCCGGCGACCCCGATGAGGGCGCGGAGCTTGTGGCGGCGGAGGTTGACGAGGACGAGCGCGAGGAAGCGCATGCGAAGACAGTTGCCGTTATCGGTCCCGCCGCAAGCCGGCGAAAACAACTATAGCTTCTGACTGGAACCCGGCGCATGCGCCAGCTCGGGCGCAACGTGGAAATCCGCCGCTCGCACCCGCAGGTTCTGCATCTCGCCGGTGTGGTAGTTGTGGCACTGCTGGCAGCTGTCACCGGCCTTGGCCGGCTGGTGGCAGGCGGCGCAGATATCCTTCGAGAGCGGGGCGAAGTTGCTGTGGAAAACGGCCGGATCGTGGTTGGCGCCGAATGAGCCCGCGTAGTTTGCCGTGACGTCGAGCGTGTGGCAGGTCGCACAGCCTTGGTCGCCCATCAGGCTGAAGTGGGCGTCATGCTTGAACGTGGTGAACGGCCGGAAGCCCGGTTTCGGCTGCGCCGTTTGCCAATTCACCACGGTGCCGGCGGCGGTGCGGTCGACGGTGTGGCACTTCATGCATACGCCCTGAGCGTGGTCCGACGAAAGCTGGGCGAAGATGGCCTGCGCAGCCGGCGCCGGATTGCCCGCCGTGCCCTCGAGCCACGCGGTGAGGAAGGAGTCCGCGTGGCCGCCCGGCCGATAATGGATCGTGTAGGACTCGTCCTGACGATACCAGCCGCCCTGCGCGACCCGGGCGTCGGCCTCCGCAAAGGCGAGCGTCGCGGGCGCCGCCACCGGGACTGCGGCCGATGCCGCCGCCTTGTTGTCGGCCACCGGAGTCGGATCGGCCAGGAGGTCATCGGAGGCCGCAGAAGCAGGCGTCGCACTGGAAACCACCGCGGTCGGCGCAACCTCGGCGACGCGGGCCGCGACAATCGGGGCCGGCGGCGCGGGCTTCTCGCCGCGCCGGTGGGCGGCGACTTCCGTCAGCAGATGGGGCAGCCACGATTGTTGGGCGGCCAGGGCGACATCGGCGGAAAACTGCCCGGTCGGCCGGGCCATGGCCGGCGACCTCGTCGCCGGCGGGCCCAGCCGGTTCATGATGGTCTGCTGGCCCTGCGTGACGAGGTCGGCGAGCAGTCCCTTGATGCCCCAGACGATCTGGGCGGCGGCGGCCTTCTGCGCAGGGGTGGCGCGGGAAAGGTCGGCAAGGTTGAGCGAACCAAGCGCGGTCATGGCGACGCGGACCGACTCGTCGCCCTCGAGCATCCAGCGCATGAAGGGCGTGATCGGTCCGTCGCAATACGCCGGCCATTCGCCGATGCCAAGGCCCGCGGCCTCAAGTGCGGCGGTGTCGAGTCCGGGCAGGCGGAAAAACTCCAGGCCCTTGGCGCTGGCGCGGCTGTCGCCGTCGATCTGCGTGGCGTGACATTGCGCGCAGGTCTGCTCGAAGTTGCGGACCAGCATCTGCCGTCCGTCCATCGCCGGCTCGTGACACTGGGCGCAGGAAGTCGGCGGCGGGGTCGTCAGGTGCGATTCGGGAAAATGTTTCTGAAAGTGTGCCGCGTGGTCGAACTCGATCCGGGTGCGGCGCACATAGGGATAACCGGTAAACTCCGGATGGCCGTGCGCGAGGCTGGCGAACTGGGTCTGGTGGCAGGCCTGGCACTGCTGGTTGCCCATGTGCTTGAGATCGGCGGCGTGACCCTGATGCTCGCGGTGGCAGGCCGCGCAGGCGGGCTCGGTCGGACGGCCGGTGGCTGTTACGGCGGCGAGCACGAGGGGCCGGGGGCCGATCGGCGGCTTCTCCGCGCGGGCGAGGGCCAGGAGTTCGGCGGGCGCAGCCCCGTGCGGCGACGAGCCGTGGGGGCCGAGATCGTGGCACTTGATGCAGAGAAGATCGTGCTGCAGCTGCCGGGCGGCGCCGCCGGCGGAAATCCCCGCCGGTTCGAGGTGACAATCCGCACAGCGTTGCGCCGACATCGCATGCTGGTCCGTGAGCGGGCCGGGGTTGGACCAGTCGGCGCGGGTTTCGCCCCACACTGCGAGGATCACCACGCCCAGAGCGAGGCTGACCATGAGCCAGGTCAGCCGGCCGCGCTCGGCGCGCAGGCTGCGCACCGGACGGCAGGGCGGAACCGGGCAGCCGCAGGAACCGTCGGGCAGCGGGCCGGGCTCGCAGACGGCCCCGAGCGAGATCGCGCGGGTGCAGACCCATCGGTCGCCTTTCTTCGCCGGCAGACACTGGCTGGTCGCACGGCACTCGCCCTTTTTGCCCGGTCCGTAAATGCAGGGACACCCCTCGGCCGCGCGACCGCAGGTCCACTCGTCCTGTGGACGGTCATAGACCTTGCGGTTATAGATGATGCTCTGCAGCAGGCGGCGCATGGCGGGTTACAGCCGGTGGGCGTAGTTCAGGATCAGCCACACGTGCGCTCCGACCAGGACAAACAGCCCGTAGGTCAGCGGAATGTGGACGAACAGCCAGAGCTTGAGCAGGCGCTGGCCGGCGAGCTGGCTGTCCAGATTGCGCTTCGCCTCGAGCAGCTGGCCGATCTGGTCGGCGAGGACGATCTCGCGCTCATTCAGGAAGCGACGGAGCGACGTAAGTTCCAGCCGCACGCGGTGATAGTCGGCATCGTCCCCGGCGAGGGGCGCCAGCAGTGCCGGCTGGCGGGCGAAGTAGTCGCCAAGCACCCGGAGATAATAGTCCGTCAGGGTCGTGGACTGGGTCTCGGCCTCGGCCTGCGTCACAATGGCTTTGGCCTCCTCGACCAGCCGGTGGCGCAGCACGGGAATGCGCTCGTAGATGAGGCTCTCGCCGGACCGCGCCAGCTGCGGCGGAATCCAGCGGCTGAGCCAGAGGCCGAAAATGCCGCTCGCCGCCACAGCGATGAAGCCGAGCGACAGCAGCCACTCCAGGCGGCCGCCGGAAAAACGCAGGCCCGTGTGCATGATGAAGATCAGGCAGGCCAGCCAGCCGACGTAGATGTGGATCTGGAGCCAAGTGCTAGCCTTCAGCAGCGGCAGGAAAGGCAGTTTTTTGCGCGCGTTGAAAAAAGCGAGACCCACCATGAGCGCAAAAAGCAACCAGCCCGAATACATGTTGACCGGCCGCAGGGCGATCCAGCCAACCCGCCAGGCGAGGCCGAGCCAGATCGCCACCACGGCGGTGGCCAGCGAGAGGATCCAGCGACGGGTGAGGAAGGGAATCATCGGAGCAACCACCGGTTGATGTCGTCGACCGACCGCATGTCGGCCCGGATCAGGGCGTCGTGCGGGCAGGCGCTCACGCAGGCCGGACCCGCGGGCTGGTCGATGCACAGGTCGCATTTGGTGGCGCGGCGGATCGGCGCGCCGGTCTCCTCCGTGACGATGGGCAGGCCTTCCTCGTCGTGGAGGGCGACCATCTGGATCGTGCCGTAGGGACAGCTCTGCGCGCAGACACTGCAGCCGATGCAGGTTTCGGGGTTGATCTCGACCTGGCCGTTGATGCTCTCGCGGTGGATGGCGCCGGTCGGGCAGCCGATCATGCAGACGGGATCGACGCAGTGCATGCAGGCGCTGGCCACCATGACGCCGCTCGACTCGGGACCCTGGCGGATGAAGCGCGGGTTGTTGTCGTGCGTGGCCGCGCAGGCGCGCACGCAGTCGTCGCACCGCGTGCAGCGGTCGAGGTCGATCAGCATGGTGGCGCGGCCGTTGATGAAGCGCTGGGCCACGATGAACTCGAGGAAGGTGTTCCCCGATTCGTCGAGCACCGCCCCGGGTCCGACCACGGCGGCCGGCGGCGACAGGTCCTTCGTGAGCGCAGCGAGCTGTTCCGCGGTGAGCCTCGGGAAGACATGTTCCTCGAGGATGGCGGTCGGGATGAAGAGGATGTCGACGTAGCCGAGCGCGCGCAGGCTGCGGCGCAGCGGCATGACCTTGCCTTGCCAGCCGGACACGATCTCCGCCAGGCCGAAGGCCTCGCCCTTGCCGATGTAGCTCTCGGTCCGCTCGCCGTGGTTGTAGCGGTTGCTCACCCGCGCGAAGCCGCTGCGCACGAGCAGCAGGCCGTTGGGGTAGTCGCCCTCGCGGGCGATCAGCGGTTCCTGCTCAAGGCGCTCGCGCTCGCCGGCCTCGCGGACGCGGCTGTAGGCGCTCTGCCAGTCAAATTCGCCGAAGGTCTCAAAGCGGGTGGCGTCGGCGATGAGCCCGAGGGTCTCCTCGCTCAGGTTGTAGAGCAGCGGGGTCTCGGCCAGGTGCCGGCGGAGGCTGCGCTCGCGGTAGCGGCTGTCGATCTGCGCCTTCCATTCCGGGGAATAGCGACGGATCTCGCGCAGGCCCTGCCAGCGGATCTCGAGCACCTGGGCGTCGCCGTCGGCCACGACGGTCGAGGTGCGCGGCGTGCGGCCGAGCGCGGCGATCTCCCCGAACATCTCGCCTGATTTCAGCTGGACCGTCCAATCCGCGTCCAGCACGCCCGGCACATCCTGGAGAAAAATGCGCGCCTCGCCGCTGCCGCTGAGCTGCAGTGCGGTGGCGGAGCCGCGGTTGGCCGACTGCTCGGCATAGTGCGGCCGCTTCAGCCAGCGCTTGATGCTGCCCCAGACGGACGGGCGCACCTGCTGGCGGCGCCCGAGCTGTTCCGCCGCCGGCTCGCGGAGCAGCACGCGGGCCGCACCGTCTAAGATGACAAAGGCCGAGTGGCCGTAATCGCCGCGGCGCACGATCACCTCGCCCGGCTGGAACCGCCGGATGCGCGCGTCGTTCTTCAGGATGCCGCGCAGCGGGATCGAGAGCGGAAACCGGTCGGGGTTGGTCGAGACGAACAGCGGGTGAGCGAGCAGCAGGTCCACGTCGACCTCCTTCATGTCCTCGCTGAAGGGCTTGTCCCAGCGCTCCGGCGCCGCGTGGCGTCTGGCCTGCGCGTAGGGCGGCTGGGAACCCGAGTTCATCGGGGGACGGCTGGCCGATTTTGCCATGGTGCGACGGGAGGACCTACTTGGCCGGGACAGCGACCTGATAGGGTTTGCCCTGGTAGAGTTCGGGACCGGGCAGCAGGCCGTCGATGCCGGCGAGCTGCTCGCCGGTGACCTTGTCCGCAAAGGTGCGGCCGAGGGCGGCGATCTTCCCGGCCGCAGCCAGGAGCTCCGCGGAGTTGTTCAGGCGCAGGCCGGTCGCCTGCGCAACGGCCACGACGGCGGCCAGCTCGGACGTGGGCGCGAGAGCCTGGATTTTCTCCAGCTGCTTGCGCGCGGCGTCCGCACGCCGCGCCTGGGTAAGGCCGAAGGTGGCCTTCGCGGTGGCGTTGGCCGTGGCGCGAAAGCAGAACTCCGTCTCGAGGATGCAGCCGATGACATAGAGCCGGCGCCGGTGCTCGGGGGTCGCCTCGGGGTTGGCCTTGTTGCCGGTGTGGAGAATGGTGTGGCGGACCTCGCCCTGCGACCAGGTGAGCAGGTTGAAGTCCTTGCTGCCGGTGACGTGGCCACCGACATTGGTGAGTTTCTCGTCCGGGACGATGTGACAGCTGTAACACGCAGTCCCGAGGGAGTAGAGATCCGCGGCCATGATCATGCCGGCCGCGGCGGACTGGGCCAGGCGTGCGGTGCGGTGGGCGGCGGGCTCGGCGTCCTTCGTGATGCCCTTGCCATAATCGCCGTGGACCTTGACCCAGTCGGCGGCCGGGCCGTGACAGGATTCGCAGGCGATGCCGGCGGTGATCTGGAATTCGTCATCGGCCATCTTGCCGAGGTAGTGGCACTCCTGGCAGGACTTCTCCGCCTTTATCCGGCCGAGGCCCAGCTTGGCGAGCATGGGCCCGGTCTCCGGGAGGCGTTCCAAGGTGTCGAGGGTCTTCCGGTGCACCGTGCGCTTCCACACCTCGATCTCCTCCACGTGGCACTCGGCGCAGGCCTCGGGGCCGACCACCTTTTCCGGTCGCAGGGCGGCGGCCGCGGCGCGGCCGGGGGCCGGCCAAGCCAAAGCCAGGAGCAGACCGGCGAAGGTGCAGCGGGATTTGAAGGGCTTCAAATCCATCAAGCGCAGGGGCGGTGGCCCGGTCGGGACATCTGTGGCATGGAAGCTCTGGGGCGCCGGACGGTAATCCCGGCAGCGGCCCGCGGCAAAGATTGGGGGGCGAAAATCCGGCGCAAGCTGATTCTCGTCACAAACAGTTTGCCGGCCGCCGGCATTTGCCCGATACGTTTGCCCGCGCCGCCGGAATTCCGGCGCGTCCGCCTCCTCACCGCCGCACCACTTCCGCCCGCCATGATCTGGACCATCCTTGGCCTCACTCTCATCGGGCTGGTAGCCGGCCGGCTGCTGCTGGGCTTGGTCGCCGCCTTCCAGCGGGTCCGCGTCGACGGCCAGCGGCACGCGCTCGAACTCGCGCAGATGAAGGAGGAGCTCGCCACCGCGCGCGAGCGGCGCCGCAAGATCGCCGAGGAGCCGCTGCCGTGGAATGGATTCCGAAAATTCGTGGTGAGCCGCAAGATCGAGGAGTGTGCCAACGTCTGCTCCTTCCTGCTGAAGCCGCACGACGCCAAGCCGCTGCCGACCTTCAAGCCCGGCCAGTATCTGACCTTCCGCCTGCCGGCCACGCACCGCGCCACGCAGCTTATCCGCTGCTACAGCCTGAGCGACCGCGCGCACCAGGGGCACTACCGCGTGTCGATCAAGCGCGCCCCGGCCCCAGCCGGCGTCGCGGCCGCGCTGCCCGGACTCAGCTCCACGCTGTTTCACGACCAGATCCAGGAGGGCGACATCCTCGACCTGCGCGCGCCCACGGGAAATTTCTGGCTGGAGCCCAACGAGCCGGAGCCCGTCGTGCTCATCGGCGGCGGCATCGGCATCACGCCCATCTTCAGCATGCTCGCCACGCTGGCCCACCAGCAGAGCCGGCGCCCCGTCTGGTTTTTCTACGGCCTGCGCGACCGCAGCGAGCACCTGTTCAAGGCCGAGTTCGACGCACTGCTGCGCGACCACCCGCATTTCAACCTGCGCATCTGCTACTCGCAGCCGGGGCCCAACGACCAGCTCGGCACCGACTACCACATCGCGGGCCGCGTGACGGTGGACTTGCTGAAGCGCGAACTGCCGTCGAACAATTTCCGGTTCTACTACTGCGGTCCGGGACCGATGATGGAAGCGCTGACCACGGGCCTGAAGGACTGGGGCGTGCCCGATGCGCACCTGCATTTCGAGGCCTTCGGCCCGCTGAGCGTCAAACGCGTCAGCCACGCGACGGTCACCGGCTCCGCGCCGGCGGCGACCCCGCTCGTGACGTTCCGCAAGAGCGGCATGTCGCTGCCGTGGGACGGCGTGCACGCCACCCTGCTGGACATGGCCGAGCACGCGGGCGTCGCGATCCCCTCCGGCTGCCGCGCCGGTAATTGCGGGACCTGTGTCGTCGCGATGCAGTGGGGCGAGGTTTCCTACATCCAGTCTCCGGGCAGCCCGCCCGAGTCGCGCACCTGCCTGACGTGCATCGCCCAGCCGAAGGGCAACGTCGTGCTGGAGGCGTGAGGTTGGATTAAAAATGGAGGGCTCGGCTCCAGCCGAGCCGCTGAAGGACCGGTCTTGGCAGTGTGTTCGCAGCCCAGCTAACGCTGGACCCAAGTAAAGATCCCCGGAGTTCGCTTCGGTGCATTTGATCGAGGTGGCTCAACTGTAGCCGGGGTCGCTGACCCCGGACCGGCCTCAGCGAGGCCGGCTACATCCAGACCCGGAACAAGCTCCTGGCTATCGGCTCCTCTGGGAATAAAAAAACGCGGAGCCGGATGGCTCCGCGTTCGGGGGGCTTCAGAGGGAGCTCTTACTTCTTGGCCGGGGCGGGGGTCGGCTCGGTCAGCGAAACCCGGATGATGCCGCGCCATTCCTGGGCGCTGTAGTCGACGGCCTTGTCCTCGGGATAGAGGCTGTCGAGTGCTTCCTTCACGCCGGGCTTGAAGGTCTTGGGGTCGCCGTGGCAGGCGAGGCAGGACTGGGAGGCGGCGATCGGGCGGTAGACGCGCCATTCGACGGGCTGCCCGGCCTTCTCGATCTTCTGCACGAGCATCTTGTCCGGCGACTCGTCGGCCATGAGCTGCTTATGGATCTTTTCCAGCGCCTCGGTATCGGCGGCGTCCGGGGCGTTGTGCGGGTCGCGCAGCATGAGGCTCGTGCGCTTGATGGCGGTGACCGTGGGCTTGCCCGGGACCGGCTTCGGGAGCTCGAGGCTCTTGAGATGCATGACGCTGACGGCCTGGGCAATTTCCCGGGTGGCCAGCTCGTGGTTCACCTCGGTGATCATCATGCCGCCGACGCGCTCGATCATCTTGTAGCCATACTGGCCGATAGCGGCGGCGGTCGCGTCATCGGGGTTTACAAAGGTCGTGGTGCTGCCGTCGGTTTTGGCCGCGGCGGTGATCGCCGGGCTGTCGAAGTAGGTAACCTTGGTCGGGTGGGCTGCCGTCGGGAGGTCATCCGCGGCGGACATCACGGCTGGAATCAATCCAGCGAAAATACCAGTGAGCGCTAAGAAATTTGTCGCCTTCATTAGGAAAACTCCAACCTGC